>Ga0302046_10003335_pt1 | contig 14549 bp, 9 predicted proteins | sample RVTome_11_FD_200261 | JGI IMG/M metagenome (GOLD analysis project Ga0302046, IMG submission 200261) | Soil microbial communities from uranium-contaminated site in the Upper Colorado River Basin, Wyoming, United States - RVT147D111 (version 2) ...
CCGGTGGGCGGCGGCGCGCTCGGCGTAGAGCGCGGCGTCGAGCTGGCGGGCGCGCGTGGTCTCGTCGAGCGCGGCGCGCTCGATCGCCTCGCGCGCCACGATGCCGGTGGCGCCGAGCTCGCGGGCGCGCGCCGCCTCGCGGCGCGCCTGGGCGAGGGCGGCGCGCGCCGCCGCGACGCGCGCCGCGGCCTCGCGGGCGGCGGCCGCGGCGGCCTCGAGGCGGGCGGCGGCCTCGGCGTGCAGGCGGGGGTCGAGCGGCCGCGGGTTCATCTGGGCGACGATCGCGCCCTCCGCCACCGCGTCGCCGGGCTCGAGCGCGATCCGCTGCAGGCGCCCGGCGAGCGGAGCGGTGATCAGGTAGCGGTCGCGGACGCGCGTCTCGCCCTCCTCGTCCACCGTGACCAGGAGCGCGCCGCGGCTCGCCGGGACGGCCTCCACCCGCACGGGCGCCGGGCCGAGCAGCCACGCGCTCACCGCCACGGTCGCGGTCGCGCCGATCACCAGAGCGTGCGTCGTCGTCATGGGTCGTCCCTCACTCCCTCGATTTCAGCACGGCGACCAGGTCGAGCCGGTGGAGGCGGTGCCGCACCAGCGCCCCGGAGAAGAGGGCGGCGGCGAGCACCGTCCCGGCGGCGAAGAGCCAGGTCGCGGTGCCGATGAAGAGCGGCAGCCGGAAGATCTCCCAGCGGTAGGCGGTGGCCAGCCAGGCGCACATCGCGTAGCCGATCGCGCACCCCGCCGGCACGGCGGCGGCGGCGAGGATCGAGTGCTCGCCGAGCAGGATGGCGGTGATCTCGCCGCGCGTGAAGCCGAGGACGCGCAGGCTCGCGAGCTCGCGGCCGCGCTCCGAGAGCGCGATGCGCGCGGTGTTGTAGACCACCGCCACCACGATGACGCAGGCGAACGCGATCATCACCGCCGTCGAGATGCCGAGGCTCTCGCCGATGGTGCGCTCGAAGCTCGCGATCTGCGCCGCGCGGAGCCCGACGCCGTCGACGGCGGGTAGGCGCTTCAGGCGCGCGAAGAGCGCCGGCGCCGCCTCGGGGTCGATCGCGAGCAGGCCGGTCGAGACCGAGTCGGCCTCGCGCAGCAGGCGGCCGAGGGCGCGCGCGTCCATGTACGCGTTCAGGCCGATGAGCTCGTCGACGAGGCCGGCGACCCGCACCCGGCGCGCCGGCCGGGCGCCCTCCAGGACCTCGACGCCGACGGTGTCGCCGACGCCGGCGTGGAGGAGGCGCGCGAGCTCGGTGGTGAGCACCAGGCCGCGCGGCGGCAGCGCGACGGCGCGGCCGTCGCGGTCGACCAGGCGGCGGAGCCGGCTCTCCGGCGCGAGCCCGACGAGCGCCGTCCGCCGCGCGCGGTGGGCGCGCCGCAGGCGCGCCGGCACGACGCGCAGCGACTCCGCGTGCACGACGCCCGGGAGGCGCGCGAGCTCGTGGCGGGCGCGCGCGGGCAGCGGCGCGCGCGCGTGCACGGCCACGTCCTCGCGCTGCACGCTCCGGAACTGGACGTCGGCGACGCGGGTGATGGCGTCGACGAAGTAGCGGCCGAGGATGACGATCGCGACCGCGAGGGCGATGCCGAGAACGGCGAGCGCCGCGCGCAGCGGCCGGCGGGTGAGGTTCCGGACGACGATCCGTCCGGCCGGCGGCAGGCGGCGGCAGGCGCCCGCGAGCGCGGGTGGGCCGGCGCCGAAGCGGGCCGGGGCCTCGGGGCGCATGGCGGCGGCGGGCGGCAGCGCGCCCGCCCGGCGGACGGCGCCGAGGGCGCCCGCGAGCGCGGCGAGCACGCTCGCGCCGAGGCCGATCGCGACGGTGTCGGCGCGGAGCGCGAAGGCGAGCACGGGGAAGCCGTAGAGCGTCTGGTAGAGGCGGTTGATCTCGCCCGCGAGGACGGCGCCGAGCGCGACGCCGAGGACGCCGCCCGCGACGGCGGCGGCGAGCGCGAAGGCGAGGTAGTGGCGGCCGATCGCCGCCCGCCCATAGCCGAACGCCTTCAGGACGCCGATCTGGTCGCGCTGGGTGCCGACCAGCCGCAGCAGCACGATGTGCAGCAGGAACGCCACCACCGCCAGGAAGACCGCGGGCACGACGGTGCCGAAGACGGCGTTCATCTCGATCTCGTTGGTGAGGAAGCGGTGCGAGAGCTGGTCGGTCCGGTCGTACGCGCCGAGCCCGCCCCAGGGCGCGAGCACGCGGTCGAGGCGCGCGATCACCTCGGCCGCGCTCGCGTCGGCGGCGAGCGCGAGCGCGACGTCGTTGAACGCGCCCTCCATGTCGAGCGCCGCCGCCATCGCCGCGCGGCTCATCCACAGCACGCCGAAGCGCCGGCTGTCCGGGAAGATGGTGGTGCCCTGGATCTCGTAGACGTACTCGGGCGAGAGCGCGACGCCGACGACGCGCAGGATCTCCCGGCGGCCGTTCAGGACCGCCCGCACCCGGTCCCCGGGGACGAGGCCGTTGGCGCGCGCGAAGGCCTCGCTCACCAGCACCTCGTCGGGACGGCCGGGCGCGGGGGCGCGCCCCTGCCGGAGATGGAGGGCGTTCAGCGGCGGGCGGCGGTCCGCGGGGATCGACACCAGGCGGCCGGTCGCGGGCGCGCCGACGCCGGGGACGTCGAGCGTGACGTCGACCACCAGCCGGTCGGCGACCGTGTCCACCCCCGGGATCGCCGCGATGCGCGCCGCCACCCGGGCCGGGGCGCGCCGCAGGCTCGCGAACACGTCGGCGAAGCGGTAGGCCGCGTAGTAGTCGCGCTGCGACGCCGCGAGCGAGCAGTGGACCGTGCGCGCGGTCACCACCCCGGCGACGCCGCTCGCCGCCACCAGCACGATCGCCAGCACCTGGCCGCGGAGGTGCCAGAGGTCGCGGGCGAGCTTGCGGCGCAGCGTCACCATTGCAGGTCGGCCGGAGACGCGCGCGTCGCGTTGGCGCGGATCTCGCTGATCTGGCCGCTCCGCATGTGGATCACGCGGTCGGCCATGGCGGCGATGGCGGCGTTGTGGGTGATGATCATGGTGGTGGTGCCGACCTCGCGGTTGGCCTGCACCAGCGCCGCCAGGACGACCCGGCCGGTCTCGAGGTCGAGGGCGCCGGTGGGCTCGTCGCAGAGCAGGATGCGCGGCCGCTTGGCGATCGCGCGCGCGATCGCGACGCGCTGCTGCTCGCCGCCGGAGAGCTGCGCCGGGAAGTGGTCGAGCCGGTCGCCGAGGCCGACGAGGGCGAGCGCCTCCGCGGGCGCGAGCGGGCGCGCGGCGATCTCGGTGACGATCGCGACGTTCTCGCGCGCGGTGAGGCTCGGGATGAGGTTGTAGAACTGGAAGACGAAGCCGACCTCGCGCCGGCGGAACTGCGTGAGGGCGTCGTCGTCGGCGTCGGTGAGATCCTGCGCGAGGAACGACACGCGGCCGGCGGTCGGCAGGTCGAGGCCGCCGAGGATGTTGAGCAGCGTCGACTTGCCGCTGCCCGACGCGCCGAGGATCACGACCAGCTCGCCGTCGTAGACGTCGAGGTCGATCGCGCGCAGCGCGTGCACGTCGACCTCGCCCATGCGGTAGACCTTGCTCACGCCGCGCGCGCGATAGATCGTCGAGGGGGTGGACACGCGCCCTACTCATAGCGCCGACGCGCGCCGCTTGTCATCGGTTCGCCGCGCGCGCGCATGACCGATCGGTCACGCGCATCCCGACCGCGTGGTCGACGCGCGCGCCGCGGGCACGCGATCGGCGCGTGCGAGCGCGCGCTGCGGATCGCGCCGTGGCGTGCGGCGCGGCACGCGCGCCGCGCCTACTCGGTGCCGCCGTCCTCCGGCGCCGGCGCGACGTCGTCCGCCGGCGCGTCACCCGCGGGCGCGGGCTCGCGGCGCGCGTCGTAGCCGCGCCGCAACATCTCGAGCAGCAGGCGCTGCCGGCGCACGGTGGCGGCGGGATCGCCGGGCTCGTCGCCGCCGCCCCCGCCGCGCAGCGCGCCGAGCCGCGCGCGGAGGCGCGCGCGGCGCTCGGGGGGAAGGTCGCCGAGCAGGCCCTCGAGCGCGCCGGGCGCCGCCGCGCCGCGCGCCTCGAGACGCTCCTCGGCGCGCGCGAGACGCTCGTCGAGGCGGTCGAGCCGCGCCTCGAGGCGCTCGAGGCGCGCGGCGCGCGGCTCCCCGCGGTCGGCGCACGCCGGGGCGAGCACGGCGAGCGCCGCGAGCACCAGGACGATCGGGCGCGGCATGCCCCGCGTTATCGACCGCGCGCGCCCAGAAGTCCATCCTTGCCGCCGCCGCGCCGCCGGTGGTAGCGGTGCGGTCCTGCGCACGCTTCGCATCGCACTGCTGCTGGTGGGGGTGCCGCTCCTCGCCCTCGTGGCCGTCGACCGCGCCATCGTCGGCTATCGCCCGCACTGGGAGTGGGTGGTGCGCGAGGTGGCGCCGAACCAGGTCGACACCTATCGCGTCGAGGCGATCCTGCGGACGACGCCGCGGGACGCCGGCAACGTCGCGATCCTCGGCGACAGCACCGCGCTCGCGGCGCTCGACGCCCCCACCCTCGACGAGGCCTTCGCCGACCGCGGGCGGCACTTCGTCCCGATCACGGTCGGTGGCACCCAGACCGTGAGCTTCGGCTTCCTGACCAACGCCATCCTCGCCACCGGCGCGCGCGCCGCCGTGCTGGTGGTGAGCCCCTACGGCACGCGCGCCGAGGTCGACCACGGGCGGGTGGAGTTCTACGACGTGCGCGCGGTGCCGTCGCTGTTCACGCTCGGGGAGGTGCTGGCGGCGCCCCGCTTCCACCTCGCGGGGATCGCGGCGCAGTCGCACGTCCTGATCCGGCAGCAGTGGGCGCTCCGGCAGGCGGCGCAGGTGTGGCTCGGCCGCACCTCGTGGGCGCGCCTCGAGCTCGACAGCCTGCGCGGCCGCCTGCGCGCGTTCCGGCGCGGCGAGTTCGGCCCGATCCTCGAGTGGTTCCGCGCCCGCGTGCCCGAGACCTACCCCAACCCCAACACCCGCGCGATCCGCTACCTGGCGCGCCGCCTGCGCGCGCACGGCGGCCGCCTGGTGCTGATGGAGTCGCCCCCGCACCCGGTCCTCGATCTCGTGATGGCGTCGCGCCGGCTCGCGCCCTTCCGCGCGCACATGACGGAGATCGCGCGCCGTGAGGGGCTGGTCTACGTCACGGGCGACGACCTGCCGGCGCTCGAGCCCGAGGACTTCGAGGACCAGACGCACCTGAACGCGCGCGGCCGCGCCCGCGTCACCGCCGTCGTCGCGGCGCGCCTGCGCGACGTGCTCTAGCGCCGCGCCGCGCCGCATGCGCTTCAACAGCGTCGAGTTCGCGGTCTTCCTGCCGGTGGTGCTGCTGGTGTGGTCGCTGCTCCGCGGCCGCGCCCGCCACGTCTTCCTGCTGCTCGCGAGCTACGTCTTCTACGCCACCTGGAACCCGCCCTTCGTCGTCCTGCTCTGGCTCTCGACCGTGCTCGACTACGTCTGCGGCGGCCGCATGGCGCGCACGACGAGCCCGGTGGCGCGCCGCGTCTACCTCGGCGCGAGCCTGGTCGGGAACCTCGGCGTCCTCTGCTACTTCAAGTACGGCAACTTCTTCCTCGACAACGTCGCGTTCGTCTCCGGCATCGACCCGGAGCCGTTCTACCTGAACGTCGTCATCCCGCTCGGCATCTCCTTCTACACCTTCCAGACGATGTCCTACTCGATCGACGTCTACCGGGGGGCGGCGGAGCCGTGCGACGACTTCCTCGACTTCGCGCTCTACGTGACGTTCTTTCCGCAGCTCATCGCCGGGCCGATCCTGCGCGTCGCGCAGTTCCTGCCGCAGCTCCGCCGCACCGACCCGCTCGGCGAGGACGAGATCCTGCGCGGCGTCGAGCTCTTCCTCGGCGGCCTCTTCAAGAAGATGGTACTCGCGGACAACTTCGCGATCCTGGCCGACCAGGTATTCGCCGACCCGGCGTCGTTCAGCGGGAGCGCGATCTGGCTCGGCGCGATGGCGTTCGCGATCCAGATCTACTGCGACTTCTCCGCCTACTCCGAGATGGCGCAGGGCCTGGGGCACTTCTTCGGCTTCCGCCTGCCGCGGAACTTCGACTTCCCGCTCCTCAAGTGGAACCCGTTGCTGCAGCGGCTCTCGTGGCACCGCACGATGGGCACGTGGTTCGCCGACTACGTGTTCCGTCCGCTCGGCGGCTGGACCGAGAACGACCTCCGGTTCGCGTTCAACATGATGACGATGTGGACGCTGATCGGCCTGTGGCACGGCGCCGCCTGGCACTTCATCCTCTGGGGGTTCAACAGCGGTCTCCTGCTGACGCTCTACATGATCGTGATGCGGCGCAAGCGCTGGGCCCTGCCCGACTTCACCGGCAAGCGCTTCTGCGGCTGGTTCCTGAACTACCTCTACTGGATCGCGGCCATCGTCTTCTTCCGCGCGCAGTCGATGGAGGACGTCGGCACGCTCTTCGGCCGGCTGCTCACCGGGGCGCCCGGTACGGAGGTGACGCTCGCGTGGCTCGCGTTCATCGCCGTCTTCTTCGCCGGCCACCTGGCCTCGTTCAAGTGGAACTACGACGACGACCTGCTGCTGCGCCTCGGCTGGCCTGGGCGGGTCGCGGCCGTGACCGTGACCGTGGTGGCGATCATGCTCTTCGCCGCCACCGGCCGGCCGTTCATCTACTTCCAGTTCTAGCCAGCGGCGCGGCGCGCCCGTGCAGGGGGGTTCGCACCTCGGCCGGCTTCTGCTAGTCGAAGCCGCGATGACGACCTCCGGCGGGCGCCGGTCGCGCCGGCGCGGACGCCGTCCCACCGCCGTCCCGGGTGCGCCGCCCGCGCGCCGCCGGCTCTGGACGAGCGCGCTCGTGGTAGCGCTCCTCGCCATCGCGCTCCACGCCAACACGCTCGACGGCGCCCTGATGTACGACGACACCAACGCCGTCGTGCGGAACGCTCTCGTGCGGGCGGGCGACCTCGGCGCCATCTTCACCGAGGCGTCGTGGTGGCGGGAGGGGCACGGGCGCGGCTGGCGGCCGGTGACGACCACGAGCTTCGCGCTGAACCACATGGCGCACGGCTTCGCGCCGCGCGGCTACCACGCCGTCAACCTCCTCCTGCACGCCGGCGTGAGCGTGCTGGTCCTGCTGACGCTCGCCGCGGCGACGGGCCGGGCGCTCGTCGCCCTGGTGGCGGCGCTCCTCTTCGCGCTCCACCCGGTGCACACCGAGGCGGTCGCGAGCGTCGTCGGACGCTCGGAGCTGCTCGCGGCGGCGGGCTTCTTCCTCGCGTGGTGGTGCTTCCTCCGCCGCGACGCCGGCGGCGTCCGGCTGTGGGACGCCGCCGGCGTCGCGGCGTTCGCCGCCGGCCTGCTCGCGAAGGAGAACGCGGTGACGCTGCTGCCGGTCCTGGTGCTCGCCGACGCCGTCTACCCGGGCGCCGGCGCGGCGCCGGCCGCCGCGCTCCGGCGCCACGCCGGGCGCTACGCGGCGCTGGCGGCGGCGACCGCGGCCTTCGTCGTCGTCCGGCGGCTGGTGATCGGTCCCGACGCGCCGTCGATCCCGGTGCTCGACAACCCGCTGGTGGCGCTGCCGGCGTGGCCCCGCGCGCTGACGACGATCGCCGTCGTCGGCCTCTACGCCTGGCGGCTCCTGGTACCCGTCCGGCTCGCGGCCGACTACTCCTACGATCAGATCCCCGCGGTCGCCTCGCCGCTCGACCCGGGCTTCCTCGCCGGCCTGGCGGTGCTGCTGGCGGTGCCCGCCCTGGCGTGGTGGTGCCGCGCGCGCCTCCCCGCGGCGACGCTCGGCCTCGTCCTCCTCGCGCTCACCTTCGGCCTGGTCTCGAACCTGGCGTTCCCGATCGGCACCATCATGGCCGAGCGCCTGCTCTACCTGCCGTCGGTGGGCTTCTGCCTCGCGCTCGCGGCGGCGCTGGTGGCGGCGGCGGGCGCGCGGCCGGCGCCCGCGGCCGGGGCGGCGGCGTCGTCGCCGCTGCGCGCGCTCGTGGCGCGGCCGGCGCTGGTGCTCGCGGTCGCGGCGCTGCTCCTGGCGTACGGCGCCCGGACGTGGACCCGCAACCGCGTCTGGCACGATCCCGAGGTCTTCTACGCCACCATGGTCGCGGAGGCGCCGCGCTCGGCGCGCAGCCAGCGCGAATACGGCGGCATGCTCGCCGAGCGCGGCCGCCACGCCGAGGCGCGGCGCGCCTTCGAGCGCTCGCTCGCGATCCGGCCGGCCGACGTCGCCACCCTGCACAACCTCGGCAACGCCCTCGTCCAGGCGGGCGACCTCGACGCCGCGGCCGACGCCTACGCGCGCGCCATCGCCGGCAAGCCCGACTTCACGGACTCGATCGTGAACCTGGCGACCGTGGAGGGCCGCCGCGGCAATGTCGAGGCGGCGATCGCCTGGCTGCGGAAGGCGCTCGCCCATCAGCCGCGCGCGGCGGCGATCCACATGAACCTCGCCAACACGCTCTTTCAGGCGGGTCGCACCGCGGAGGCGGGCGCGGAGTACGAGGCGGCGCGCGCGCTCGCGCCCGACTCGCCCGACATCGCGACGAACTACGGCGTCTTCCTGTACGCGCACGGGCAGTACGACGCCGCCGCGGCGATGCACGGGCGCGCCGCGGCGGTCGACCTGCGGGCGGCGCTCGGCGAGGTCGCGAGCTACCACGCCGCGGGCAAGCCGGCCGCGGCGCGCGCGGCGCTCGCGCGCGCCGAGCGTCGCTTTCCGGGCGCGCCCGCGCTCGCCGAGCTCCGCCGCCAGCTCGAGGCGCGGTCGTGAGGTATTGGCGGCTGCTCGCGCTCCTCGCGGCGGCGGCCGCGGTCTGGGCCGGCACGCTCGGCGTGCCCTTCGTCTTCCACGACCAGACGGCGATCGTCAGCAACCTCCGCATCCGCGAGCTCTGGCCGGCGCCGGCCGGCGCGCCCTGGCCGGTGCTCGAGTGGACCTTCGCCCTCGACTATGCGCTCGGCGGCCTCGCCGTCGCCGGCTACCACCTGACCAACGTGGCGCTGCACGCCGCCTGCGGGCTGGTGCTTCTCGACCTCGCGCGCCGGAGCCTGGAGGCGACGGGCGTCGCGCCGGCGCGCGCGCGCGTGAGCGCGTGGTGGGCGGCGCTGCTCTTCCTCGTCCACCCGCTCCAGAGCGAGGCGGTGACGCTCGTGACCGGGCGCGCCGAGGTGCTGGCGGGGCTCGCGCTCCTCGCCATGCTCGATCTCGCCCTGGTCGGCGAGCGCACGCCGCGCTGGCGGGGCCTCGCCTGGACCGGCGCCGCCCTTGCCGCCGGCCTCGGCATGGCCGCCGGCCCCACGATGCTGGCGGCGCCGCTGGCGCTCGCCTGGCTCGCGCGCTCGGCGTTCGCGCGCCCGGCGACGCTGCGCGTGTCCTACGGCGGCCAGCCGGCGGCGCCGACGCGGCCGCGCCGCTGGCCGCTCTGGGCGGGGGTGCTCGTCGCCTGGGGGCTCGCGCTCGCGCTGGTGCTGTCGCGCGTCCATCCGGGCACGGTGCTCGCCGCCGGCACGCCGCCGCTCGTCTACCTGCGGGCGCAGCTCGGCGTCACCGCCCACTACCTCCGCCTCTTCGTCTGGCCCGACGACCTCACGATCGACTACGCCTGGCCGGCCGGCGCGCCCGGGCTCGGCGCCGCGTTCGCGTGGGCGGCGGTCGCCGTCGCGCTCGCCTGGCTGGCGCGCCGCGGGCCGCGCGCCGCGGCGCTTTGGCTCGGGCTCGCGCTGCTGCCGCTGGTGCCGACCTCGACGCTGCTGCCGCTCGCCGACGTCGCCGCCGAGCGGCGCATGTACGCGAGCGTCGCCGGCCTCGCGGTGCTGGCCGCGCTCGCCGGGACGGCGCTGGCGCGCCGCCGGCCGGGGCGCGTGCTCGCGCCGGTCGCGGCCGTCGTCGTGGTGCTGGCGCTGGCGGCGGCGACCATGGCCCGGATCCAGGTCTGGCGCGATCCCGTCGCGCTCTGGCAGGACGCGCTCGCCCGCACCCCGGCGAAGCAGCGCGTCTTTCGCGAGCTCGCCGCGAGCTACGTCCGGCGCGGCGACCACGTGCACGCCGCGCGCGTCGTCGCCGCCGAGTCGTTCGCGCTCGAGCGCGCGCTCGCCGCCCGCCCGAGCGACCCCGACCTGCTGGTCGCGCTCGGCAAGGCGTACGCGCTCCAGGGCCGCGTCTCGGAGGCGCTGGCGGTGGCGCGGCGCGCGGTCCGTTTGGCGCCGACCGATCCCGCGGCGCGCGCCGAGCTCGGCGCCCTCCTGCTGGCGCAGGCCGACCCGCAAGGGGCGGTGGCACAGCTCGAGATCGCCGAGGCGCTGGTGGCGGGGCGCCGGCGCTGGATCGACCCGGTGACGCTCCGGACCGTCTGGACCAACCTCGGCTGGGCCTACGCGTCGGTCGGGCGCACCGACGAGGCGCTCGCCGTGCTCCGCCGGGCCACCGACGGCGACGACGTCAACGCTCTCGAGAGCCTCGGCTCCATCCTCGGCCTCCTCGGCGCGTGGGACGACGCGCGCGCCGTTCTCGAGCGCGCCAACGCCAAGGATCCCACCAACGTCACCGTGCAGCGCAACCTCGGGTGGGTATACGCCAACCTCGGGCGCTTCGCCGAGGCCAACGCGCTCCTCGAGCGCGCCATCCTGCGCGAGCCGAACGAGCCGCGCACGCATGGCAGCCTGGGCTGGGTGCGCCTGCGCTCGGGCCGGCCGGCGGGCGCGCTCCATGCCCTCACCATCGCGGCCGAGCTCGAGCCCGACAACGCCAAGGTCCTCGTCATGCTCGGGATCGCGCGCGCCCGCCTCGGCGAGTGGCAGGCCGCGGCCGCCGCCTTCGCGCGTGCCGTCAAGCTCGCGCCCGACTCCCCGCTGGCGCGCGAGAACCTGAACCGCGCCCGGCTCCGCCAGCCGCCGATCCTACCGCCCAACCTGCCGTGACCGCGCCCGCGCGTTGACATGCGTCCGGCGGTCAGCCTATAAGCGCCCCTGTCGGACTGACCGTTCGGTCTAGAGCGATCGGTCTGGGGTCAGGGTCTCATATCAAGGTGCCGGGCTGGGATGGCCGGCGCCTTTTTTGACGGTCGTGGCTGACCGCAGGGTTAGGGGAGTGCCATGGATCAGGCCGCCGGGGGAGCTTCCGAGACCGCCGTACCACGCCGCCCCGCCAGCCGCCCGCCGACCTCCACCGACGAGTTCCTCGCCAAGCTCGACCACACCGTCGCGTCCTCGCAGGCGTACTTCCGGCGCGAGCAGCACGACGCCGGCTACTGGCATCGCCCGCTCGAGGCGAACGCCACGATGGACGCCGAGTACGTCTTCTTCATGCACTTCATGGGACGGGTCGATGCGGCCCGCCAGCGCGGCATCGTCGAGCACCTGCTCGCGACCCAGCTTGGCGACGGGAGCTGGGCGCTGTACCCGGGTGGCGCGGGCCATCTCTCGAACACCATCGAGGCCTACTTCGCCCTGAAGCTCGCCGGCCTGCCGGCGACGCATCCCGCCCTCGAGCGCGCGCGCGCCTTCGTGCTGGCGGAGGGCGGCCTGGCGCGGGCGGGCGTCTTCACCCGCACCTTCCTCGCCTACTTCGGCGAGTACCCCTGGGACGGGGTGCCGGCGATGCCGGTCGAGCTGGTGCTGCTGCCGCACTGGCTCCCGATCAACATCTACGAGATGTCGAGCTGGGCGCGCGGCACGGTGGTGCCGCTCACCGTCCTGATGGCGCAGCGGCCGGCGGTCGCGATCCCGCCCGAGCGCGGCGTCCGCGAGCTCTGGGTACGCCCCCCGGCGCCCGCCGACTATGCCTTCCCGCGCGCCGCGCGCCTCTGCACCTGGCGGAACTTCTTCCTCGCCCTCGACCGCGTGATGAAGCTCGTCGGGCGGAGCCCGTGGAAGCCGCTCCGCCGTCGCGCCCTCGCGGCCGCGGCCGGCTGGATCGTCGAGCACCAGGACGTGAACGGCGGCTGGGGCGGGATCCAGCCGGCGATGCTCAACTCGGTGATGGCGCTGCGCGCGCTCGGCTACCCCGACGACCACCCGGCGGTCGCCAAGGGCGTCCAGGCGATCGAGGACTTCATGATCGAGGAGGACGGCGCGCTCTTCTTCCAGCCCTGCGTCTCGCCGACCTGGGACACCGCGCTCGCCGCCCGGGCGCTCCTCGACTCGGGGGTGGCGCCCGACGACCCGGTGCTGGTGCGCGCCGCCGAGTGGCTGCTCGACAACCAGATCTTCACGCGCGGCGACTGGCAGGTGAAGAACCCCGACCTCGAGCCCGGCGGCTGGGCCTTCGAGTTCGCCAACGACTGGTACCCCGACACCGACGACACCGCGGTCATCCTGATGGTCCTCGAGCGCATCGCGCTCGCCGACCGCCGGCGGAAGGCGCACGCCATCCGGCGCGGCCTCAACTGGACGCTCGGCATGCAGAGCCGCTCGGGCGGCTGGGGCGCCTTCGACACCGACAACGAGCGCCAGATCTTCAACCGCATCCCGTTCGCCGACATGGAGGCGATGCTCGACGAGCCCACCGCCGACCTGACCGGCCGCCACCTCGAGCTCATGGGCGCGCTCGGCTACGACCTCGAGCTGCGGCCGGCGCGCCGCGCGCTCGCGTTCGTGCGGCGGACGCAGGAGGTCGACGGCTCGTGGTGGGGCCGCTGGGGGGTGAACTACATCTACGGCACGTGGTCGGTGCTCGCCGGGCTGCGCGCGATCGGCGAGGACATGCAGCGGCCATACGTGCGGCGCGCCGTCGGCTGGCTGAAGGAGCACCAGAACGCCGACGGCGGCTGGGGGGAGACCTGCGACAGCTACGCCGACCCGGCGCTCGCCGGCACCGGGCCGAGCACGCCGTCGCAGACCGCCTGGGCGCTCCTCGGCCTGCTGGCCGGCGAGGACGAGGTCGGCCCGGCGCTGCTGCGCGGCGTCTCCTACCTGACGATGAGCCAGCGGGCCGACGGCACCTGGGACGAGCGGCACTTCACCGGCACCGGTTTTCCCCGCCACTTCTATCTGCGCTATTACATGTACCGGAACTACTTCCCGCTGATGGCGCTCGGACGGTTCCGGGCGCGCATGGCGGCGGCCACGAGTTGAGAACGGACGTTCCCTCGCATGCGTGACGCGCTCCCGCGCCGGCCGATAGCCATCCTGGGATCCACCGGGTCGGTCGGGGTCTCGACGCTCGCCCTGATCGAGCGCTTTCCCGAGCGCTTCCAGGCGGTGGCGCTCGCGGCCGGGCGCAACGTCGCCCGGCTCGCCGAGCAGGTGACGTGGCACGCCCCCGAGGTGGTCTCGGTCGCCGACGAGCGCGCCGCGCGCGAGCTCCACGAGCGCGTGCCGGAGTTCACCGGGCGGGTCGTCGCCGGCCCCGACGGCGCGCGCGAGGTCGCGACCTGTGCGCGCGCCGAGGTCGTGATCTCGGCGCTGGTCGGGGCGCTCGGGCTCGCGCCGACGCTTGCCGCCGTGCGCGCCGGCAAGCACGTCGCGCTCGCCAACAAGGAGGTGCTGGTCGTCGCCGGCGAGCTGGTGACCGAGGTCGCGCGCGCGCACGGGGTCGCGCTCCTGCCGGTCGACAGCGAGCACAACGCCATCTTCCAGGCGCTCCAGGGGCACAACCGCGCCGAGGTCCGGCGCGTCGTGCTGACCGCGTCGGGCGGCCCGTTCCTGCACCACGACGAGGCGGCCCTCGCCGGCGTCACCGTCGCTGACGCGCTCCGCCACCCGACCTGGAAGATGGGCCCGAAGATCACGATCGACTCCTCGACGCTCATGAACAAGGGCCTCGAGGTGATCGAGGCGCGCTGGCTCTTCGACCTCCCGCCCGAGCAGATCGACATCGTCATCCACCCGCAGAGCATCGTGCACTCGATGGTCGAGTACGTGGACGGCTCGGTGATCGCGCAGATGGCGATCCCGGACATGACGATCCCGATCGGCTACGCGCTCGCGCACCCCGCGCGCCTCCCGCTCGACTACCTGCCGTCCCTCGACCTCGCCGCCGCCGGCACGCTCACCTTCCAGCGTCCCGATCGCCGCCGCTTCCCCTGTCTCGACCTCGCCTACCGCGCGCTCCGCGCCGCCGGCACCATGCCGGCGGTCCTGAACGCCGCCAACGAGGTGGCGGTGGAGCGCTTTCTCGCCGAGGACATCGCCTACCGCGACATCCCGGCCGTGATCGCGGCCGTCATGGACGCGCACGAGCCCGTGCCCGGCGCGGATCTGGAGACGCTGCTCGCGGCCGACCGCTGGGCGCGCGCCGAGGCCGGCGTCCGCGCCGCCGATGGGAGCACGCGCCGGGCGGCGACCGCCTCCTGAGCGATCCGATGATGCCGCACGCCGCCGCCACCCTCGGACCCGGGCTCGAGCAGGCGTTCGCCGAGTGCGAGCGCATCGCCCGCGCCCACTACGAGAACTTCACGCTCGGCTCGCGCCTGCTGCCGCGCGACCTCCGCCGCCACGTCGCCGCCATCTACGCCTTCGCGCGCACCGCCGACGACTTTGCCGACGAGGAGCCCGACCGGGCGCGCGCGCTCGCCGCGCTCGACGCCTGGGAGCGCGAGCTCGAGGCGTGCTACGC
>Ga0302046_10003336_pt1 | contig 14549 bp, 13 predicted proteins | sample RVTome_11_FD_200261 | JGI IMG/M metagenome (GOLD analysis project Ga0302046, IMG submission 200261) | Soil microbial communities from uranium-contaminated site in the Upper Colorado River Basin, Wyoming, United States - RVT147D111 (version 2) ...
GAGTAATGCCTGGCTTTGTAAGAACACCCCCTCGCACCGGTACATTCGGTCTCGCGAGCCTGGGGGAACCAGCGAGCAAGTGGCTTCGAATGACGTCGATGCGCCTTACTCCGACAGCCTCCTAGAGCGGATCGCGGCTGTGAACCCCTCTGGTCAGGCGCTTGATGCTTCGCTCGAGCCTCTCCACGCCCCACAGGATCCCGACGGTCACCAGCGCGAGCGCGACGGCGCCGCCGAAGCGACCGAGGCCGATGGCGGATCCGATCGCGGCGAGCATCCAGATCACCGCCGCGGTCGTGACGCCGGTGACCACGCCTTCGCGCGAGAACATCACTCCGGCGCCGAGGAAGCCGACGCCGGTGACGAGCTGGCCCAGGACGCGCGTCGGATCCGCGTTCGGCCCCTGCACCGAGACGCCCAGGTGGATGTAGATCGACGTGCCGAGGCAGACGAGGATGCTCGTGCGCACGCCCGCCGGCTTTCCGCGGAGCTGGCGCTCGAAGCCGATGATCCCGCCGCACAGGACGGCGACTCCGATCGTGGTCCAGAAGACGGAGGAGAACGGGTCGAAGTAGTCCATGGGTCGAACCGCTCCTACGAAGGGGGCCGGCGGAAGGCCTCGGGGCTACTCGACCGCCCCGCCGGACCTCAGGAACTCGGTAGCGGCCCTGGCGATGCTATCGATCATCGAGTGCTCGTTCACCGTGCGGATGGACAGGGTCTGCTCGAACTCCAGGTGAGCGCGCCCGATCGGCAAACATGCGGTCGAAGCGGCCGGCCCAGCTCGAGTAGCTCGGGGACTCCCGGTCCTCCTCCGCGAAAGCGTCGCTTCGCCCCTCGGCGCGGCATTCTCGCCGGGATCGAGCCACCGCGCCACACCCCCGGGTAGTCCGGCGAGCCGAGCCTCCCCCGGGGCAGGATCCCGTCTCGGGCTCGGCACACGCCCGTCTATCCTGTCCCGCCTTGAAACGACTCGAAGGCAAGACGGTCCTCGTCACCGGCGGCGGCTGGAACATCGGACGCGCCATCGCGGAGCGCTTCGCGCGCGAGGGCGCGCGGGTCGCGGTCTGCGGGCGGCGGGCGGAGTTGCTCGAGGAGACGGTCGAGGCGATCCGCGCCGCCGGAGGCCAGGCCCTCGGCCAACGCGCGGACGTCACGGTCCTGGCGGAGGTGGAGGAGCTCGTGGCGCGCACGAACGAGGCCTTCGGCCCGATCGACGCGCTGATCGCCAACGCCGGCGGCGGCGGCGGCTACGAGCCGATCGACGTGGTCGATCCGGGCTGGTGGGCGTACGTGGTCCAGCTCAACCTGGTCGGCACCTTCCACGCAGCGCGTGCCGTCCTGCCGCAGATGCGCGAGCGCAATCGAGGGACGATCGTCACCTCGTCCGGCGGTGGCGCTTGGTTCCCGCTGCTCGGCGTCCACCTGACCGCCTACGCCGCCGCCAAGGCCGGAGTCTGCCGGCTGACGGACCAGCTCGCGGCGGAGCTCCTGGACACGAACATACGCGTGAACTGTCTGCAGCCCGGCCTGGTCTGGAGCCCGGATCGACTGCGCGAGGTCGAGGCGCAGGAGGCGCTCAGCGGCACGCCGCATCCCGAGCGGGCGCACAACCACCCGCCCGAGGACGCGGCCGAGCTGGCGGTCTTCCTCGCCAGCGACGAGAGCGCTCCGATGACCGGGCGCCTGGTCTCGGTCGACGACGACTGGTGGCGCGACGCGGACAAGGTGCGCGCCGTATCCGCCAGCCTGCACGCCTACTGCCTGCGGCGCGTGGAGCTTTGATGGAGGAGCTCTTCGGCACCGTGGTGCGCGGCGACGCACGCGTCTACCACGTCAGGCTCGACACCGGCGAAACGCGTCAGTTCGTGCCGCGCGGCAAGCTCTTCGAGGATCGCAACGCCGCGGTCAAGAACCCCGTGACGGTCGGCGATCGCGTGCGCGTCTCCCTCAGCGGCGACCCGCCGGCCGTGGAGGAGGTCCTTCCCCGCAAGAACTACCTTCCGCGCATCGCCTCGTCGCACGATCCGCGCGAGCAGATCCTGTTCGCCAACGTCGATCAGCTCTTCGTCATCGCGTCGCCGGTGAAACCCGCGTTCTCCTCGAACCGCACCGACCGCATCCTCGCCGCCTGCGCCTACTACGAGATCCCGGCCACGCTCGTGCTCAACAAGGCCGACCTCGACCGCGAGGGGCTCGTCGAGGAGCTGACCCGCACCTACGAGGAGGCCGGCATCCGCGTGCTCCCGACCACGGCGACCGAGGGCGAGCTCAGCGGTTTACCGGACCTCCTGCGCGGTCGCGTGTCCGTGTTCTACGGCGCTTCCGGTGCCGGCAAGTCGACCATCCTCAACGCGCTCCAGCCCGGGCTCGAGCTGCGCACCGGGAAGATCAGCCGCTACTGGGACGCGGGCAAGCACACGACGACCTTCTCGCAGATGCACCTGCTCGAGTCGCTCGAGGCGCGCGTCATCGACACGCCCGGCATCCGCGTCTTCCGCCTGGCGGGCGTGAACAAGGCCGAGCTGCGCGACTGCTTCCCCGAGTTCGCCGCTCTCCAGGCCGGCTGCCGCTTCCAGGGCTGCTCCCACGACCACGAGCCCGAGTGCGCAGTGTTCGCAGCCGTGGAGAGCGGCCGCCTCGCCCCGACGCGCTACGCGAGCTACGTCGAGATCATGGACGAACTCGTCACGCCACCGGAGGACGACACCCCGATGCCGCCACCGGACCGAGGGCGGTAGCGATCTACGGCTTCAGCTCGTCCCGCACCAGCTCGGCCCACTTCTTCATCCCGTGCCGGGCGTGGCCGTAGCGCGTGAAGCACTCGAGCACCAGGAACGGCGTCCCCTCGCGCACCGAGGTCATGGCGAGCCGGCGCGCACCCGTCGCTGCATCGAGGACCTCGAGCTCGCCGACCACGCCGCCCATGTCGGGTGGCACGACGAGGATCAGACCGATGACGTTGAGCAGCACGCTGACCGGGTGGACCTCGGAGATCGAGGCGCGCACGCGGGCGGTCCGCGGACCGGGCGTCGAGACGACCTCGAGCCGCTCCCCGAGGATGCGCCCGAGCTTCTCGGTGTAGGCGGCGGTCAGGCGCTCGATCTCCTCCGCCGTCGGCTCGTGTTTCGCTCCCTCCTGCTGGCGATAGACGACGGGCTCGACGATCACCGCGTCGTACTTGCCCGCGAGGTCGGGCGCGACCCACAGATCGACCGCGTCGGGAACGCCCCACACGCGGTGCTCGGCGGAGGGCTCGAGCGACGTGTAGTCGTCGAGGAACCCAGTGCGCGACATGTCGAGGTGCGCGCAGCTCGCCAGGGCGGGGACGATCGGAACCGAGAGAACGAGCAGGGGGAGTCGCGACATGGTCGCCATGCTACGGCGCGGCTCCCGTCGCCGTGACTGCGCAACGACTACAGCCAACCGCGGACGGCCGCGATCTTGTAGAGCCAGGCGAGCGCCATGAGCCCGAGCGAGCCCTGCAGGAGACGTGGCCAGTTCCAGCGCACGAGGTCGAGCCACAGATCGCAACCGCGGATCTGTCCGACCAGGGCCCACAGGAAGAAGGCCAGCGCGCTCAGCGCGAGGGCTAGCCCGAAGGGTTGCGCGCTGAGCGCACCAAGTAGATCTCCGCGCGTCGCGTGGGCGATCGAGGTGGTCACGCCGCAACCGGGACACGGGAAACGCCAGGCCTCGAGCGGATAGCACGGCTTCAGGCCGAGCTGCTCGTGGGTCCCGTAGCCGCGCGCATCGGGCGCGAAGAGGAGCGGGAACAGGGCCAGCCCGAGCGCACCCAGCGAGGCGACGGCGAGCACGGCCCAATGCTCGCTCGCTCGCCGTGGCCGCTCCGCTTCGAAGTCGTCCTCCGGATCCATCGGCGGCATCCTACTCGGACGCCGCAGGCCCGATCCGCCCACCCTACTCGTTGAAGTCGTACACGTACGACAGGCGCGTCTTGTTCAGGATCGCGTAGGGCAGGCCCTTCAGGAGCTCGAGGTCGCGGTCGCCGTCGATCTTCATCCCGCGCACTTCGGGCTTCTGCATCACGAAGAAGCGCCGCGTCGCGCGGTCGTCGGCCTCGTAGCACCCCGGACGTACCTGACCGGCGATCTCGACGTTCAGGTTGCCGGTGTAGAAGGCGCGCACGCGCTGCACGTTCGCATCGTGCGCCAGCCTGGCCGCGTGCGGGTCGCCCGCCGTCTCGATCAGCTCGTGCGCCAGCAGGATCTCGTCGACGTTGACGTGCAGGAGCGGCGTGTTGATGCGGTCGCGGCTGTTGAGGTCGATCAGCGTGGCGTCGCGCACTCGCACGAAGTACTTGCGGTACTCGTCGAGGAGCTGGGAGAGCCGCGTGTACTTGTTCTCGACCTGGCCCTTGATGAGGAACGCGTCCGTCAAGAGGAGGTCGGAGACGATCGTCAGCATGCGTGCGCCTCGAGAGAGGCCAGCCGGTGCCTGAGACGACCGACCAGGTGGAGAGAGCCCGTCACGAGCACCCAGCCGTTCGTTCCTGCGATTCGCAGCGCCATGTCGAGGGCATCCTCGGGATCCGACAGCGCCTGCGCCGCGAGCCCCACCTGGCGCGCCTCCTGGAGGAGACGCTCGGGGGATGCGTGAGGACCTCTTCCCAGGGACGTGCAGAGCACCCTATCGACCCGCCCCCGAAGCACCTTGAGCAGCCCCCCCAGGTCCTTCTCGACTCCCGCGCCAAAGACCACGATCGGACCCCGGCCGAGGTCGGGAGCTCCCTCCAGCTCGCGCAGCACGCGCGCCAGGCTGCCGGGCACGTGGGCTCCATCCAGGATGACCGGGATCTCTCCGATTCGACCGCGCTCGAGCCGGCCCGGGAGTCGCGCGGAACGGATCCAGCGTTCGCGGCCGAGTGCATCGCGCGGGACCTCGACGCCGAGCTCCGCCAGGACGCGCTCGGCGAGCGCCGCGTTCTCCTCCTCCATCCGCCTTCCGGAGCCGCCCGTTCGATCGATCTCGATCAGCCGCGCGCCGATCGACGCGGCGACGGAGCGCACGGCGTCCGCGGCCTCGTCTCCCGGCGAACCGACCGTAGAGAGGAGCGGCTTCCCGGGGCGCGAGATCCCCGCCTTCTCGCGCGCGATCGCTGCGCGCGTTCGCCCGAGGATCGCGGTGTGCTCGAGCTCGACGTTGGTGAGCACGGACAGGACCGGCTCGACGGCGTTCGTCGAATCCAGTCGGCCGCCGAGGCCGCACTCGAGCACCGCCTGCTCCACCTCCGCCGCCCCCATCGCGTGCAGGGCCGCCGCGGTCAGCACGTCGAACCAGGTGGCGTCTCCCGCGGGCGACGGGAACCGGGAAGCGAGCGCCTCCTCGCGCGCACGTAGTGCGGCCTCGAGGGACCCGGCCAGTACGCCGTCCGCGATCTCCGCACCATGCAAGCGCACTCGCTCCTGGATGCGCTCGACGTGGGGAGAGGTGTACAGACCGACCCGCCTGCCGCTCGCGAGGAGCCCGGCCGCGATCAGGCTGGCGGTCGAGCCCTTGCCCTTGGTGCCTGCGACGAGGAGACAGGAGAAGCCTCGGTCCGGCGACCCCAGTCGGTCGAGCAGGTCGCGGGTGGGCGCCACGCTCTGGCGCATCACCCGGCCCTGGCCAGGAGCACGCTCGCGCCTTTCCCAGTCGACCAGAGCGTCCAGCCGCGTGAGAGCCGCCTGGAGACCCGCGTGGGACCGGACGCGCGTGGCTCCCGGGTCGTTCTTGAAGGAATCCCTCACGGAATCCGATCCGCTTCGTCGGACGCTGGCATCCTAGCGTCCTGGCTGCTGTACGCTCCTTCGACGATCCACACCTTGACCCCGCTCACCACTCTCCCGGTCCTCGTCCTCGCCTTCCTGCCGCTCCCGCCCCAGGACACGCCGCCCGCCAAGGCGGGTGAGACGGACGTCTCCCTACCCGAGGCACCTACGGACGAGATCGGGCGCATCGGGCTGGAGTTCCTCGTGCTCGCCTTCGAGCTCTCCCCCTGGTTGGTGGAAGAACGCGGTTGGACGGGGCGACCCTTCGACCTCGGGAGCTTTGGCGCGCAGAAGCGGATCGATCGCATCGACACCCTCGACCGGCTCGCGCGCGAGCTGCGCAAGCTGCGTGATTCCGGCGGGACGCCCCAGGAGGAGGCGGACAGGAAGGCGCTCGCGGCATTGGTGACGGCGGAGCACGCGCGTTACGCGACCCGCAACCCCGAGCGCTGGAACGCCGACTACCACGTGATGCGCGTCGACCGCGCGTTGCGCACCAAGATCCTCTCGCCGCGCCGGCCCGGGCAGATCCGTGTCGAGATGCTGCGCATCCTCGGGCTCCTCCCGGGCTACTGGAAGGAGGCCCGCTCCGCGCTGGTGTCCCCGATCGAGGAGTGGACCCCGCTCGCGATCGAACGCCTGCGCAGGTTCGAGTTCGACCTTGAAGGTTGGCGCGAGGACTTCGTGAGCGGATTCAAGAACGACACCCAGGACGACAAGGCGAACGAGGCCTTCGACGAGGCGCTGGCCGCGACGAGCGCGTTCCGGACCTGGCTCGAGGAGCGGCCCGCGGGACTGGGGGGGACGACGATGACGCTCGACGCCGAGCGGTGGGGAACCCTGGTCCAGGCCGCGTCCGGGACTGTTTGGTCGATCGAGGAGATCAAGTGGAACGTCCTGCGCGACCTCGCCCACGCGGAACGCGAGTACGGGCCGCGTTGGCGCAGCCGGTCGCAGGATTCGGAGGTCCTGGACAGCGAGCTCTTCGAACAGCTCGACCGCGTTCTGGGCACCGCTTCGCTCCAGGCGATGGAACTCGCGGAGCGTGCAGGTGCGCTGACGAGCGAGGCGCCGGACGAGACGGTCCGGTTCTCGACCGCGGACCTGCTCCCCGCGCGGTACGGCGTCCCGGTGATCCTGCTTCCGGGGACCGGCTACACCCAGCAGGTCCTGCTCGACTCGGCCGAGCTGTCCGGCGCCGACCGGGCCGCGCAGCGGGTGCTCGGCGTGCGCTACGGCTTCCCCGGCGTGGCGCTGCTCGCCTACGAATCGCAACGGGCGAGGTCGGTGCTCCCGCGCTTCCTCTGGAACCGCGCACTGTTCGAGGGCTGGGGCCTGTACGCCCTCGATTGGATCCAGCGCATCGACTGGGTCTCGAATCCCTTCGCCGCCGACGGCGCCTTTCGGGCGGAGGCGACGCGCCAGCGGGTCCTCGAGGGCGCACGCCTGCTCGCCTCCCTCGCGCTGCACGGCGAGGGGCTGAGCCAGGCGGAAGCCGCGGAGGACTTCTCGCGTCGCACAGGGGTCGATCTGGAGCGCGCCACACGCGAGGTACGAACGGCGCTGCTCGATCCGTTGCGCGGCGTCGGGTACCTGGGTTACGTCGGGCTGCTCGAGCGCGAGCGCAGCTTCGAACGCTCCGCCGACCTGGCCCAGGCGATCGGCCGCACGTTGGCCCAGACCCTGGCGAGCCCGCACCTGCGGCCGGCCGACCAACCCTAGCCGTCGCGCGTTCGGACCTCGCTCTGCGCCACGCTCTCGAAAACATCGGGACGGCTTCGATTCCCGCCCCCGTCTCGGCCGATAGTCCGACTTGCCGAGTAGCCCGATGGTCGAGCTCTCCCACAGGATCCGCGTCTTCGTCTTCCGCTACGACGGTGCCTTGCCGGAGTACCTGCTCCTCCGGAGCGCCCAGGGCATCGAGGGGTTCTGGACTCCCGTCCACGGTCCGATCGGGTTCGGCGAGCAGCTCGAGTCCGCCATCCGCCGCGAGGTCCGCCAGGACGTCGGCCTGGGGAAGCCCAGGGAGCTGATCGACCTCGATATGCCCTCGCGCTGGCTGATCGGCGACGAGGAGATCATCGAGTGGAACTTCGGCTTCCACCCGGCGCCGTCGGAGCGTGAGCCGCGGCTCGATCCGGAGCGCTGGGCGGAGTTCCGCTGGGCTCAGTTCACCGAGGCCTATCCCTCGCTCGAGCTCGAGACCGACCGCGCGGCGATCCTGCGCTTGCACGCGCGGCTGTTCGGCGCGGCGTAGACCTCGGGTGGGCGATCCGCCGCCGGCTACCCGATCAGCCCGAGCGCCGGGTAGTCCTTGCCCAAAACCGTGCGCGCGGGAAGGTCGAAGCAAGCCTCGATCGCCGCGGCGTAGACCGAGCGGAAGTCGGTCCCGTGTACGAGGTCGCCCTGGTCGAGGTCGGTCAACGACGGGTGCTCGCCGTAGAGGCCGCCGCGCACGCGGCTCCCTGCGACGAGCATGGGGCCGGCCGTGCCGTGATCGGTGCCTCGCGAGCCGTTCTCTGCTACGCGGCGACCGAACTCGCTGAAGACGAGCACGATCGCCTGGCGGCCGGCATCGGAGCGCTCGAGGTCGTCGAGGAAGCTCGCGAGACCGCGGTCCAGAGTCCGCATCAGCGCGTCGTGGCGCGAGCGTTCGTCGTTGTGCGTGTCGAAGCCGCCCAGCTCGAGGGACAGGACGCGCGTCCCGATATCGCCGTGCAACACGGCGGCTGCGGCGAGCAGCGACTCGGAGAAGGGGTCGCTCGCGTACTCGACCGGGGTCCGGTAGCGGGCGACGGCCGCGCGCAGGGCGGCCGAGGAGGCGCGCGCGTCGCGCATGCGCTCGCGCAGGAGCGCCAGGGCCGCGTTCTCGCTCGGCTCGCCGGTCTCCTCGGCCGATTCCACGCGGGCGAGCTCCTCGTCGTGCTTCACCCACCGGTAGCCGGCCGGGCTCGTGAACGCTGCCGCCGGGTGCTCGGCCGAGTGCAGCGAGTAGGGCACCTCCGTCCCGAGGTGCACCACTCGGTTCGCGTGCACGTCGTCGCCGAAGGCTGCCGCGCACAGCCGGCCGATCCAACCGTCCCCGGAGTTGCGCCCGCGCTCGTTCGCGGTGTGCCAGATCTCGTAGGACTTGAAGTGCGAGCGGTTCGGGCCCGGGTAGCCGACGCCCTCGACGATCGCCAGCTTCCCGTCCTGGAAGCGGCGGTGCAGACCGAGTAGGTCGGAGTGCAGCCCGCGGTACTCGTCGAGCTTCAGGACCTCGTCCGACCTGCGGCGCGTCGAGCGGCGCGCCGCGTGGTAGGCGTCGTCAGCCCAGGGAACGACGGTCGAGAGGCCGTCGTTCCCGCCGGCGAGCTGCACCAGCACGAGCACCGGCGCTCCACCCTCGCGCTTGCCGCGCGCGAGCGAGGTCGCCGGGCACAGGGCGAGGCCCAGCCCCGTCACGAGCAGGCGGCGCCGGTCGAGGGCCGGGTTCCTCACTGGATCTGCGCCTCCGGCAGGCTCAGGACGACGTGGGCGAGGCGGCGCAGGATCGGCTCCGCCCGCCAGGGACGGCGCAACAGCTCCGCCTCGGTGAGGCCCGCCTGCTCGCGCTCGGTCCGCAGGAGCTCTACCAGCCTCGCGCGCGTCTCGGCGCCGAGCTCGACGGCGAGCACGCGCCCGGCGAGAGCGTTCACGATCGAGCGGTCGTCCCTCGCGCCGTCGCGTTCGATCGCTCCGCTGAGGTTCATGCGCGGCCGCCAGTCGCGGCGCAACTCCTTGAGCTTGCGCAGGTCGCCGAGAGCGCGCTGGTCGCGACGCATTCGCTCGCGCCGGCCATCCTCCGATTCCGGTTGCATGCCGGCGTCCATGCCCGCGGCCATCCCGGACGGATCGAGCTCGTCCTCCGGGTCGTAGTCGAGGAAGTCCTCGAGCGTCACCTCGCCCAGCAGGACTCCCGCCAGGTTTCCGCGCTGCATCAGCGACGCGGTCGTGATCCAGGCCTCGCCTCCTTCCCAACCCTTGACGTTGGGCGGGTAGCACAACCGCTCGCCCAGGAGGTTCGCGCCCAGGAGCAGCAGATAGGGCGGCGGCTGCGCACCGAGCCGCCGCGAGCTGCCGACCAGGAAGTCCAGCGGGCTCGCGATGCGCGCCGCGCGGATCTCCTGGCGATAGAAGGCGGGGTCGAGGAACAGGCGCTCGAGCACGGGAGCGATCTCGAAGTCCGCCTCGCGCAGCGCTCCGGCGTACACGCGGACGCGCTCGGCGTCCGGCTCCACGCCCTCGAAGTACGCGAGCAGCTTCGCCGCCAGGAACGGCGCGCATGCCTTGCTGTCGATCAGCACGTCGATCACGTCGTCCCCGTCGAGCTTGCCGCTGACGCCGAGCACGGTCTTTCGGCCGAAGTCGTGCCGTCCGCGGAGGAAGCGGAACTCGCCGTTCTCGTCGCTCCACCCGGTGAAGGCGCGGGCCGCCTCCTTGACGTCGTCCTCGCCGAAGTGCCCCTCGCCGAGGGTGAACAGCTCCATGAGCTCGCGCGCGAAGTTCTCGTTCGGTGCGCCGCGCCGGTTCTCGTCGTTGTCCAGGTACTCGAGCATCGCCGGGTCGCGCGCGATAGCGTGCACGAGCTCGCGGAAGCTCCCGAGCGCGAGCGAGCGCAGGAGCCTGTTCTGCTCGATCATCTCGTAGCTGTCCTTCACGTCGCTCATCGAGCTGGTGAAGTGTCCGTGCCAGAAGAGCGTCATCCGCTCGCGCAGCCGGTCCTGGCCGGAGACCATGCGCTCGATCCACCAGGTGAGGAAGTCGCGTAGCTGGTCGTAGTCCTCGCGCTTGATCTGGTTCTTGATCTCGCGGCGCAGGTCGGCCGATGGTTCCATCCCCTCGCCTCCTTCATGCGAGCGCTCGTCCATGCGCTCCTCGGCCGCGCCGCGCCGGAGCAGGTGCTCGAAGAACGGCTCGACCGGGTCGCTCCCGCAGTGCAGGAGCTCCGCGACCGTCGCCTCGAGTCCGCGCGCGACCGCGCGCTCGATCTCTTCCGGTGTCGCGCCGAAACCGGCGCGGTTGTGGAGGTGCTCCGCGGCCGCGGCGTCCCACACGAGCTCCTGCGTCGCGTGGATCGGACACGCGAAGAGGAGCAGCGCGAGCGCGACTCGAGTCATGCCTGTCTTCATCGTCATCGATTCCTCGTCTTCGCGTCCGATCGAGATCCTCGAGGCCTTCAACCGGTGTCCAGGTTCCAGGTTTCGGCCCGTCCTGGCCAGGGGGCGCCCGCTACCATTGCCGCGCGACGCCCTCATGCCCGCTTCCTCGCGCCTCGCGCCGCCGCCGGCGGACCTCTCGTCCTGGATCCGCGACCTACGCCGGTCGGGCGAGCTGGTGGAGGTCGATTGCGAGGTCGACGCCGAGCTCGAGGTGCCCGAGATCCATCGGCGCGTCATCGCCGCCGGCGGGCCGGCGCTCCTGTTCCCGCGCGTGAGGGGCGCCTCCTTCCCGCTGGTCGTCAACCTGTTCGGCACGGCGGGCCGGGTGCTGTCCGCCTTCGGACGACGTCCGGGCACGCTGCTCGAGGAGCTGGCGAAGCTGCCCGTGGAGCTGATACCGCCCTCACTCGGCAGGCTCTGGAAGAAGCGCGCCCTACTCGGCGCCCTGGGGCGAGTCGGCACGAAGCGCGCGCGGCGTGCGCCGGTGCTCGAGGTCGACGGCGAGCCGCGGCTCTCGGCCCTGCCGGCGACGAAGAGCTGGGCGCGCGACGGCGGTCGCTTCCTCACGCTGCCCCTGGTCTACACCGAGCATCCCGGGACCCGCGTGCCGAACCTCGGCATCTACCGCATGCAGGTCTTCGACGAGCGGACGACCGGCATGCACTTCCAGATCGGCAAGGGGGGCGGTTTCCACCTGGCGGCGGCGGGCGAGCGCGGAGAGCGGCTGCCGGTCGTCGTCCACCTCGGCGGACCGCCGGCCCTGATGCTCGCCGCGCTCGCTCCGTTGCCCGAGAACGTGCCCGAGACGCTGCTCGCGAGCCTCCTGCTCGGCGGCAAGCTCCCGCTCGCGCGCCATCCGGCGACGCCGCTCCCGATCGTGGCGAGCGCGGAAATGGCGCTGATCGGCTCGGTCGACCCCGCGGAGCGACGTCCCGAGGGCCCCTTCGGCGACCACTACGGCTACTACTCCGAGGTACACGACTACCCCGTGCTCCGGGTCGAGCGCGTCGTGCACAAGAGGGACGCCGTCTTCCCCGCGACCGTCGTGGGCAAGCCGCGCCAGGAGGACTTCTTCCTGGGCGACTTCGTGCAGGATCTGCTCGCGCCGCTCTTCCCGCTGGCCATGCCCGGCGTGCGCGCGCTGTGGAGCTACGGGGAGACCGGCTACCACTCGCTCGCCGCGGCGGTGGTGCACGACCGCTACCGGCGCGAAGCCATGGCGAGCGCGTTCCGGATCCTGGGAGAGGGGCAGCTCTCGCTGACGAAGTTCCTGCTGGTCGTCGACCGGCCGCGGGACCTCAGGGACTTCCCCGCGCTCCTGCGACACGTGCTCGAGCGCGCGGACTTCAAGAGGGACCTGTTCCTCTTCGCGAACCTGGCGATGGACTCGCTCGACTACGCGGGACCGCGCATCAACGAAGGCGGCAAGGGCGTGTTGCTCGGGCTGGGCGAGCCCGTGCGCGGCCTACCGACCGAGCTCCGCGGCGACCCGGGTCAGGGCGTGCGCGATGCGCGCGTGTTCACGCCCGGTTGCCTGGTGGTCGAGGGCCCGCCCCACGGCGCGGAGCCCGCCTTCGGCGCGCGCCTGGCCGGGCTCGAGGCCCTGCGCGACTGGCCTCTGATCGTGCTGACGGACGACGCCGAGCGCGCGACGCGGAGCAGCGCCAGTTTCCTCTGGACGACCTTCACGCGTTTCGACCCCGCAGCGGACGTCGCAGCGCGCGAAGTCGAGCTGATCCACAACCACCCCGCCTTCACGCCCCCGGTCGTGATCGATGCGCGCCGCAAGGCGCCCTATCCCGAGGAGCTCCTGTGCGACGAGCGGACCGCGCGAACCGTCGATCTCCGCTGGAGCGAGTACTTCCCCGCCGGCGGCGTCGAGATGGGAGACTCGGATCGCGGGCACCTGGACTAACCCGCCCTGGCGTCACTCGAGGACCGGGAGAGCGTAGGCTGGTGCGGCCGGGGGGGCACTCGGACCGCCCTCCCCTCCTCGATGCGGGCCGATGGACGTCACCGCTCTCTCGGCGACGCGCATCCCCCGGCCACTCCTCGAGCCCGCTTTGCACGCCTCCATGATCCTCGACCACCTCTTCCTGCCTGCCGCGCTCGCCCTGATCCTCGTCGCCTGCAGCCAGGCCCAGTCCGGCGTCTCCAGGTCGACGCTCGACGTGGCCCAGGAAGCGGGAGCCTCCCCCGACCGCACGTTCGACCACTCGCACGCCGCCTGGACCGCCGTCCTCGCCGAGCACGTCGATGCGGACACCTTCGACTACGCCGCGCTGGCGAAGGACCGCGCCGGCTTCGAGGCCTACCTGAGCTCGCTCGAGGCCGTCACCGCCGAGGAACTCGCGGGCTGGAGGAAGGAGCAGCGTTTCGCCTTCTGGATCAACGCCTACAACGCCTACACGATCCGGAAGGTCGTCGACAACTACCCGCTGAAGAGCATTCGCAAGCTCGACGGGACCTTCGGACTGTCCAGCGTGTTCGACAGCGAGTTCATCCCACTCCGGGCGCTGCACCCGGAAGGCAAGGGGGAGAAGCTCTCCCTCAACGACATCGAGCACGAGATCCTGCGCAAGCACTTCGAGGACGCGCGCATCCACGCCGCCATCAACTGCGCCTCGACGAGCTGTCCGCCCCTGCGCGCGGAAGCCTTCGTTGCCGAGCGCCTCGAGAAGCAGCTCGACGAGCAGATGCGCGCCTTCGTCAACGATCCTGCGCGCAACCGCCTCGACAAGAAACGGAACCGCCTGCGGGTCTCCGAGATCTTCAAGTGGTTCAAGGAAGACTTCGAGCGCGACGGCGAGAGCGTCAAGGGCTATCTCGCCAGGTGGCTCCCCGAGGAGGAGCACGCCTTCGTCGAGAAGGCCGCCCTCGAGTACCTCGACTACGACTGGAGCTTGAACGAGCCGGCGAAGGAGTAGCCGCTGAGGCTCAGCCCTCCTGGATGCGGTGGCGGACGATCGTGCCCTCGACCAGGTAGACGACGTCCTCCGCGATGTTCGTGGCGTGGTCCGCGATGCGCTCCAGGGACTTGGAGACCGAGATGTAGGCCAGGGCGTCGTCGATCGCTCCGTCGTCCGCGTGCATCCGCTCCAGGAGCTGCGCGATGATGCTGCGGTTGTACTCGTCGACGGAGTCGTCCTGCTGGCAGACCTTCCGCGCCAGGGCGGCGTCCCCGCGCACGAACGCGTCGATGCTCTGGTTCACCATCCGCACCGTGACCTCGAGCACCTCGGGGAACCCGCGCGGCGCGGCGATCCGGTGCGTGTGGCTGCAGATCGTCAGGACGCGCTCGGCGATGTTCGTCGCCAGGTCGCCGATGCGCTCGAGGTCGTTGTCGATCTTGAGACAGGCGGTGATGAAGCGCAGATCGGAGGCGACCGGTTGGTGGAGCGCGAGCGCCTTGAGACACTCCTCCTCCAGCTCGACCTCGCGTCGATCGATATCGGCGTCACCGGCGATGACCTTCTCCGCCAGCTCGGGACGGCGCTCGAGGAGCGCGGTGATCGATCGCCGGACGGCCTCCTCCACTTGTCCCGCGAGGTAGAGGAGCTGGCGTTCCAGCGCTTCGAGATTGTGCCTGAGGTGCTTC
>Ga0302046_10003337_pt1 | contig 14548 bp, 13 predicted proteins | sample RVTome_11_FD_200261 | JGI IMG/M metagenome (GOLD analysis project Ga0302046, IMG submission 200261) | Soil microbial communities from uranium-contaminated site in the Upper Colorado River Basin, Wyoming, United States - RVT147D111 (version 2) ...
GGAAAAGTGGCAGGGGCAGAGCCAGCCGCCCCAATCCCCGCGCGGATAGCCATCCTTCTGGCCCAGCGGAATGCAGCCGAGGTGGGTGCAAACGCCGACGACGATCAGCCATTCGTTCCGTTGCACGCGTTCGGCGTCGGATTGTGGATCACGCAACGCGGCGAGGTCGACAGCTTCGGCCTCGGCGATTTCCTTCTCCGTCCGATGGACGACGAATACCGGCTTCCCGCGCCATTTCACAGTGATGCGCTGGCCGACCTCGATGCCGCCGAGGTCGACCTCGATCGACGAAAGGGCCAGGACGTCCGACGACGGGTTCATGGCATCGATAAACGGCCAGGCCACGGCGCCGATACCGACCGCGCCGACGGCGGCGGTGGCGATGTGGAGGAAATCGCGGCGGCGATGCGCGCCGTCCCGGCTCGACCGCGCGGCACGCCCCGGCAATGCCTCGGACTTGGCGCTCATGCCTTGGCCTCTCCTGTCGTATGAACTAGGCGGATTCCCGGGCCCCGCAAGCTGACCGCGGCGTTTCGCCGCAATCCGGGACGCCAGGCGCTTGTCGCCGACCGGCCGAGCGGGCAGCATTCCGTCGGGAACGGTCCGGCGGCGGCGCCTGAGGGAGGGACAAGTGAGTACGGACTACGACTACATCATCGTCGGCGGCGGCTCCGCCGGCTCGGTGCTGGCGAACCGGCTGTCGGCCCGCAGCGCCAACAAGGTCCTGGTCTGCGAGGCCGGTCAGGACACGCCGCCGGGCCGGGTGCCGCCCGAGATCCTCGACAGCTACCCGGGCACCGCCTATCTCGATTCCCGCTTCCACTGGACCGAGCTGAAGGTCACCACGCAACCGATCTCGCACAACCGCCCCGACGAGGACCGCCCGCCGCTGCGCAAGTACGAGCAGGCCCGCGTGCTCGGAGGCGGCTCGTCGATCAACGGCCAGATGGCCAACCGCGGCGCCCCGACCGACTACGACGAATGGGAAGAACGCGGCGCCAGGGGCTGGAACTGGGACGCCGTGCTGCCCTATTTCAAGAGGGTCGAACGCGACCTCGACATCGACGACGAATGGCACGGCAAGGACGGCCACATCCCGGTGCGCCGCATCATGCCCGAGAACTGGAACGGCCACGGCAAGGCGCTAGGGCAGGTCTTCGCCCAAGCCGGCTACAAGTTTCTGCCGGACCAGAACGGCGAGTTCGTCGAAGGCTACTTCCCGATCACGATTTCGAATGCCAACGAGCAGCGCGTCTCGGCCGCCATCGGCTACCTCAACGCCGACGTCCGCAGGCGCGACAACCTGCAGCTTTCCACCGAGACGCAGGTGAAGCAGCTGCTCTTCGACGGCCGCCGCTGCGTCGGCATCAGGGCCCAGGTGAAGGGCCGGGAGCAGGAGTTCCGGGGCCGCGAGGTGATCCTCTGCTCCGGCGCCATCCATTCGCCGGCGATGCTGATGCGCAACGGCGTCGGCCCGGCGCTGGCGCTGCAGGATATGGGCATCGAGGTGGTCGCCAACGTCCCCGGGATCGGTCAGCGGCTGATGGACCATCCCTCGGTCGCCGTCGCCTCGTTCCTGAAGCCGCACGCGCGCTTCAGCCCGGTGACCCGGCGGCATATCTTCGTCGGCCTGCGCTACAGCTCCGGCCTCGACGGCGTGCCGATGGGCGACATGTTCGTCGCCTGCGCCAGCAAGTCGGCCTGGCACGCGGTCGGCGAGCAGATCGCCTCGATGATCCTGTTCGTCAACAAGACCTACTCCGAAAGCGGCCAGGTGAAGCTGGCCTCGCGCGACTGGCGGGCGGAGCCGGTGGTGGAATTCAACCTGCTCTCCGACCGGCGCGACCTGGAGCGGCTGATGGCCGGCTGGCGCAAGCTGGCGGCGCTGCACAGCCTGCCGGCGCTGCAGGCGGCGACCAGCGACCCCTTCCCGGCGAGCTACAGCGACAAGGTGCGCCAGGTCGGCGTCGTCAATGCCAAGAACAAGGTCATGACCAGGATCATGGCCATGCTCCTCGACGGCCCGGCGCCGTTGCGGCGCGTCCTGATCGAGAAGCTGATCATGGAAGGCTACACCGTCGACGACATGATGCAGGACGACGGGAAGCTCGAGGACTTCGTGCGCCGGGCCGCGGTCGGCGTCTGGCACGCCTCCTGCACCTGCCGCATGGGCGCCGACGACGATCCGATGGCGGTCACCAACAACGCCGGCATCGTGCGCGAGGTGGGCGGGCTGCGCGTCGTCGACGCCTCGGTCTTCCCCGTGGTGCCCTGCGCCAACACCAACTTCCCGACCCTGATGACGGCGGAGAAGATCGCCGACGCCATCCTCGAAGGTCGGTGAGCGAGCGAGGGAGGAGCGGCGGATGAAGGGCGTGGTGTTCCTGGGCGAACGCAAGGTGGAACTGCGCGAGTTTCCCGATCCCGCACCGGGACCGCGCGACGTGGTCCTGGAGATCAAGGCCTCGGGCATGTGCGGCACCGACCTCAAGGCCTACCGCGAGACGTTCATTCCCGGCGTGGTGCGCGGCGGTATCAAGCGCTCGATGGAGCCGGTGATCGCCGGGCACGAGCCCTGCGGCATCGTCGCCGAGGTCGGTTCCGCCGTTACCGAGCGCGAGGCCCGCGTCGGCCAGCGGGTGATGGACCACCACTACCAGGGCTGCGGCGTCTGCCGGCACTGCATGGCCGGCTGGCGGCAGATGTGCGTCGACGGCGCCGTCGTCTTCGGCTCGGTCGCCAACGGCGCGCACGCCCGCTACATGAAGGTGCCCGCCGACACGCTGGTGCCGCTCCCCGACGCGCTTTCGTTCGAGGCCGGCGCCGCCGTCGCCTGCGGCACCGGCACCGCCTATGGCGCGCTGCGCCGGCTGTCGCTGCACGGCGACGAGACCGTCGCCGTCTTCGGCCAGGGGCCGGTCGGCCTCTCGGCGACGCAGCTCGCGCATGCCATGGGCGCGCGCGTGATCGCGCTCGACATCTCGGCCGAGCGCCGCCAGCTTGCCAGCGAGCTTGGCGCCGACGTCGTCCTCGACCCGCGGGCCGGCGACCCGGTGACGGCGATCCGCGAGCTGACGCACGGCGAAGGCGCCGACAAGACGCTCGACGCCTCGTCCTCGCCCGAGGCACGCGCCCAGGCGGTGCGCGCGACCCGGGCCTGGGGCAGCTGCTGCTATGTCGGCGAGGGCGGCGAGGTGACCCTCGAGGTGAGCCCCGATCTCTTGCGCCGGCAGATCACCCTGCTCGGTTCCTGGACCTTCTCCACCGTCGGCCTCGGCGACTGCGCCCGCTTCGTCGCCGACCGCAAGGTGGATGTCGACCGCCTGTTCACGCACCGCTGGACGCTGGAGCAGGCCGACGAGGCCTACAGGCTGTTCGACCGGCAAAAGACCGGCAAGGGCGTGTTCCTGCCGAACTGAACCAACCGAGACGGAGGACGACATGGCCGACCTGGACCCGCGCCGGCAGGCGCTGAAGGACGCCTTCATCGAGAACCGCGGCTACTGGTCCGGGATCTGGGACCAGGTGCTGGCGCTCAGCCCGGACTTCTTCGAGGCCTATAGCGAGCTCTCGTCGGTGCCCTGGAAGCACGGCGTGCTGGAGCCCAAGGTGAAGGAGTTCATGTACATCGCGGCGGACGCCTCGCACACGCACCTCTACAACGCCGGCACCCGTATCCACATTCAGAACGCGCTCCGCCATGGCGCCACGGAAGCGGAGATCTTCGAGGTGCTGATGATGACGGCCGCCATCGGCGTCCATGGCGTGACGGTGGGCGTACCGGTGCTGATGGAAGAGCTGGCGGCGGCTGGCAAGCTCGAAGACGCGCCGCTGGACGAGCGCCAGGCCAGGATCAAGGCCGAGTTCGAGAGGAACCGCGGCTATTGGTCGCCGATGTGGGACGACGTTCTGAAGCTCGACCCGAACTTCCTCGACGCCTACGCCAAGTATTCTTCTGTGCCCTGGACCACGGGCACGCTGGAGCCGAAGGTGCGCGAGTTCGTCTACATCGCCGCCGACGCCGCACCGACGCATCTCTACGAGCCGGGCCTGCGCCTGCACATCCGCAACGCCATCCGCTATGGCGCCAGCAAGGCGGAACTGATGGAAGTGCTGGAGCTGGTCACCGCCATCGGCGTGCACACCATCACCGAAAGCGTACCGATCTTGATGCAGGAGGCCGAGAAGGTGAAACGGGCGGGCTGAGCCTGCCGGCCGATCGATTGAGCGCAGCGGCGGCACTTGCCGTCTTGAGCCCTGCACGCGGGTAGCTTAGGAATCGGAATACGGAATCGAGCAAGGGAGATGCCGCCATGAGCTATACACTGGAGCAATTCGCCGCCGACTGCCGCAAGGCGTTGCAGGCCGATTCCGGCCGCGCCGGCCGCGAGAAGGTGCGCCAGGCGGTCGAGCGCGCGCTGCGCGACCCGGATTTCGTCGAGACGCATCTCGGCAACGCCACCAAGGAACGCGACATCATCTACCAGGATGCCGACCTGGGCTTCTGCATCTGCGCCCATGCCTATGGCGATGCCCGGCGCGGCAAGCCGCACGACCACGGACCGACCTGGGCCGTCTACGGCCAGGCGGTCGGCGAGACCGAGATGACCGAGTGGCGCATCGTCTCGCCGGCGAACGGCGACACGCCGGCCAAGGTCGAGCGGGTGAAGAGCTACGTCATGAAGCCCGGCGACGCGCATCTCTACGACGTCGGCGACGTGCACGCGCCGCTGCGCGAGGGCCCGACCAAGCTGATCCGCATCGAAGGCGTCGACACCATGAAGGTGAAGCGGACGCCGATCGAAGCCGTCGAAACCGTTTCCTGAGACCGCGCCCATGAGTGGCGGCGCGCTGGTCGCCAGCGCCGACCGGGACGGCGTGCGCCAGCTGACCCTGAACCGGCCCGACAAGCTGAACGCGCTCAACGCGGCGCTGATCGGCGACCTGATCGGTCGCGTAGAGGACGCCGACCGCGACGACGCCGTCGGCGTCATCGTGTTGACTGGCGCCGGCCGCGCCTTCTCGGCGGGTGCCGACATGGCCGAAGCGGCGGCGCGCGCCGGCGACAGCCCGGAGGCGGCACGCCATCACGCCGAGCAGGTCGCCGCGGTCTGGCAGCTCGGCACGCTTACCGACAAGCCGCTGGTCGCAGCCGTCAACGGCTACGCGCTCGGTGGCGGCGCCAATCTCGTGGTCGCCTGCGACATGGCGGTAGCGGGCCGGAGCGCCGTCTTCGGCTATCCCGAGCTGAAACGCGGCCTCGCCGCTACCATCGTCACGCCGAGCCTGGTGCACCTGATCGGCAAGAAGGCCGCCTTCGAGTTGCTGACGCTGGCCGAGAACGTCGACGCCGAGCGGGCGCTGGCGCTGGGCCTGGTCAACCGGGTGGTCGACGACGACAAGGTGCTGGACGAGGCCCATGCCATGGCCGCGATGCTGAACGGCTACGACCGCGCGGCGCTCCGGGCCACCAAGCGCGTCTTCCAGACGGCAACTCGCCTCGGCCTCGAGGACGCGCTGAAGGCGGCGCGCGAGACCATGCTGCTGATGCGCGAAGCCGGCCGGCGATAACGACCAATACGGAAGGAGGCAAAGATGCGCGCGGTACTGGTCGAGCCGGGGGCACCCGGTCATCTGAAGCTCGCCGAGGCACCGGCGCCTGCGCCCTGGTCCAACCAGGCGCTGGTCGAGGTGAAGGCGATCTCGCTTAATCTCGGCGAGGTGCGCCGGGCCAGAAACAGTCCGGCCGGCACGCATCTCGGCTGGGACCTGGCCGGCGTCGTCGCCGAGCCGGCGGCCGACGGCTCCGGGCCCAAGGCCGGCGCCCGTGTCGTCGGCATCAAGATGGCGGGCGCCTGGGCCGACCGCGCCGCCGTCGATGCCAACATGCTGGCGCCGCTGCCGGATGGGCTCTCCTTCGCCAGGGCGGCCACCCTGCCGGTGGCCGGCCTGACCGCGCTCTACGCGCTGGAGCAGGCGGGCCAATTGCTCGGCCGCAAGGTGCTGGTGACCGGCGCCTCCGGCGGCGTCGGCCTTTTCGGCATCCAGCTCGCCAAGCTCTCCGGCGCCGAGGTGACGGCGCTGATCCGCCGCGAGGCCTACCGCGAACTGGTGCGGGAGGCCGGCGCTGACCACGTGATCGTCGGCGAGCGCGCCGAAGGCGCGGCCGCGCACGGGCCCTTCAACTGTATTCTGGAATCGGTCGGCGGCCAGGTGCTGGCCGACGCGCTGAAGCTGGTCAAGCGCGCCGGGGTACTGGTCAACTACGGCGTCTCCTCGGGCGAAGAGGCCACCATCCGGGTCGCCGATTTCTTCCGCGCCGGACAGGCGCGCTATTACGGCCTCTACCTCTTCACCGAGTTCGGCCGCCGGCCGGCCAGCGACGGCCTCTCGGTGCTGGCCGGACTGGCGGCGGCCGAGCGCATCGGCGTCCACATCGGCGCCGAGGGCGGCCTGGACGAGCTGGGCCGCCTCGCCGAGCGTCTCTACAACCGCGAGATTCCCGGCAAGGCGGTGATCCACGTCGACTGAGCGGCGGCCTCAGGCGCAGGCGAGCGCGTAGACGCCTTCGACGTCCGGCGGCAGCGGGAACTCCATCCAGCTCTTGCCGCCGTCCTCGGTGCCGAAGACCTGGCCGCGCCGGGCGGCGCACCAGACCCGGTCCGGGCTGTCGTCGGCGGTGGCGACGATCATCAGCGTCGAGTTGATCTCGACGTCGTGGTCGAAGCGCTGCCAGCTCTGGCCGAAGTCCTCGCTGCGGTAGAGCGAGCCGGCATCGCTGACCGCGGCGACCGAGAGCGCCGCATGCATGGTCTCCGGATCGTGCGGCGAGACCTTCACGTCGCGCGCGTAGGTCAACGGCGAATGCCGGCCGATGTCCATCTCGTACCAGTTCGAACCCTTGTCGTCGCTGCGGAAGAGGCCCATGCGGGTCGCCAGGATCACCGTGCCGGGATGCGCCGGACTGACCGTCAGCGCGTGGCTGTCCATCATGCCCTCGGTATCGGTGTCGCTGCCGATCTGGCTCTTCAGGTGCGGCTCCTCGGCCAGCTTCAGCAGGCTCGGGTTGCAGTCCTCCCAGCTGTCGCCGCCGTCGAGGCTGCGCAGCACGCCGCCGACTTCGAGCCCGGCATAGATCGTGTCCGGGTCGCTCGGGTCCAGCGCCAGGCGGATGACACGGCTGTTGAAACCCATCTTGCAATAGCCGACCGGCTCGAAGGTGGGCAGCTTCTCGAAGCTCTCGCCGCCGTCCCGGCTGCGGTAGACTTCGGTGTTCTCGGTGCCGACATAGATGGTCTTCGGGTCGGTCGGATGCAGCAGGATCGACCAGACCACCTTCTCCTTGCCCGGCAGCTCCAGCGCCCGCCAGCTCTTGCCGCCGTCCTCGCTGACATAGGGGCCGAGCTGGGTGCCGACATAGACATTGTCGGGCTTGCCGGGACGGACGACGACGGTGCGCACCTCGACCGGGTCGGGCAGGCCGCCGCCGACGTATTCCCAGCCGCCGCTGTCCGGTGCGAGGCGGAACAAGCCCTGGGTCTTGGTTTCCTGGCTGGCCTGCACCCAATAGGCGGCCCCGGCATAGACGACGCTTTTCATGGCAATGCTCCCTGCTCCGACGCCTGTCCGGCCGCGACCGGCGGGCGTACCCGGGATAGGCTACGAAGCCGCCGGGGCCGGCGCAAGCTCGGTCAACGCCGCCGGGAGGCGACGTCCAGGGCGTAGCCGGCACTACGCACGGTGCGGATGACGTCGCCGCGCGCCTTGACGTCGAGCGCCTTGCGCAGCCGGCGGATGTGCACGTCGACCGTGCGGTCCTCGACGTGGATATCGTAGCCCCAGACCAGGTTCAGAAGCTCTTCCCGGCTGAAGACCTCGCCAGGACGCTCCATCAGGGTCAGCAGCAGGCGATATTCGATCGGACTCAAGTGGACTGGCGTGCCGTCACGGGTGACGCGATAGCCGGCCAGGTCCATGACGATACCGCAGCTCTCCAGCCGCTCGTCGACCAGCGCCGGCCGGGTGCGGCGAAAGATGGCGCGGATGCGGGCCACCATCTCCGCCGGGGAATAGGGCTTGACGATATAGTCGTCGGCGCCGGCTTCCAGACCGCGGACGCGGTCGCGCTCCTCGGCCCGGGCCGTCAGCATGATCACCGGCGTGTGGCGCGTGCGCGTCTGCGTCTTCAGGCGCCGGCAGACCTCGAGGCCCGAAACCTGCGGCAGCATCCAGTCGAGAAGCACCAGGTCGGGCCGGATCTCCTCGGCGAGCGCCAGCGCCCGCTCGCCGTCGCGCGCCACCGCGACCCGATAGCCGGCGCCCTTCAGATTGTAGACGATCACCTCGGCCTGGCCGGGTTCGTCCTCGGCCAGCAGGACCAGCGGCGTCAGGCCCGCGCGGCCGTAGCTCGCGCGGTCCGCGAGCTTTCGGGCCCCAAGGGCGTCGGCACCGGCCTCGGCACGAAGCGTATTGTCTCGCATCTGTCACTAGCGATTGTCGGAAATGGTCATCGGGTCTTGCGCACGCGCGACACGATAGCGGCCCTAGACTTCCGAATTCTTACGTTCCGGTTGCAGTTCGATGACGCGCGGCGGCGTGCGGTGGCGCCAATCGCTCCAGACGAGATTCCCGGGACTGCCGAACGATTCAGTAATTCGGGTCCGTAATAAAAAGTAAATATCAAGTAGATAATGTATTCACGGTGATTCGTCGAAGGAGTTCCTGGCGAATTCTTCGGTTGGACTTTGCGGAGGGACGGATCCGTGAACGCCCATAGAGGACGGCGGCGCTACCGGGCCATCTGGATTTCCGACACCCATCTCGGTACCCGGGGCTGCAAGATCGAACTGCTGAGGGACTTCCTCGACAACCACGAGGCGGACGAGCTCTACCTGGTCGGCGACATCATCGACTTCTGGCGCCTCAAGCGCTCGCGCTTCTGGAACGCGGCGCACAACGACGTCGTTCGCCGCACCTTGAAGATGGCGCGCAACGGCACCCGGGTTGTCTACGTCCCCGGCAACCACGACGAGGCGCTGCGTTCCTACGGCACGCTGCAGCTCGGCAATATCCATGTGGTCAAGGAAGCTGTGCACGAATGCGCCAACGGCAAGAAGCTGCTGGTGATCCACGGCGACGAGTTCGATGCCGTGACGCGCTACGCCCGCTGGCTGGCGGTCCTCGGCGACTGGGCCTACGTCTTGGCACTCTGGCTCAACTCGCATTTCAACCGGGCGCGCCAGAAGCTCGGCTATCCCTATTGGTCGCTCTCGGCCTATCTGAAGCGAAAGGTCAAGAACGCCGTCGAGTACATCTCCAACTTCGAGGAGGCGCTGGCGCACGAGGCGCGCCGGCGCGGCGTCGACGGCGTCGTCTGCGGCCACATCCACCATGCCGAGATCCGCGAGATCGACGGCATCCTCTACTGCAACGACGGCGACTGGGTGGAAAGCTGCACCGCACTGGTCGAGCATGCCGACGGGGCGCTGGAAATCGTCCGCTGGCACGAGCCGATGCCGCAGGCCTCGCCGCTCGCCATCGACGCCGCGGCTTGAGCCATGCGCATCCTGATCGTCACCGACGCCTGGGAGCCGCAGGTCAACGGCGTCGTCAACACGCTGCGCTGGGTCACGGCCGAGCTCGCGCGGCAGGGTCACGCCGTGGGGCTGCTGACACCGCGGGACTTCCGCAGCCTGCCCTGCCCCACGTATCCCGAAATCCGCTTGGCGCTGACCGGGCCTCGGGGCGTCGCCCGGCGCATCGAGGCCTTCGCGCCGGAGGCGATCCACATCGCCACCGAGGGTCCGCTTGGCCATCTGGCACGCCGCTACTGCCGGCGCCGTAGGCTGCCGTTCACCACCGCCTTCCACACCCAGTTCCCGGAGTACATCCACGCCCGTGTCCGCCTGCCTGTGTCGTGGAGCTACCGCTACATGCGCGCCTTCCACCGGCCGGCCGCACGCACCATGGTGGCGACGGCCGGGCTTCGCCGACGCCTGGAAGGGCGCGGCTTCGAACACCTGGCGATCTGGGGCCGGGGCGTCGACCTGCAGCTTTTCAAACCTGGGCCCAAGAGCTTTCTCGACCTGCCCCGCCCCATCTTCCTCTATGTCGGCCGGGTGGCGGTGGAGAAGAACCTGCGCCCGTTCCTCGACCTGCCGCTCGAGGGCAGCAAGCTCGTGGTCGGCGACGGCCCGTCGCTGGAAGGCTATCGGCGGAGCTTTCCCGACGTCGAGTTCGTCGGCGCCAAGTTCGGCCAGGACCTGGCCAACCACTTTGCCGCCGCGGACGTCTTCGTCTTCCCGAGCCGGACCGATACCTTCGGCCTGGTGCTGCTGGAGGCATTGGCCTCAGGCCTACCCGTCGCGGCCTATCCGGTGACCGGGCCGCTCGACGTCATCAACGGCGCCGATGTCGGCGTCCTGGACGAAGATCTTGCCGTCGCCGCCAGGCGCGCCCTCGCCATCCCGGCGGCCCGCTGCCGCACTTTCGCCGAGCGTTTCAGCTGGCAGGCCTCGGCGGCGCAGTTCCTCGGCAACCTGGCGCCGTTCTCCGAACCGCAGCCTTCGCCGCTTGCCGCCGCCGAGACCGGACCGGCCGCCCCGCTCAGCGCCTGACCGTACCCGCCGCTTGCCGCCGCCGGCCGCCGGCGCTTAGCGTGGCGGCGGGAGGTGCGGGCGATGGCGAAAGACAAGATGGCAATGACGGGCGAGCTTGCGGAGGCGGAGGCCACGGGCGAGCTGGCGACGATCTACGAGGAGTTGCGCGTCTTCTGCGGGGTGCCCTACGTCTCCTCGCTGCAGCGCTTCCTCGCCACCATGCCGGGCGCCCTGGAATACGCCTGGGCGGCGCTGCGCCCGGCCTTCCTCGACGGCCGCTTGCCGGAGACCGCCTGGCGGCTCGCCGGCGGCATCGAAGCCGCGCCGTTGCCGCCGCTCTCGGCGCCGGCGCTGACGCTCCTCGGCGTCGACGCGGAGGGACGGGCGGCAATCCGCAACATCTGCGACAATTTCGTGCGCGTGGCGCCGGTCAACCTGCTCTTCGCCGCCTGCATCGAACGTCTGCTGCAGGGGGCGAAACCTCGCGGCGGGGCAGCAGCGAAAGAGGCCTGGAAGCCGCCGGCCATGCTGGCGCCGATGGGCCAGATGGTCGATCCCGCCGCCGCGCCGGCCGACGTCGGCGCCGTGCTGATGCGGCTCGCCAGCGAGATCGACGGCAAGCCCTTCGTCCCCGGCCTCTACCGCCCGATCGCACGCTGGCCCGGCTATCTGGCGCATGTCGCGACGCTGATCGAACCGCTGCTCAAGGACGATGCCGAGCGCAGCCGGCGCGGCGCCATCGCCGTCCGCATCGTCGCCGCCGCCGGCGATATCCTGGCGGGCCTGCCGATGCTCGACGGCGCGCACGCCCCGCCGACGCCGGAACAGGCACGCGCCATCGTCGCCGCCATCCGCACCTACCGGGTCACCAGCCCCGAGATGATCGTCTTCGGCACGCTCCTGCGCGATTCACTGCCGGCCTGACGTTAGCGGATGACGCTGAGCTTGGTGATCCGGTTCGGGTGCATCTCGGCCAGGAAGAGGTCGCCGGTGGCGTTGGCGAAGATGCCGTGGGCACCGTTCCAAGACCCCCGGCAGCGGCCGGCGAGGCTGCCGTCGGGGGCGTACATCGACAGCCGCGGCACCTGGTCGCTGACCAGCAGCATGCCCTGGTCGTCGGCGCAGATGTCCATCGGGTGGAAGAAGTCGGTCCAGGCCCCGAGCCAGCCGCCGTCGCGATCGAACAGCTGCACCCGGTTGTTGTCTCGGTCCACCACCAGCACGCGGTCTCGGCCGTCGACCCAGATCGCGTGCGGCGTCATGAACTGGCCGGGGCCGCTGCCCGGCGTGCCCCAGGTGGCGAGGTGCCGGCCGTCGGCGGCGAAGCGGTGCACGGCGGCATTGGCATAGCCGTCGGAGACATAGATCTCGCCGTCGCCGGCGACGGCGACATCGGTCGGGTGGTTGAAGGGCGCCTGGAAGCTCGGCAGGTTGCGCCGGCCGAGGCTGCCGAGCGCCTCGCCCTCGGTGGTGAAGATCAGCACCTCGTGCGCGTCGCGGTCGACCAGGAAGACGCGGTCGTCGGCCGAGACGTAAATGCCATGGGCATCGGCGATGCGGCCCTCGCCCCAGGCGCACCGGAAGGCGCCCGAAGGCTCGAAGACCAGCACCGGCGGGTCGGCGCGGCGGTAGGCATAGACCCGGCCGTTGGAATCGACCGCGATCTGGCTCAGCGCCACGAATCCGAGATCGAGAGGCAGCTCGCCCCAGGGCCGCTCGACCCGGTAGCGCCGGGCGCCCATCAAGACCGTGAGGGCATCGCCCGTGGCGGCCGCCGTCATCACCGCAGCTCCGGCGCCACCCAGAGCGGCGCCTCGCCGCGCGCCACCCGCTCGACGTTGTCGAAGGCGTTGCGCAGCCGGGCGACGTTGCTTTCCAGCGTCGGACCGGCCAGGTGCGCGGTCAGCACCACGTTGCCGAGCTTCAGCAGCGGATTGTCCGGCGACGGCGGCTCCTCCTCGAAGACGTCGAGACCGGCGCCGGCGACGGCGCCCGTGCTCAGCGCTTGGTGCAATGCCGCCTCGTCCACCACCGATCCGCGGCTGGTGTTGACGAGGATCGCCGACGGCTGCATCAGCGCCAGCTCCTCGGTCCCGATCAAGCGGCGGGTCGAAGCGTTCAGCGGCACGTGCAACGAGACCACGTCGGAGGTCCTGAGCAGTTCCTTCAACAACCGGAACTCGACCTTGAGGGCGTCCGCCGTCGCCTCGTCCAGACGCGCGATGTCGTAGTAATGCACCTTCATGCCAAAGGCCTGGGCCAGCCGCGCCGTCTTCTTGCCGATGGTACCGAGGCCGACGATGCCCAGGGTACGGCCGTAGAGCTCATGCACGCCCGGCGCCTCGTTGCCGCGCCAACGGCCGTTGGAGACGTTGCCATGCTGCCAGATCAAGCGGCGCGAGACCGCCAGCATCAGCAGGATGGCGTGCTCGGAGACGGCGATCGAGTTGGCGCCGCCGTTGTTCGACATCGGCACGCCGGCACGGCGCGCGGCCTCCAGGTCGGCCCGGTCGTAGCCGGCGCTCAGGAGCTGGATCAGCTTCAGCTTCGGCGCCTGCCTGAAGAGCGCCTCGTCCACCAGCGCGTCGACGAAACCGACCAGATACTCGGCCTCGGCCAGTGCCGCCTCGTACTCGGCGCTGCGCGCCTGGACCATGGAGAGCTTGAAGCCCGACGGCGCGATCTCGCGCACGAAGTTGTCGGTTTCGACCGACGCGGCGGTGGAGACGAAGACGATTCTCGGACTCATGGAACGGCTCTCCCTGGCACTTTGAGGCGCCGGCGACGCGGGCCGACGGGGACGGTGTCGATATACTTCGCCGGTATTTTCTGTTACGCAGGGCGCCGGCGCCAGGGGTCGGGCGCGAATGCGCGGCCATGGCGGTTCCGGCATGGCGACGCGTGGTTCCCGCAGGTTTCTGGAAGGTTCGTTGATGACGGGTCCGACGGCTGACAGCAACCGGAAACTGCCGTTCCGCATTGCCGAGTTCGAGACCCTGACAGAAGGCCTGGACTACGCCGCCAGGGGTGAGACCGGCTGCAACTTCTTCTCCTCGCGGGGCCAGCTGCAGCGCGCGATGACCTATGGCGAGCTTCGCGACGAGGCCGTGCGCGTGGCCGAGCGGCTGGCGGGCGCCGGCCTGGCGCGCGGCGACCGGCTGGCCATCGTCGCCGAAACCGGCCCGGAGTTCCTGACCGCATTTTTCGCCTGCCAATATGCCGGCGTGCTTCCGGTGCCGCTGCCGCTCAGCATCCACATCGGCAGCCGCGAGGCCTATATCGAGCGGCTTTCGACCCTGATCGGCAAGTCGGGCGCGAGCGCCGCGGTCGGCCCGGCCGACTTCGCCGACTACCTGAAGCAGGCCGGCGCCGGCAAGCTGGCCTGGTGCGCCACCGCGGACGAGGTGATGGCGCTGCCGCCCGGCAAGGCCAAGCTAAGGCCCCTCGGCAAGGACGAACCCTGCTACGTACAGTATTCCTCGGGCTCGACGAGCGCGCCGCGCGGCGCCCTGATCTCGCAACGCGCCATCACCGCGAATGCCCGCGGCATCGGCCGCGACGGACTGAAGCTCCGCCCCGGCGACCGCGGCACCTCATGGCTGCCGCTCTATCACGACATGGGCCTGGTCGGCTTCTGCCTGGCGCCGATGCTGAGCCAGATCCCGATCGACTACCTGCCGACCAACAGCTTCGCCCTGCGGCCGCTGGTGTGGCTGAGGCTGCTCTCGGAACACGGCGGCACCATCTCCTTCAGTCCCACCTTCGGCTACGAGCTCTGCGTGCGCCGGGGCCTCGCCGGCCTGGCGGGCGAACTCGACCTGTCGCGCTGGCGCGTCGCCGGCATCGGCGCCGAGATGATCGATGCCGGCGTGCTGGAGCGTTTCGCGGACACTTTCGGTGCCGTCGGCTTCTCGCCCAAGGCCTTCGTGCCCAGTTACGGGCTCGCCGAG
>Ga0302046_10003338_pt1 | contig 14547 bp, 12 predicted proteins | sample RVTome_11_FD_200261 | JGI IMG/M metagenome (GOLD analysis project Ga0302046, IMG submission 200261) | Soil microbial communities from uranium-contaminated site in the Upper Colorado River Basin, Wyoming, United States - RVT147D111 (version 2) ...
GGGGAAGCGTTCGAGTCGGTCGTGCAGTCGTTCATATGACGAGGAAGCGACCTTCCATGCTTCTGGCAACGCTGCTCATCGTCAGCCTGGGTGCGGGTCTATGGAACCAATCACGACCGACCACACAGATCGACACCTCGTACACTGCGCGCTGGTCAAACGACCGCGACGCACGGCCCAGCTTCCACGAGCAAGTGGTGAATCCGGAAATCGAGCTGACCGCGTCCGGAGTGGAAGCGCTAGAGGAGATCATCCTGTCCCTGCGCCCTGTTCGCAACCCGTTGCGAATCGGTTGGGAACATCTGCGGTATTGGGCCAACGAGCGGCTCTTTCCCGTGAAGATTTATCTCGAGAGTGAGTCCGGACCTCGACTCGTGTATTACCAACGCGGCCGGTTCGTCTTCCTCCGGCATGCCCAACACCGGAATGATGTCGTGTTGACCGGCACGACACTTCCCGCGGATCTGGAAGCGAAACTGAAGCCGTTTGTCATCGGGTTGCGCCCCGAGGACCCGTGGACGAGCGGCGTTGTGGAGCAGACGCCCACCCCGGATTCGTCCTGACCACTCATCGGCTGTAATGACTCCAAGCACGCGGACAACACCATGAGCTTCACAAAAGTCGGAACGGACTACAGATCATTCTCGTACCTCGAAGGGGGCCGAGACTACAAGGTGTTCGAACTCGCGCCGGAACTGAACCGGGTCGACCAGCACGTGATCGTGCTCACTGACGCTGAAGAAGAGCGAGTCAATCGCTTGACGAAGGACAATATCTTTGTCTCTCTACACGAACACCTCGGCATCTTCCCGTCTGACATCAAAGAGTCTCCTGCCTATTGTCATGAGGGGCGGATGGCTACTGCCTTTCAAGCGTTAGGCAACGCTAAATGGGATGCTGTCTTCGACAACCTGATGGATGGGATTCTGAACATCGAATCCAAACACGGCTGGAAGTGGACGGAGGTACTGCACGACCTCGGGATGCGATTGTGCGATATTGCTCACCAGGATTTCCTGTTTCACTGCACGTCGGTCGAGGACATCCGAAAGGCGCATCGAGAGAGGCGCATCGCATGGATTGCGTCTATGGAGGGGGCGGCCATGATCGAGAATGAACTGGATCGCCTCGATGTTCTATATGGATTCGGAGTCCGAGCCCTCGGCGTCACGTACAGTGAATCCAATGCCCTCGGCTCGGGGCTGCGTGAGCCTAACGACGGCGGTCTTACCGTGTTTGGCCGACGGGCGGTCCAGCGTATGAACAAACTCGGCATGCTCATCGACTGTTCGCACTGTGGCGATCGTACCACGCTCGACGTCATAGCGGCGAGCGAGCAACCGATCATTCTCAGTCACATTGGGGCACGGGCACTCTGGGACTCGAATCGGCTGGCGCCTGACGAGGTGTTGGAAGCATGCGCAAAGCGCGGCGGAGTCATCGGGATCGAGGCTGCTCCTCACACGACGATCACGCGGAACGACACCACGCACTCGCTCGATTCCGTGATGGAGCATTTCGAGTACATCAGGAGTCTCGTCGGAATCGACCACGTTGGATTTGGTCCGGACACCCTGTACGGTGATCACGTCGGACTGCACGATGTGTACGCTGGCGCCCTGTCGATAAAGGAATCGCGGGCCGGTGGCACGAATCAGGCGTCCTTCGAGCGCGTGAATTACGTCAGGGGATTGGAGAATCCCACCGAGGGATCCATTACGATCCCGCGCTGGATGGTGAAGCATGGATACTCGGACGAGGAGATCACAAAGGCCATGGGTGGCAACGCCCTCAGACTCCTCGAACGGGTCTGGGCGTAGTTCGACCCGATCCACATCGCGCACCCGCCTGGTTGCCACGCTCCGTCCTCATAAATACTTTCTTCACAATCGTTTACCAGGCCGGCTCGCGGCCGGGCAGGCTCAAGAATCGGTGCAAATCAGCCGATAGTCAGACTGACCAAACCTTCTCAACAACCCCACAACCCGACGGGATTGGGCGATGCCGGTGCTGCGCTTGGAGCAACTACAGGTTGGGATGGAACTGGCGGACGATGTGCCGGACCGAAATGGACAACCGCTGGTTCGACGTGGGACCGTCCTGTCAGAGAAGGACCTGCGACGCTTCAAGATGTGGGGTGTCTCTGAAGTAGAGATCGTCGGTAGCGACGACAACGAAATCAAGGTTGCTCCGTTGGTCATTGAACCGGCGTTGCTCGAACGGTACAGACCGGAGGTTCGTGAGATCTTCCAACGCGCCAACCTCGAACACCCCTTCATGGCCCAGCTGTTTCAGGAGTCGCTGATTCGCTATGTGAGGCAGCGGATGGGAGACAAGACGTGACCCCTAGCGTCACGGAGCTCGTCGAGAGTTGCCCCGCCGTCGCGTCACCCCCATCGGTCTACATCAGGATCAGCGAGGTCATGGGCGATCCGTACAGCTCGGCCGCTGACTTCGGCACGGTCGTATCGGAAGACCCGGGCCTCACGGCACGGCTGCTTCGCCTCGTGAACAGCGCGTTCTACAATTTACCAACGGAAATCGACTCGGTCACGCGAGCCCTCGCCGTGGTCGGGACCGAGCAGTTGTATGATCTTGCCCTGGCGACGTCGGTCATGACGATGTTCGATGACGTGCCTTGCGAACTCGTTGACATGGAGTCCTTCTGGCGACACAGCCTCGCAACCGGAGTGGCGTGTCGGGTTCTGGCCACTCGGCGAGGAGAGCCGAACGTCGAACGGCTGTTTGTCGCGGGCCTCCTCCACGATATCGGACGACTCCTCATGCTGCTTGGCAACCCCGAAGGTGCCAAAGAGGCGCTCGAGAGCGCCCGGTCAGGGCGCGACCTCCTCTACCGCGTAGAGGACCAGCTCATGGGGTACAACCACGCGGACGCGGGCGCTGCCCTGCTGAAGGCATGGCATCTGCCCGAGATCCTTCGGGAGCCTGTCGCGAAACACCACGAACCACGAACGGCGCACCGTTTCATGTCAGAGACGGCCATGGTACATGTGGCGGATATCACCGCTCACGGGATGCTGATGGCCGGGGGCGGAGAGCCTTTCGTTCCCCCGTTGTCGGATGCCGCGTGGATGAGGATCGACGGTGCAGATCTGATCTCTCCATCGACCTTCGTCGACATCGACATCCAGTACACCGCTGCGGTCCAGTCCATCTTGTAGGAGTTGAGATCGTGGGAGCCAACGACACCAGGATGGATACGTTTGAACAGAGGCGGCAGGAATCGCTGACGGTGATGAACCGCTGGCTCCTGGAATGCCTGGATGTCGCGGCCACCCTTCATCGTTCGTTCGACGACCTCAGCAAAGAACCCAGCAGTGCGCACATCTGCGAAGTCACCGCACCAGCTGTCATGCGGTTTGCTGAACTCGATGCGCTTGGCTTCTGGGTTGTCGATGCCTCTCACGAGTTCAACGCAGTACACTTCGACCCCTGGCATCGCAGACAGAACCTGCTCGACGCGATGGAGCACCATATAGAAGACGGCACATTCGCCTGGGCCGTGGACCAGCACAGGCCGGTCATCTTGCCCGCGGCGGATGGCGGCCGGGTGATGCTGCACGCCCTGGCCACACGATCACGCGTCGTCGGAATGTGTTTTGGATTACTCGGCGCAAACCGATCGTTCATTCCCGAAGCGGCACAGAAGCTGATATCGATCGCGCTCGCACAGTGCTCCAGCATGCTCGAGACGGCAACCTTGTATCGCGCCGCGAACGATCATGCTCGTGACCTCGAACAGATGGTCGAAGGGCGCACGCGGGAACTGCGGGAGTCGCAAGAAGAGGCTCAAGCAGCAAGTCGCGTCAAGAGCGAATTCCTCGCCACGATGAGCCACGAGATTCGGACACCGATGAACGGCATCATCGGGATGACGGGTCTGTTGCTCAACACCGAACTCACCGAGGAGCAGCGTGACTACGGCATGACAATCCGCTCTTCCGGAGACGCGCTGCTCACCATCATCAACGACATCCTCGACTTCTCAAAACTCGAAGCCGGCAAACTCAGCATCGAACCAATCCCGTTTGACATGCGGGTTTGCGTCGACGAAGTGGCGGGTCTGCTCGCGCCGGCTGCCGAAGAGCGCGGCCTGGAACTGTCAGTGCGCTACGGCGCCATTGCGCCGCGATGCCTGGTCGGTGACCCTGGCCGCATTCGTCAGATCCTGGTCAACCTGATTGGCAACGCGATAAAGTTCACGGAAGATGGGCGCGTCATCTTGTCCGTTGAGCTTGTCGAACAAGAAGGTAGTCGCGTCACCCTTCGCTGCGGCGTTGAAGACAGCGGGATCGGTATTCCCCACGAACGCCAGCAACTCCTCTTCGAAAAGTTCACGCAGGCGGACACGTCAACCACCCGCCGTTATGGCGGCACCGGTTTGGGACTCGCCATCTCAAAACAACTCGTCGAGCTAATGGGAGGGGAGATTGGCGTCGACAGCACTCCAGGGGAGGGGTCGACCTTCTGGTTCACGGTGCCGTTCGAACTCGACACACAAGCATCAAGCGTACAGCTGCCCGAGGTCGATCTCACGGGTGTCAAAATCCTCATGCTCGACGGATCCGAGACGAATCGTGGTTTTCTGCGCGGGCAACTCGAGATATGGGGGATGGACGTCGAAGTCGTGGAGACGAGTCAGGCAGCGATCGAACGACTCCGCGCAGCCCGTCGGATGGCGGAGCCTTTTCACATCGCCATTCTCGACATGCAGGCGCCAGACCTCGACGGTTTCACGTTAGGCAGGGACATCAAGTCGGACCCGGCGATCCGTGAAACGGAACTTGTTCTCCTTACGGGATCCGGCCGGCGAGGAGATGCCAGACAGGCAAAAGACGCGGGATTTGCGGCGTACCTGGTCAAGCCAGTCAAACACGCCGAATTGCTGGGTGTGCTGACCCGCGTCTGGTCGCACACCCGGTTGGGAATGGGACCCGCTCCACTCGTCACTCGATACACGGTGGCGGAGACGGAGGCACGCACCAGACAGAATCCGAGCGATGGGCCTGGATCGCAACCGACACCGATTGCCAGGACTGAATCGATTCGCGCTCTGGTTGCCGAAGACAATCTCGTCAATCAGAAGGTGGCAACCAGACTGCTCGAGCGGCTTGGCTGCACCGTGGATATCGCATCCAACGGTTGGGAGGCAGTGAAGATGGTCCAGCGTCTCTCATACGACGTCGTGTTCATGGACTGTCAGATGCCGGAGATGGACGGTTTCGAGGCAACAGGCGAGATTCGCCAACGTGCGGGAGATCAATACCGGATCCCGATTATTGCAATGACGGCGAACGCGATGCAGGGAGACCGCGAACGCTGCCTCGCGGCTGGAATGGATGACTACCTGCCAAAACCCGTGAAAGACACCATGCTCGCCAAGGTGCTCCGACGTTGGGTGCCGGCGCGCAAGGAGTAGGGCCCGACGACACGGCCCCGTCGTGGGGCAACCATCGCCGCACCCTACCGAGGGACCCTCCGTCGGCGATACATTCGGAGATTCCCATTCCATATACGGCCCAATGATTTCATCAGCACTCCTTCTGGTTGCTGCAGTTCAGACTACTGGTCAGCCGAGCCGCGTAACGGTTGACCCGACCACCGCCAGCGTGGCCGCCGGCTCCAGCACGCAGCTCAGCGTCACAGCGTTTGACTCCGCAGGGAATCGTTTGCCAGTCGATAGCGTCTTCTGGATCTCTTCGGATGACGCCATAGCCACAGTGACCGCAACCGGCCTCGTGATGGGTGTTACGCCGGGTGACGTGCAAATAACGGCCCTCGTGAGTGGCCGCCCAGGGTTCGCGACTGTCATTGTCCCGACGCTTCCGGCCGCCGAAATCGAGCTTTCTCTACCGGTTACGACGCTGCCTGCGGGTACGAGCGTGCCGATCGAGGTCGTGGCCCGGTCAAGGGTGGGAACCGCAATCGGCGACCCGCAGATCGAGTTCGAGAGCCTCGACCCCTCCGTTGCACACGTCGACGAGCTTGGCCGTGTGTACGCCACCTCGGAAGGCACGGCCCGAATTCGTGCCAGGTCCAGCGAGGCATTTCAGGAGATCACCCTGCGAGTTGTGGAGGCAATGCCGGCCACGTACACGATTGAGCCGGAGATGGCCGCCTATCGAACGGGTGACGTTGTCCGGTTCCGTGTGAACGCTACGGGCCAGGACGGTCGCGAGCGGACCGTGTTTCCCGCCTGGTCCATAGACCGACCGGGGGCCCATATCGAGACCGACCGAGCAGAAGGGATCTTTGTTGCCGAGCAGCCGGGTCGGTACCGCGTTACCGCCATGATCGGAGAATCGCTGGCCAGAACGACCGTGGTGAGCGTCACCCAGCGCCACGTGGCCGCGCGCTTGACAATGGTCGGACGGGGACCGGCCGCAGATCATCATTCAGGCGATACCTGGGTCTTTGAAGGAGTCGACGGGCGAGACTACGCATACATCGGGACGTTCTTCTACGACTGGATGAAAGTCTGGGATGTAACCAATCCGGCAGACCCCGTGCTGACGGACTCCATCCAGCTCGACGCGCGACGAATCAACGACGTCAAGATCCATCCGAACAACAGAGTGGGCATTGTCACGCGTGAGGGAGCTTCGGACCGACGCAACGGGATCGTGTTGCTCGATCTCACCACACCCGCCCACCCCACTATCCTCTCTGAGTACACCGCCACCGTAACGGGCGGCGTGCACAACGTCTGGATTCACGGACCAGGGGACGTGGTGTACGCCGCCCACAACGGGACCTCCGACATCCATATCATCGATATCTCGGACCCGCGATCTCCCCTGGAAGTGGGTCGCTGGGGTCTCGACAAACAGGACAAAGGCCTTCACGACGTGATCGTTCAGGACGGGTACGCTTATCTGTCCTATTGGGATGACGGCGTCGTAATGCTGGATATCGGTGCGGGATCTCATGGCGGCAGCCCTACACAGCCGGCGTTCGTGAGCCAGTTCAAGTATCCAATCGGGAACACACACGTTGCCTGGCGGGCCGGCCAATACTTGTTCATTGGGGACGAGCTCTTCCCCCCCGGGTGGAACGCCGACTTCCCCATTGAAGCGCGGGGATATATCCACGTCGTGGACTACTCGGATCCGGAAAGGCCGGTCGAGGTGGCTCGGTACGAGGTTCCAGAGGCAGGAGCCCACAATGTTTGGGTCGAGGGAAATCGGCTGTTTGTGGGGTATTACCAGGGTGGACTGAGGGTTCTTGACATTTCGGGGGAGCTGCGGGGGGATCTCTACCGCCAAGGTCGGGAAATTGCAGTACTAAAGACGTCGGACGCCCAGACCACGACCCCGAATTGGCCAATGACCTGGGGGGCCCAAGTATTCAAGGGACACATTTACACGTCGGATTTGAACTCGGGCCTCTGGATTGCAAGACTGGACGAGGAAGTGATTATCCCCTGACATCAGTGGGGACGATCTTCTGATGTTTGGGGAACGAGAGTCACGAACGGAACGTTTTACACAAAAGAAACACCGGATCTGTTTGATGGACGATTTCCCAAAGGATTTTTTTTCGGATCACTCATCTGATCCTGACAATGACAACGGTGAGGACGCGACACCCGTCGCTCTCGTGTCAACGCTCGAACCCTTGAGCATCAAGGTCGGCGAAGTTGAGGACGAGAGCATTCCCGAGGGAATGGTGTGCATGGGTTCGTTCCTGAATGACCGACTCATTGCCCGTAGCGCCGTTCCGCCCGAGATGATCACCGATATCGCAGATCGGGATGTCTTTGCGTCGCCGGTCCGAATTGCATTAGCCGCGGTGGAGCAAGATCCAGGACTTCAGTGCCGGTTGTTCGCGCTTCTACCGGCAACCGCGTTCGCTGAAGAAACCGAACCCAACGAACCGTGGACTCAGAGTGTTCCGAAGTTCGAAGACACGGCGAAGTCACAGGATCTGGAAAACGCAGTGGTGCCGCTACTGCTGGGTCACATCGTCCGGTTTCACCGGGATCGAAAGCACCCCGAGGATCTTGCTGCGGAAGCTGCGGACGTACTCCGAACAATCCTGGTCAAGGATCAACCGATGGGTACGGTGGTCGACAAGATCCTGGAGGACCTGCTCGACTCCTAGCAGGGTGCTGAGGGCTCCCTTCGCGCGCCGCGGTTCGCGGCCCCCTACTACACCACCCCATTGTCCATAGACCGCGACCCAACGCGCGCCTCCGGGAGCCCTTTTCAGCACCCTGTTAGACTAGGGATGCCCTGCACAAGTCGTGTGGGTCCGGAGCGCGGATCCCGCACACACGGCAGATTTGGGCCGGAGTCATAGCGCCAATGGACCGGGACTCACGACCAGCGGGCGCTCCGGCGGTCCCTCCGGCCGCTGCAGTTCGCGGAAAAGGCCAGTGAGTACGAGGGGTCGCCGGCTCACGCGGCGAGCGTCTTGACCCGCTCCACCCTCCCCCGTCCCGTCCCGTCAACGTCTTCGTAGGAGCCTGGTGGGAGATGTGCAACTCGCCGCCGCGTCCCCACGGGACCACCACACGACTTGTGCAGTGGTTCCCTAGGGAACCACTTCCAGATTCAACGACGCCCTGAAACCGGTCATGTCCACGCGTGTTCCGGCGTTTCGCACGTACCCGTCCATCAGACTGCCACCCACCACGAGGGCGAACGCGTCGTTCAGTCGCTGTTTCACTTTTAGACCGTAACGCAACGCCCGACCGACCGTTTCGATCGAGGTCGTCGTCACATCAGGCGCCCGAGCCGAGAAACGCAACTCACCGGTTGGTGTGATTGTCGTTGAGGCCCCGAGTGGTATGTCGAGATTGGCACCCGCCGCAAAGAGATTGCCGCGCGGTAGAACTGCCGCACCGAGGGCGGTCTGCTCAATCTGCGGATCGGTTCGGAAAACATCCAGGCCATACACGGTTAGCGAAGCGTTGCCAAGTCCCTGGTTGACCGCCAGATATCCGATGATGCGGTTCCCCACTCCGTTCTGAGTTACGCCGTCAATCTGGTCCTTGTCGCGGCGAGCAAAGATAGCGGCCAAACGTATGTACGTTCGCCTGGCCACCGCCCCTTCCAGACCCGTGCGAATACGGAACTCGGATCCTGGACGAAGCTGGGTCGTTAAACCATCGATTGGTTCATATTGCATGGGGTGCCTGTACGTCGCACCGAAGCCAAGAGCCCAACTGCCTAACGGAACCGCGGCGACAAAACCACCTCCCACGTTCCCACCAGTACCCAATGCGGGTGCGGAAAACCCGATGACCTCACTGGATATCGCGCCAGCAACGGCAACCTCGTCGACAGCGACAATGACACCCGTCGGAGCCGCCCCGGTGACGAGCAGGATGAACCGGCCGGGGATGACCTCGACGCTCAACCGAGCCTCTGTATCCAGGGGCCCGTGCGTAACCTGATCCAGCGACCCGTTACTACTCGTGAGTTGGACAGCGGTGTAGCCGCTCGAAATCGCAAAGGCGGTTCTCCTCCCCACGGGAATCGAAAAACCAACCGGAATCGTAATCTGTCGGATACGGTCAAACGTCAGGCCGGTTGCGAAGTCGTAGGTCTCCCCGATGACGGCGGTCCGAAAGTAGCCACCTTGGGCCGCAACCGAAGCCGGTGCCGCGATGATGACACACGCGATCCCGGCAATGAAGGGCTTGGAGATCATGGCAACCTGAATATGATTCGGATGGTGGTTACAACCGGCCCGGTTGGTGTGAAATCCGGCGGCGGCGGTTCGGAGGCTGTGCTATTCGACGTTGTGCGGGTCACGATGTTGACCGTCTCCCCCGCACTTTCAGTGGTGCGCTCGGTATGCGTTGCAGCCAGATCCCCTAACGCCCCCTGGACGGCACCAGACACCGATTCCAACGCCGGTTCCCGGCTCGAGGACGGACCGGCGGCGAGCGTTGTCACCTGTCCGGGAGATGCCTGCTGAACGGCGGGTGCGCTGGCCGAAGCCTCCTGCCTCGATCGTGCCTCCTGAAAACTGGGATCCGCCTGAACGGCATTCCCGAAGTGTGTCGCCGCCGCGGAGTAGTCCCCAAGCTCCTGCGCCTCCAAACCGCGGGAGTACGCCAGGAAGGCGGCGAGGTTGCCCGTCCCGTTCTCGAGAATCAACTGACGTTCCGCTTCCGACAGCCTGTATCCAAGCTGGAAAGCCAACACGGTGACCAGTTCCTTCTCCATCTGTATCAGATTTCGAAAGGGACCATTCACCGCGTGCGGGGCTGTCACTTCTCCGGTTGACAGCACGACACTTGCCTCGAGCCGCACGTTCTGCTCGTCCGGGATGTTGGCGAGACCCTGGACCATCCGACCGGCGCTGATCAAATGACCAACTCGTGCGGCCGTCTGAGGGTTGACTCGTTCCGATGCCGACAGTTGCAGCTCTTCCAGCAATGCCCCAATCTGGAGCCTCTCCACGAGCCGGAAGGTTCTGAGGAGTGCCAGATCCGACATGATCATCTGGGCGAGCCCGCGGGAAAGCGGCTGATAGGCCGAATCGCCGGAGACCGCAAGTGGTAACACTGCAATGACTTGCGGGTTTGGATCCTGAGCCGTCAGCTCCGACTCTCTCGCGATGGCTTCACGCGCTGATTGTGTTGCACCTGCGCGACGGGCCAAGAGTTCCCTTGCCCGAATGGCTGAGAGACCATTGGTCCTCGGGTACGCAGCGGCGAATCTGGCGTACAGCGCAATAGCGTCTTCATAGTACCCGTTCTGCTCGAGACACGGGCCAGCGATCAATGGTCCGATGGCATTTGAAGGATCGTACTGGGCAGCTCTCGCGGCCACCGTGACGGCGCTATCGCACTGGTCCGCGGAGAACAAACCCGCCGCGTACCTGTACAGCAAATCCGAATCCTGTGGACGTCGGGCCACCTGAGCCTCCAGGGCTGGAAGCTCGTCCGGTGACACCTCGGCCACCCTGGCACCACCTCCACTTGTGGCGCAGGCACCAGTCCCGAGAATAACGGTAAGGCACCCGAACCTGAACGCTGTACTGCTTGTCGTTGGTTTACGTCGCATCTGGACACTCGCGGCCAGGGTCTGCGGCTGGTGGGGTATCGCCGGTCCGTGCACCGCCTCACGCCCTTATATAAAGGTATAGAACTGTGCTGCCTCAGTCGGCGTTCGGAAGATTGGTCAGCAGGTTCGGTGCCGTCAAGCACCGGCCCGTCCTCAGATCCCTTCGAGGATCTCACGCATGCGACGGGAGAGGCTCTCGATCTCCCGCAGCGACTCTACCGTTTCATGGTCGTAATCGGCGGCGTTCATCAACAGCAACTGCGTCTCGGCGAGCACCGCGGAAAGCGGATTTGCTAAGTCGTGACGCAGCTTGCGGATACGATCATCCGATGGATCGGTCATTCGACGAGGGATCGATACAGGTCCTGTAAGTGGTGCGTACGGAGATCACGGATTGAACCCCACAGGTCACGTTCATTCGGAGCGCAAAAGATCTCCGCGGTAGCCAGCAGACCTCCTGCTTCGCCAACGCCAAAAACCAGACGACCGCGCCAAACCCCGTCTTCAGCCTTCCGGATCTGCACTCGCACAGGGACGTTTGAGTTCTGGTATCGGAGATCCGGAAGCTCGTGAACAACGGGCTCGGTCGGGTTTGTGATGCCGTACCGAGCGGGATCGACCATCATTACCCCAGGCAAGGATTGCGCAAATATAAACGCGAGATGGACTTAGCAACACCCAACGTCCAACGTCCAACGGCCAACGGCCAACGTCTGGCGGCCAACGGCCAACGTCTGGCGGCCAACGGCCAACGTCTGGCGGCCAACGCCAAGCGCCTGCCGGCCAACGCCCAACGTCTGGCGGCCAACGGCCAACGTCTGGCGGCCAACGCCAAGCGCCTGCCGGTCAACGCCCAACGTCTGGCGGCCAACGGCCAACGTTTGGCGGCCAACGCCAAGCTCCTGCCGGCCAACGCCCAACGTCTGGCGGCCATCGCCCGGCGGCCAGCGGCCAAGGCCCAACGTCCAACGCCCAACGCCCAACGGCCACAACGGCCAACGTGCAGCGCCCAGTGTGCAACGTCCAGGGGCCAGCGTTCAAGGGGCGGCGGGCGGCGACTCTCAGACTGCCCCAAGTCGCGTCTGCCGTCATGATGGCGACGAGTCGTGGGCAGTGCGTTGGGAGCGGTTCCGATACCAAATGCGACCAAGTGCTGACGTGCCGAAAGGGAGCCCTGGTCGCCACGTGTACAAAACGTACCACCAACGCCCCCGGCCCGGGCTCAGGGCGGCCCGCAGCTTGCAACCCGCTCAGGGCTGACGGCTGGGTGGGTGGTGGGAGGGCTACAGCAACGATGGCAGTGGGTTCGGCGTGAATGTTACGACGAACAGGATTGCCGTTGCCAATCCGAATGGCCAACGGCTCCAAGGGACCGGTCGGTGTGGCTCCATGACCGACGGGTGAGCCAGCCGGCCGCGACCGAGAATCAGGATCAAGGCGGCCCAGAGCCACCAGCCCCAGAACTGGAAACCGAGGACGATCAGTCCATACCACATCAAGAGTCCCACTTTGGCCTGGTGCCGGCCTATCAAGGCGTAGACAATGTGGCCACCGTCTAACTGACCAAGAGGCAACAGGTTAAGTGTTGTCACGAACAGTCCGAACCAGCCCGCCAGGGCCATCGGATGCAATTCCACAGTATGTTCGCCGGCTACGGCGAGGCGCATCCAAGTCATGAAGAAGGAGTCGCCAAGGAAGAACGGACTGTTGTGTATATAAATGAACTGCCTGGTTTCGCCGATCAGGTCCGGCGCCGCATTCGAGTGGGCCAGACCAAAGGCCAGAGCAAGCACGGAAATGACGAACCCGGCCCATGGACCGGCTGCCCCGACGTCCAGCAGCTGGCGGCGGTCCACCACGGGACTCCGCAATCTGATGAACGCGCCGAACGTACCGATGAAGTTGATCTGTGGGGGTGCGGGGAGGAAAAACGGGGGTGACGCATTGATGTGATACCGTTTTGCGACGACATAATGGCCCATTTCATGAGTGAGTAGGACCCCCATCAGAGCAGCCGCGAACCCGAAGGCGGGCACCGCTTGCGTCGCCCATCCGGATATCGAACTCCACAGGTCGGCAGGGGCAACACCGAAAACGGCAGAGATTCGAACGGACGGGCCGATGAGCATGGCCCCGGCCATCCACACCGTGCCAAACGTCATCACAAAAAGGAGAGTGTGGAACCACCACCGCTCACGTGGGGCAGAACGCGTGGCCCGAATCAGGACCAGACGATCCGGGCTCTCTCGATCTGACCAATAGTACGTACCGGGCCACGCATCGAGGGCCCGTCGCAGTTGGTCGGACGGACCGCGATGTGAAGCGCTGACCACCGCGTCAATGACCTCTCGGTCCATGACAATGGTCGTGCGCCAATAGCGGAAATAGGGCGTTACGCTCTTAGATGGCACTCTTGACGGTCCCTGGGGCGAACTCTATCTTTGGCTTACCTTCACGCATAGAGTAGCTTCGAAGAGTACCCCCTAGACAAGAAAAGCCCGAACCATCGCCCGGACGTGGGCGGTGTTTTGGCCCTCTCAGCGTCATACCTCTCGTTACATCTCACCATGGAGTTCCCACACCCGTGGACATCGCTGAACTCAAACAAAAATCCGTCGGCGAGTTGCATACCATGGCCGAGGATTTGAACATCACCAACTACTCTGGCCTGCGCAAGCAGGATCTGATTTTTCGAATCGAACAGTCCCTACTCGATACAGATACCGTCCTGCGAGGAGAAGGCGTACTGGAAATCCTCCCCGAAGGTTATGGCTTCCTGCGAAGTTCGGACTGGAACTATCTGTACGGTCCCGACGATATCTATGTGAGTCCCAGCCAAATCAAACGGTTCGACCTTCGCACCGGTGACACGGTATCGGGCCGGGTGCGGCCCCCCAAGGACGGTGAACGGTACCTCGCTCTGCTGAAGGTGGAAGGCGTGAATTTCGAGGATCCTGACAACGCCAAGCACCGGATCGCTTTCGACAACCTGCGGCCACGATACCCCGATCGTCGAATCCCGCTGGAGACTCCAGACGAAGATCTCTCGTGCCGTGTCGTCGACATGTTATCACCCATAGGTTACGGACAACGAGGGCTCATTGTCGCGCCTCCCAAGGCTGGTAAGACGATTCTCCTGCAGAAACTTGCCAACGCCATCCGGCAGACGGCTGTCGAAGCAACGTTGATCGTCCTGCTGATCGACGAGCGGCCGGAAGAAGTCACCGACATGGAGGAAAACGTGGACGCGGAAGTGATCGCGTCAACGTTTGACGAGCCGGCGGATCGTCATGTTCAGGTGGCTGACATGGTGATCGAGAAGGCCAAGCGGATGGTCGAGCACAAGAGGGACGTGGTCATCCTGCTTGATTCCATTACGCGACTGGCGCGCGCACACAACACAGTCATCCCTCATTCTGGCAAGATCCTCTCGGGTGGTGTAGACGCGAACGCGCTTCACAAGCCAAAGAGGTTTTTTGGTGCTGCCCGCAACATCGAGGGGGGT
>Ga0302046_10003339_pt1 | contig 14547 bp, 15 predicted proteins | sample RVTome_11_FD_200261 | JGI IMG/M metagenome (GOLD analysis project Ga0302046, IMG submission 200261) | Soil microbial communities from uranium-contaminated site in the Upper Colorado River Basin, Wyoming, United States - RVT147D111 (version 2) ...
CGACCTGCTCGCGCCCGCGAGCGTGAACCAGGAGCAGGACCTGAAGCGCTTCACCAGCACCCTGGTGCGCACCGCCAACCGCGCGCTGGCGCCGGCCGCCAAGCGCCGGCCGGTGCGCCCGGCCTCGTGAACGAGCGAGAGCATCCGAGACCGCACCGTCAAGAGCATGGGATCGTAAGGAGGCGTCACATGAAGAAGCTCCGCAAGGTCTGCGTCATCGGCGTCGGCATGACGAAGTTCTACAAGCCCGGGGAGAAGGACTTTCCCGAGCTCAGCAAGGAGGCCGGCGAGCAAGCCCTCCGGGACGCGGGCGTGCCGTACGATCGGATCGAGCAGGCGTTCGTCGGCTACGTCTACGGCGAGTCGACCTGCGGCCAGCGCGCCGTCTACCAGCTCGGCCTGACCGGCATCCCGGTCTACAACGTCAACAACAACTGCTCGACGGGCTCGACCGCGCTCTTCATGGGCTACCAGGCCGTCGGCAGCGGCCTGAACGAGTGCGTGCTCGCGCTCGGCTTCGAGAAGATGGAGCGCGGCTCGCTCGGCGCCAAGTACTCCGACCGCACCCACCCGATGGACCGCCACATCCAACTGATGATGGAGAAGCAGGGCTTCGAGGCCGCGCCGGCCGCGGCGCAGATGTTCGGCGGCGCCGGCCGCGAGCACATGGAGCGGTACGGCACCACGAAGGAGCAGCTCGCCAAGGTCGCCGTCAAGAACCGCCGCCACGCCGTCAAGAACGAGCGCTCGCAGTTCCGCGTCGCCTCGTCGCTCGAGGAGGTGCTGGCGGCGCCGATGGTGTTCGACCCGCTCACCAAGTTCCAGTGCTGCCCGACCAGCGACGGCAGCGCCGCCGCGGTGCTGTGCTCCGAGGAGTTCGCCCGCAAGCTCGGCATCACCGACCCCGTCACCATCGAGGGCATGGCGATGACCACCGACTACCAGACGACGTTCGACCCGCCCTCGATGATCAAGATGGTGGGCCAGGACCTGACGCGCGCGGGCGCGCGGCAGGTCTACGAGCAGGCCGGCCTCGGCCCCGAGGACGTCGACGTCATCGAGCTCCACGACTGCTTCACCCCGAACGAGCTCATCACCTACGAGGGCCTCGGCCTGTGCGGCGAGGGCGAGGCTGGGAAGCTGATCGACGAGGACCAGACCACCTACGGCGGGAAGTGGGTGGTGAACCCCTCGGGCGGCCTGCTCTCGAAGGGCCATCCCCTCGGCGCCACCGGCCTCGCGCAGTGCTTCGAGCTGAACCAGCAGCTCCGCGGCCTCGCCGGCGAGCGCCAGGTCGAGGGGGCGAAGGTTGCGCTGCAGCACAACCTCGGCCTCGGCGGGGCGTGCGTGATCGCGATGTACCGGCGGGGATAGGATCCCGGGCCCTGGGGAACGGCATGCGTGCACCGACCGCGACGCCCGACATGAGCCATCTGGGCGACGCCCGCATCTTCGTCGACCGTACGGCCTACGCCGACCTCGATCGCTGGCACGCGGCGGCGGCACGCCTCCGGGAGCACGACCCGCTGCCGCTGGTCGAGGTCGAGGGCTTCGTCCCGTTCCGCGCCGTCACCCGCCACGCCGATCTCGCCGAGGTCGAGCGCAGCCATGCGCTCTTCTGGAACACCCGCGACTCCGTCCTCCTGCCGCGCGCCGAGATCGAGAGGAGCCGCGCTCTCGGCATCGACATCAAGACGCTCATCCACATGGACGGGGCCGAGCACCGCGCCTATCGCCTGGTGACCAACGACTGGTTCAAGCCGTCGAACCTCCGCCGCCAGGTCGGCGCCACGCTGCCCGTGCTCGCCAGGCGCTTCGTCGACCGCATGCTCGAGCACGACGGCGAGTGCGACTTCGTCCGCGACGTCGCGCTCTACTACCCGCTGCACGTGATCCTCAGCATCCTCGGCGTCCCGGAGACCGACGAGCCGCGCATGCTCGAGCTCACGCAGCGGATCTTCGGCGGCGAGGATCCCGACGTCGGCGGCCGGGAAGGGGAGGACCCGGCCGAGGTCATGATGCAGGCGCTCGCGGAGATGGCGATGTACTTCCACGGCATCACCATGGACCGCCGTGCGCATCCGACCTCCGACATCGCCTCGACGGTCGCCAACGGCACGATCGAGGGGGAGCCGCTCGGCGACCTCGAGACCGCCGGCTACTATGCGATCATCGCGACCGCCGGTCACGACACCACTTCGAGCTCGCTCGCGGGCGGGCTCGAGGCGCTGATCCGCCATCCCGAGCAGCTCCGGGCCCTGCGGGACGATCCCGCGCGGATCCCGAATGCCGTCAACGAGATCATCCGCTGGGTGACGCCGGTCCGGCACTTCATGCGCCAGGCCCAGGACGACTATCGCCTGGGCGACGTCGACCTGCACGTGGGCGACTGGCTCTTGATGTCCTATCTCTCGGCCAATCGCGACGAGGCCGTCTTCGACGAGCCGATGCGCTTCGACATCGGCCGCGCGAACGCCGACGAGCACTTGGCGTTCGGCATCGGCGTGCACTTCTGCCTCGGCGCGCACCTCGCCCGGATGGAGCTCGAGGCCTTCCTCCGCGAGCTCCTGCCGCGTCTCGAGCACGTCGAGCTCGCCGGCGAGCCCGAGTCGATGGCGACCACGTTCGTCGGCGGGCCGAAGCGCATGCGCATCCGCTATCGGCTCCGGTAGGCGCGTGGTCGGGCGCGAGGGACTCGGCGTCTGCGGCGTGCGCCAAGGCCGCGGGCGACGGTCTCGCCGTGCCCCTCGATCGGCTCGAGGTGCGGGTGCCCCCACCGGGCGGCGCCGAGCGTGACTGGCACGGTCTGTGACGGCACGCGCGATTCGGGCTGGAGTTCAGGGAGCCGGCGTCGCCGCGCTTGCCGGTGTACTCGCCCCGGCCGCGGCAGCGACCGCCGCGCGCAGCGCCTTCCGGAGCATCAGCTCGCCGTCGACGTACTCGACCCGCGTCACGGTCCGCTCGTCGAGGTGGATCACCGTCACCGCGTCCTCCTCGGACGGGAGGTCGGCCGTGGCGGTGCCGTCGCGATCGAGGAACATGCGGTACGGGCGCCGCTTCATCGCCGGGATCGCGAAGATGCTGGTGATCATGCTTGGCATGCGCGCGATGTCGGACACGTACACGGCGCGCGCACGGGTGAGGAGCGCCGCGCCGTCCTCGGCGAGCGCGGCCTTGGCGAGCTTGGCGGCGTCCATGTCGCGGGTGAACAGGATCATCCGGGTCTCGGAGCCGATGGTGGCCTCCTCGCCGTGCTGGTCGGCGAGCGTGAGCGCGGGCAGCATCGCGCCGGGCCTGAGCGCCTCGGCGTGGGCCGTTCCCGGCGCCGCGAGGGCGAGCGAGACCGCGAGAGCGACGGCGAGCGTGGTCGGCATGGCGCGATGCTACCTCGGCCGGGCTGCTCGGGCCAACGCGACGCGAGCAGGTGCGCCGGACGGCAGGCGTCGGGAAGCGCCCCGGGGGACCGGCGAGCCGCGGATGCTCGCGCTCACGCAGAGGATCTTCGGCGGCGAGATCCCGGACGTCGGAGGCCGGGAGCCGGAGCCGATGGCGATCTCTTCCAGCCTTAGCTGTCTCGGAATGGAGCGCCTTGCGTCGCTATTCGCTGCCGAAGCATTGACTATGCTCGCGCCCGACTCCTACGAGCGAGGGAGTGTCGCATCCATCTCCAGCCCCGTCCTGGGCTTCCGAGCTCACGCTCGCGCGCGCCGGTGAGCGCCGGCTCGCGCTTCCCGCGCTGCCGCTGGCCGCGGTCTGCGTCTATGTCCTGGGGCTGGCGAGCCCGCTCGCGGTCGACGTCCCGCTGGCGGTGCTGGCGCTCCTGGCGCTCGCGGCGGTGGTCCGATCCCGGCCGGGCCTCCGCCCCGGCGACGCGGCGCTCGAGCGCGCGCTCGTCGTCTTCCTGGTCGTGACCGCGGTGTCCGCCGCCGGAGCGCTGGACCCAGCACGATCGCTCCGGCTGCTCGCCGTCTTCCTCCCCGGCATTCTTCTCTACGTCCTGATCGCGCGCTGGGTTGCCGTGCGCGATCTCGGCGCGCTCGTCGCGACGCTCGCGCTCGCGGCGCTCGCCCTGGCGGCGACGGTGCTGTGGGCGAGCTGGCTCGAGGGGCTGCGCGACCCGACCGCGATCGTGCGGGCGCTCGGAATCTCGACGCTCGTCGTCCCGAACGACGTCGCGTTGCTTGCCGTCATCGCCCCGCTCTCGCTCGCCCTGCTTCTCCGCTCCGGCACCCGCCCGGTGCGGGCGCTCCTCGCGCTCTCGCTCGCGGCGACCGCCGCCGCGCTCGTCGTCCTGCAGAGCCGGAGCGGGCTCGCGGCGATGGCGGCCGCGCTGGTCGCGGTCGTCGTCCTGCTGCGGGCGCGCCGCACCCTCGCCGGCCTCGGAGCGCTCGCCCTCGCCGCCGTCGCGCTCGACGGGGCCCGCGGCTTCCCGCTGGCCGCGAAGCTCGGACGGCTCGCCGACACGCGCCCGGCGCTCTGGCTGACCGGCCTCGCGATGTGGGCCGACGCCCCCGTCCTCGGCCATGGCCCGCGGAGCTTCGGACCGCTCTACGCTGCCTATCGCGACGAGCTGGCGCTCGCCGCCTGGCTCCCCGTCGACGAGCGCCTGGTGCCCTGGGCCCACAGCCTGTACGTCGAGGCGCTCGCCGAGCAGGGGCTGCTGGGGTTCCTCGCGCTCGTCGCCGTCCTCGGCTGCGCCCTGCGCGCGGCGTGGTGCCGCTACCGCGCCACGGAGGGCGAGTCCCGGGCCCTCGCCGCCGGGACGCTCGTCGGGCTCGCGACCTTCGTCGTGCTCGGCGCGATCGAGCTGACGCTGCTCCGCCAGTGGGTCGTCGTCGTCGCGTGCGTGCTGCTGGCGCTGGCGGGGAAAGGTCCGCCACCGCACACCGTCATCCGAAAGGAAGCGCCATGAAGACTCCGGCACAGCCGACCTCGTCGTTGACGATCCTCCTCGCGCTCGCATGCGGCGTCCTGGCCGTCGCGTGGCCCGACTGGCGCGCCGAGCTCGCCGCCAGCGGCTACTACTACGGCGCCTGCGGCGACGGCGTGGTGGACCCCGGCGAGGCGTGCGACGACGGCAACGTCCTCGCCGGCGATTGCTGCTCTCCGACCTGCACCCCCGAGCCCGACGGCTGTCCATGCGACGACGGCGAGCGCTGCACCGGTGACGACGGCTGCCTCGCCGGCACCTGCCTGGGCGTCCCCGATGCCGCCTGCGAGGCCGGCGGGTGCGCCCCCGCGCCCGCCGCCGGCTGTCGCGAGTCGACGACGTTCGAGGACGTGACCCTGCTCGTCGAGGATCGCGCTCCCGACACCCGTGACGAGCTCGCGTGGCGCTGGCGGCGCGATCCCGGGACGCCGCTCGCGGCGTTCGGCGATCCGGCAACGAGCGACGGCTACAGCCTCTGTCTCTACGAGCACGGCGGCGGCGCTCCGGCGCTGGTGTTCGCCGCGAGTGCCGGGCCGGGCGGCACCTGCGGCGGCGAGCCCTGCTGGCGGTCGATCCGCGACGGCTGGGTCTACCGCGACCGCGCCGGCGCGTCGGATGGTCTCACCCGGATCGAGCTCGAGAGCGGCGGCGACGTCATCGTACGCGGCGCGGGCGCGGCGCTCGTACCGCCGGCGCCGCCGCTCGCGCTTCCGGTCACCGTGCAGCTCCAGGGCACCCACGGCGAGTGCTGGGAGGCGCGCTACTTCGCGGCCGGTGCCGGACGGAACGACGCCGAGCGCTTCCGCGGCGCGGCCGGGGGCGACCGGCCCGACGGCGGGCCGGTGCCGCCGGGATGCCCGGGCGGGCTGAGCTGTCCGGACGATCCGGCAAGTCCGCTCGGGCTCGACCTCGGCTGGACCGGGATCGCGCACGACCTGCCCGCGCCGAGCGTCGATCTCGGCCCGCTCCTTGCCTGCTCCGGCGCCGCGTGCGTCGTCGACGGTCCGGTCGCCGGAACGGCGCTCGTGCCGGTACCGATCTCCGCGGGCGGCGTGCCGGTGTGCGTCGTGCCCGTGGTGCGGGAGCCGCTTGCGGGCGCGTTCGACGGCGCCACCGGCGCCGCGATCCTGACCGCGCCCCTGACCGCCGACGTGTACCTCGTGCAGCCGATCGCCGAGCCGTGCCCGCGCTGCGTCGGCGACCCGACGCCGGGAGACGGCGCCCGTGGCGGAGCCTGCTCTGGCGGCGCGACGCCCGGCGCGCCCTGCGACGCGGGCTTCGCAACGGGCCCCTTCGGGGTGACGTCCACCGACTGTCTGCCGTCGGGCGCCTCGGTCGCGGAGCTCGAGATCACCCTGCAGCTCACGACGGACACCGTCGGGGTCGCCGCCGACACCGACTGCGCGTCGCCGTTCTTCGACCCGGGTAGCTGCTACTGCGAGGGGCAGGTCAACCCGAACGCGTGCATCGACGGCGTCTGCTCCCCGACCGGTGAGTGCGCCGCCGGGCCGATCGATGGCCTGTGCTCGGGCGCTTCGTTCCGGGCGTGCCGGATCGAAGCCGGGACGGGGGACTGCGAGGATTTCTTCCCCGGCGCGGGCACGTGCGAGATGAAGTTCCGCCCGTGCTTCGGCGACGCCATCGTCCGGACCGGTGCCTGCGATCTCGAGGGCGGGGCTCTGGCCTCGGTCTTCTGCGTGCCCGCGACCCGCGCGGCGGCCATCAATACCGTCTACGGCCTCCCCGGCCCGGGCACGCTGGCGCTCCCGTTCGCGGCTGACGGGGCGCCGTAGCGAGGACCGAGGTCGCGCGGGCGACGACGGTCACGGGATGCCCGCAGCCGCGTCGGGTCCGCTCAGCGCCCCGCCTCCGGGCCCTCGCCCTTGCGCTCGAGCGGGACCGGCGGCATCTCGTCGACGTGCGTCGCCGCGCACGGCGCGATGCCGCCGCGGCGGGCGGCGCGCGCCATCATGTGGGCGCCGATCGGGGCGGTGAGGAAGAGGAACCCGATGATGATCATCGCCTTCAGGAGGAGCGCGAACGTGCTGCCCGGGACCACCAGGACGGCGGCCGCAGCCATGCCGCTCACCCCGAGCGTGGTCGCCTTCGTCGGCGCGTGCATGCGGGTGTAGAAGTCCGGGAGCCGCACCAGGCCGATCGACCCGAAGAGCGTGAACGCCAGGCCGACGAGCAGCAGCACGCTCGCGGCGATCTCGGCGGCCTCACTCAAGGATCCGTCCCCGCATGAGGGCCTTGGCGATCGCGACCGTGGTGAGGAACGCCAGCAGCGCCAGCACGATCGCGCTCTCGAGGTAGACGTCGGTGCGCTGGTCGATCGAGAGCACGATCAGGAAGGCCAGCAGGTTGGTCGCGATCGTGTCCATCGCGAGCAGGCGGTCGACCACCGCCGGGCCGCGGAAGAGACGCCAGGCGCAGAGCGCCATCGACACCGCCAGCCCGGCCATCACCAGCCCCGTCACAGTGGCGAGCATTCGACGCTCTCCGCGAGCGGGCGCTCGAAGTCCCGCAGAATCTGGTGCCGCACCGCCTCGACGTCGTCGGTCGAGAGGCAGTGGACGTAGAGCGCGCTCCGGTCCTCGGCGACGTCGACCGAGACCGTGCCGGGGGTGAGGGTGATCATGTTCGCGAGCGCGGTGATCGTGATGTCGTCCGTGAGGCGCAGCGGGAGCACGATGAACGCCGGGCGGACGTCGAGGCGCGGCGAGAGCACGATGCGCGCCACGTGCAGGTTGGCCTTCACCACCTCCCACACGAAGACCGCCGCCAGGCGGAGCGCCGCCCCGACGTGCACGACGCGTACGCGGGTCTCCCAGAGGTCGCGGTGGACGTAGAGGATGACCAGCCCGATCCCGTAGCCGATCACGAAGTCGCCGACGGTGAAGCGCTCGTGGAGGATCATCCACGTGAGGGCGAGGAGCCCGCAGTAGATCGGGTGCCGGAACCAGGCGGCGAGCCGGCTCACGGCCGGCCTCCGGGACCGAAGACCGCGGCGACGTACGTCGGCGTGTCGAGGAGCTGCGTCGCCGTGGCGACCGCGTAGTCGTAGAGCGGCGCGGCGCCGGCCGCGAGCGTCACCGAGAACGACACCAGGAGCGCGATCGCCGCCAGCACGCCGCGTCCGGGGCGCGGCCCGGCCGCGGCCGCGGGCGCGGCGCCCCAGAATGCCATCGTCCAGATCTTCATCATCGAGAACAGCGTCAGGATGCCGGCGACGAAGCACACCGTCACGCCGAGGTAGCGGCCCGCCTCGAGGCCGGCGGCGGCGACCAGGAACTTGCTGAAGAAGCCGCTGGTCGGCGGCAGGCCGGCGAGCGAGATCCCGGCCACGAAGAAGAGCGCGGCGAGCGCCGGCGAGCGCCCGGCGAGGCCGCCGAGCTTCTTGAGATCCCGTGCGCCGCCGAGGCGCTCGGCCGCGCCGCTCACCAGGAAGAGGGCGCACTTCACGATCGTGTAGTGCGTCAGGTAGAAGAGCGCGCCGGCGACGCCGGCGATCGTGAAGAGCCCGATCCCGAACGCCAGGTAGCCGATCTGGCTGATGATGTGGAACGACAGCAGGCGCCGGAGCTCGGTCTGCGCGACGGCGCCGAGGACGCCGACGATCATCGAGACGATGCCGAGCGCGATCAGGACCTCGGCCCCGGGGGCGCGCACGCCCGCGAACACGGTGGTGAAGACGCGCAGCAGCGCGTAGACGCCGACCTTGGTCGCGATGCCGCCGAACATCGCGGAGATCGCGGCCGGCGGGCTCGGATAGGTGTCGGGAAGCCAGAAGGCGAGCGGCAGGAGCGCGGCCTTGCTCGCGAACACCACCAGCAAGGTCATCATCGAGACGTAGAGCAGCCCGGTGTCGGTCACCGGCAGCGCCGGCACCTTGACGGCGAGGTCGGCCATGTTGAGGGTGCCGGTGAGCCCATAGAGGATACCGACGCCGAAGAGGAACAGCGCCGAGCTGAGCAGGTTCAGCACCATGAACTGCAGCCCGGCGCGGAGCTGGCGGGCGCTGGCGCCGAGGGTGACCAGGCCGTAGGAGCTGATCAGCAGCACCTCGAAGAAGACGAAGAGGTTGAACAGGTCGCCGGTGACGAAGGCGCCGTTCAGGCCCATCAGCAGGAACTGGAAGAGCGGGAAGAAGAGCGGCAGGCGGCGGACCGTCGGATCGGGCTCGGCGCCGTCGTACCAGAGCACGGCGAGCCCGGTCACCGAGGCGAGCAGCAGCATCAGCACCGTCAGGCGGTCGACCACTAGCACGATGCCGAAGGGCGGGCGCCAGTCGCCGGCGCGGTGCACCAGCACCGAGCCGTCGGCGACCGCGCCGGCGAGCGCGAGCTCGAGGGCGAGCAGGCCGGCGAGCGACGCCAGGCTCACGCCGCGGTGCCAGCCGCGCTCGGCGGGGAGCGCGAGCAGGGCGACCGCCGTCAGGAGCGGCCACACGACCGGCAGGATCACCCAGCTACTCATGCGGGGCTCCGAGGTCGACCGACTCGGTGTCGGCGCGCTGGTAGCCGCGGTAGGCGAGCACCAGCAGGAAGGCGGTCATGCCGAACGAGATCACGATCGCGGTCAGGACCAGCGCCTGCGCCAGGGGATCGGCGATGCGCTCGGGGGCGGTCGCCAGGATGGGCGCGCCCCCGAGCTGGATGCGCCCCATCGCGACCAGCAGCAGGTTGATGCCGTGGCTCGCGAGGATGGTGCCCAGCACCACCGGAAAGCCGTGCGGGCGCAGCAGCATGAAGGTCGCGCTCGCGAACAGACCTCCGATCGTGACCGCGACGAGCAGCTCCACGCTCAGTCCTCGATCGCGAGCAGGATGGTGAGGGTGACGCCGGTCACCACCAGGAAGACGCCGAGGTCGAAGAGCACGGCGGTGGAGGACTCGACGTGGCCGATGATCGGGATCTCGACGTGGCCGAAGGCGCTGGTCATGAACGGGTAGCCGAGGACGAGCGCGCCGAGGCCGGTGAGCGTGGCGACGGCGAGGCCGAGGGCGATCAGGCGCCCCGCCTTCACCGGCTCGGAGAGCTTGGAGCGGCCGGTGGCGACGTACTGGAGGATGATGGTGGCGGCGGTCATCAGGCCGGCGACGAAGCCGCCGCCCGGGAGGTTGTGGCCGCGCACGAAGAGGAAGGCCGCGAAGAGCAGCGCCGGCGGCAGGATGATGCGGGAGACCATCCAGAGCAGGAGCGAGGTCACGCGGCGGTGCGCCTTCCCGCCCGCACCAGGGCCAGCACGCCGACGGCGGCGATGGCGAGGACGGTGATCTCGCCGAGCGTGTCGTAGCCGCGGAAGTCGACCAGGATGACGTTGACGACGTTGCCGCCGCCGCCCGCGGGCAGGCTGTTGGCGATGTGGTAGCTCGAGATCGAGTCGAACGGCCGCCTGAGGACGGCGTAGATCGCCGCCGCCGCCCCGGTGCCGACGGCGAGCGCGAGCAGCCCGTCCCCGACCAGGCGCGCGCGCGGCTCGAGAATGCGCGCCTGCTTCGGCAGGAAGTAGAGGACGAGCACCACCAGGATGGTCGTCACGGTCTCGACCAGGAGCTGGGTGAGGACCAGGTCGGGCGCGCTCATCCAGGCGAAGAAGATCGCCACCAGCGCGCCGACCAGAGCGAGCGCCAGGACGCTCGGCCAGCGGTAGCGGTAGAGGGCGCACACCGAGGCCGCGCCGCCGACGGTGAGGAGGGTGATGACGCCCGTGCCCTGCGGCGCCTCGGTCGCCGCCGCCAGGACCGGCACCCCCGACCCGTGGCGCGCGCTCCACGCGCCGAGCGCGAGCACCGTTCCGAGCAGCACCGCAACGTAGGTGCGGAGCCGCCCCGTCTGGTAGGCGTCGGTGAGGCCGTGGGCGCCGGCGAGGAGGCCGCGGACGAGCGCGTCGTAGATCTCGCCCGCGCTCGTGCCGAGCCGCGGCGGCAGGGCGGCGCGGGCGCTCCGCCGGCGGGCGACGTAGAGGAGCGTGCCGGCCGTGATCCCGGCGGCGCTCATGGCGAGCGCCGGGGTGAGCCCGTGCCAGAGCGCGAGGTGGGGATGCACGCCGTGCGCGACCACGGCGCCCGCCGCGGCGCCGAGGAGCGGCGTCGCCAGCAGGTTCGGCGCCAGCCCGATCGCGATGCAGAGCGCGACCAGCAGCTCCACGGGCACCCGCATGCCCGCCGGCGGCTCGTGCGGATGCTTCGGATAGGTGCCCTCGGGCCCGAAGAAGGCGCCGACGACGAGCCGCAGCGAGTACGCCGCGGTGAGGGCGCTGCCGGCGACCGCGACCAGCGGCAGCAGCCAGGGCCAGGCGGTCGCGACGTGGCCGGGGAGGGTGGCCTCGTAGAAGAGCTCCTTCGAGAGGAAGCCGTTCAGGGGGGCGATGCCCGTCATCGCCGCCGCCGCGATCGCCACCAGGACGGTCGTCCGCGGCAGGTGGCGGCGGAGCCCGCCGAGCCGCGCGAGGTCGCGGCTCCCGGCCTCATGGTCGACGATGCCGGCGCTCATGAAGAGCGCCGCCTTGAACGCCGCGTGGTTCAGGATGTGGAAGGTCGCCGCGATCGCGGCGGCCTCGGTGCCGAGCCCGTAGAGCATGGTGATCAGGCCGAGCTGGCTCACGGTCGAGTACGCCAGGATGCGCTTGAGATCGGTGTGGCGGAGCGCGGTCCAGCCGCCGACCAGCATCGTCGCCGCGCCGCAGCCGGTGACGGCGTAGAACCAGAGCTCGGTCGCGGCGAAGATCGGCCACAGCCGCGCCAGCAGGAAGATGCCCGCCTTCACCATGGTGGCGGAGTGCAGGTAGGCGCTCACCGGCGTCGGCGCCGCCATTGCGCTCGGGAGCCAGAAGTGGAACGGCACCTGCGCCGACTTGGTGAAGGCCCCGAGGAGGATCAGGCCGAGGGCGACCGGCGCTTCCGGGAGCGCGCGCACCTCGGCGGCGCGTCCCGCGAGCGCCGCGAGCTCGAAGGTGCCCGCGGCGCCGCCGAGGACCAGCACGCCGGCGAGGAGGGCGAGGCCGCCGACGCCGGTCACGATCAGGGACTGGTAGGCGCCGGCGCGCGCCGCCGGGTCGCGGTCCCAGAAGCCGATCAGCAGGAAGGACGCGATGCTGGTGAGCTCCCAGAAGACCACCAGCAGGAGGAGGTTGCCGGCGGTGACGATCCCCAGCATCGCGGCCATGAAGAGCATCAGCTCGGCGTAGAAGCGCGGGAGCGCCTCGTCGGGGCCGAAGTAGTGGCGCGCGAACGCGATCACGAGGAGCCCGATCCCGAGGATCAGCAGCACGAAGAGCAGCGACAGGCCGTCGGCGAGGAAGGTGAGGTCGAGGCCGGTCGCGGGCGCCCACGGGACGCTGACGGTGACGGGGGTGCCGGCGAGAATCCCGGCCCCGAGCCAGAGCGCGAGCGCCAGCGCAGCCGCCGTCACCGCGGCCGCGAGCCACGGAAGGCCGCGCGCGCCCAGGCGCCCGGCAGCCGGCAGCAGTCCCGCCGCGAGCAAGGGCAGGGCGGGGATGGCGAGCAGCGCGACCGACGACCCCATCAGCGCGCGCTTCACTACCACATGGGCCCGAGAATGCCATGCGAGAGCTTGCGCGCGGTCGCGTGGCGGGGCAAGCGGAACGCATGGACGCGCGCGGGTGGATCGCGCACCTCGGACTCGGGCGCCACCCCGAGGGGGGCCACGATCGCGAGACCTATCGCGCGGCGTACCCCGAGCAGCGCGCGCTCATCGTCCGCCTCGCCGCGAGGTCCGCTTGAGCGGCGCCGGCGGCCGTCCGACCATCGTCGGCGTCGTCAACGTCACCCCCGACTCGTTCTCGGACGGCGGCCGCTACCTCGATCCCGCGGCCGCGTGCGCCCACGCGCGTGCTCTCGCGCGCGCCGGCGCCGGGGTGGTCGAGCTCGGCCCGGCCGCGAGCAGCCCGGACGCGGCGCCGGTCGCCGCCGCCGAGGAGATCCGCCGCCTGGAGGCGGTGCTGCCGGCGCTCGTCGCCGGCGGTCTCGCGGTCGCCGTCGACTCCTTCCAGCCCGGGACGCAGGCGTGGGCCGCCCGCCAGGGCGCGGCCTACGTGAACGACGTCCGCGGCTTTCCCGATCCGGCGGCGCGGGCCGCGCTCGCGCCTCACCCCTGCCGGCTCGTGGTGATGCACTCGGTCGCGCCCGCGGGCATCGCCACCCGGGCCCGCACCGAGACCCGGGCCGTGGTCGCCGGCGTCTACCGCTTCTTCGCGGCGCGCCTGCGGGAGCTCGAGGCCGCGGGGATCGCCCGCGAGCGCCTGATCGTCGACCCCGGCATGGGGTTCTTCCTCGGCGCCGATCCCGGGCCGTCGCTGGCGATGCTGCGGCGGCTCGGCCACCTGCGGGCGACCTTCGGCCTGCCGGTCCTGGTCTCGGTGTCGCGGAAGTCCTTCCTCGGCGCGATCACCGGCCGCGCCGTCGCCGATCGCGGCGCGGCGACGCTCGCGGCCGAGCTCTGGGCCGCCGCCGCCGGCGCCGACTACATCCGGACGCACGACGTCGCGGCCCTCCGTGACGCGCTCGCGGTACAGGCGGCGCTCAGCCGTCCCGACGACGGCGAAGCGCCTGAATGACCTCGAGCTGCTCCTTGTAGCGGCTGCGGACGGCGATGCGCTGCGCCTGCGAGAGCAGGAGGGCGCGCGCCACGGCGCGGATCTCCTCGTCCTCGACCACCGTCACCGGGCTCCCGACCGCCGCGATCGCGTACAGGCAGTCGATCAGGTGCTCCTTCTCGGCGACCGTGGCGTGCTCGTTGAAGGCGGCGGTGAGCGCGGCGTAGTCGATGCCGGCGACGCCGGTCGCGTGCTCGGCGACGATCGCCGCCACCGCGGCGGACTCGTCGGCGCCGAGGCCGGTGTGGGCGGCCACCAGCTCGCGGAGCGCGGCGCGCTCGGCGTCGGAGATCTCGAGATCGGCGTGCGCGATCCGGACGAGCAGGCCGGCGAAGGCCGCGACCAGCTCGGCGCGCGCCGGCGCGAGGTCCGCGAGCTCGGCGCGCACGGCGGCGACGAGACGGTCGCGCCGTGCCGGCGGACGGGCGTCGTCGAGGCCGAGGAGAGCACGCAGGCGCATCGCCCCCGGGCATAGCCGGCCGGGGCGCGAGCGGCAAGCTGGGACGGGCTCCTGGCCCGCGCTCCGGCGCGGAGGCTATAGTCGCCCGATGCCGGGCACGCGCTGGTGGCACGCGGTGGCGATCGTGGTGGTGGCGAGCGCCGCCTACGCGGGGAGCCTCGACGGCGCGTTCGTCTCCGACGACCACGTGAGCGTCGAGCGGAACGCCGTCATCCGCGGCCTCGACGCGGCGCACCTGGCGCGCATCGCCACTACCTTCGACGACGCGAACTACATCCCGGTGAAGGTCCTGACCATCGCCGTCGACTACCGGCTGTGGGGCCTGGACCCGACCGGCTACCATGTCACCAACGTGGCCATCCACGCCGCGGCGGCGCTGGTCGTGTACGCCCTCCTCGCCCGCATGGGGCTTGCGCCCGCGGTCGCCGTGCTGGCGGCGCTCGCGTGGGCGGTGCATCCGGTGCAGGTCGAGTCCGTCGCCTGGATCAGCGAGCGCAAGAACGTGCTCTCGGGTCTGCTCTTCCTCGCGGCGTTCCAC
>Ga0302046_10003341_pt1 | contig 14539 bp, 14 predicted proteins | sample RVTome_11_FD_200261 | JGI IMG/M metagenome (GOLD analysis project Ga0302046, IMG submission 200261) | Soil microbial communities from uranium-contaminated site in the Upper Colorado River Basin, Wyoming, United States - RVT147D111 (version 2) ...
AAGGAACAGCGCGACAAGGATTTTGCAGAGACCTTGAAAGCGCTCGATGCGCGCATCGCCGCAGAAAAGGCTCTTGCCAAGTGGACCTATGTCGCTGCCAGCGGCGAGGTGGAGCCCCTGCTGAAGAGCCGCGCCGAAATGACGGCCAAGGAGCCCGCCAAGAAATAGCTATAATGTCCGCAACCCGCTGCCCGACTGAACGGGCCGGGCTCCCGGTTCATGCGCCGTAGACTGCACATCCTGGCGGCTCTCCTCTCCTGCGTGGTGGTGTCTGCCTGTACGACGACACACTACGGGCGTGAATCATCGGGCGACGGCGCGGAACTCGTTGTGATGTCCGCAGGCGTCGCGGCGGCGTCGAGCTCGAATGCGAGCGTGTCGGTCGTCTCCGGGACGGCGGTTCCCGCGAGCGCCCCCGGCGGCCACCTCGCAGTCAGCAGCAGCTCCGCGGGAGCGCTGGCGGGGATTATCGTCCTGGGCATCCTCGCGAGCTATATCGTGGGAGAGGAAGGACCGAAACCGTTGCCCGCAGGGACGAAGCTTCTGCACACCTGTTCCTGCTACGGCTACCAGCCTCCGGTAAGTGGCGAGACACGCCTCGCGGATAGCAAGTAGTGAAATGAAACTCCGTGAACTCCTGAAATCGCCGGAATTCCCCCTCGGCCAGAAGTGGGAATTCAAGAAGCGCAGGGACGGCTACGAGTCCGATACGACCGCGCTCGTCCGGCGCATGCTCGAGGACGAATCCATCCGCGAGGACCAGCGCTGGGCGTGGGAGCGCTGGCGCAATGACGCGAGCGCCCTCAAGAACCGTGAGTATTGAGTGGTGAGTGGACTAAACCGGTCGCCAGAAGCGGTCGGCCTTTGCCTCATCCACTCACCACTCACCGCTCACCGCTCACCACTCACGCCTCATCCGTCTCAAGAGGCGTGATGGCTCACCACCTCCAGCACGCGCGTGCCATCCGCGTTCCGGATCTCCGTCCGAATCCCTGCGAAGCTGCGCCCCTCGTGAAACGGTTGCGAGGAAACCTCGAGCGAGCGACCGGCCGGTGAACTGCGCGTGCGCGTGAGTTAGAATCGCACGCGAAGATGGGACACGATCCCGACTCGAACGCTCCGGGGGCGTGTCCGGCGCCTCGCGCAATCAGGCTCTACGAGCTCCTTCTGCTGGTGCTGCTGTGGAACGGCGCCTACAAGGGCGCGCGGGTCGTCACTACGCTCTACGCCCTGGAGCTCGGGGCGGCGCCCTTCGAGACCGGATTGCTGCTCGCCACCTACGGCGTGGTGCCGCTCGTGCTCGCGGTTTTCACCGGCCGCCTGGGCGACCGCTACGGCGTGCGCATGCCGATTGCGGCGGGCCTCGCCGTCACCGCGACCGGCATCACGCTGCCGTTCCTCTGGCCAGCGTTCGGCACCTTGTTCGCAGGCGCGGCGATCACGGGCGCGGGTTTCATCCTCGTCCAGGTCTCGATGCAGTCGCTCTTTGGCGCGATGGGCACCGGCGCCGAGCGCACGCGCAACATCAACCTCTATGCGCTCATCGTGTCGAGCGCGGACTTCGCGGGCGTGATTCTCGGAGGCTTTGCGATCGATCATCTGGGGCACGTGCGAAGCTTTCTCGCCATGGGGGCCATCTGCTTCGCGGCGGTGCTCGGGATGGCGTATCTCTATCGCCGCGTCCCGAGCGCGGCGCCCGCGTCGGCGAGCGGCGGCCGACGGCGCATGACCGATCTCCTGCGCAACAAGGTGCTGCGGCGCATGCTGCTCGCGGGGGCCGCAGTCGTGGCGGGCGTCGACCTCTTCCAGCTCTTCATGCCGATCTATGGGCACTCGATCGGCCTCTCGGCGTCGGCAATAGGGATCACGATGGGTTGCTTCGCGGCTGCGGGGTTCGTCACCCGGGCGATGCTGCCCTTCCTCGCGCGCCGCTACGGCGAGGCCCGCACGCTGCTCTATTCCATGCTGCTCGGCGCGGCCACGTTCGTGCTGATCCCCCTCTTCGAGACCCCGGTCGCGCTCGGCATCGTGTGTTTTGTGCTCGGCCTTGGCATGGGCCTGGGGCAGCCGCTGACCGTGATACTCGCGTACAACCACGCGCCGCCGGGACGGGCCGGCGAGGGGCTGGGGCTGAGAATAGCCATCATCAACACGTCTCACGTCGGCGTGCCTGCCCTCTTCGGCGCGGCCGGATCGCTGATCGGAACGACGCCCGTTTTCTTCGTGATCGCGGCCGTCATCGCGCTGGGCGGCGCGGCGATCCGGAAGCATATCTAGGGCAGCCATGACCCGGATATCGATCCATGCCGTCTTCGCCATTGCGCTCGCCAATCTCGCGAGCCTGCGCGCGAGCAAGGTGGGCATCGCATTGTTCGCGCTCGAGCTTGGGGCCAACCCGATCGAGATCGGAATTCTCGTCGCGCTGTACTCGGTTTTTCCAATGCTGCTCGCGCTGCACCTTGGCCGGTTTGCCGACCGCTTCGGCATGCGGCTGCCGATCCTGTGCGGCTCGCTCGGAATGGCAGTTGGCCTTGCCGTGCCGTGGCTGTGGCCGACCCTGCCCGGCCTCTACGCCTCGGCGGTGGTGATCGGCGCCTCGCATATTTTTTATCACGTGCCGATCCAGAGCCTCGTCGGCCAGCTGAGCACGGCCGCGGAGCGCACGCGCAATTTCGCGACCTATTCCCTGGTGCATTCGGTCGCCGCATTCGTGGGGCCCCTCGCCGCGGGGTTCGGCATCGACGCATTCGGGCATGGCCGCGCATACGTGGCGCTTGCCGTGTTGCCCCTGCTTGCGGTCTTCATTCTGTGCACGCGCGGTGCGATCCCGCCCCCATCGGGGAAGGGGGCCGGCGAGGAGGATGCGCGGAGCGCGACGGACCTGTGGCGGCTGCCCGCGTTGCGGCGCGTCTTTCTGACCAGCGCGGTCGTCCTGACCGGCATCGACCTCTACCAGTTCTATCTTCCCATCTACGGGCGCTCGATCGAACTTTCGCCTTCCGTCATCGGGATGGTGCTGAGCGCGTTTGCGGCCGCGTCCTTCCTGGTGCGCTCGGTGATGCCGCCGCTCGTGCGCTGGCGCGGCGAGGAGGGACTGCTGCGCTATGCGCTCGCGATTGGCGCGATCGCTTTCCTTGCGCTGCCATGGCTCGGCAGCCCATGGCTGCTTGGCGCCGTGTCCTTCCTGCTCGGGCTGGGACTCGGCTGCGGCCAGCCGCTTTCCACGATCCTCGTCTACGCGCGCTCGCCTGAGGGGCGCTCGGGCGAGGCGCTCGGCCTGCGCATCGCGATCAACAACTCCATCCATATCGCCGTTCCGCTCGCCTTCGGCACGGTCGGTGCCGCTCTGGGCGTGGCGCCCGTGTTTCTGGCGAACGCCTTGCTGCTTGGCGGGGGAAGCTATCTCAGCCGCCCGGGGACTACAAGCGGGGGCCCCGAACTGCGCTAAACTCCCAGCTGCGCGCCGGCCCTGCACGGCGGCGCCGGCCCGGCCGACACGATACTCTCCCAGGAGCACGCATGAAAATCGCGGTCATCGATGACTATCAAGACGCTTTCCGCAGGCTCGAATGCTACGCCAGGCTCAAGGGCCACGACGTGATCGTCTTCAACGATACGGAAAAGGATCCAGCGAAGCTTGCGGAGCGCCTGAAGGACGCCGACATTGTCGTGCTCACCCAGCAGCGCTCGCGTTTTCCGCGCGCGGTGGTGGAGCGCCTGCCGAAGCTGAAGCTCATCAGCCAGACCGGGGGCAACATCGCCCATATCGACAAGGCGGCGTGTACCGAGCGCGGCGTGCTGATCTCGGGTGCCGGAAGGGGCAATCCCAATCCGACTGCGGAGCTCACGTGGGGCCTGATCCTTTCCGCGCTCCGCTGCATTCCGTACGAGGTCCAGCGGTTGAAGGAGGGTCACTGGCAATCCACGGTCGGGGACAGCTTGCAGGGCATGACGCTCGGCGTCTACGCGTTCGGGAAGATCGGCAGCGTCGTGGCGCGCGTCGGAAAGGCGTTCGACATGCGCGTCGTGTGCTTCGGGCGCGAGGGCTCGACCGCGCGCGCGCGGGAGGCGGGTTTCGAGGTGGCGGCGAGCCGGGAGGATTTCTTCTCGTCCGCCGATGTCCTGACGCTGCACCTGCCGCTCAACGCAGAGACGCGCGGGATCGTCAAGCGCGCGGACCTCGCGCGCATGAAGCCGACCGCGCTCATCGTGAACACGAGCCGCGCGCCGCTCATCGAGGAAGGTGCGCTCGTGGAGGCGCTGAAGAACGGCAGGCCCGGCCGGGCGGCGGTCGACGTGTACGAGGACGAGCCGGTCCTGGGGGCGAGTCACCCGCTCCTCAAGATGCCGAATGCCGTCTGCACGCCGCACCTTGGCTACGTGGAGACAGGAAATTACGGCGCCATCTACGGCACGGCCGTTGACAATATCGTCGCGTTCATCTCGGGGAAGCCGATCAACGTGCTCAATCCCGAAGCGCTCAAGAAGACTTGAACCGCCAAGACGCCAAGCACGCCAAGCGGTTTCGTTCGTTTATTTGAACCGCCAAGACGCCAAGACCGCCATTAGACTGAATACGAAAACCGGTTCGTTCGCATTGCACTGTTAGCGACCTGGCGGTTCATTATCGAACTTCTTGGCGTTCTTGGCGTTTTTGGCGTCTTGGCGGTTAATCGCCGGTTCGTATCTCTTGGCGTTCTTGGCGCCTTGGCGGTAAAGATGTTCTGTAAGGAGAAGTAATGACGAAGATGAGATGCGGCGTCGCCGCGGTGCAGGCGCTGCGCTCGGCGGGCGTCACCAAGGTATTCGGGCTGATGGGCTCGAGCGTGCTCGAGATGTACGACGCGCTCTACGACATGAGGGACATGGCCTACATCGGCGTGCGGCACGAGAACTGCGGCGCACACATGGCCGATGCCTACGGCCGCGTGACGCAGACGTCCGGGCTTTTCATCTGCGGGCAGGCGGGGCCGGGATCGGCCAACATGCTGCTCGGGCTCGCGGCGGCGAAGCTCGCGTATTCGCCGCTCGTGGTGATCACGGGCCTGCCCTCGACCGAGCACCTGGGCCGCGACTCCTTCCAGGAGATCGACCAGCAGACGCTCTTCCTTCCCGTCACCAAGCGCGTCATGACGGTGCCGCGCGCCGACCGCATTCCCGAGTTCATCCTGGAAGCCTTCCGCATCGCCGACTCGGGCCGCCGCGGCCCGGTCGTGGTGCAGATCCCGCGCGATCTCTTCAACGAGGACATCGATGTCGAGATCCCGCCGCCGGGATCGCGCGGGCCGATCGCCGGCGGGGCGGTTGACCGCGCGACGCTCGAGAAGGTGAAGGCCCTGCTCGCAGCGGCCCGTGCGCCTGTCATTCACGCAGGCGGCGGCATCAAGTGGAGCCGGGCAACGGCGCCGCTGCTCGCGCTCGCGGAGAAGCTGCAGCTCCCGATCACCACGTCAGCGGCGCATGGCGATCTCGCGCCGATCGACCATCCGCTCTACGCCGGCACGGTCGGCGCGCGCGGCAATCCGGTCGCGAGCGGGCTCATGCGCGAGGCCGACGTCGTGCTCGCGCTGGGCACGCGCCTCGGGTTCAACACCACGCGCTACAGGTACGAGCATCTTTCGCCCACGGCGAAGATCGTGCAGGTCGACATCGACCCGGTGGCGATCGGGCGCTACTTTCCCGTCGCGGTCGGTATCGCCGGCGACGCAGGCGCGGTGACCACGGCGCTGGCCGAAGCGGTCGAGGCGATAGCCCCGGAACGCGTGCCATGGAAGGCCCGCAACGAAAAATTCGTGAAGGACCGCCAGCAGCTCTGGCAGGCGCGCGCCGAGGCCGGCAATCGCAACGGCAAGCCGCTGCACCCGGATACGATCTTCGCCGAGCTGCGCAAGGTGGCGCCGCGCGATGCGCTCTTCACGATCGACGCCGGAACGACGTGCCTGCAGGCAACCGATCAGCTGCCGTATTACGTGCCGCCGGCGCTCGTGGCGCCGCTCGACTGCGGCAACATCGGCTTTTCATACGCCGCGGGGCTCGGTGCGAAAACGGCAGCCCCGGAGCGCACGGTGATCTCGCTCATGGGCGACGGGGGATTCGGCATGACGATGGGGGAGATGAATACAGCCGTCATGCACGACATCCCGACGATCGCTCTCGTGATGGACAACGGCACCTGGGGCGCGGAGATCGCCTACCAGCGCGACTTCTACAACAAGCGCTATATCGGCGCGCACGTGCAATCCCCGCGCTACGACGAGGTGATGAAGCTCTGCGGCGGCGTGGGCTACTTCGCCTCCGAGCCGGGCGAGACGGCGGACGCGATCAACCAGGCGATGAAGGAGCGCAAGCCCGCGGTCATCCACGTCAAGGTCGACCCCGAGGCGGTCATCAGCTTCAGGACGGACGCCCTCAAAAAACGGTGACCCGTGACCGGTCGCCCCAAGGCGAAAGGCGAGAGGCGAAAAAAGGGAGGCACGTGATCAACGGTTTTCCTTCATCCTTCATCCTTCAAAGAAGGCCGCGCTCCGTGAACACTTCGACCGCTGCGCGGACGCTGGTGTTGGAGGCAGGGAAACCGCAGTAGACGGCGGCCTGGAGGAAGACCTCATAGATCTCGTCCGGGGTCGCGCCGTTGTTGAGGGCCCCGTTGATGTGGCCCTTGATCTCGTCGGGGCGGTCGAGCGCGGCGAGCATGCCGAGCGTCACCAGACTTCGCACCTTGAGCGGCAGCCCCGGCCGCGACCAGACCGTCCCCCACGCAATCTCCGTGACGAGCTCGTAGTGCTTGCGTGTCAGCTCATCGCCGCGTCCTGCACGCCTCTTGATGTGAGCCTCGCCCATGACCTTGCGGCGCGTGGCCATGCCCTTCTCGTACAGCTCCGATGCCATATGTGTCTCCTCTCAGTTCGATACTCGCCAAACAGCAGGCTGCTCTATCTGCCGGTACGACAAAAGGGGCTGCGATGGCAGCCCCTTTCGCCTCGTTCTTGACTAACGGTCACCGGTCACGTGTCACAGGTCACGACTCTTAATGAAGGTGCTTGCCGCGCGGATGCAACTGGATGACCGTGGAAGAGGATGACCCCGCGGCTTCGCCGGTGTCCTTGCGGGCGGCCCAGTCCTGGTCGAAGAGCTGCGTGACGAGCGCCGCCACCTGACCCACTTCGGCCTGGCCCAGATGCCGCGACAGCATGGTCGTCACGTCCTCCATGACGCACTGGCGGCGGAACTCGTGGATCGACTCGGCCGTCGGCCCCACGAACATCTGGTAGAACTCGTCCTCGCCGTTCTCGGGGTAGTAGGTGACCTCGATCTCGGACGAGGTTTCCGTCAGCGGCCCGATGTTCTGGAACGCCTCGGCAAGACGGCTCTGGAAGCTGCGCCCGACGTCGCCCGTCCAGCAGATGGTGAGCGTGCGCTCGCGCGGGTCGAACTGTATGCCGGGTTCCTCGCGCTCCAGGCTCGCGGCCTCCGCGATCGTGTCGACGTCGAGATACTCGAGCCACGGGCGCAGCGCGTTCTCGACCTGCGACAGGCGCACGCCCCTGCCGAGAAAGATGTTGCCGTGCACGTGAACCTCGATGCGCATGCTGTGCCTCGGGCGGCTTCGCGAAGAAATGGGCGATCAGAATAGCACACCCTGGGTGCTTTTCGAATGGCGAATAATATCTACCTGACTGCGACAGTGCCAGGAGTTGTAATGAAAAACACCTGCTCGCTCGTGCTGGCGTCATTGGTTTGCCTGGGTGCGGTGGCAGGCTGCGACATCGAGACCGATGCCGCGACGCGCCTCGCCTACGACATCGAGGCGGGCGCCGGGCGATTGGGCGGACAGAGCGGAGCGAAGCACAGCATCAGGCACAACACGCCGTCGAAAGCGGGCGAGTGCACTGGGCCGTATAGGGTGCAGGTCGACAAGGTGGGAGCGATCGTCATCTGGTGCAAGGACGTGGCCGGCCGCACCGTTTCGAGCCATAGCACCACGTACCACGCCCGCTTTATCGATACGCCTCGAACCTACATACTGGACAAGCCGGCGGGAGCTACTCTGACCATCGACATCGAAAGACGCAACGGACGGGCCGTCGTGACCGATGTCCGTTGACTTGACTCATCGGAGACTTGATGGAGGATCCCGGCAACCTGAATCGCACCGTCAAGGCGCTGGCATTCGACCAGTACGGGACCATTGTCGACATGCAGATGGGGCTCACGCAGGCCGTCACGCCCTTCCTTCGGCAGAAGGGGTGGAACGGCGAGCCCAACAGCTTCGTCACCTGGTGGCGGCGCACGCACTTCGAGAACTCCATGATCGACGCGCTGTGCGATCGCGGGCATACGCCGTACCGGGAGATCGGGGAGCGCGCCGTGGCGCACGTCATGGACCGCTGTGGCATTACCTATTCGCCGGACGAGGTTCGCCGGCTTGTCAGCGAGATCGAGAAGCTGAAGCCGTTTCCGGATGTTGTGGCGGCGCTCGAGAGGCTCCGGGCCAGGGGATACAAGCTTGCCATCCTGTCGAACGGCGACCGGGACATGCTGAAGGCCGCCGCGCCGCACATCGGGTTCGCGTTCGATCACGTCATTTCTGTGGAGGAAGCGGGCTACTTCAAGCCGCACTGGAAGACCTACGCGAAGGCCGAGGAAATCATCGGCGAGGATCGCTCGAGCATCCTCTTCGTGGCCAATCACGCCTTCGACTGCATTGGCGCGAAATCCTACGGCATGCGGACGGCCTTTATCGACCGGCGCAAGCGCCCTTTCGGGCACACGCCGCATCAGCCCGATCTCATCGTGGGCGATTTTTCCGGGCTGGCCGACGCGCTGGCGTGATGACCCCGTTTGGCTCTCAGTTACTTGAGGTGCTTGCCGAAGAAGTCCATCGTGCGGCGCCAGGCGAGCTTGGCTGCTTCCGGGTCGTACTTGAGGATCGGCAGCTTCTTCGAGTCCGCCGTCTCGTTGGCGAACGCGTGTTTCGCGTTGTAGCGGTGGAACTCGAATTTCACCTTCGCGTCGCGGAGCTTCTTCTCCAGCTCGTCGACCTTGGCGATCGGGAAGGGCACGTCCTCCGTGGCCCAGTGGCCCATCAGCGGCGCCTTGATCTTTGAGGCGTCGACGTACTCGAGCGGCGGGTAGCCGTACCAGATGACCGCTGCATCCGCTTCCGGCACGTTCACCGCGGAGAGCACCGTGAGCGCCCCGCCCATGCAGAAGCCGGTCACCCCGACCCTGGCGCTGCCTGACGACTTGAGATGCTGGACCGCGCCGCGCACATCCTGCCCGGCAGCATCGCCAAAGTTGAGACCCTTCATGAGATGCTCGGCCTCATTGGCCTCGAGCGCCACCTTGCCGCGGTAGAGGTCCGGCACGAGTGCCCGGTAGCCGTCCGCCGCCAGCTTGTCCGCGACGCCCTTGACCTGGTCGTTGAGACCCCACCACTCCTGGATCACCACGAGGCCCGGCGCAGCGGCGCCTTGCGCGGGCTCGGCAAGATAGCCGGCCACAGTCTGGCCGTCCGGCCGCTTGAAGTTCATCATCGTGCCCATCGTTCTCTCCTCCGTTGGCTCGTTGCTCTACGTCATCAGCGCACGCGCTGGATGTTCAGGCAGCGTGGCCCATAAACCCGGATCGTATTCGAAACGGTTTTTTCCTTCATCCTTCATCCTTCATCCTTTTTCCTTGAGGAGCCCCAGCTCCTCAAGGACTGCCCGCATCTCGGCGCGCTCGCGCTCGAGGTGGTCCCAGAGCGCTCCTCCGTAGAGCGGCATCGGCGTCCAATAGTAGCGCGCCAGCTCGCCCTTCCACTCGTTCGTGGCGGTCGCCGCCTCGAGCAGCATTTCCCAGAAGCGGATCTGATCCGCGCTGATTCGGCGCGTGCCGGTGACCCCGCGCCAGGAGCCGATCACGCAATCGACCGACAGCTCGCGCCAAGTCGGACCCTGCGCGAACGGGCCGGTCAGGCGCTCAGGCCCCGAAACAGCGAGCGCGCGCATCTTGCCGGCTTCGAGCTCCTTCGCCGCGCTCGCCGCGGTGACGGCGGCGACCTCAGAGTTGCCTGCAAGCGTGTCCGCGACCGCGTCCAGCGCCGAGTCGAACACCCGGAGCTTCGCCGCCCGCACGTCGCCCCCCGCATGGCGGATGACTTTTGCGAGCGCGATGTGGTTCGGGTTGCCGAGCGAGGTTGCAAGCGCGACGGTTACCGAGGCCGCATCTTTCGCAAGGCGCGAGATGAGATCGGGACCGGCTTTCAGGGCAGAATCCGATCGGACCACGAAAGCGATGTACTCGGTATAGAGTATGGCGAGCGGCGTGAAGGCGTGCTCGTGGTAGAACGGCGCGGCGCCGAGCAGGTGATCGGTCGTAAGGTTCACCGAGCTCACCGACACCACATGCGGATCGCCCGCGCGGGCGTCGAGATAAGCCCAGCATTTCCTCGCCCCGTCCCCCGGCACGTTGTTGACGCGGACCGGACGATCCGACAGGCGGTTCGCCCCGATCGCTTTCGCCAGCGCGCGCGCGGCGCGGTCGAGTCCGCCTCCGGGGGGTGTGCCCGCGACGATTTCGAGCTCGCGGTCCGGATTCCAAGTGCTTGAAGTCATACGAGAGATTGATCTGTAACCACCGATGAACGCCGATGGGCGCGGACAACCACGAAGTATATTAATTTGTACGGGTTCCTGTCCGCGAGTATCGTCGTTTATTTGCGATGTCTAGGTTTTGCGGATCGTGGAGATGCGTTACGGCAATTTTGCCAGACTGATCCTCGCCGCGGCGGCTGTGGCCCTGACCGGGGGCTGCGCCGAGCTGCGCGGGCTGTTCGAGGACGTTCCGGGCCGCTACGAAAAATGGGCGGGCCTGATCGACGAGATGCGCGCATATGAGCGCCGGATCGGCTTCAGCGAGACTCCCAATTTCCTCCAGATCGCGGAGGATCAGGAGTCATTCACGTACTGCGGGCGGGCGCCGCACCTTCAGCTGCCTTACTCGTACGAGGACCCAGCGATCCGGTGGACGCACGGCATCAGCAGAGAGGAGTGCCTCGCGCTCGGGCGCGGCGACGATGTCTACTTCGACGAAGCGGAGGCGCTGGGCGAGATCGGCACGCCGCTGACACGCTCGATGCTGGACGCGCCGCTCGAGCGCTTCCTCTATCTCGTCTTTCACGAGGACTGCCACGATCAATACGACCTGCCGGCCGGGATCGAAGAGGCGCTCTGCAACGTCATTGCATACCAGGCCATGGTTGTTTTTGCGACGGAAAAGTTTGGTGGCGGGAGCGCCGAGTCAAAGCGGGTCGCCACCTACGTGGATTCGCAATCCGAGCGCTCCCTGCTCACCAGGGCCTATTACCGGCGGCTCGCGGTGCTCTACGCGCGCTATGGCCGGAAAGAGCTTTCGGCGCAAGCGCTTCTGCGCGAGCGCGACGCCGTCCTGCGGCTGGCGGAGCGCGTCCTCGCGCGCGAAGCGGGATCGCTCAACAACGTGAGCATCGCGACCGACATGACCTACGACCGCCACTATCCGTTATTCGTCAGCATCCACGGTCTCCTCGGCAGCGACCTCGCGCGCACGGTTCACTTCTTCAAGGTGGTTGACGCGCGGAAACCCGATACGGACCAGGTGATGAAACAGAAGAGACTTCGCAACGAGGACAGCGTTGCCTTCGTGCGCGCCTACGAGGCCGCGGTGATCGAGACGATCAGGACGGAGCTCGAGCTACATCCGTGAAACGTGAAACGTAAGACGTGAAACGTAAATCGGGGAGAGGTCTCTTGGCGATCTTGGCGCCTTGGCGGTTCAATTGGTTTTCCGCAGGCGCTCTCGCTATCCGACGCGAACGGGCGCGGGCTCCGGCTGACGGCCGTCTGGCATGAAGAAGATCAGCAGGTTCGCGAGGATGATCGTTCCCGCGAGGAAGAGGAAGCCGGTGTAGATATCGTACTGGTCTGCGATCATGCCGAATATCAGCGGCGAGATGCTTCCGCCGATGGCGGTCACGCCGAACTGCAGCCCGACGCCGCTGCCGGCAAGGTGCCTGGGGGTGCACTCCACGGCCCAGGCCTGGAGGACGGGGCGCATGGCGTAGAGAAAGAAGCCGACCAGCGCCACGAAGAAGATGAACCACGCGCTCTTCCCCGCGAGGGCCATGCCGAGGATGGTGACGCCCGTCAGCACCATGCTCGACATCACGATGCGCCTGCGGCCCATCTTGTCGGAGAGGTGGCCCGCGATCGGCCCCGCGATGAATCCTGCCACCTGGAGGAGCGTCAGGCACACGCCGGCGACGAGCGGCGAGTAGCCGAGCTCGTAGGCGAGGTAGACCGGCAGAAACGTCAGCAAGCCGACCTGCGTCATGGTGCGGAAGGCCGAGCCGACCGATACGAGCACCAGGCCGCGGTTCCGCAAGAGTCCCGCGAACCCGCGCAGATAACTCCTGAAGCTGCGATCGGCCGGAGCGCTATCGGTGTCGTCGCGGTTGGTCGAGATCGAGAACGCCCCGAGCAGCACGAGGATCAGCACGGCCATCACGAGGCCGGGCACGACGTTGACCACCACCACGGCGCGCCAGCTCATCCACGCAAGGAGCGCGCCAATGACAACCGGGGCGATCGCCTCGCCGAGATTTCCGCCCATGCCGTGGAAGGAGATCACGAGGCCCTTGCGCTCGGGATAGCGCAGCGCGAGCGTGGGAATGGCGGCGGGATGCCAGATGTTTCCGCCGATGCCGACGAGCGTCACGCACACGAGCAGCATCCAGAAGTTGTGCGTGAGGCTCATCAAGGCGTAGGGGAAGCCGACCCAGAAGAGGGAAGCGGCCATGAGATAGCCTTTTTTCCCCACCATGTCGACGAACATGCCGCCCGGCAGGTTCGAGATCGCGCCAACGAGGTGCTGCGTCGTCATGATGAGGCCGATCTCGGTGAACGACAGGCCGAGCTCCTTGCCGATCAGCGGCAGGAGCAGGTAGAAGGTCGCCGTGTACCAGTGCGTGAGGCCGTGGCCGGCCGAGATCAGCCAGACGTCCTTGTAGGAGCGCGGGGCGGCTGCGGTAGTCGTTGCGGCGGTGTTCACAATGCGGTCCGGCGTGCGCGCGAGGCATGCCGATCATAGCATCGCCGCGAAGGGGCTCACAGAGGGAAGCGTATAATTCCTGACGCTCCACGATAAGAACTTCCCGCCGGTCTGCAATGCGAACCGACCTCGAACGCTTCTTCAATCCCCGCGCCATCGCCATCATCGGCGCGTCGCAGGATCTCAATACGATCAGCGGACAGCCGTTGAGATTCCTCAAGGGGCATGGCTATCAGGGCAAGCTCTATCCGGTAAATCCCCGCTACCAGGAAGTGGCGGGTTTCACGTGCTACCCAGCGCTTGCGGAAGTGCCCGAGACGCCGGATCTCGCGTTGATCCTGGTGAACGCGTCGCGGGTTGCCGACATGCTGCGCCAGTGCGGTGAGAAGGGCGTGCCCTTCGTCATCATCTTCAGCTCCGGTTTCTCCGAGATGGGCGGGAAGGGCGTCGCCTTGCAGCAGGAGCTGGTGGCGATCGCGCGGGAATTCGACATCGGTGTCATCGGGCCGAACTGCCAGGGCATGATCAACGTCGCTGACCAGGTCTACGCCGGCTTCGGATCGGTGTTCAATGCGCACTACGAGGCCGGCCCGGTCAGCATGGTTTCGCAAAGCGGCGGGTTCGGATTCTCGGTGATGAACCTCTCCTCGCTCGAAGGAGGGTTGCCTTTCCGGCAGATGGTGACGACCGGAAATGAAATCGGCGTATCGACGCTCGATTTCATTAATTATTACGTACAGGATTCAAAAACCGAGATCATCGTGGGCTACATCGAGGGACTGAAAGACGCGCGCCGCCTGATCGAGGTGGGCGAGCGGGCCATGGCTGCGCGCAAGCCCATACTCATGTGGAAGGTCGGGAACACGGAGCAGGGGCAGAGAGCCGCCGCCTCGCATACGGCCAACTTGGGCGGCGCGATGACGCTCTACGAGGCCGCGTTCCGGCAGGCCGGCATCATCCAGGTGGACGACATCGAGGACGTCGTCGACTACGGGCGCGGATTCCATTGCGGACGGCTGCCCGAGGGCAACCGGCTTGCCATCATCACCATTTCGGGCGGCGCGGGGATACTGATGACCGACGAGTGCATCGGCCGCGGCATGCAGGTGCCGCCGCTCTCGAGCGAGACCGCGGCGAGGCTCAAGGAGTTCGTGCCGAGCTTCGGCTCGCTCGTGAACCCGGTCGACGTCACCGCCGCGATCTTCAACGACACGAGCCTCATCAACCGCACGCTCCAGGTCATCGTGGATGATCCCAACGTGGACTGCGTGGCGATGATCAACGCGTCGCTGCAAGGCGAGCTCGCGGAAAAGATCGCGCGCGAAATCGTCTCCGTGGCGGCCAACACCCCGAAGCCGATCTTCATCGCCTGGAGCGCGCGGGCGAGCGTCGCGCCGGAAGCCTACGCGGCGCTCGACGCGGCCCGCATTCCGCACTATCGCTCGCCGGTGCGCTGCGGGCGCGCGCT
>Ga0302046_10003342_pt1 | contig 14536 bp, 12 predicted proteins | sample RVTome_11_FD_200261 | JGI IMG/M metagenome (GOLD analysis project Ga0302046, IMG submission 200261) | Soil microbial communities from uranium-contaminated site in the Upper Colorado River Basin, Wyoming, United States - RVT147D111 (version 2) ...
CGTTCGTTGCTCTCCATTCGCGAGGTGAACGTGGGCGTACCGCGCCAAGGCGGGAAGGTCGCTGCGGTCGGGTACGCGGAAACGCAGATTGGCGACGGCCTCCGGAGCGCTGGCTTCCATCGGCCCCGGCGCATCGCGCAGCTCGCGGGCGAGCGCGACCAGCGCGCCCTCGAACTCGCCTCCCACAATGGTCCCGGCGCCGAGCCGGCGCAGGAAGCTCTCGTTGAGCGGCGCGTACAGGCCGTAGAAGCACAGGTGCGCTTCCGGATTCAGCGCGCGGATGCGCGGAGCGATCTCCGCCGCACGCCGAGTCGCGGTGTGCATCGGCAGATAAAAGGCGATCAATCGCGCCGCGGCCACAGCAGCCTCGTCGAGTCGCTCCACGGCGAGATCCGAGCATCTCACCTGGAAACCCGCCGCGCGCAGCCAGGCGGCGGGCGACGCCAGGCCGAACGGCTGCCGGCCGAGATCGTAGGTCGAGATCAGGACGACTCGCATCGGCCCGGCTGCGGCGTCCGGCCGGCGATGGAACGTCGAGCTCATGCCAGGGGGGAGTGTCCACCCTTGCTAGGCTGGAAGTACGGGTTTCGCCCTCCGGCATGGTCGGTGGAATCGATGATGTGCTTGATCTGAGGCACGGCCTCCTTGATCAACACCTCGATCCCCTGCTTCAGCGTGACGTCCACCATCCCGCAGCCCTGACAGCCCCCGCCGAGCTTGATGAACGCCGTGTCGTCCTTGACGTCGAGCAACGCCACGAACCCGCCGTGGGCCGCGACCCCGGGGTTGATGCGATTGTCGATGATCTCCTGGACTTTTTGCGCGACGGCGTCGCTCCACAACGGGTTGGGGTTGTCGATCTTGAACCCGCTCTCGTGGATTCCTTCGACGTAGTCCAGCGTCGCGCCCCCGAGGTTGGGCGCGGAGTCCTTGTCGATGAGGACGTCGAAGCCTCCCCCGTCCACGACCGTGTCGTCCGCCGCCCGCTCGCTGCGCTCCACGAACCCGAGCTCGTACTGAAAGCCTCCCGGCCCTCGACCCTGGATCGCGACGCGGAGGGCCAGGCCCTCGCGCTGCTCCTGCTCGAGAAGAGCGGTGATCTTGGTGCGGGCCAGCTCGGTGATCGTGAGCATGCCATCCTCCTCGGCGGAGCCGGTCCTCGCCGGCTCGTCGCCGCCGTCATGACTTCACCGCGTCATGCTAGTGCCATTCACGAGGGAGCGCCACGATGGCGCTCGTCCCGGCCGGCCGCGCGGGCTCATTCGATGTCGAAAGTGAGGAGCTGATGGGCCCTTCGCAGCGCCGCCTCGGTCTGCGCCGGGGTCGGGGCCCGCGCGAAGACGAAGCCCAGGTAGCGGACACCCTCCGGGGGCGGCACCACGGGCTGGCCCACGGGAATGCTGATGCGGACCTCCTCCACCGCGGGCACGCTCTCGGCTTCCGCCCGGCCCCGGACCGATCGCAGCCGGCCGCGCCGTGGAATGGGGATCATCAGCACACCCGCGGAGCCCGGCTCGCGCGCGAGCCCGCCCACGTCGAGCCCGACGGCGTGCCGCAGGATCAGCTCCTCCAGCGAGCGGCCGCCGTCGAAGCGCAGGGTCCGCGAGCACAGTCCCCCGATCGATCGCGGGGCGATCTCCACGGGCCACACGCCCTCCGGGCCGAGGCGCATCTCGGCATGGATCGGTCCGTGCGCGAGCCCCAGCACCGTGACCACCTCCTGGGTGCGATCGGCGATCGCGCGCTGAAGCGGCTCGGGATGTCGCGACGGCGTGACGTACAGGCTCTCCTCGAAATACGGTCCGTCGAGCGGGTCAGGCTTGTCGTAGATCGTCAGAACGCGCAGCCCGCCGCCGGTCACCATGCCCTCGACCGCCACCTCCGGTCCCGGGATGAACGACTCGACGAGAATGCACTCCGGCGCCGACCCGCGAGTCGCAACGCGCGCCGAGTCGCGCACGATCGCGACGACTCTCGAAAACGCTTCGACGAAGGCACGAGGGTCGTCCGCCCGGATGACGCCGCGACTGCCCGAGAGGTGCAGCGGCTTGAGCACGCACGGATAGCTCACGAGGCGGGCGACGGCGGCCGGGTCCTCGGAGACGGCGACCTTCCGGAAAGTCGGGCCGGGCACGCCGGCGTCGCGCAGCACCTCGCGCATGCGGTGCTTGTCCCGGGCAGCCCGCACCGCCGAGACCGGATGGTGCCTCAGACCCAGAGCCTCCGCCGCCGAGGCCGCGAGGATCACTCCGTCGTCATCCGCCGCCAGCACGGCGCGCAGCGGATGGCGACCGTGGAACTCGACGACCTTCTCCGCCGCCCGGTCCGGCCTCGCGAAATCGAGCGTCAGGTGGCCGGCGGGGTTGGCCGCGGCGAGCGTGGGGGTGCGCTCCGATCCGACCACCGCGGCGACTCCCAGGGTGCGCGCCGCTTCGAGGAAAGCGCCGGCGCGGTAGCTCTCCGTCGTCATGAGAACGAGGACCCGGATCTCGGATGGCATTTCCAAGTCTCCGCGATGATACCGCACCCCCCCGCGCGACGGGATTGTTCTCGCGTCACGGTGTAAACTGTCCGTTCGGCGGGACGGTCGGCATCGGGGCCGTCCCGAGGCGCCGAGGAGGCCACGCGCCCATGACGGTACCGGAGTTGGTGGCGAGGTTCCCGGAGATCCCCGCCGATCTCCGCGACGATCCCGTCCTTCACGAGTTCGCCGCGTCTCTGGGGGAGTGGCTCGGCATCGCACGCAAGCCGAGCGCGTGCTCCACGCGCCACGACGCGGCCAATCACTTCTATCTGAAGCTCATCGGCCCCCTTTCGATCTACGGATACGGCCTGTCGTCGCGCGAGCGGGTCGTGCGCGAGCTTCGAGTCCTTCTCGAGCGTCACGCCGCGGACCCCGCCGGGTTCGCGGCCAGCCTGCTACCCGAGGACGTGGCCGCCGCAGAGCAACACGGGCCCGGCTGCGGCTAGGAGCCTGTCCGAGTATCCCTCGGGTCGCGCGCAAGGAGCTTGCGAGTCGCAGACAAGGAGCGAGGAGGAAGGTGATATCCGGTATCTCCGACGACGAGCGACGCGGTATGCGGCCGCAACCCCCATGCGCCCTCCGGGTTCCGGCGGCGCGGGGCCATGTGCGGCGTTGCCGCTCCTCGAAGATAGCGGGTATCGTCTTCGTCGCGGCGCCCTGCATCTGGCCCCGCGGCGTCCGGAACGCGACCCGAGGCATTACTCGGACAGGCTCCTAGGGCGCCCTGCGTCGGAACCAGAGAACACATGAAGCCCATCACCGCGGCGCGACTCTTGCCGGGTGTCACCGTCGAGAAGCTGGAGGGGAGCTTCGCCGGTGATCCAGGACGAGGTGCCAAGGCCGGCATCGTGACCGGCAGGGCCTTGATCTTCTGGGATCCCGCCCGCCCCGGCAAGAAGCTCGATGCCATCGACACCGACCAGATCACTCCTGCGCAGGACTGCGTCTCGGAGAGTCTCGAGACCCTCGACCATCGCTGGAAGGCGGGCTCGTTCCGGCACTTGATGCCCGATTTCCGCGAGCGCGTGCACCGCGGCGAGAATTTCCTGTTCGCCGGAGAGCGCTTCGCCATCGGCTCCTCGCGCGAGATGTCGCCCGCGGGCCTGAAAGCCGTGGCCGAGGAGGCCGGTCTCGAGATGGTGATCGTCGTCGGGAACGGCGTCGGCGACATCTTCCGGCGCAATGCCTTCAATCTCGGGCTGCACGTCCTGCAGTGCCCCGACGCGGTCGAGGACGTCCGCGACGCCGACGAGCTGCGGTTCGAAACGCTCACGCGGCGGCTCGAGAACGTCACCCGCGGCAAGAGCTACGACCCCGTGCCGTTGAGCCCCAAGGAGCGGGAGATCCACGACAGCGGCGGCATCTTCAGCATCGGCCGGCGCCTGTTCCCCGAGTCGGTGCGCGCGGAACCGCGGATCGAGTTCCCGGATCCGGAGACGGCGCGAGCCATGACGACCACGGAGCAGATCCTGTGGGCGCACCGCGTCTCCAAGGACGCCGCGGTGCGCCCCGGGGAGACGATCCGCGTCTACGCCGACCTCCTCCCGGCCTCCGACGGAACCGGTCCGTTCTCGATCTACACTTTCAATCGGATCACGGGCGGCGACACGATCCACCCGCGCGCCGCAGCCTTCGCCAGCGATCATTTCGTGTTCACCGGCCGGGAGTCCGACGACCGCCAGACCGCGATCTCGCGGGAGTTCGCGGCGCGCTTCGACATCCGGGCGCCGTACTACGCCACTCCCGGAGACGGGATCTTCCACTTCTACTTCCCCGAGCAAGGGCTCATCCACCCCGGCGGGCTCTACCCCGGCGCCGACTCGCACAGCCGCGCCTACGGCGCCTACGGCGCGGTAGGCATGGGAGTCGGCAGCACGACGCTCGGCTTCGGCTGGGCCACCGGGTCGGTGTTCGTCACGCTCCACCGCCAGCGGCGCGTCGTCTTGACCGGCGCGCTCCAGCCGTGGGTCAACGGCAAGGACATCGTTCTCGAGCTGCTGCGGCGATGGGGAAAGAGCCAGGCGCAGGGCATGGGCGTGGAGTTCGTCGACCGCGACGCGCAGCTCCCGATTCCGTACCGCAACACCATCGCGAACATGATGGCCGAGGCCGAGGCGCAGAACGGGATTTTCGCGCAGGACGACATCACGACCGCGTGGTTCGAGGCTCGGGGCTTCGCGCTGCCCTACCCTCGGATTCGGCCGGGAGCCGATGCGCGCTACGAGATCGACGAGACCCTCGACCTGGCGGCCGTCACGCCGATGGTGGCGAAGCCGTTCAGCCCGGGCAATGCCTTCCCGGCGGACGAGATCGCCCGCGAGCGCATCCCGTTCCACAAGGCGATGATCGGGTCGTGCACCAACGGCAGCTACGACGATCTGCTCGGCGCGGCGCTCGTCCTGCGGGATGCCGCCGCGGCGGGACACGCGCGGGTCCCCGGGAAAGTGCAGTTCCTGATCTTCCCGGGCAGCGGCGGGGTCAAGCGACGCATCGAGCTCCCCGAGCCGCGCCTCGGCGGCGAGTCCGTGGCCGGCGTGTTCCGCAACGCCGGGGGGCAGGTCCGCGAATCGTGGTGCGGGCCGTGCTTCGGCCAGGGACCCGACGCGCTCACCAAGGGCGAGAGTGCGATCACCACCTTCAATCGCAACTGGCAGAATCGTATGGGGGTCGGCGGCCTCGGGTACCTGGCGAGCCCGCAGGTGGTCGCCGCCTCCGCGTTGCTCGGCTACATCGCCGCGCCCGGCGAGCTCGGATTGACCTGGAACCCCGAGCGCTACGAAACCTGAGGCGCTTCCTTCCGCGACCCCCCCATCCGCGCGGGCCGGCCGGCCGCGCTACAATGCCGGTCGTCGGCGCGGTGGAACTCTGGCCGCGGCCCGAATGTCACGTCGAAGGTAGCAGGAGGCAGCCGTGGGAACGTGCTTGGACTGTGACACCAACTTCGACATCGACGAAAACGCAGGGGTCGGCGACATCGTCATGTGTCCGCAGTGCAAGACCCAACTCGAGATCATCGGTCTCGCTCCGGTGATTCTCGATTACGCCATCGACGAGGACGAAGTCGAGGTCGAGTAGCCGTCCTCGCGGATCTGCCTCGCGATGGGCATCCTCGGTGCGCCGCAGGAACGCCCGAAGCCTGTGGTGCGTAGTATCATCCCGGCACCGGCGCTGGCGTCTCGGCTGATCTCTCATGGATGTCACGATCCTCGGCGGCACTCTCTATCTGTCGTGCGGCATTGCCGTCTTTCTCCTCGGGCTTCTCGTCTACCGCCACGCCCCCGACGTTCGCCTGCACCGCGTCAGCGCCGCGATGCTGGTGTTCGGCGGATTGGGACCCGCCCTCGCGGGAGTCGGGGTGTTGGTCGGCTGGCAGGGTCCCGACGCCGCTCCCGACGCGGTCAATCTCATCAGCGGCTTCGCGTACCTGTGGGAGCTGTTCTTCCCGTCCCTGCTGCTGTTCGCGCTCGTCTTCCCGCGGGAGTCCCCGGTCCTCGAGCGCTTCCCACGCCTCCCGTGGCTGCTCTACGCCCCGCACCTGTTCCACCTGGCGTTCCTGATCGCCCTCGGCCTCATCGGTAGTCCCACGTGGGACTACGACGTGCGGTCCCTTCCGGGAGGTCAGACCGCCTTCGGAACGGTGGCCGCGCTGGTCCTGCGGCTGATCGGCCTGGTGTTCGACGGCCTCACCCGGCTGCACCTGCGCTTCTTCTCACTCATCAACCTCGTGTACGCCGCCTCGGCGGTCGTCGCGCTCGCCGGCCGGTGGCGGAACGCCCGGAGCACGAAGCTCCGACGACAGCTCGGCGTGCTGCTGTTCGGCCTCGGGAGCTGCATGGGGTTGTACGTCGCGGCGGTGCCGCTCCCGAACTTGCTCGGCTGGAACCTGACGTCCGGCGCGCGCATGGTGCTGATCTCGGTGGCGCTCCTGCTGGGCACGGGATCGATCGCGTTCGCCATCGTCCGCGGCAGCTTCCTCGACCTCGGCACGGTGATCCGCCGGGCGATCCTGCTGTCGGCGATCTCGGGCGGGCTGGTGATCCTGTACTTCATGACCGCGCAGCCCATGGATCGCATCTTCGTGTCGCAGACCGGGCGGGAGCTCCCGATCTTCCGGATCCTGTTCGTGGTGCTGGTGGTCGTGTTCTTCCACCCCATTCTGGGGCGCGTGGAGGAGACCGTCGACCGCCTGGTGCACGCGGGCTCGAGCGGCCACGGCAATCTGATCCGCCGATTGGGCGGGGAGATGATCTCGATCCTGGATCTGAACGTCCTGACCCGGAAGCTCGTGGAGTCGCTGAGGGACGTCCTGGCGCTCGAGTCCGTCCGGGTCGTGCTCCGCGACCCGACTCGCGGCACGTACCAGGCGCTCGGCGGGGACGGCGACACCCCCATCGAGCTCGACCCCGGCCATCCGCTGATCGCGAAGGTATCGCAGCAGCGGGAACCGATTCTGGCCGGTGACCTGGCCGAAGAGGCGGACTCCGAGGCGGAGCGCTCGGAGATCCGCGAGGCCCTCCGCGCCGTGGGCGGTCGTCTCGTCGTACCCATCCAGCTCCCGGAGGGCGGGGGCGCGATCGGGTTCCTCGCCCTGGGTCCGAAGCTCACCGGGAGCCGGTACAACGCCGAGGAGCGCCTGGTGCTCGCGATCCTGTCGACGCAGCTCGGGATCGCGATTCGCAACGCGCGACTCCACCAGGAAGCGGTGGCGAGGAAGGTCGTCGACCAGGAGCTCGCGATGGCGCGCTCGATCCAGGAGGAGATCCTGTCCGGCGACCACCCCTCCCCGGAGGGTCTCGATCTCGCCGCCCTGAGCCAGCCTAGCCGCGAGGTGGGCGGCGACTACTACGACCTCATCGCCTTGAGTGACGGGCGGTTGGGCGTCGCCATCGGCGACGTCTCGGGCAAGGGGATTCCGGCCGCGCTGCTGATGTCGATGCTCCACGCCGGGCTCCACGCCCAGGTCAACGGCGTCGCCGCGGTGGCCACCGTGGTGAGCCGCATGAACCAGATCCTGTACGGTGCGACGTCCTTCGAAAAGTACGCGACGTTCTTCTTCGGGATCTACGATCCGGAGCAGCGCCGGTTCCTGTACTCGAACGCCGGCCATAACCTGCCCGTGGTACTGTCGCCCGACGGAGCGATTCGCCGCCTGCGCGAGGGCGGCCTGATTCTCGGAGTCATGGAGGATGCCACCTATCGCGAGGCCGCGGTCCCGGTCGACGCCGGCGACCTGATGATCCTGTACACCGACGGCGTGACCGAGGCCGCGGCCGAAGGCGAGGAATACGGCGAGGCGCGCCTCGTAGACTGCGTTCGCCGCAACGCCGGACGGCGCGCCCGCGAGATCGTGCAGGAGGTCCGCGCGGACGTCGAGGCCTTCACCGGAACGATGGCGTTCGCCGACGACTTCACGTTGATCGTCATCCGGGTCGCATGAGGAGATTGGGTGCGAAGCTGAAGCCGCCGGTGTTCGCCGCGATCGCGGCGGCACTGGTCTTCGGCCTCGTCGAGCTCGCGCTGTGGTGCGCGAGAGTCCCCACGCTGCTGTCGGAGCGCGACCCCTTCCTGGGGTTCTCGGAGCGCGTGCCCGTCTTCGAGCTCCATGCCGGCCGCGGCCTGTACGTCACGCCCCCGAGAGCCACCGAGCACTCCTTCAACTATCAGGAGTTCCGCGCCGCCAAGCCGGCGAACGGATTCCGTGTCTTCGTGCTCGGCGGATCGAGCGCCTTCGGCTTCCCGTGGGGCGCGAGGGTCGCGTTCCCGCGCGCTCTCGGCGACGCCCTGCGCGCGGCATGGCCGGAGCGCTCGATCGAGGCCGTCAACGCGGCCGCGATGTCCTACGGCTCCCATCGCCTGCGGATCCTGACCCACGAGGTGCTGCGATACGACCCGGACCTCCTGATCCTCTACGAGGGGCACAACGAGTTCGTCGAGCGGCGCTTCTACCGCGATCATCTGGACCGCTCCGACGCGCTCGACGGCGTTCAGCTCGCGCTGGCGCGCTGGCGCCTGTACTCGTTGCTATGGCGGGGCTACCGGAAGCTCTCGCTCCGGGCGGAGGAGCCCGATCCCTCCGGTCGCTCCGCCGGGGAGCTGCTCGGGCTCGACGTCGTCCGGGAGCACGCGGTGGACGTCGACGACGACGAGCGCGCCGTATCGCTCCGGCGCTTCGAGGACAACATCCGAGCCATCCTGGAAGCCGCGGGCGCCGCGAACGTCGCCGTGGTGGTCTGCACGGTGCCGTCCAACATCCGGGGTTGGGTCCCGAACGACTCCGGCTTCCCGCCGGGGTGCGACGCCGGCGCGCGCGCCCGAGTCCTGGCGATGCTGGCCGAGGGCCGGGCGGCGCTCCGTCGGGGCGATGCGACCGCCGCCGAGAAAGTCCTCGCACCCGCGGTCGCGCTGGCTCCCGGCCATGCGGAGCTGCACTACCGGCTCGCGCAGGCCTACGAGATGCTCGGACGGTGGCCCGAGGCCCACGACGCGTACGTCCTGGCACGGGACCGCGATTCCAAGCCGACACGCGCCACCACGGCGATCAACGACGCGCTGCGGCGGCTGGCGCACGACTACCGAGCCGGTCTCGTGGACGCCGAGCGAGTCTTCGAACGGGCCTCCCCGCACGGCGTGCCGGGGTACGAGCTGCTCCAGGACTACGTGCACCCCAGGCCGCTGGGCCACCGCCTCATCGCGCTCGAGCTCTACAAGCACGTGCTCGAGAACGGCTACCTCGGTCCGCCCCGAGCCGCGCGCGAAGAGGACTTCCGCGCGGCGGTCGGGGAGAAGTCGGGAAGCGGAGCATCGGACACGGACTCCCCCGCCCTGATCTTCAATCTCGCGGTCGTGCTGGAGAACCAGGGCCGGCTCGACGACGCCATCGACAACTACCGCAGGGCCCGAGACCTCGACCCGCGGTTCTTCGTCGAGGCCGCCTCGAACCTCGGCCGCCTGCTGTACGCCACCGGGCGCTACGCCGAGGCCGCGGTCGAGCATCGCGCCGCGCTGGCCGCGGACCCGGACCACCTGAAGTCGCTGCTCGGACTGGGAGAGGACCTGCGCGCGCTGGGACGACTCGACGACGCCATCGAGGTCCTGGAGCGCGCGACGCGGGCGGATGCCGGCTCGGCCCCGGCCTGGAACCGGCTGGGCGTGGCGCTCGCCGCGCACCCGCGGTGGAGGGAAGCGGAAGGGGCGTTCCGGATGGCATCGAATCTGGAGCCCGCCGAGCCGGACTACCGCGTCGACCTCGGATACGCGCTGCTGATCGCGGGCAAGGTCGACGATGCCGCGCGGGAGTTCGAGACGGCCCTCGCGGCCGTCCCGCACGATCGCCGGGCCTGGAACGGCATGGCGGCGGTCAACGCCGAGCGCGGGTTCCTCGACGAGGCCGAGCGCATCTTCTCGGAGAGCCTGCGCATCGATCCGGGCGACGCCTACGCCCGGGCGGGACTCGATACGGTGGCCAGCCGGCGGCCATGACGGGGCGGCCTGCCGCTCCTACACTTCGTCGCGGTCGTCCAGGGCGACCTCGGGGAGCTCCCCTGAGCTGTCGACGATCGCGTCGCCCGCACCGCGAGTCCCGAGATGCTGCAGGACCTGGGCATGGAGCTTCTGAATCGGGAAGGGCTTTTGCAGCACGGTGGCGCCGAGGGCCTCGATCACTCGAACGTCCTCGGTGTCGAGCGCGCGCCCGGTGATGGCCACGGTCGAGGCCGCGAGCTCGGGTCTCGCGAGGCCCAGATCCTCCAGCCACTCGAGAGGCCGCGCTTCCGGAATGTCCAGATCCAACACCAGGACGTCGATGGGCACGGTGCCGAGCTGCAAGTCCGCCTCGTCGAAGTCGCGGGCCGTCAAGCAACTGTACCCCGCGGCCTCGAGCTGGTCCTGCAGCGGTTCCACCACGTTGTACTGGTCCTCTACGACCAGAACGGTCATCGTCGGCCTCTCCCTCCTCCGCCACTGCGGCCCCTGAACATACGCGATTCGATCCGGGATGCCAACGGAATGCGCGAGAATTTTAAGTTTGGAGTGCAACACATCGGGAGCACATTCTCGCTGGCTCCACGAGCCCGATGGGCCCGACGAATCCCGGTGTGTGGAGAAAGCCATCGGGGTGGTCGCCGCGTGACGGGGAGGGGACTGCGCAGCCCCCTCCCCCAAGACCACGACTCGCGTTACGTCACGGGCAGGGCGTGAGGATCTGCGGCGTCGCGCACACCGCTCCCCCGAACGGACGCTCGGCCCCCGCCGAATCGCGTCCGTAGGAGCCTTCGGCCTTGCCGTGGGGAACCACCAGGTAGTAGTTGCTCCCGACTGCCGGTGTGATCTGCTCCACCAGATCGCTTCCGGCATCGTCACAATCGATCATCGTGTGGCTGTAGTACGTTCCGATCGTCCCTTCGTAGATCCCGTAGTCTTCCGCGCCCGACGAGCAGCTCGCCGACCAGTCGAGGACGATGTCGCCTCCGCCCACCTTGCTCACGAACATCTGATCGCTCGCCGGCGAGATCGGCAGCACGCCCGGGTTCGCCAGGCACGAGATCCCGTCCACGAGACTGCCCGCCGGCCATCCCGCGAGCGTCTCGAAGGCCGAGTAGGTCAGCCCGTCCCACTGCACGAGCGTCGCGGGAAGGTAGGTTGCCGCCGGCGGTGCGAGGTCCGTGGGCACGTCCACCGAGAACACCGTCATGCCCAGGGCGCCGTCGGCGCCGATGCCGTTGGTCGACAGGGCCACCCCGCCGCCCGATGCGGAGGCGTCGAAGGAGGGGTTCGCCGCCGCGATCGCCCAGTCGGAGCACAGCGGCCCGCCGGTCGGAGCGAAGCGCACCAAGTCCGCCGGCTCGAACGTCGGGAACGGCAGGAGATCGACCGGCACGTCGAAGCTCACGATCAGGTTGCCCGCGTCCCCGCCCTCCATGGACACGGCGTCGACGTTGACTCCCGCCGGTATGCCCACGGCCCCGCCGCAGAAGAAGACCGAGTACGATCCCGCCGCGCTGTCGTACCGGATGACGTCGCGCGGCTCGGCGGGCGCGGGCAGGAAGCCCGCGAGGTCGCTCGCGGCCTCGACCGACAGCAGCCAGTCCCCGGCCAGGTCCAGCTTGTGGATCGCGTCGAGGGTGGGGCTCCCCGGCACGCTGAACACCAGCGAGTACGCTGGCGGCGTGTCGTAACGCCAGATCTCCCAGGTCTGGAGCGTGTTGCCGCCCGACTCGGTGGTCGGGACGTCCGGAACGATGAAGATCGGGGTGGCGGCCGAGGCCGGCGACACGAATGCCGCCACGCATCCCAGGAACAGTAACCGTTTCATGACTCATCCTCCCATCGAGGCCGAGCCTCGAGGATCAGAAAAAGGGAGGACCCGGGATGAGATTGTCCCCGAACGTACTGTTGCCCGCACCCACGTCACACGAATTGGGCGGGAAGAGCAATGGGCAACCCGCGGGGCCGCCATTGGCGCGCGCCATGTTGCGCCCGAAGGTGTTGCCGCCTCCTGTGAAGAACAGACCGTAGCCCGAGTTGCTGTTCAGGGTGTTGCGGTCGAGCTGATTCAGGGAGCCCTCGACGAACAGTCCGTGGCCGCCGGGAAGCGCGAAGCCGTTTCCCGTCGCCACGTTGTTGAGGACCAGGATGCCCGAGGTCCCGAGGTCGAGATGAATGCCGTGGCTCACGGAACTCTGGACCAGGTTGTCGAACAACTTCCCGCCCCGCGTGCCGCTCAGGGCGATGCCCTCGGTCCCGGAACCCACGATCGTGTTTTCCGAGACCAGCGAGCTGTCGGCGGCAGTGAGCGAGATGGCCGCACCGGGCGGCCCGAGTCCACCCGTGCCGGCGATCTTGTTGTTCAGGACCGTGATGCTTCCGGAAATGAAGTTGATGCCGTCGCCCCCGACGTCGCGGATCACGCTGTCCTCGATGACCGCCGTTTGCGGCGCGATGCCGTCGATGAGGATCCCCGGCCCTCCGCCGACGCCCTGGATCATGACGCGCCGGATCGCGATGCTCACGATGTCGAGGACGTGGATGCCGGTGGTTGTCGGGAATCCGATCTTGACGTCCTCGATCACGATCTTGTCACCGGGAACCGGGGCGTCGATTCCGAAGCTCCCGGAGTTGAGCGATCCGTTGCGGACCGTGAGTTGCGTCACGAAGATCCCGGGAACGTTGATCACCGGAAACGCACCCGCCGGCTCGGTCAATGTGAAGCCGTTGAGGTCGATGTCGACGTTCGGTGCCAGGATGTCGATCACGGGACCGGCCCCGGTCCCGAAGATGTCACGGGTCACGACGTACTTCCCGTCCGCGCCGATCGGCCCCGGCCCGAAGATCGGGATGCGACCCTCCGCGGCCAGGGCCGGAAGCGTGCCCGCGAAGACCAGCGCGCACAACGTCATTCGGGCCAAGTTGCGATGCATGACCGTCCCTCCTACCTGCCGTGTCTGGATGTGGTGTGAAACCGGTGGCCCCTTGCCAACGGTTCTAGCCCCTCCGCTGACCGTACCGATACGCCTCCAGGCAACCGTTGTCAATACCCTCGGAGGGTTTTGAGGGTTTTGGCGCGAGCGCCGAGGGCGCAGCATCGAACGCCCCGAGCGGCGGTCCCGCGACGCGTCATGTCCCGCCGCCGAGCATCTCGATGACCTGTCGCGGATCGACTTCGACTGGGTGATCACGGTTTGCGATCACGCCAGCGAGAGCTGCCCCGTCTTTCCCGGCGCGACGCGGCGCCTCCGCGTCGGATTCGACGATCCACCCCGGCTGGCGGCCGGCGCGCCGACCGAGGAGCTGGCGCTCTCGCCCTACCGCCGGTGTGCGCGACGAGATCCGGTCCTTCGTGGCGAGCCTGCCCGAACGGCTGGCCGATCCAGCGTGACGCGTCCTTCCGGCGCGGTGTATGCTGGCGCGCGGATGGCTGCGCCACGGGTGCTTTTCCTGTGTACCGGCAACTACTACCGGAGCCGCTTCGCCGAGGAGCTGTTCAACGCGCTGGCCGAACAACGCGGACTGCCCTGGCGGGCCGATTCGAAGGCGCTGGCGGAGCGGTTGGAGACTCTGGTCGATAACGTCGGCCCGCTCTCCAACGACGTGCTGCGCGGCCTGAGCGATCGCGGCTACCGACCGCTCCGCCCCGACCGCTACCCGCACGCCGTGACGGCGGACGCGTTCTCCGGATTCACGCGCATCGTCGCCATGGACGAGGCCGAGCACCGTCCGATGATCGAGGCACGGTTCGCCGAGCACGCGCGGAGCGTCGAGTACTGGAACGTGCCCGACACCGCTGCTCTCGATCCCGAGCGGGCCTTGGCGGCGCTCGACCGCCACGTCAGGACGCTCATCGAGCAGTGCGCAAGCGGCGAACCTGAATGGAAGCCCCGGGCCGTGTGAGCGGCCTCGGCTGTCGACCTATCGGCTGGACCCCGTGGGTCGTCGGCATCCGGCTTGGCGGGAGAACAAACCCCGAATGGGTCAACGACATCCAGCGACCCGCGGTCCGGCAGCGCAAAACGACCTGAGCGGCGCTGCAACATTGACAATCCCGCGCGGCCGGGATATTGAACGCCTATCTCGTACGTCTCCACGCCGGAGGCGAGAGGTCGAAAGGAGACAGGATCCATGAAGAAGAACGTCGGTCGTGCAGTCCTCGGCGCGTTCCTGGTTGTCGCGTTCGCCGTCGGAGCGCTCGCCGTATTCACCCCGGCGGTCGCCGCCAGTTGCGAACAGCAGTGCTGGCGGGATTACCGCCGATGCGTGCCGATCTGTTCCAAGAACCCCTGCTTGGTCTCTTGCGAATTCGTGTTGCAGATCTGTCTGTCGAACTGCGGAGTGGAAAGCTAGGAGCCTGTCCGAGTACGCCTGCCACGCGACGGCGCCTCAGTGGCCGCCGTGTGCCGACAGCTCGTCCGGCACGGGGACGATCGCGTAGGCTCCCGGGCCGCCTTCGTTGATCACGAAGACCGGCGACCCCTTGGCTGCCCGCGTTCCCAGGTCGGCGTTCGTGAGGTAGGGCATGTA
>Ga0302046_10003344_pt1 | contig 14520 bp, 15 predicted proteins | sample RVTome_11_FD_200261 | JGI IMG/M metagenome (GOLD analysis project Ga0302046, IMG submission 200261) | Soil microbial communities from uranium-contaminated site in the Upper Colorado River Basin, Wyoming, United States - RVT147D111 (version 2) ...
TGTAAGCCATGGTGTTCCTCCTTCGTCCTCTGTCTGTATGGGCTCAGTGGGCAGCCCACTGAACTGATTTCAGGTCGACGCCTTCTTTTGCCATTTCGTAAAGCGGGGACATTTCTCGCAGCTTGGTGACTATTTCAATAACCTTTTTAATCGTGTAGTCAATCTCTTCGTCCGTATTGAAACGGCCCAAGCCGAAGCGGATCGAGGAATGGGCGAGTTCCACACCGACGCCGAGCGCGCGCAATACGTAGGAGGGCTCCAAGGTTGCTGAGGTACAGGCCGAACCGGATGACAGCGCGATGTCCTTCATGCCCATCAGCAACGACTCGCCTTCGACGTAGGCAAAGGAGATATTCAGATTGCCCGGCAGCCGATTGGTGGGGTGGCCGTTCAGATAACTTTCTTCCAGCGCCGCCATGATGTCGGCCTGGAGCCGGTCGCGCATCTTGGTGAGTCGCGCAGCTTCCGATGGCATTTCCTGCTCGCACAGCTCGCAGGCTTTGCCAAACCCCACGATTAACGGTACCGGCAACGTCCCGGAACGCATGCCACGTTCGTGGCCACCGCCATCCATTTGTGCCGCGATGCGGACCCGAGGATTCTTCTTCCGGACGTAGAGCGCGCCGATCCCCTTGGGCCCATAGATTTTGTGGGCCGAGAACGACATGAGGTCGATGCCCATGGCTTGCACATCGACGGGGATTTTGCCGACGCCCTGTGTTGCGTCACAGTGAAACAGAATACCTTTCGCCTTGGCGATCTTCCCGATCTCTTGGACGGGATTGATCGTGCCGATTTCGTTGTTGGCCAGCATCACGGAAATCAGGATGGTTTTGTCCGTAATCGCGTTCCGCACGTCGTCGGGATTCACCATGCCGTGTTTGTCGACAGGCAGATAGGTGACCGTTGCCAGGCCCTTCGCTTCGAGCGACTTGGCGGTATCGAGCACGGCGCGGTGTTCCGTGGACGACGTGATAATGTGGGTGCCCTTCTCCTTGTACATCTCCAGGACGCCCTTGATCGCGAGGTTGTCCGATTCAGTGGCGCCGCTGGTGAAGACGATTTCCTTCGAATCCGCTTTAATCAGCTTCGCAATCTGCTTGCGGGCCTGTTCCACCGCTTCTTCCGCGGCCCACCCGAACGCATGGTTGCGACTGGCGGCGTTGCCGAATTTTTCAACGAAATAGGGGAGCATGGTTTCCAGCACCCGCGGATCCATCGGCGTGGTGGAATGATTGTCCAAGAAAATAGGCAACTTCATCGTTCGACTCCTTGTATCGTAGGGGATTGAATCGTAATAAGCGGGGTGCCGCCCAACATGTCTTGCAGCGTCATGTTATTGAGCAGCTGAAAAATGCTGTCCTGGACCTTCAGCAGCGGAGTGCGAATCGTACAATGTTCCCGCTGCATGCAGAATTCACCTTCCTTTTCGTGCGAACAATCGGTAATGCCCAACGGGCCTTCGATGCTTTCGAGGATCTGTGCGATCGTGATCTGTTCAGCACGCCGGGCGAGTAAATAGCCGCCCTTGGGGCCATTATGGCTTTCGATCATGCCGTTCTTGGATAGGGCTTGGAGCACCTTCGCCAGTAACTCCAGTGGAATGTTGTATTCCTCGGCGATCTCTTTCGTATTCACGACGCGGCCCGGTGTTACATCGCCGAACTGGACGGAGGCGATGTGCTGAAGTGCCATGAGCGCATAGTCAGCTTTTTTTGAAATCTTCAACATAGCTATTGCCGATTAATATGATCGGAGACTATAATGATCTCCGATCAATTTGGTCGGACTAAGAGTAGCACGCGAGTTTCCTGGCTGTCAACCCAGGATTAGAGTCTGATTCGGTAGGAGAAAGGAACGGGTACATGGGCGGGACAAACCCCTATATTGAGAAAGCTGAGTACGAACTCCCTAAAACCTCATATACCATTACATATATTCAGCCAGATGGAACCGTAACCAAAGTCACCGTTGATCCGGTCAAGATCCCCTACGGCCCAACAGGGCTTCCCGGAAGTATCCTTGATGTGGCGATGGGCAATGGAATGGATCTGGAGCATGTGTGTGGAGGGGTCTGTGCCTGCTCAACCTGCCATGTGATCGTGAAGCAGGGATTAGAAAGCTGTAACGAAGGCACTGACGACGAATACGATCAGTTGGATGAAGCCCCGATGACCACACTGCAATCCCGTCTCGGCTGCCAGTGCGTGCCCAACGGCTCAAAGGACATCGTCGTCGAGATCCCCGCCGTGAATAAAAACCTTGTTAGAGAAGGGCATTGAGCGATGCGTCATTCGTTTCAGATTCTGCCCTTCGGCCTCGTTGTGATTGACCGATGACGTTCGATGGTTGACGATCTTCTAGTTATACGTTTCGGTTTTCACCTCTTTCCTCTCGTAGCCGGCTTCCACGAAGAATGCGCGTAGTGGCCGCACAAACTCCTTCGTGCCGCACAGCATGGGGAGGACGTGCGACGTTCCCTCGAGCAGTGGTCGCAGCATGGTCACAGTTAACGCGACGGCCGATTTGTCTCCGGACGCGACAAGGGGGAGATAGCGAAATGAGGCGTGCATCACGGCGAGCGAAAGGAGTTCGTCGTGGTAGAGCAATTCATTCTCAGCCGGGCCGACCGCGATGACGAGGACCGGCGATGTTTCACGATGGGCATACAAGGCTTTGAGCATGCAGCGGATCGGAACGATGCCGGTGTATCGTGTGATGCACAGCACTTCCCGATTGAGCGGCTGAGGCAACACGAAGTTCCCATAGGGGCCAGACAGCAGCAGTTCGTCTCCGGCCTTGAGTTGATACAGATAACCGGATCCCATTCCTTCCGGCACGTGGTCGAACACCAATGTCAGTTCACCCGAAGGCGACGCCGGGGCCGCCATTGAATAGGCACGATTAAGCGGTGGTTTGGGGCCGACAGGCAGCTTCAACGAAACCCACTGGCCGGGTTGAAAGGAGAGATTTTGTGTCTTGGGAAGAACGACGAGTTGACGAACGTGGGGTGTGAGATTGGTGGCTGAGAGTACCGTGGCTGGCTGTGTGAGTTCCGCCATTCGCGATTTCCTCTCGCTCTCTTATCAGAAGGCTGATCCAGATGAAAGGGGCCATGAGGGAACCGTTTCTGTACAACACTTTTCCGTGCATGTTATAGAGATACCGACCTTCGCATGACTACATCGGGATTCCGTATGACGCAAGTCCGCGTGCGCTTTGCTCCCAGTCCAACAGGCTTTCTCCATATCGGCGGGGTCCGTACGGCCCTGTTCAATTGGCTCTTTGCACGCCAGCAGAAGGGAGTCTTCATTCTTCGCATTGAGGACACGGATCAAAGCCGATCTACGGATGAATCGATCCAGGCCATCATCGAAGGGATGAAATGGGTGGGGCTCGATTGGGATGAAGGCCCTTTTCGACAGACCGAGCGGATGGATCTCTATCGAAGCCATGCGATGCAGTTGCTTGAAAATGGCCGGGCCTATTGGTGTGTCTGCAAAGCAGACGAATTGGAGGTCCGGCGAAAGGAAGCGGAAGCGAAAGGCCTGTCGCCTCGCTATGATGGCCGCTGCCGACGTCTGAGCATAAGAAATCCATCAGAGGATGCCGCGCTTCGATTCAAGGCACCGCAAGAAGGCCAGACGGTGGTCGATGATCTCATCAAAGGCACGATCATCTTCGACAACAATGTGCTGGACGATCTGATCATTCTCCGGTCAAACGGCTATCCGACATACAACTTTTCCGTCGTCGTCGATGATGCTCTGATGAACGTCACTCACGTGGTACGGGGCGACGATCATTTGACCAACACCCCCCGGCAAGTCCCGATTTTCGAAGCGCTTGGCTTTCCCGTTCCACGCTTCGGGCATTTGCCGATGATCCTAGGATCGGATAAAGCCCGACTCTCTAAGCGACACGGTGCCACCTCAATCATGGCGTACCGGGATATGGGATATCTCCCCGAAGCCATGGTCAACTATCTGGTCCGGCTCGGTTGGTCGCACGGCGATCAAGAGCTCTTTACCCGCCAGGAGCTGATCGAGAAGTTTTCGTGGGATCATGTGCAAAAATCTCCGGCGGTTTTCAATCCGGACAAGCTTCTGTGGCTGAACGCCGAATACATCAAGGCAAGTCCCCCCAGCCAAGTGGCTCAGGCACTCGTGCCGCTCTTGGAAGGTGCGGGTCTCCAAGACGAAGTCCGGGCTGTGTCCGCTGACCGGCTGGCGCAACTCGTTGTGCTGGTGAAAGAGCGGGCCAAAACTCTGGTGGAGATGGTCGATTGGGTGAGGCCGTATTTCGGGCAGGTTGTCGTGTTTGACGAGGAGGCAGCGAAGAAGTTTCTCACGCCGGCCATGGCGCCGATTCTCGGCAAGCTGCTCGTGCGGTTTGAGTCGTTCGAGATCTTTTCCAAGCAGGAGTGGGAAGATAGCTTCAAGAAATTCGTCGAAGAGGAAGGGATGAAGATGGGCCAGCTGGCTCAGCCGGTCCGCGTTGCTCTTACCGGTCGCACCGCCAGCCCGGGCCTGTTTGAGGTGATGGAGGTGCTTGGGCGAGATCGAACGTTGCTCCGTCTCCGCAAAGGGATCGAGCGGGCTTCAGCGTGATCTGACGGATTCTCCCAACAAACCCGCGCCGATCTTGACGAAGTCGAGAGCCTTATATTAGTGTGAGCGTCGGTTGGGGGATCGTCTAGCGGTAGGACGTCAGTCTCTGGATCTGACTACCTAGGTTCGATTCCTAGTCCCCCAGCCAACAATCTTTCCCACGCCGTACTCTCAGATTTACGTCTCGCTTCCGTACCGCGCTGGGGGATCGTCTAGCGGTAGGACGCCGGTCTTTGGAGCCGGCTACCTAGGTTCGATTCCTAGTCCCCCAGCCACTTTCCTCAGATATGACATGCCGGATTCATGCATCAAGTGTCTGAGTCATCACCGCGCTCATTCTGACCTGCTGCGGTCGGGCGGCGATCGGGACCACCGTCCCGTCGAAATCGAGAAACAGCACCAAGCGGGACAGGCCGATCGACGCACGTCTGCTGGGCCAACCGGCGGCATGGCTTCAGCGAGGCGATCCAACCAACGCGTCATTGAGGCACCGATCCACCCAAGCGTGGACGTCCTGCGCGGAGAGATAGGACCGCATCCGGCACATGCGTCGTCGACGCTCCTCACTCGGCATCTCCAGTGCCTGTTTAATGGCCTCCGCGACCTCTTCTGTTTGATAAGGATTGATTACGATCGCGCCCGGTAATCCCTCTGCGGCTCCGGCCATCTGACTGACCAATAATACGCCGGTCTCGCCCACTTGGGCAGCCACGTATTCCTTGGCGACAAGGTTCATCCCGTCATACACAGAACTGACCAACGCCAAGTCAGCCATGCGATACAGTGCCACGAGTTCGTCGAAACCGATTCGTCCTTCGTGCAATTCAATCGGCGTCCAGCCATTCTTTCCGTTCGTCGCGGCAGCACACTCAGTCACGTGGCGCTGGTTGATTTCAGCCACCGTTTCGCGAATCAGATCGCGGTAGCGTTGGTACGCGTCGAGCTCGCTGCGTGTGGGGACGGCGATTTGGAGGAACGTGAACTTTCCGCGGTACTCAGGAAATTTTGTAAAGAACGTGTCGAGCGCCCACAATCGTTTCAGCAGACCTTTCGTGTAATCCAGCCGGTCAATGCCCAGCCCCATACGAATCCCTGCTCGAAGACCGAACCGTTGTCGCAGGACTGTCTCCGCCTGTTCCACGGCGGGACTATGCGCATGCTCGGAGAACATGCGGAAGTCCACGCTGATGGGATGGGCCGACACCTTAGTTTCGTGACCATCATAGAGCACCCGGTCTCGAGAGGAGTGAACGATGGCGCCGAGGAACTCCTGTGCACACTGGAGAAACGCCTCGGCATGGCTGGATGTCTGGAACACGAGGAGATCGGACGCCAGCAATCCGATCAGGACTTCGCGGCGCTCGGGGAGAATGCGCCACACGTCCGGACCGGGCCAGGGGATATGCCAAAAGACGGACACCGGTGCGGTCGGTTTCGTCATTTTGACCAGAGCGGGGAGAAGCGCCAGATGGAAATCATGAATCCAGACCTGCCCAGGCTCTCGATCCAGTTCTTCCAGCACTGCGTCGGCGAAATGGAGATTCTGTGACCGGTAGGCCGGCCAAAATGCTTTCAGATACGTGATGCGGTCCAACGTGATATGACACAGCGGCCACAGCACCTGGTTGGCATAGCCGAGGTAACCGTCTTTGACTTCATCGGGCGACAACCAGACGCGACGAAGCCGATAAGCCGGCGATGTAGGAGGGACTTCGACTGAATTGTCCGGTCCCACGACGTCGCGATCGGCCGGTCCGCTCCCCCAGGCGATCCAGGTCCCGCCGCAACGGCGAAGGACCGGATCCAACGCAGACGTCAATCCTCCGTCTGCCCGCAGGCAGACGAGCTGCTCGTTCTCGCGATGGTGTTCGTAGGGTTGCCGGTTCGAGACGACAATGAGTCGATCCATGCTACGACCTCCTTTTTGTATCTTCACGTGGCCTGACGTGACAGATGAATCATCACACCCAGGTAGTCTTGATGCTGCCTGGTGATGAGAGACCGGTGCCTGCATATTCTTTGGCTTGTCGGCCGATGGCGGTCATGAGGTCACGGTCATTGAACGGGTGTTTGATATAGAAGGGCGCCCCTTCCGGGGAATTGACGGTGTAACCCGTCTTTCCGTGAATGACCTGGGCCGTGATCCCACCGATCTCCCTTCCGATCACCGATTTGCCTTTCCACATGGCTTCGGTGACTGTAAGCCCGAACCCCTCGCGTGTGGATTTTTGCAATCCAATGGCTACCGCCTGTTGCAGTGCATTGATCTCGACGTTTGCCGTTGGAGGCAGCAGTAAGAGATGGACATCTTGCGCCCGTTTGCCAAGGCTTTCCCTGAATTCCATGCAGGAGCAAAACCGGAACGGCATGTTCGCAGTGCGGTCTGGCATTCAGGATCTCCCTGGTGTCACGGAACTGTTATCGTGGATGACAGATTGTGCAAGTCCTCGGTTGTGCCGCTTCTTCGATAGAAAAGACATCAGGTTACGCGAATGGTGTTCCATCGGAATTGGGAATACTCGCTGAGGTACGCATTGACGGCCTCATTTTGATGAAAATCCGACACCGGCGTTCCTCCCCATGTGTTTCGTGCGTCCACGTTATTCGGGACGATGTACACGATCGTCCAATGGTTCGAAGTGGCTCTCTTTTTCTACCTCACAAACGGGAAGGCGCGAGCGTAAACCCCCACCAGCGCCGCCTGGGTTTCGCTGGAGTGTTCGCGGCCGATCGGTGATGGCGCACAATGAGGGAGTCGGTGATGTCTCCGCAGTTCACACAGCGCCATCCTGCGAAATTCATCTCGCTATAGACACTCAGATAGTCCGTAAAGTGATCTCTGATCATCCAACCTCTGCACCGTTGGCATTGCATACTGGTCTCCTCCGTTGATGCGTCCAGTGATCCATGCTGTTGTCTCTCACCGTGTTACCGCAGCTTGTCGTGCAGTCAACCACTAAGGCTTCGCAGGGGCACATGACCGGCGGGACGTGTGCCTTGCCGGATGACCCTTTTGAGTGATTCGCTGGCGTCGACCAGGATGTTGCCCATTTGCTCCTCCAGATCCTCAGCCGGATTGTTCATCTGACGTCTTGTCCTGACGCCTGATTAGAGCGCCAGCAAAACGCCAGTGCCAATTCCCGCCGTGAGACCGGCGAAGAAGGTTGTCGTGTTCATCCTTAGGCATCGTGTTCCCTGAGTCCTGGCGCGATCCTCCGGTTGTTCTTGCCGACCGGTGGCTGCTCAATCCAGGCTCGGCTTTCCCGCTCGATTTCGCCTGCGGTCAACTCTCTGGCTTCGCGGCAACGGCTGCATCGAGCCGTAAGGATTCCGTTTCGACCATCTCCGCTCACACGAAAGACGAGGAAGTAACGGAGGCTCCCGCAATGTGCACAGAGGTGACCTTCCAGATCGCGCAGGATCGTCACTCCTCCATTGCGTTGAGGTCCCTGCACGTTGGTTGGCGTCTCCGGCTGGCCGAAGGATATGTCCTTCATTGATCTGCTCCTTCTCAAAACCCATGTTGAATTGGCAGGTCGTCGACATAGGCTTCAAACAGTTGGTGCGGTGTCATAGTGCAAGACACAGACCGACTCGTCACGTCGAAGCTTCAAAGGCCGATAGATCGCTATGTTTACAACAAATACCCACGATGTCTCTCTTTGTGGCTGGTCGGAAATTCCACAGCAAGTGGCGCCCCTCATGCGAAATAATTGGGGGAGGACGGACGACTGATTTCACATAAGCAGCTGTCAGATAAAGAGATTACTTGTGGGAGGAACAGCTTGTCCGCCAGGGACAAAATGTCTCGTTGAGATCGCGGTCATTTCATATGCTGGAAACAGGTGTTTCCCGGTTATTTTCTGATGATGACCTCGACACGACCTTCTCTTTGCAGCACGTTGATTCCGACATCATCCTCTCCGTGGCGGTCCAAGCGGAGATCGACTGATGCGTCTCCGACTCGGAGGTTTCTGATCTCAATCGAATCCAGAAAGTGAGGGAGGACCGGCCGGAGGAAAGAGACGCGTGCGCTCGGCGCGTCAATTTGCAAGGCGAGGCAAGACTGCAGGAGGAGAAACACCGCCGCCGAGGACCAAGCCTGTGGGCTACAGGCGACCGGATAGAGCGTTGGACTTTCACCGGGCCGGCGCGAGAACCCGCAAAACAGTTCGGGCAGGCGGTGCAGTTCGAGCAAGAGACTGGCGTCAAAAAGTCCGCTGAGAATCTTCAACGCACCCTGCTTGAATCCGTACGAGGCCATACCGGCCGCGATCATTGCGTTATCATGCGGCCAAACCGATCCGTTGTGGTAGGCCATCGGGTTGTATCGGAATTCAGACGACGCCGCGGTTCGAACGCCCCAGCCGTTGAAGAAATCGTCGCCGACCAAACTCTCCGCCGTCCTCACACCATGTTTCTGGTCAGCGATGCCTGCCCAGAGACAGTGGCCGGCATTCGATGTCCTGACTCGGCAGGGATGCTTGAGCCCATCCAAGGCGAGAGCATAGAACGAGAGATCTTCGCACCAGAAGCTCCGCTCGAACCGATGACGCAAGGCGTCTGCTTGCTCAAGGAGATGCTTGGCCTGCTCCCAGTGACGTAATGCCACGGCCAACTCCGCTGCGCGCCGTTTGGCCGCAAACACATAGCCTTGTACTTCGCAGAGCGCGATGGACCCCTCCGCCGGACGGCCATCCGCATGAAACACGGCATCCTGCGAGTCTTTCCAGCCTTGATGGACGAGCCCTTCTTTCGACTGCCGGCGGTACTCGACGAAACCGTCGCCGTCAAGGTCTCCCGCACGATCGATCCACTTGAGAGCCAGCTCGATATTCGGCCAGATCCGTGTAATGAAAGACCGGTCTCCTGTCCGCTCGTAATAGGCGCCGGCCAATATGACGAACAGCGGCGTCGCGTCGATGCTGCCGTAATACCGGCCGAAAGGGATCTCGTTCAGGGCCGCCATTTCTCCCTTGCGCGTTTCATGGAGAATCTTGCCGACCTCCGCATCTCGTTCCGGCACCGAGTCTCTTGCCTGGTTTGCCGCAAGGAAGGCCAGCACGCCACGGGCGATGCTCGGATTGACCCATAGAAATTCGAGGGCGGTGATCAGGCCGTCGCGCCCGAACGGCGTGTTGAACCAAGGGACGCCGGCATAGGGGTAGGGGCCTTCCTCCGTATCCGAGATCATCATATGGAGATCGGAAAGCGAGCGGTTCAGCCAGTTGTTGAATTGCTGGTTCGATGTCGAGATAACGCAATCGTCGGCTTTGGCGGATTGATGGGACGTCTCCATCTCAGTTCGCGCGCGATCATACGAGAGGAAGACCGTGGCCCCTTTTTGAATCTCACAGGAGATGAAGAAGTCCCACTGGAACGACTCCTTGGGGCGCAACAGTGCTTCACAACAAATCTCGTTCTGAGTGACGGTCGTAGGAGTTGGTGAACAGCGGACCGTGACCCGCCGGGTCACGCGGTCCAGCCCCTCGTAGCCGAGCGACATCGTTTCATTGGTCACGACGGTTTCCAAGCGACGGCCTCGCCGGTCGCGTTTCTTCCCGCGGACTTCGAATAGGTCGGCGAAATCCGCGTCTGCTGTGATCGAAAGCCGGACTGGAACGGGATAGAGGCTATAGTTATGGATTCGGAGACGCTCGAAACAGGCGCCTTGCCATAGGAATCGAGAGCGAAACAGGTGCAGTGCTCCCCGGGTGATTTCAGATCGGCCGTCGCGGAACACATCGGACGTGGTCATATCCACGGTCAGGAGCGTGTTGTCTTCCTTGACGGTGGAGCTGAGGAGGAGCGGCCGTTTCCCGTTGAGCTTCAGTTCAAAGCGGGAGAGGAATCGGGTGCCCTCGTGGTAGAGTCCTTGCGGCCCAGGTCTCGCAAGATGGATGTCGCCGCAGCAGTCGAAGACGCCGAATGTCTCGCCGTGCTTCAGCACTTCATAGGAGTCATCGGCCATCGAAGAACAGGCCGGAATATGGAACTGATCGTTCCAACGAATGACTTCTTCCATGGGTTCCTCACCGGAATCGGATCGACCGGCTCAACCAGCCTCCGAAGGAGGCGGTCAGGAGAAAGGTCACAGCGATGCCCGCCACTCCAATTGATTCGCCGAAACGTTCTGTGATCCAGCCGAACGCACTGATGCCGGTGATGGCGGCCGTCATTGCACCAGTACCGTAGAGGCCTAAGACGCGTCCCACCATCGTGCGAGGTGTCAGCTCTTGCATCACGCCCCAGGCGATTGGGGTGAACGCTCCCATCCCTCCTCCGATCACCATCATGAGAAGACCGACCAGGAACAGGTCTCTCGTCCAGACGAGAGCTCCGATCGCCAACGCGCTTGCCGCGCTCGCCCCCACGATGATCTTGGCGCGGTCCGACAGGTCCCATTCGGTGAACCGAAGCAGCATGATTGACATGAGCAGCAACCCCACTCCCAGGGCGGACCACAGATATCCTACCTCGACCGGTCCCACTCCTAGCATCTTCCTCGCAAACACGGGGAACAAGGTGGTCAGGGCGCTGGCACCGAATCCGTAAAACCCCGCAGTCACGATCAGCAGCGAGATCACACGTTGCTTGATCACAACAAAGACCAGCCCTTCCATCAGGTCGTGCAGCACCGACCTGCCGGCTTGCTCTTGTCCCCCAAATGGAGGCGGAGATCCCAGCCGCACCATCCCAAGACACAGGGCCGACACAAGATACGTGCCTGCGTTCAGGCACAAGACTTCCTGTGAGCCGAACAGGGAGATGCCTAACCCGCTCACCAACGGCCCGAGGATAATGCCGAGGCTGGTCGTGCTCTGGATGAGGGCATTGGCCGCCGTGAATTGTGCGCGTGGCGCGATCAGCGGGACCGATGATGTCAGTGCCGGACTGAACATGGCCACGGCCAGGGCATCGAAGAGAACCAGTATATACAGCAATTCGACCGTGAAGTTGCCGGTTGAAATGGCACACGGAATGAGACCGATCAGCCCCGCCCGCAGCATGTTCGATCCGATGAGAAAAAGTTTTTTCGGCAACCGGTCCACATAGACGCCGATGAAGGGACCGAGCACGATGGGTGGAATCGTATGCAGAAGTCCGATGATGGTCGTTTTCACGGGTGAGCCGGTGATCGAGTACACGAACCACAACAAGGCAAGGTTCGAAACGCCGTCGCCGACCTGGGAGACCAGCTGACTGAGCCAGATCAATCCGAAGTCTCTGGTAAGGAGGAGGTGGCGCCGGATCACGACGGGAGCCTTTTCGTGTGGGGCGTTGTGCGCGGTGGTGAGACTCGGTGTAAGATTGAGCCAAGACTTCATCCCTTGCTTTCGATCCTGACCTTGTCCGTCTTCACGGCTTTCACTCCCGGAACCTGCTTGGCTGCTTCAGCCGCCTCCAATACGATCACCTGGAATCTCACGGTGCCGCTGAGCGACACCACGCCCTGCTCCGTTCTCACGTCGAAGCGAGCTGCGGTGACGGTGGCACTCTTGGCGAATCGTTCCTTGACATGGTGGGTGATGATGTCGTCCTGTTTGTGCATCAAGACCTCGGAGAGTTCTTTGTTCACTTCCAGCTTGTTGACGACAGATTTCACGGTCGGCACCGAGCTTGCGAGCTTCGCCGCGGTGGACTTCTCCATCTCGGTCGACACTTTCCCCGAGAGCGTGACGTCGTTCGATGCGGCATCCACCTCGATTTCGTAGGGAAACAGCCGGGGATCTGCCAGCAAGACGAGTTTCACCGTCAGAATCAGTGAGGACACGGTTTTCTTGGCCGCCTCGTCCTTTTCTATCCCGTCGTCTTCTTTGGATGGCGACTCCTCGCTTTTGGACAGTTGACTTCTGGGCTGAATCGGTTTCGATTCCGGTGAAGTCGACTGGGCGGGAGCCGACTCTTTCTGGAGTTCAGCGGAAAGCGTAAATTCCGTCGCCTGGCCCTGCTCGGTTAGAGGGTGAGGTGGAGCAGCCGACGCCTGAGCCCCCTGTGCCAACAGCGGTCTCGTCACCAGACTTGCGAGAAGAGCACAGACACAGAGAGACCGAAACAGGTGACCGTTCCGTGCGCCCTTGAGCCGGATCACAAGCCGATTCACATCTCTCACATCGAAATCCATCGAGATCAGCCTAGGTCATGAAATACGATGGTCCCATCTCGCACTTACGTTTCTGCCAGGTTGGAGGTCGTTATGACTGGCTGATATTGTCGGCCAAAGGCGGCCGCGACGGTTGCTGTGCCCAACAGAACTATCCCGATACCCACGAGACTCGCTGCCGGACCGATTGCATCCGCGGCCCAACCAAACCCCGTCATTCCGACCATGGCAGAAGCCATGGCGCCGGTGCTGAACGTTGTGAAGACGCGGCCGAGCAGGTGCGCCGGCGTCAATTCTTGCAGCATCGCCCACACAATCGGCGTGAACACGGCGGTACTGCCACCGAACACGACGATAAGGGCGGCCGCCATGACCGGAGCCTCCAGCAGTCCGAGCGCACACACCGCGACGGCACCGACGGCCAATGCGGCGGAGATCAGCCGCAAGCGGTTTCGAATGTCTCCTTGATTCACCCAGGCCAGCCACGCGGATGCGGCTAACATGCCCACTCCGAGCGATGACCAGAGCCACCCGAGTTCGATGGGGCTTGCGTCGAGGAGTTGGGTCGCAAACACGGGCAGCAAGAACACGAAGGCGCTGGCGCCCAAACTGTAGAGAGTCGCAGTGAGCATCAGGAGCAACACGGTCCGGTGCTGAATAAAGACAAATCGGAATCCGATGCAGAGGTCTTGGAGAAGGCCTGCGTTGTCAATTGGTCGTGCATCGATGGGCGGATTCTCACGCAGCCTGATCGGCATGAGGAAGAATGCGGAAATTATGAAGGTGGCCGCGTGAAGATACAGGACGTTGTGAGCTCCGATCATGGCAATACCGACACCGCTGACCGCTGGACCGATCAGGAGGCCGAGATTAGCCGTGCTCTGAATCAGCGCATTGGCGCCGGTGAGTTGAGGACGTGGCACAATGAGCGGGACCGCTGAGGCCAGTGCCGGCCCAAAGATCGTGGACACGATCGACGTCACGAATACCAACACGTAGAGCCGTTCGAGCGTCAGGGCCTCCATGGCATAGAGGAGAGGGATGAGTATCACCAACACCGCTCGAATGAGGTCCACCCAAATCATGACCGGTTTCTTCCTCATCCGATCGAGGCAGACACCGATGAGCGGACCGAAGGCCAACGGCGGAATTGTTTGGAGCAATCCGATCACGGTCATCTTGAAAGCCGACCCGGTGAGTTCGTACGTGAACCACAGCAAAGCCACCTTGTTCATGCTGTCGCCGATCTGGGAGACGGCCTGACCGGAAAAGAGAAGGACGAAATTCCTCGTCGTCAGCAACTCCCATCCTAAACCTGACCGGCCTTCGCTCATGGTGTCGTTGTCAGCCACGAGACATCTCCTCTACGCTTCCGCCTCAACCACTGACACTCTCGCCCGTTCGCGTGAGCCCGTAAAAGCGGGAAGCCCAGGATTGCCAGGCGCCACCACGCGGCTTTTTTCCCAAGGCTGCACCCGGCGCCGGCATCGTTCCAGTTGGGTTGTCCGTTCAACATGCCGACAGGCCTGAATAGGCATGCGTACGCTCTCCCTAGGCAATTCCGTGGATTATCGTTCGAGTCGCGTCACCGAGAGTGTACGGCCTTCGGATGAAATCTTGGCCTCGATCCTGTCCCCAGGGTTGACCCTTTTCCAGACTTTCGTATTCTGGTCGAGCGTGAGGCGCATCTTTCTGCCAGCTTGATCGGTGATGACATAAGACTTATCCACGATATCGAGTGTATCCTCGCCGTGGGGAGTTTTTGTCATGTGGAATTCCCCTTTGACCTGAGACACTTCACCCGTC
>Ga0302046_10003345_pt1 | contig 14508 bp, 9 predicted proteins | sample RVTome_11_FD_200261 | JGI IMG/M metagenome (GOLD analysis project Ga0302046, IMG submission 200261) | Soil microbial communities from uranium-contaminated site in the Upper Colorado River Basin, Wyoming, United States - RVT147D111 (version 2) ...
CGTGCGTTGTGGGACATGAGCGATTTCGGTGGCCCCGCGCCGGAGGGATTCCCGAATTCGGGCGGCACGTTCTGGAGCGAGAGCGAGATCAACGCGGCGCTCGCCGGCAACGGTGTCGTACGACAACTGGACCGCGACGGCCACGGCTCGCACGTGGCGGGCATCGCTGCGGGCAACGGCCGACAGGCGGACGGCACGATTGCACCGGGGACGTACGTCGGCGTTGCGCCGGATGCCGACCTCGTGATCGTGAAGGCAACACGCTCACAGAGCGCGGGCGGCGGCTTTCAGACGGCCGACATGATCGACGCTGTCCGTTTCATCGACCAGACGGCCGCGAGCCTGGGTGCGCCGTGGGTCGCGAACCTGAGTCTCGGCACCATTGTCGGGCCGTTCGACGGAACGAACCTCGAGGAGATCGCGCTCGACGAGCTTGTCGGTGCGTCGAAGCCGGGCAAGGCCATCGTGATTGCGGCGGGGAACTCGGCCGGCGTGCGCATACACAGCGAGCTGAATCTCGGGCCGTCGCTGACGCGCAGGATCGGCGTCGGCGCCTACGTCCCGTTCGCGACACCGGCGTCCAACGCGTTCCTGGTCGAATGCTGGCACCCCCCGTCGGCGGCGACGGCGGTCAGCGTGATCACGCCCGCTGGGCAGACGGTCGGACCGATCGTATCGGGCTCGTACTCCGAGGGTGGACCGCAGTTCGCAGTCGGCACTCCGAGCGGTGGCGTCTACGTCGACAACGCCGCGGCGGGGCCCGACCCGAGGAACGGCGATCATGTGCTCAGCATCGTCGTCTTCGGCTATGCGACCAGTCAGAGTCGCGTCGATGTCGGCACGGGCACCTGGCAGCTGCAGGTGACAGGTGGCGAGGGATCGATGCATTGCCGGGTGCGACGCTCGATCCCTGCCGAGTTCGCCGCCGGCGATGGCGACGATCTGTTCACACTCGCGATGCCGGGCTCGGCACACAATGCGATCACGGTCGGTTCCTACACGACGCGCACCGCGTGGACGGACATCAACGGTGTCCTCCGGTCGACGACGCGAACGATCGGCAACATCGCGCCGTACTCATCGGTGGGACCGACCCGCGACGGTCGCATCAAACCGGAAATCGCCGGTCCGGGTGACATGGTCATTGCTCCACTGTCCGCCGCGTCGGCCGCCGGGTTCGACGCAATGTTCCGCGTGGGTCAGAACCACCTGGCGATCACGGGGACCAGCATGGCGACACCGCACGTCAGCGGAATTGCCGCTCTGCTGTTCGAGCACGATGCCTTGCTGGATGCCGCACAGTTGCGGCAACGATTGATGGAGTCGGCGCGTGCCGATGCGTTCACCCAGGTGGTGCCGAATCCGCGCTGGGGTGCGGGCAAGGCAGATGTGCTCGAAGTGCTGCGGTCGGGCATGCTGATCGGTGATGTGAATGGCGACCTGCGCGTGGATGTCGGCGACCCGATCACGCTCGTGAACGGCATACTGGGACGCACCGAGCTGACCCTGGCACAGAAACTGATTGCCGAGTTGAACATCGATGGTGAGCTGAACGTGGCGGACGTCGTGGGCATTGCCAACCAGGTACTCACTGCCGCGGCCGCTCCATCGATCGCGGATCGCACAACGGTGACCGCGCACAGCCGGGTGGCGATCGGGCCGGCCGTGACATCGGCTGCCATTGTGTCCCTGCCGGTCCGGTTGAGCGCGCCGGTGCCACTCGCCGGCATCGAGCTGGACATCGAGTATGGTGCCAGCGGTCTGCGGCTCGGCGCGCCCATCCTCGACGAGCGCGCGACGTTCCTGCGCATGCTGTACGACGACGACGGTGCGCGCATCCGTGTCGTCGCGTGGGGCAGCTCGGCCGCCACGATTCCGGCAGGCGATGCGATCGTGTTGCGCGTGCCGGTTCTGGAATCGACGACGCGCGCTTCGGCGACCTCGCCTGTGCGACTCACGCGCGTCCGGCTCGCGGATCGGGAGGGCCGGCTGCTGGAAGCGGGCACGGCGCCCGTGCTGGCAGTGCGCCGGTTCACGGTGCACGCGAATCGGCCGAATCCGCTTTCGTCGCGCACGGGCACGCGATTCGACGTCGAGATCGCCGACTCCGATGGTTCGCTGCCGGGCCTGTCGTCAGGAGCCGCACTGAATGTGACAGCCGGCGCCGGCCATGCCGGGCCGGGCAGCGTGCGAGTCTCCGTGAACGTGTACAACGTGCGCGGTCAGCTCGTGCGTCGCGTCTTCGATGGTGCGCTGCCGCCCGGCCGGTTCACCGTCGAATGGGATGGACGCGGGGAGAGCGGCAGCCAGCTCGTACCGGGTCTCTACTACTGCGATGTCGTGGGCGCCGGCACGCGCGAGCGGCTGCGCATGATCGTGGTGGCATCATGACATCACGCACTGTCATCGGCTGCGCGAGCCTGCTGCTCCATGCGGGCGCGGCGACGGCGCAGGTTCTGGAGAAGGAAGCGGCGTTTCTGCTGATTCCGTCGGGCGCTCGCACGGTCGGCCTGGGCCGCGCCGTCGTATCGATCGCCGATGCACAGGCCGCATTCTACAATCCGGCGGCCACGGCGTGGTCGCCCCTCGCGCTGTCCGTGAGTCGCTACGATGGCCCACTCGATTTCGTGGCCTGGCGGTTGGCCGGTCATCTGCGCGCGGGGAATCACGTGATCTCGATCGGTGCGCAGGTCCAGAGCTTCGGCGAGTTCCAGCTTGCCGACGAGTTCGCCGTGATCGGTACGTACGAGCCGCAGAACCTGATCGTCGAGCTGGGCCTGAGCCGTCACGTATCGGCCGGCATGGTGGCGGGCATGCGCGCGAAACTCGTCGATTCACGCGTCGCACCCGGTGTGTCCGCAACCGGCTTCGCCGCGGACATGGGTTTTGTCTGGCGCGTGCCGCACGCTCCCGTGCAGCTGGGTGCGTCACTGCTCGACCTGGGGACCGCATTGCGGTACGGCACGGGTGAGGCCAATCGGGCGCGGCTGCCCACGCGGCTGCGTGCCGGCGCGAGCATGGAAACACCCCTGGCGGGCCGCGCTCGCCTGCTGCTCACGGCAGATGCGAACGTGGCGCCGCACGATACGCGCGCATTCAGTCAGTTCCTGGGTGGTGCAATCACGTGGGACGGTCTGGTGACGGCCAGGGCAGGCTTCATTCGCGAGACATTGCTCGAGCCGAGTACGGGCTGGAGCTTCGGTCTCGGGTTCAATCTCGGCATTGTCTCGTTCGATCTCGGCCGTGAAATCGGAGTGAACAACCTGGGCAGTGAAACGCACATCTCGCTGGGCTATCGGTCATGAGGTCGATGCGCCGGGCGTGGCTCGCGTCGTTCTGTGTCCTCTCCTGTTCCGGTGATGGCGAAGGCATGACCGAACCGCCGGCGCCACCGCCCGACACGACAGCGCCGCTCCTGATCTTCGCATCGCCCGTCGCCGGCACAGTCACGACCGGGCAGAGCGGCGTCACAATCGTGGTCGCGTTCACGGACAATGCGAGTGGTGTCGACACGGCCACCCTTCAGCTGACCAGCAGCCGCAGACTCGGCGGCGTGTTCCGCCGCAATGGAACGACGACCGTCATTGCGGCCGGCACGGACCTGACGCCTCTCTTCGAGACCGTGACGGCGACCGATGGCAGGCTCATCATTCCGGATTCACTGGCGATGGAGCCGGGCCCGACCGTGCTGACGGCTCGCATTTCGGACCGCTCCGGCAATCTTGCGACAGCGACCGTCGAACTCACCGTGAGCGCGGATCCGGACGCACTGATTCTGGCGGATGCGCGAGGCGCCGCCGGCCAGGTCCTGCCATGGGTCATCGGCTTGCGCAACAGCCAGTCGATCGGCGGCCTGCAGTTCGATGTGATTCTCGATCCCGCGGTCGTCGCGTCCGTCGATTCCGTGCACGCCATCGATCGTGCGGTCGCAGCGACCGGTGGCGGATTCAATGTCGCCAACAGCAGGCTGCGCATCGTCGTGTTCGACGCGCAGGGATCCGCCATCGGGCCGGGTGAATCCGGCGTACTGCGCGTATTCCTCACACTGCGACAGGGCGCTCCGGCCGGCGCGTACGGTGTCAGCCCCGTGGCCGTCCGCTTCGCGTCCGGGACCGGCGAGACGCGCGCCGCACAGGGCAGCGCCGCGATCATCACCATCCAGTAGACACCCGCGCAGGGATCCGGCCGGCGGTGATTCGACCGCCGTCTCCCGCCACTCCGCCTTTACGCCGGCACCCACGGCAGCCACATTGCGTGCAATCATGGACACGCTATCCTCTGGCGGGCATTGAAATGAAAACGCTCCGCAGCTATGTGGCCGGCCGCTGGCACGCAGCCGACAGCCGCTTCGCCGAACTCGTGAATCCGTCGACGGAAGAGCCGGTCGCCCGCACGTCGTCGCACGGAATCGACTTTGCCGCAGTCCTCGAGCATGCCCGCACCACGGGCGGTGCTGCATTGCGGTCGCTGACGTTCGGGCAGCGGGGCGCGCTGCTCAAGGAGATGTCGCGTGCACTGCGCGACCATCGCGACGAGCTGTTCGAGATCTCGCGCCTGAATTCGGGCACGACTGCGACGGATGCGTCGTTCGATATCGACGGAGGTGGCGGTGCGCTCGCGTGGTACGCCGGTCTGTCACGGACACTGGGTGACCGGGCCGTACTCGCGGAAGGCGATGTCGTGCCGATCGCGAAGGACGGCAGCTTCCAGGCGGGCCACGTACTCGTGTCCCGGCCGGGCGCCGCGGTTCTGATCAACGCGTTCAACTTCCCGGCATGGGGCTTTGCCGAGAAGGCCGCCTGTGCGCTGCTCGCCGGTGTACCCGTCATCGTCAAGCCGGCCACGGCCACTGCAATGCTCGCGGAGCGCTGCGTCGAGATCATCATCGACGCGGGTGTCCTGCCTGAAGGCGCGCTCCAGATGGTGTGCGGCTCGACGGGCGATCTGCTCGATCGCCTGGCCGCGCACGACGTGCTCGCGTTCACCGGTTCGGCGGCAACGGCGCGCAGCCTGCGCGACAACCCGGCACTGGGCATCACGAACACGCGCTTCAACGTGGAAGCGGACAGTCTGAATGCGGCCGTGCTGGCACCGCACGTCAGCGACGCAACGCTCGACCTCTTCCTGCGCGACGTGGTGCGCGAGATCACCCAGAAGGCGGGCCAGAAGTGCACCGCCGTGCGCCGCATCTTCGTGCCGCGCGATCGGCTCGATGCACTACAGGATGCGCTGGTCACGCGGCTGCGCGACGTCGTCATCGGCAATCCGGCGGCAGAAGGTGTGACGATGGGTCCGCTGGCGACCAGGGCACAGCTCGACGATGCACTCGCCGGCCTGCACCAGCTGGACGCCACGGCCAAGCGTGTGCTGGGCAGCGGCAGGCGAGTCGATGGTCGCGGCAGTCCGGAAGGCAAGGGCTTCTTCCTCGAGCCGACGCTGTTCCGTGCCGATGATCCACGCGCCGCAGGGCCTGTGCACGAGCGTGAAGTCTTCGGACCGGTGTCCACCCTCATGCCGTACGACGGCAGCGCCGCCGATGCAGCACAACTGACAGGACTGGGTGGTGGAATGCTGGTGACTTCGGTCTACGGCGACGACGCGGACTGGCTTCGCGATTTCGTTCTGCGCGGCGCCGCGTTCGCCGGTCGTCTCTACATCGGCTCGAGCGATGCCGCGAGCGCGGCGCCCGGCTCCGGCGCCGTGTACCCGCAGACCCAGCACGGTGGCCCGGGCCGCGCCGGCGGAGGCGCCGAGCTTGGTGGTCTCATCGGGCTGCGGCTCTACCTGCAGCGCGTGACAATCCAGGCGGCGCCGACCGTGCTCGCGGCCACGACCGGAGGCTGACGCCCTGTGTGTCGCACATCACGGAATACGCGGCGTCGATGACGAGCCCGCGCAATCCGCCTCCGGCCATGCGCACGACGCTACGAGCCCGTCGTGGCGATCACCCGACCAGCGCCTGATACACGAGCTGCTGGAACTGCTGCTTGAAGTCGGTGCTGCGGTTGGGGTAGATCTGCACCATGAAGATGCCAATGAGGTTCTCCACCGGATCGATCCAGAACAATGTGCCGGCCAGTCCCTCCCAGTAGTACGTGCCGATGGATGTCGGTGCTGCATTGGCCGCTTCCTTGACGGCGAACCCGAGGCCGAACCCCCAGCCGGCAAACGGACCCGCGATCTCGCCGAGGTGATCCGTGGTCATCAGCTCGACCGTCTTGCGACCGAGCAGACGAGTCCCGTTCAGCTCACCGCCGTTCAGCAGCGTCTGCGCGAATCGGGCGTAGTCGCGCGTCGTCGACGCGAGTCCGGCTCCGCCCGAAGCCAGTGCCGGCGAGGCGCAGACGTCCCTGCCCGGGCTCCGCGTGAGCGCCGCCTGCGCGCCGGCATGGTAGTAGGCGCGCGCCTGCCGGTCACGGCTGCCGGCGGGGATCGTGAAACCGGTGTCACGCATGTCGAGCGGTGCGAACACACGGGTTCGCAGGAACTCATCGAACGGCATGCCGGACACGACTTCGACCAGTCGGCCCACCACATCCGTGCTCATGCTGTAGATCCAGCGCGTGCCGGGCTGCGTCATCAGCGGGATCTCGCCGAGCTTCGTGACCATGGCGTCGAGGCCGTCGGCGCCCAGCAGGTTCGCACGCTGGTAGAGTGAATCGACCGGCGTGCTCGTGAAGAACCCGTAGGTCAGCCCCGATGTATGGCGAAGCAGGTCCTGAATGGTGATCGGCCGGCGAGGTCGCTCGGTCTGCAGGTTCGTCGTGGTCGCGCCCGGCTCGAGCTTCGCGACCTGCACGCGCGCGAGTGCCGGAAGGTAGCGTGCCACGGGATCGGTCAGTGCGAACCGGCCTTCCTCCCAGAGCATCATCACGGCGATACTGGTGACCGGCTTGGTCATCGAGCAGATGCGGAAGATGTCGCTGCTGTCCAGCACAGCGCGCGCCTCGCGGTCGCGGAACCCCCACGACCCGGTGTACACAACCTGACCGTGCCGCAGGATCATCCCCTGCGCACCGGCGAGACGGCCCGCTTCGACGTGCTCACGGAACACGCTGCCGATGCGCGCGAGCCGCTCCGGCGAGAAACCCAGCTTCGCCGCGTCGCCTGCAGGCAGTTCCTGTGCAGGCAGTGCAGCAGCGGTTGCGACGACGACAGCAGCGGGAACAGCGAGGAACCAGCGTTTCATGCGAACCTCCGCATTGGTCAGCCCGGCGGCAGCGCGAACGTCCAGACGCGTGGCGGATCGGCGCCACCGAGACCGGCCGCAATGGTGACGTACTGGCGGCCGCCGATCGCATACGTGATGGGTGTGGCCGGCCCGCGTCCCACCTGTGCCGACCAGAGCTGTTCGCCGCTCCGCGCATCGACTGCAAGGAGCTGCGAGCCGGAAGCCCAGAACACGAGATTGCCGGCGGTCGCGAGCGTACCGCCATGGCCGCCGTTGCCCGCTACCCGCCAGACTTCGCGATTCGCCGCGGGATCCCACGCGAGCAGCATGGTCGGCGGTCCCTTCATGGCCGGTCGCCCGGGTGGTGATCCGCCGCTGCCTCCCGTCCCCGTGTTCCACGAGCCCGGCCGGTACTCGAAGCGATCGCTCTTGCGATACAGATAGCTCGTGTTCTGTGCGGGCAGGTACACGAGACCGGTTGTGCGGCTCCAGGCCATCGGGTACCAGTTGTGCGCGCCGGTCGGGCCGGGCGAGATGAAGGCACCGTCGCGATGTTCACTGTAGCGCGCAAGCGACGTCTCGATCGGACGGCCGGTCACGTGATCAATGCCGGTCGCCCACGTCACGTCGTCCGCGTACTGCCGGGCAGAGATCAGCTCGCCCGTGCGCCGGTCCAGTACGTAGAAGAAGCCATTCTTGGGAGCCTGCACGATGACATTGCGGTCGCGGCCGCCCATCGTGACGTCGAGCAGCAGCAGCGGCTGCGTCGCCGTGTAGTCCCAGTCATCGCCCGGTGTGGTCTGGTAGTACCAGACGATGCGGCCATCCGCGGGATGCAACGCCAGGATCGAGGAGAGATAGAGATTGTCACCGCCGCCCGGACTGCGGTGATCGCGGTTCCAGGGTGAGCCATTGCCGGTACCGACGTAGAGCAGGTTCGCGTCCGCGTCCCATGCCATGCCGTCCCACGCCGTGCCGCCGCCACCGGTCTTCCACCATTCGCCGGTCCAGGTCGCGGCCGCCTCGCGCATGCCATCGTTCTCGAAGCCGAGCGCCGGATCGCCCGGCACCGTGTACGTGCGCCAGACCTGCCGGCCGGTTGCCGCATCGTACGCCGTCACATAGCCGCGCACGCCGTATTCGGCGCCACCGTTACCGATAATGACGTTGCCTGCGACGATGCGCGGTGCGCCCGTGATCGTGTAGTCCGAGTTCTGCGGCGTCGTCTGCACCTGCCAGACGACGGCGCCGTCCTGCGCATTCAGCGCGACGAGCCGGCCGTCCAGCAGACCGGCGTAGACGCGGCCCTCGTGCAGCGCCACACCGCGGTTGACATTGCCGCAACAGGCGCGCGGGCCGCCGTCCTGTGCATCCCGGATGCCCGGGTCCCACTGCCAGATGCGGGTGCCCGTCCCCGCGTCGAGGGCGAACACGAAGCTCAGCGGACCGGTCGCGTACATCACGCCGTCGACGACGATGGGCGTCGTCTCGATACGTGCGCCGGACTTCGGGATCGTCCAGCTCCACGCGACGCTGAGCCCGCCGACGTTGCCCGTGTGGATCCGGTCCAGTGGACTGTACCGCGTTTCTCCGGCATCGCGCCCGTGCATCGGCCAGTCGTGATCGGCCGCGCGCACGGACAGCGCAACGCCTGCGCCGGATCGTGCGGACGAAGCGGGCAACGCAAGCCCGGTCAGCACGAGCGCAACCGCCAGCAGCGGTCGCCGGCTGACTGAACGCAGCCGGATCGCGGGAATCGGCAGGATCGTCATCACGATTTCGACTCCCTCTTCGTGGTCGAAGAGTCGACGGTCGGACTGGACCAGACCGGCGCACCGGACGGTGCGAACACGGCTGTTCCGGCCGCGGTCCGTCCGACTCCAGGGGTTCTTCGGCAATCACGCGGTGATACCATTGCAGCTCACCCGTCGAGGCGTCCAGTGCGGCGACCGCACCGGCCGACGAGAACCGCACCGCGGATCGCGGCCTCGGCTTCGAACGTCCAGCGCGCGCAGCCGGTCGCCGCATCGAGCGCGATGACTTCACCGAACGCGCCCCGATCAACAGCATGTTGCCGACCACGGTCGGTTTCGTGCGCATCAGCACGGCATCCGGCAGGGCGAACGCCCAGAGCAGCCGCAGGTCCGCAACGTCCGCTGCGTGACTCCGGTCTCGAAGGAATCGACGGATCGCGCTGCGAAGAGCCGGATCTACCGGCGCGCGGTGCGGATGAACGCGACAATGTCGTCCTTCAACCGCACGCGCGTTTCTTCATCCTCGTACATCATGTGTCCGCCGACATGACAGGCGGTCGTCACGCGGGCAGCAATGGAGCGCTCCAGCGCGCTCGCGAGATGAGCATTGAACGCACAGCTGTTCAGGGAATCGTACATGCCGGTCACGACGAATGCACGCAGCCCGGAATCGATCGTCATCGCGCGCAGCAGCCAGGGCTCGCTGCCATTGGGCGGACCCTCCCACACGAGGGGACGCAGGCCGCTGCGCCGGGCCGCGGCTTCTGCTTCCGATGCAGGCGGGTTCTGGTTGTAGTTCCAGCGCGCCCCGACCGATGCCGTCACGCGCCGCCCGATCGGCGGCGTGAACCCCGTTTCCAGGCCCTGGTACGCAAGGTCGGTCCGGAATCCGAGCTGGTTGCGGAAATAGTCGATGATCGTACGGGTGCGCGCGCCCGCCCGCGTACCGGATGCACCGCCGGCCGTCGCTCGTCGCGTGTCGAAGCGGCCGAGCACGCTGTCGCCACCGAGCAGCCGCTCCGCGAACCATTGCCGGCGTACGACCAGCGTGTCGCTGTCGATGTCCGAAGGGTCCAGCCCGGTGTATCGGGCGAGCGCGCTGGCCAGCTCTCTGCGCTCGGCCGGTGACAGGCTGTCGCGGCGCTCGAGCGCTGGCGCATACACGGTGCGCGCCCACTGCTCGACCGTGCGCAGGGTCGACGCCAGATCCCCGCCCGGATCCGCTGTGAGCTTCCCATGATGGAAAGCCGCCGCGCTGCGTGCTGGAATGAAGAGTGCCGCACGCATGGCGTCGGACACCACGTCGCCCACCGGAATGCCACCCGAAATGAGGATCACGCCCGCCACGTCGATCCCTCGCCTGGCGAACGATTCGGCGATGCCCGCCGCACGCCACGTGCCATAGCTCTCACCGGCCAGGAAGAGCGGCGCGTCCCATGCGTCGAAACGCGTGAGCCACACGCGCACGAACTCGGCGACCGACGCAATGTCACCGAGCGTGTTGAAGAATTCCGCATGATACGTCGTGTCCGCGGCGCGACTGTATCCCGTGCCGACCGGGTCGACGAAGACCAGGTCCGTTTCGTCCAGCCAGGTCGTTGCATTGTCCAGCAGCGCGATCCGGTGTGCGCCGGGCGGTGGCCGCGGATCGAGACGCTTCGGGCCGAACCCGTCGACGTGCACGAGCGTCGCATTGGATCCCGGACCGCCGTTCCAGAGGAACGTGAGCGGACGCCGCGCTGCATTCGACCCGGTCTCTACCGTGTATGCAACGAAAAACATGTGGGCGTGCACCGCACCCGTGTCATTGACACGGATCGGCAGCAGTCCGGCGTGCGCCGTGTATGCGAGTGGCCGGCCGTTCAGCACAATGCTGTGCCGCGTTGAAACGATCCCTTCCTGTGCTGCGATTGCTGCGGCCGGAGCGCTGCCCTGTTGCCGCGCCGCGCACGGGGCAGGCGATCCGGCAGGTGCGACGAGTGCAATGAGCACGACGACGGCGGAACGTCGCAGCGCGGCGGCGCGCAGGCGTTGCATCGTCATCAGGAGAGCGCCTCGAGCAGCCGCTCGATGTCGCCCATGTCGTTGAACACCGACGGCGAGAGCCTGATGTAGTTCGACGCGACCCGCGCATTCACGCGCGCAGCGCGCAACCGCGCTGCGACGTCACGTCCGTCGCGCATGGCGAAGGTGATGAGAGGCGATGTCGTTGCCGGCGGTGTCACCGGCTCGAAGCCGAGCCGCGGCATCTCGTCACGCAGCCGGCGCAGCAGCGGCTGCCGGTGCGCCTGGATGTTCTCCACACCGATCGACAGGATGTAGGGCAGGGATGCACCGAGCGCTGCGAGTGCACCGTTCGCCCGGCTGCCCACCTCGAACGTGGCACCGGCATCTGCACCGGCTTCCCAGGTGAAGAACCGGTCGCCCGGCGCGTCGTACGGCAGGAAATGCGTCGCCATGGCGACAGCCGAGTGGTAGCCCCACTGCGAGCGCCGGACCACACCATCCAGCAGGTCCTCACGCGCATACAGGAAGCCGAGCCCGAAGTCGCTCATCAGCCACTTGAATCCGGCGCACGCGCAGAAATCGACGCCGCTCGCCTGCACGTCGATCGGCACCGCACCAGCCCCCTGGATGATGTCCGCGTAGACGTACGCGCCATGGGCGTGCGCGAGGTCGCTCACGGCCTTCAGGTCGTGCTGGAAGCCATTGTACATGGCGACCAGCGAGACCTCGATCAGGGCCGTATTGCGGTCGACGACGCGCGCGAGGTCCGCAATGTCGATGCGATGATCCTTCGGCATCACGGTCCGCACTTCGAGGCCCCGCTCGCGCTGCAGGGCATCCAGATGGATCAGCGCACCCTCGAAGTGGAGCGCATCGGTGACGACATTGATGCCGGAGCGGGCGCGCTCCGCAATGCGCAGTCCGTTCACGACGAGATTCTCGCCCGTGCTCGTGTTGGGGATGAAGGCGATTTCGGCCGCTCGTGCATTGATGAGGCGCGCGAAGTCGGACCTGACCCGGGCTGCCAGCTCGCTGGTACCGGTCATCACCGCGCCCGGGCGTGCACGCGCGTACGCGTATTCCGCCATCGCATGGGCGGCAGCGTCCGGCAGCGGGTGTGTGTAGGCGCAGTTGAGGAACGTCACATCTTCGGGAATCGAGAAATCCGGGCGGCGCGGCAGTTCCTGCGGTGGCCGGGATGGGTGTGTGTGAAAGTGGGCATATGCGTGGTCGTGCAGGGGAGGGATGGCGGCGGCGATCGCCATTCCACCCATGCCGGCCAGCACGTCCCGTCGGCTGATGTGCATGATCGAGCCTCGCGTCATGGTTCGTGGCACCGGAGTGCGGATACCGGCCGGTCAGCGTCTCGGCACAGCCTGCCGGATGAATGTCGAGACATCGTCACGCATCTGCCGTCGTGCGGCCGGGTCGGTGTAGATGGCGTGACCGCCCGCGTAGTCGCGCACGACGACCCTGCGGGCCAGCTCGGGATCGAGTGTGTTCGCCATGTGCTCGATGACCGCCTGGCTGCAGACCAGGTCGTACCAGCCGCAGGCCGTGTACACGTGCAGGTCGCCATCCGCGCGCAGCAGGCGTTGCAGCTCGGGCACTCCGTCGGTCGTCGAGAACTGCAGACTGCCGATGTCATCGCGATTCCACAGTACGGACATCCAGTCACCGCGGAACGAGGTCGGCGGCGGATAACCGCCGCCGAACGGACCCTGGTAGCGCAGGTCGCTCAGGAAGCGCAGCTGGTTCCGCATGTAGCGCACGACGGCGACATCGTCGATGATCCCGCGCAGACTCGGGTCGCGTGTCGGGTCGTACATCTGCTGCTGTGGATCGACGGGCCCGGTGAGCCGCGTGTCGTAGCGGCCGACGACCAGGCCGCGGTCGCCCAGCAGCTCGTGGGTGAACCGGTCCATGCGCACCGTCAGCGTCGAATCGATGCTCGTGTGCGGAATGCCGATGAAACCGGCGAGCCGATCGCGGATCGCGTCACGCTCGGTCTGCGTCAGCTCAGCCCGCCGGGCCAGCGCCGGCGCATAGGTCGACTGCGCCCAGGCTGCCGCCTCCGCGGTGCGTGCCTCGAGACGGCGCGACCGTTCCGACGCCTGCTCCCTGTGATACAAAGCAGCCGCTGCGTACGTGGGCACGGCCAGCGCCGTCCGCGTCACGGCATCGATCTGCGCCAGTGGCGGAACCAGGCCGATCAGCATGAGCCCGCTGACCGGCATGGCGATGCGCTGGAGCACGCCGGCCACGCGCACCGCCCGGCTCACACCGAAGCTCTCGCCGGCAAGGAAGATGGGCGCGTCCCATGCCTCCGCACGGGTGACGTACACGCGGATGAACTCGGCGACCGATTCGGCGTCGCCCCGGTTCTGATAGAACTCCGCGGCGTACGTCGCCTCGGTCGGACGGCTGTAACCGGTACCGATCGGATCGACGAACACGAGGTCGCTCGATTCCAGCCACGTACCGTCGTTGGCCACGGCCACGCCATCGTCGTCGAGTCGCTTCGGGCCGAAGCCGATCAGATGCACGAGCGATGAGCTGGAGCCCGGACCACCGTTCCACAGAAACGTGAGCGGCCGCGACGCTGTGGCGGCCGTACGATCCAGTGTGTACGCGATGAAGAACATCGTGGCGTGGACTGCGCCGGTGTCATTGACGCGGATCGGGATGTGACCGGCCCGGGCCGTGTACGCGAGTGTCCGCCCATTCAGCTCGACACTGTGCCGCGTCGTCACGATGCCGTGCGCCTCCTCGAAGCCCGATCCGCCGTAGGGATCCGGCAGCTGCCCGGCCTGCGCGCCGCCGACCCACGACGCGAGCCAGAGCGCAGCCGGCATTACGCGCGTCATGGCTCGCTCCCTATTGAACGGCGGGGCGCCGTCGCAATGCACTCGATCTCGACCGCTGCACCGAGTGCGAGACCATCCGTACCGAACGCGCTGCGCGCAGGCCGGTGGGTACCGAAGAACTCACCGTAGATCTCGTTGAAGCGGCTCCACTGGCTCATGTCGTCGAGCATGATCGTGCACTTCACGACATCGCTGCGGCTGGCGCCGGCCGCGCCGAGCATGATCTCGATGTTGGCGAGCGTCTGGCGCGATTCGGCTTCCATGCCACCCGGCACCAGCTCGAGCGTACCCGGGCGCACGCCCACCATGCCGGACAGCAGGATGAGGTCGCCCACGCGCGCCGACTCGGAGAAGGGAAGCCCGAGCCCTTCCGTGAGTGCCGAAGTCAGGTATTCGACGGCGGGCGCTGCGTCTGCCTGCGCCGCGGCATCTGCGGTTGCGGCATCGCCCGGTCGCGTGCAGGCGGCGTTCATGCAGCAGATCGCGATGGCGAGCCACTGCGCCCTGAGCGTGCGTGCGCGCATGACGGTCCTCGAAGAGCGGCGTGTCACTGAGCACGTGACGCAGCGGACATCGGAGAAGCGCCACGGCGGCGGCGTTCGTTGTATGGACAACGGCACTCCACGGTAGGTGTGGTGCCTGCAAACGGCAAGCGTACGCAGTGCGAGGTGCACACGTCGGCCTGACGCACCGCCGGCCGCCGGACCTG
>Ga0302046_10003346_pt1 | contig 14506 bp, 7 predicted proteins | sample RVTome_11_FD_200261 | JGI IMG/M metagenome (GOLD analysis project Ga0302046, IMG submission 200261) | Soil microbial communities from uranium-contaminated site in the Upper Colorado River Basin, Wyoming, United States - RVT147D111 (version 2) ...
CCTTCAGCCGGCCCCAGGTGCGCGCCCGCGCCGGAACGGCCGAGCACTCCTGGTCGACTCGGGACTCGAAGATGAACGGAGCCAGGAAGCCCTCTGGTGAGGTGGCTGTGGCGAGCCGCATTTCGGACCCGAACAGACCGGGGCGCACGTTCACCGGGATGCCCTGCAGCAAGTCGCCCTCGTTCCACGTGACGTTCGCGCTCAGGTGGAGGATTTGGTTAGACCACTGGTAGAAGCACACGGCGTACGTCAGCGTGCCCCCCAGCACCAGCGTTCCGTCCGCGAACGAAGCAGGGGTGGTCGCATTCGGCGGGTACGTCCCTAAAGTGGCGAGTGATCCAGTGGCGAAGGCGTCCCGAAACACGCGGAAGCGTCCGCCGGGCGCGAAATGGATCTCCAAGCCGAAGCCGGGGTGAGTGATCCACGACTCGACCTGAAGCCCGTCCACGAAGAACGTGTACTCGTTGGTGTTGTAGTCCGACACGTTCAGGTAGCAGAGGTTGGTGGCGGTGATCCATCCCACGGCGACGAGCCCGTCGCCGATGGCGAGGAGGGTGTCCGGCTGCGGATCCGGCCCGTCCAGCAGGGCATCGTACTCGTAGGCGAAGCCGGTGCCGCCGATCAGGTACACGTCATAGCCGAGGTCGGCCAGGGAGGCCGGAGCGGCGAAGCAGAGGGCGAGAAGGGTCCCGGCGAGGAAGCGCACAGCGGCCTCCGGAAGCGTGGCGAAGCTGCGGACCGAGCGGCAATGGTAGCACTCGAACTACTTAGCGTGCAGGGCCAGCCCCGGCTTCATCGGCCCCAGTTCCAGCCACACGACGTCGAAGCCGTCCTGGCTGCGGTACTGCCGCACGAACGTCACGTTCCAGTCGGGGTTCTGCGGGGCCTCCGCGGGCCGCTCGAGGATCTGGTCCCAGCCGCGCCAGGCGCGCTCGGGGTCCCGGAACGCCAGGATCACGTGGCGGAACTCGACCCGCTCGCGGCAGGCGGCGACGTCGTCCGGGGTCTGCGCGAGGTGGATGACCGGGCGCTGCGCGCGCCACGCCAGGATCGGGCCGAGGTTGCTCATCACCGGCTCGCCCACCGGGACCTCGTTCTGCACCAGCTCGGCGATCTCGTTCATCGTGCGCGAGCGCGGGGTGCCGCGTTCGGCGGACGACGTCGCCGCCTCCTGGACGCCGCGCTCCGTCTGCAGCAGTCCGTACGCGATCGCGATCGCGGCGACGCCGGCGCGCGTGAGCCGCACGATCGACCTGCCGCTCGCCGCCGTGCCGAGGCGGCCGGCCAGGGCCCACATCGCGAGGAGTCCCGCCACCTCGAGCAGCGCACGGACCGGGAACATGTAGCGCAACCACGGAATCGTCGCGGCGGCGATCAGCAGGTTGGCGACGGCGGCGCCGAGGATCGCGAATCCGGCGGCCCACACCGCGTCGCGGCGCCGGGTCACCACGAGCCACAGCACCAGCGCACCGACCCACAGCGCGCGCGGCCCGGTGAGCACGGCGAGCAGCACGCGCGGCACATTCGCGACGATCTTCTGCGCGACGGGTAGCACGGCGGCGAATCCGCCCGGCACCTCGGGCCGTTCGGGCAGGTGATTGAGCGTGAACCACGAGCGGCCGCCGATGCCGTCCCACACCGACAGCACCGACAGATCCCACGCGGGCGAGCCGAAGGCCTGCCACTTATACCACCACCACGGCGCCATCGGCACCGCCCAGCCGATCATGGCGATCACGAACACGCGCCGCCGCCGGCCGGGGGCGGCGGCGATCGACGCGCCGCCGGCGAGCCACGGCGCGATCCACAGCATGTTGCCGCGAAACAGCCCGGTGAGACCGAGCAGCAGGCCGAACAAGAGCGGGAAGCGCGCGGCGCGGCCGAGCGCGATCGCCGCGAGGGCGCCGGTGAGCCCGAGCGTGAACGGCAGCTCGTTGAAGCCGCCGGAGGCGAAGTGCTGCGCTTCGGGGTCGAGCAGGAACGGCAGCGCCGCGGCGAAGCCGGCGAGGCTGGTGAGCCAGATCGACGACTCGGGGCGCACGCGCAGAATCAGGCGCGCGACCGCCATGCCGATCGCGGCGCCGATCGCCAGGAAGCAGATGAACGGGATCACCAGCACGAGCTGCTCGCGCCGCGTCGGGTCGTTGAACAGCATCGGTTCGGCGCCGGGCAGCCGGACGATCTTCGGCGTGACCGAGAACACCCACGCCTGGGCGAGCACGAGACCGGGCTGCAGCACGGCGAGCGGCCACGGCGGGCTCGCGTGATGTGCGAGCTCGATGGGCAGCGCGTAGGTGGTGGCCAGCTCGCCGGTCTCGGCCAGGTGCCGCGCGGCGAGCGCGTACTGCGCGGCGTCGTAGCCGAGCACGGGATTGCGCATGCCGGGGTTCCACGCGGTGATGTGATGCGTCCAGAGGACGTTCGCGGTGAGCACCAGCACCAGCACCAGGAGCACGCGCGCGAGGGACCGCTGAAGGTGGATCACGGGGCGGAGACTAGCCCGCGGTGTGAGGTGTCGCCACCGGGTGGGCGCCGAGTCGGAGCAGGTCGCCGGGCGGCACCTCGTGCGAGCGCCCACGGCGCCGGGGGGGCGCAGCCGGGTCGTACGGCCCGGGCCTTTGCTGTAAGGATGTCTGCCATGGTTTCCGACGGTATCGACAGCTTCGCCCATCGATTCGAGCCCGCTGCGCCTGACGGGCCGCGGACGGTGCTTCTGCTCCTGCATGGGACCGGCGGGGACGAGAACGACCTCGTGCAGCTGGCGGGGATGCTCGCCCCGGGAGCGGCGTACCTGAGCCCGCGTGGGAAGGTGCGCGAGAGCGGGATGCCGCGCTGGTTCCGGCGGATCGCCGAGGGGGTGTTCGACGAGGACGATCTGCGGGCGCGCGCGGAGGAGCTCGCGGGATTCGTCGTTGCGGCGGCCCAGCGCTACCGGTTCGAGGAGCGGCCGGTCCTCGCGATCGGGTTCTCGAACGGCGCCAACATGGCGTCGGCGCTGATGCTGTTGCATCCCGAGGTGCTCGCGGGCGGTGTGCTGCTGCGCGCGATGCTGCCGTTTCGCGAGATGCCGGCGGCCGATCTCTCCGGTCGCGCGGTGTGGATCGGCGCGGGCAGCGAGGATCCGATGGTGCCCGACGGGCATCCGCAGCGCCTTGCCGATGCGCTGCGCGGCTGTGGCGCCGACGTCACGCTCCACCTCGCCCCGGCCGGCCACGGGCTCACCCTGCAGGACGTCGAAGCCGCGCGCGGCTGGCTCGCGCTGCATCTCTAGTGTCCCAAGTCAGAAGTTCGCCGGCGTTCGAACGCCGCTGCATCTCGCCCTGCGGCGTCGCTCCTCCTCGACGCATCTGCACAATACGTCTCGTCGTCGATCCTGGCGGGGCTGGTGCTTCGGCGTTCTCGATGCGACGACGGACTTCTGACTCGGGACACCAGGCGCGCAGCGGTCACGCGAGCGCCGCACGCCGAATTCCGGCGAAGCCCGTGGCCGGCCAGCCGCAGAATCACCTCTGCGTTGCCTCTTTCCCTCTCCGGCTGCGCGGGCCGAGAAAACGCGTTCTGCCAAGGGTGAGCGGATCCGCCAACGTCGCGCGGGGCGGATCCGGACCGCCCGACTCCGGCTCGGGCTCCCGCAGGCCGACCTGGCTCGAAGAGCGGGGGTCGACGAGCGGACGGTGCGCAACAGCGAGCGGGGTCTTCGGGCACCGAGGCGGAGGACGGTGAGGCGGTTGTTGTGTGCCTTGAGCAGGGAATCAGGACGCGGCTCCGCCCAGGCTACCGGATGACCGCCATCTTGCGCGTGGCTGAGCGGCCGCCGCCTTCCAGCCGGTAGAGATAAACGCCCGGCCTCCAGCGCTCCGATGGCACCGACACGTCGTGACGGCCGGCCTCCCTGAAGGCGTGATCGAGCAGGGTGGCGATCCGGCGTCCCTGCAGGTCGTAGACCGCAAGAGTAACGGTCGCCGGTTCGGGCAGCGAGAAGCGGATGACCGCCCCCGACTGCACCGGATTCGGGATGCACTGGGCGAGAGCGAACGCCGGAGGCACGGGCGGAGGCTCGATCGGAATCGAGAACGCCGCCAGGCCGACGGCAGGCAGGCCGCCCGCGCGGGTGAACCCGCCACCCACGTAGACGGTGTTTCCGTCAGCCGCGAGGGACCAGACCAGACCGTCCAACCCCGGGTCCCATTCGGTGGCGAGACCCGTCGAGGTGTCTAAGGCGGCCAGGCAGATGCGTGGTTGGCCGCCGATGCTGGCAAAGCTCCCGCCCACATAGAGAAACGAGTCCGTGAGCGCAAGCGCGCGAATGCGCGGATTGACGATGTCCCACTGTGTCGGGTCGGGGTTCCAGGCCGTGGCGAACCCTGTGAGGGCGTCGAGCGCGGCGAGGGATCTGCGAGGCTGGCCGCCGATCTGGGCGAAAGCCCCGCCGACATAGACAGTGTTGCCTGCCACGAGCAGCGACTCGACGATGCCGTTGTCCGTGTCGGGATTCCAACGCAGGAGAGCGCCGGTGCCGGCAGCCACAGCAGCGATCCCCCGCCGCGGCTGCCCGCCCATCCGCTGGAAGATTCCGCCCAGGTAGATCGTGCTTCCTCCTCGTGCCAGGGCGTACACGGGCCAGTTTGCGTTTGGATTCCATGGAAGAACCTCGCCCGACATCGCGTCGATGGCGGCAACGTAGTTGCGGGCCTGGCCGCCCACCTCCGTGAACTCGCCGCCCACGTAGAGCATGTCGCCCTCAAGCAGGAAGACTGTCCCGACACTGTTGCCGCCCGGGTTCCATTCAGTGACTTCACCGTTCAACGTGTCGAGTGCCGCGAAGCGCCGTCGCGGCTGCGGGGCACCACCGATGTTCGCGAAGTTGCCGCTTACGAACACTCGACCCTCCCTCACCGCGATGGCGGTGCAGATGGAACCGTCAGGATTCGGGTTCCAAGGCCTCACGGCGCCTGTGGTGAGGTCGATTGCGGCCAGACCGGCTCGGTGTTTCCAGTCACCGACCAGGCCGAAGATTCCGCCCAGGTACAAGATGTCACCTGAGGCCACCACTGTGCTGACGGGCAGATCCGGCCTAGGATTCCAGCCCATGAGAGCCCCTGTCTCCTTGCTCAGCGCGGCTGCGAACGGTCGACTTTCACCCCCCACCGTTTCGAACCAACCTCCTACGAAAACGGCTTCGCGGGCTACCGCGAGAGCGTTGCAGAGCCGTGGGGGAAACCCCTCCCACTGCGGTCCTGGGTGCGGAGCCGTCCACGCCAGTGCGTCGCCGGTCGTTGGATTCAACATCGCCAGCCCCGCTCGCGGCTGTCCCCCGATTTGCGTGAAGTTCCCGGCGGCATAGAGGGTGTCGCCGACGAGCGCGAGGGCGCGGATCTGCGGTGGCGGGGCGTACTGGAGGTAGATGCCGCTCGCCTGCGCGTCGAAGGGGAGGAGGTGGCCCGTCCGGAGATCGACCGCCGCCAGCATGTTTCGGATCTCCCCGGCGATCCCGCCGAACTCGCCAGCCACATAGAGTCTGTCCGCATGTGGCAGCAGCGCCCACACGGCGCCGATCGCATCCGCCTGCCACGGTCGGACTACTCCAGTGAACGCATCCACCGCCGCAAGGCATCGGCGCGACTGCCCCCCAATGCTGAAGAAGTAGCCGCCCACGAAAACCGTGCTGTCCGTCGATGCCAGACCGTACACCCAGCCTTCCTGATCTGTGTCCAGGTTCCAGTCGAGCACCACCCCGCTCCTGGCGTCCACGCAGCCGAGGTTCTCGTGGGGCTGGCCCCCGACCTCCCGGAAGCCGCCGCCCACGAAAACCCGGTCCCCTGAAACTGCGATCGCGGTGACCTGGGGCGGGTCGATGTAGCCCGGAGATCCTGTCACGTTTGGATTCCAGTCTGTTACCGACCCGTCAGCCCGGATCTGCGCCAGGCAGGAGCGGGGTTTTCCCGCGACGGCCGTGAACTCGCCGCCGATGAACCAACCGCCGGAGCCATCAGGAACGATCGCGTGAACCGAGCCAGCGACCTTCGGGAATGGCCTCAGCGCATCGCCGCTCCGGGCGTCGACGGGCACGAGGCCGCCGCTGTTCTCGCCCACCGAGCGGAACGAGCCGGCGATGTAGAGCGTGTTCCCCGAGCGGGCGATGTCGAGGACATTCCCGTCCGCCCCCCAGAGATTCGGATCGGTGACAGGCGTCCTGGTCGACGGCGCCCCAGCGTGGTGCCCCGTGGATTCGAGCGCGTCCACATCGGCGCCCCCCACCGCTCGCTCGTCACGGGGCCATTGACCGCCAGGCTGGCGACGGGACCAGGGCGAGTGGCCCGTCAGCCGGGCATCTCGCAGGAACGCGGACGTGTCGGGAAGCGCTGACACCCAGTGGGGCAGCGCCTCGGCCGAGGTCCGCGCACCGACGCCCGAAGCCAACAGGCCGATGCCAATCAGGATGCAGAACCGGAGCTTCGCCACTGGTCTCGCCGCCTACCGCAGCATCACGATCTTCGAGAGCCGCGCACCTCCGGCGAAGGTCAGCCGAACGAAGTACACTCCGCTCGCGACGCGGGTCCCACCTTGATCGCGCCCATCCCACGTCACCTCCGTCCTGCCGGCCGGCAGCTCGCGGTCGAGGAGCGTGGCGCGCCGCCGTCCCACGACATCGTAGACCGCCAGTCGCACCGCCATCCGCGAGGGCAGCTCGAGCCGCAGGCCCACCTCGGGCGCGCCCCACCGCGGGCGGGAGACCGCCATCTGCACTCCGCTGCCAGGGCCCGCGCCGTCGCCGACTCCCGCGATCTGCGGGCACGAGAGCAGGAAGCTGTCGACTGTTGCATTCGCGGGCGGAAACACGCCCTTGATATCGATTGATGCCAGGAGATCGTCCCAGGCGGCCAGATACTCGCTTGCGTTAATTCGCAGGTACTCGCTCGCATGCCAGTTCTGAAGCTCTCCCGGTTCCCCTTCAGCGGCCTCGAGCAACCACACCGGGTTGGTCCAATGCGTGGCCACCGTGTCGGTGGGATCGGCACTGGTGGTTGTCTCGAAGAAGATCCGATCGAGGTTGACCGTGTACGGCATCCACCACTGACCGTTGCGGCGGAAGACGTGGGGTGACTCGACGACGGTCGTCGCGCCCTGGAACGTGGGTCGCTCGGTGCTGCTGAACGGCTTCTCCAATGCCGTCCAGGTGAGCAGGTCTGGTGACCTCGCGACGCCGACCGCCATCTTGGGCGCCCGGATCGAGTCCACAGCGACAAAGTACATCAGCCACTGGCCGGTGTTGATCGGATCCGGCATGACGAAGGGATCCCGAAGCTGCTGACCGTTGTAGTCCAAGGGGTTCTTGCTGGCCCAAGGGATCTGCGGCGAGGTGAGCACGGGATCGTCGCTGGGCTCCCACGTGTTGAGATCGGTCGAGGTCGCCAGTCCAATGCGCTGGTCGCGCCTGCCATCCTCGTCGCGGACACCGGTGTAGAACATATGGAAGATCGGGCCGCGCTGGACGATGGTCGGCGCCCAGACGTGCAACTCGTCGAACTTGTTCGGCCGGAAGCTCAGTGCAACGGTGTCGGGCTGGTTGAGCCCTCCGGGGCCGAACCACGAGTTGAAGTCGGTCGTCCAGATGTGACCGATGTTCTTCTCGTTAAGGTCGTCCTGCCTGGGCGGCTGGTCGTACCAGTAGTTGTGCCTGATATAGAAGAGGTGCAGCGCGTAGCGATTGCTCGACTCGTCCACGAAGCCACGCGTGAAGGCGAAATCCTTCGGCTGGATCGCGTAGAGCTGCCCCGGCGGTGGCGGGGAGAGCAGTTGCTCGAAGAAGCGCGTCTGACAGCTCTGCGGGCTCTCGGACGCGGGTTCGTCGTCGGCAGCGAGCGTGGCCGCGGAGACTGCTCCGATCGCCGAGCCTACGACCGCTTGGCACTCGGGCAGCAGGGCCGCCACCGAGGCCACTCCAGTGACGGAGCCTTCGGAGCGGGAGGTGATCGCAAGCGGCAGGCTCCAGGAGGAGTCGGGAGCCATGATGCTCATCTCGTTCGCCGCGTTCAGGCCGGACCCGACAGCCGTGACCTTGAGTTGCAGGGACTGGTGAACGCTCGATGCGCGAAGCGCCACGGGCGGGTAGCTTCCGGCGACCCCTCCGTTGTAAGTCGCCTGGTTCGACTCGATGACTCGGGAGGAATTCGGATCGCTCGGATCGAGCGCGACGACCTTGAACTTGCCGCGTCCGCCCGCGGGCGGGTCAACGATCTGCTGCGCCTCGACAGCCGGGTTGCCGTCCTCGGAACAGAAGTACGCCGTGCGGCGATGGGCGGCGCTGTCCGCCGCGGTGGCGGGCTCCTCGATCCGGTACATCCGGGCGTCGTCGAGCAGGCAGGCCTCGAGCGTGTCTGCGGCCACGAACTGGAGCGAGGCGCTGTCGGCGACCCAGAGCAACCGCCACTCGGAAGGCAGCCGGCCTTCCGTGGGACCGGCCTGAATGAGCAACGTGCAGCGGGTTGCCTCGGTGAACGTGAGGCCCGTCGCGCCGTTGGACCAGCGCAGATCAAGCGCGGACGAGGGGCGGGGAACGAGAAGCAGCATCAGGGCGAGATGATACCAGCGAAAGCGGCACATGGGACGACCTCGAAGTCGAAAGGGCTCTCGCGATTGTGGGCGTGGAAAACCGGAATACGCAGGGCATCAGTTGTGCCGTGAACGGCGTGAGTGCGAAAAAGGCCGCCAACCCGATTCACGTCCACGGTTTGTCGCAAGGCACTGAACTGCCGGGGGGCTCGACGGTTGCCTCCACTGGCTGCCTGAGTGGCAGCCACCACGCGTTCTGTCGGTCAGGCGAAACCGCTCTACCCCCGCCTCCCCTCATACGCCCGATACATCAACGCCTCCGCCACCGCCTGATCGTTCACGCGCTCGGCGCCGTCGAGATCGGCGATGGTTCTCGCCACGCAGCGCGCGCATCACGCCGCGCGCCGAGAGCCCGGAGCGATCGATCGCCTCGGCGACCAGCGCGCGGGCGATGGGATCGAGCGCGCACACGCGGCGCAGGCGCGCATCGGGCAACTCAGCGTTCAAGAATCCCCGTCGCTGCTGCCGCGCGCGCGCTTCGCGTACGCGCGAGCGCACGACGGCCGACGACTCACCGGGCTCGGCGCTCTGCAGTTCACTGGAAGTCAGCGCGACGACCTCGACCTGCAAGTCCAGCCGATCGAGCACGGGGCCGGAGACACGCGCGTGGAGCTGCGCGAGCTGGACCGGGGTGCAGCGGCAGCCTCGCTTGGGGTGGCCCAGCCAGCCGCACGGGCAGGGGTTCATGGCCGCGATGAGCAGTGCGCGCGCCGGGAACTCCACCGTGGCTCCCGTGCGAGATGCACACCGGGCCCCTTCGAGCGGCCCGCCGCGGGCCGATGCACAGCGCGTCATGGGCGGCGGTGATCGGCATTGCGTTCGCACGAGCACCTCGCCGCACACGTTGGCGAGCGCGGGTGACCGCGCCGAGACGTTCGCGGATCTCGTGCTCGATTCGAGGAAGCACGAAGGTCATACGACGCACTTGCCCTGGGGTCGTTTCGAATCCGGAGACCCATCACGCGACCCCGCGTTGCCGAAAGTCGCAATGCTGCAATTTTCACATCGGTAACTTCGCGGTCACGGGAACGCATCCGCCCGCCCGCTAGCGTGCGCGGCCATGGGAAGCGGCCGTGGCCAGGCATCGCGTCACACGGGGAAGGTGCTGAGCCGTTCCGCCACGTGGTTCCGACACCGGGATTTCACTTCCGCCGCTTCCCTCCTGCTTGCCCACACCATCTGCGAGGGAGGCTCCATGCGTTTCGCTGCGAACGATGGTCTCACGTCTCTCCGGCGCGGAGTGGCTGCGCTCGCGCTGGTCGCCTGTACGGCGGGCAGCGCTTCCGCGCAGCTCCTCTTCGACGGCAACCTGGTTCACAACAACAACTCCAGCGGCACGCTCGCGGGGCAGTTCCTCGGCTCCAACGGCGCGGGCGCTCCCACCTGCGGTGCCCCCGGCGCTTTGACTGCGGCGACGCTGTTCTCGGTGACCTACCCGCACAACAGCTATGCCGATCCGCTCCTCTCGGGCGGCATCTACCCGAGCACCAACTTCCAGCCCGGCCTAGGCAGCCCGGCCTACGGCAACGCGGTCGCGGTCATCAACGACGGCTGGTTCGAGCAGGTCTGCCTGCAGGGCGCCGTCGGCCCAAACCTCGACGACCGCTGGTGGGAGGGCTGGACCACGTTCGACTCGACCGGCGCGGGCGAGGTGATTCCCAACCGTCCACTGGCGACCTACGACAACATCGGCGTGTTCGGCCAGATGTACTGGTCGGCGGACAGCAACTACCTCGTTCGCGGTCAGCTGCGCGTGAAGAGCCAGGCGACGCTGCACATTGCGCCGGGCACGCACATCTTCCAGGAGAACGCCACGGTCGGCACGATCATCGTCGAGCGCGGCGGCAAGATCTACGCAGTCGGCGCCGAGTGCGACCCGATCATCATCACCAGCGACCAGGCGCCGGGTCAGCGCGACCGCGGCCAGTGCGGCGGTCTGGTGATCAACGGTTACGGCCAGACCAACGTCGTCAACTCGTGCGCCGGCGACTCGGCCGCGAGCGAAGGCGGCTCCATCGGCTTCTTCGGCGGCGCAGACGACAACGACAACTCGGGCGTGCTGAAGTTCGTGCGCGTCGAGTTCGCCGGCCGCGAGGTCAGCCCGAACAACGAGCTGAACGCATTCACGTTCAACGCGATCGGCAATCAGACCCGGGTCGACTGGTGCCAGGCGTTCCGCGGTGCCGACGACGGGTTCGAGTGGTTCGGCGGCATGGCCCGTTCGAAGTACCTGGTGACCGTGGACGGCACCGACGACGGTATCGACAGCCAGCTCGGCTCGCGCGTGCGCGTGCAGTTCGCGATCGTGCGCACGTCGCCTGAGTTCGCACCCTCGCTCACGCAGAACGGCGAGCGCGGCATCGAGGCCGACAACAACGAGTTCAACAACAACGCCGTGCAATGCTCCGGCCGTTCGTACATGCGTCTGGCCAACGTCACCATGATCGGCGACAAGCGCTCGGGCGCGAACTACCCGGGTTCGACCCAGGGCGCCGAGTGGCGTCGTGGCACTGCGTACGACATGCGCAACTCGATCATCACCAACTACAAGAGCGCGGCCGTCCGCGTGAGCGACGACGCCACGTGGGAAGCGCACTGCCAGGCTCCCCCCGCGGTGCCGGCGGTGTTCTGCCCCGGCGCGGTCAGCGTGCTCCCGATCGCCTCGGGCAACGTGTTCGTGGCCAACAGCCGCCCGAACCCGTTCCGCGACGAGGTGACGCTCCACTTCAACCTGCCGCAGTCGGGTCCCGTCGCGGTGGAGATCTTCTCGGCGGACGGCCGCCGGGTGCAGACGCTGGCGAAGGGCGAGATGGAGGCCGGCCAGCATTCACTGCAGTGGAAGATCGATCGCCACATCCCGAGCGGCGTGTACTTTTACCGCGTCATGTCGGGCGCCGATCAGGCGACCGGCAAGCTGCTGCGGGTCGATTGAAGCGGAAGCCAAAGACAACCCGGGGCTCGGCGGCGCGCATGCGCCGCCGGGCTTTCGGACGTCCCGGCGGCAGCCACCCGCAGGGGCGGACGCCGTCGCTCCCATCCATGCAGGAGGATACGATCGAATGAGTTCCCGTGAGGCTGGTCGTCTTCGTCGCGCGTGGGCACTGGGGCTGGGCGTTCTGCTCGTCTGCATGTGCCTTGGCCTTCCCCGGGCCGACGCGGCTGGAACGGGAGAGATCGGCGGCAGGCTCGTGGCAACCGATACGGGCGAACCGCTGGGCTTCGCCGATGTGCTGCTGACCCCCGAGGACTCGACGATGCGTCGGGTCGGGGGCCTTTCCAACGCCGACGGCACGTTTCTTCTCGAGGCGCCCCCCGGCCGCTACACGCTGCAGGTCCGCGCGCTGTCCTATGCAACGAAGCGGATCTCCGGCCTCGTGATCGAAGAAGGCAGGCTGCTGCCGTTCAGCACGGCGCTCCAGCCCGAGGCCCTGCAGCAGGAAGAGATCGTCGTCGAGGCGCGCCGGGCCGAGAACACCGAGGCGTCGATGCTCGCCGCCCGCAAGAAGTCGACTTCGGTGGGCGACGCGATCAGCGCCGAGCAGGTACGCAAATCCGCCGACAAGGACGCTGCGGAGGTCCTGAGGCGCGTCACCGGCCTGTCGGTGTCCGAGGGCAAATACGTATTCGTGCGCGGGCTCGGCGAGCGCTACAGCTCGACCGAGGTCGACGGCGTGCGCATCGCCAGCCCCGAGCAGAACAAGCGCGTGGTGCCGCTCGATCTGGTGCCCTCGAACCTGCTCGAGAACATCGTCGTGCAGAAGACCTACACCGCCGACCGCCCGGGCGAGTTCGGCGGCGGCGACGTGCAGGTGCGCACCAGGGACTTCCCCGGCCAGCGCACCTGGTCGTTCTCGGTCTCGCAGGGCTTCGCCGAGGGCGTGACGTTCGAGGACCGCAAGACCTACGGGTCGTTCAAGAACGACCTGTTCGGTTTCGGCGCGGCCGCCCGCGGCGTTCCGCCGGAGGTGAACGGAGTCCCGCTGCCGCTGCGTACGCCGCAGACGCTGCCGGAGCTGGCGGGGCTGGCCCGCGCGTTCTCGAACGTGTGGTCGCCGCGCAACGAGAACACGGTGCCGAGCGGAAGCTACTCGGCGACCTACGGCGACGAGTTCAAGCTGTTCGGCCGTTCCCTCGGGCTGATCCAGTCCTGGAGCTACTCGCGATCGTTCGACAAGCGGGAGGAGTCGCAGCGGCTGCTGCTGGGAACCGCCGACACCCTGTACGACTACGACGTGACGCGCTGGACCGAGACCGCCCAGGTCGGCGGGCTCGGCGCCCTCAGCTACCGGTTGTCGCCGGCGCACTCGCTGCACCTGCGCGGCCTGTACAGCAACAGCGCCGACGACGAGGTGCGCATCTACGAGGGCACCGACCACAACACCACCGAGGCGTTCTCGGAGGATTGGCAGCACCGCCGCAACACGCGCCTGATGTACGTGCAGCGCAGCGTGCTGTCGGGCTCGCTCGAGGGCAACCACGAGTTCCGCAACCTGCTCGGCATGAGCTTCGACTGGAGGTTCGGCCGCTCGAGGGCGCGCCGCGACCAGCCGGATCGCCGCGAGGTCACGTACAACCGCCGCTACTACTTCGACGGCGATACGGCGCACTGGACGCTCGGCTCGCAGGGGATCCGCGAGTTCGGCGAGCTGTCGGACGAGGGCTGGGGCACCACGCTGAAGGGAACCATTCCCTATCGGCTGGAAGGGCTCGGCAACGGGAAGATCGTGTTCGGCTACGACCGCCAGACCAAGGAGCGCGACAACTACTACCGGCGCTTCAACCTGGTCGTCGACCCCCGCTACGTCGACTTCGAGGCGCCACCGGAGAGCATCTTCGCGGAGGGCACGTTCGACGGGCAGACCGGCACGGGCTACCTGAGCGACGTGACCTACAACAGTCCCCTCACGGGCGTCGACAACTACCGCGCCGATCAGCGCGTCGAGGCCACGTTCGTCAACATCGACGTGCCGTTCGGGCGGCGGGTTCGCGCGACGCTCGGGCTCCGCGTCGAACAGGGACACCAGAACGTCGAGAGCTTCGCGCTGTTCGATCCCGGCACGGTGCTCGTCGAGGGCGATCTCGACAATACCGACTGGTTGCCGTCGGGGAACCTGACCTGGGCGATCACCGACGCCATGAATCTGCGGCTTGCCGCGAGTCAGACGGTCTCGCGGCCCGACCTCAACGAACTCTCGCCGAGCCCCTCCCCGGAGTACATCGGCGGCTATTTCGTGAAGGGCAATCCGGACCTCAACCGCGCGCTGCTCAGCAACTACGACATCCGGCTCGAGGCGTTCCCGGGGCTGTCCGAGGTGCTGGCGGTGGGGCTCTTCTACAAGAAGCTCGACGAGCCGATCGAGACCGTGATCCGCGGCGGCCAGGTGGCGCTGCTGGTCCCCGAGAACTCGAAGGACGGGCACAACCAGGGGATCGAGCTCGAGGCGCGCGTCGGCCTGGGACGCCTGTGGAAGGGGCTCGAGTCGTTCACGTTGAATTCCAACGCCTCGTTCATCTCCTCGAAGGTGAACCTGTACCCGCGGGTCACCCGGCTCGGCACGACCGAGCATCCCCTGCAGGGACAGGCCGACTATCTGGTGAACGTGGGGCTCGGCTACGTCGTGCCGGGCCGGCTCGACGCGACGGTGTTGCTCAATTCGGTGGGCAAGCGCCTGCGCGCGCTCGGCCACACGCCGCTGCCGGACACATACGAGCAGCCGACCACGACGATCGATGTGACCATGAACGTGCGCCTGCTCGGCAATGCCAGAGTGAAGCTGAACGCGAAGAACCTGCTCGATCCCGAGGTGCGGCGCCTGCAGGGCGACCGCGAGCAGTCCTCGTACCGGAGCGGGCGCAGCTACTCGATCGCTCTCTCGATGGGTTCCTAGCGATC
>Ga0302046_10003347_pt1 | contig 14504 bp, 11 predicted proteins | sample RVTome_11_FD_200261 | JGI IMG/M metagenome (GOLD analysis project Ga0302046, IMG submission 200261) | Soil microbial communities from uranium-contaminated site in the Upper Colorado River Basin, Wyoming, United States - RVT147D111 (version 2) ...
ATAGAAAGACACGAAGAAGCAAGCGACATGGTGGAAACGGTGTTCTATTACATGCTCAGTCAGTTTGACACTGCAGAATTGTCGGCTATGATCGGCCGCGTGCTTACCATGCACCCCGGTTCGGGAAGGTTGCATTACCTGGGTGGAATTCTTTACAGGAAAACGGGTAATCGTGATGCGGCTCTTGAGCAGTTTTCATTGGGCGCGAGATATAGTCCGGGACACGCACCAATCCATGCTGCACTGGCTGAGGAGCATGAGTCCCGCAACGAGATTCAACAAGCCCTTCTTTCCTCTGAACGCGCGCTGTCTCTCGATCCCTTGAAACGCGACTATTACTCTGCAGTCGTCCGGCTTTCCGAAAAATCCGGAATGCTGGATGCTCTCTGCGACCGTTGGCTTGCCCGCTACCGGGCAAGGAAGCACAACGCGGCCCTCAGGGAAGCTTTGATCGGGGCCTTGCACAAGGCAGGGCGAATGGACACTGCCGCCGGGCTCCTGCGTGATATCTCTCCGGAGTGAAAACTCCGGCCATCGTAGAAAGGAAAACAAGGTGCGCACATAACCCATTCCGGCGGATCGATGGGCGGAACGGCAAACCTCTTGCTCTATCCGAAAGAGGGTCTGGTCCTCGCACTGCTGGTGAATTCGGACCAGCGCTTCATTCACCATGCTTGAGAGGTTGCAGACATGTTTCTTTCGAACTGATCTATGCCCACTTTTCATGCGATACCCTGAAGGGTGTCGCTGACCGAAAAAACGATCCTGAAGGATCGTGAAATTATCGGTGGTCGTACTTTAGGCCGGTTTACCGGACTTTCTTCGGCCAGCGTCACCGTTTACGGTGACGCGTGAAGGATCGGGGGATAACTCACTAACAATACAACAAATCATGGGGGGCGTTATGGGCCAAGTATACTACAAACTGTTCTACCATGTAATTTGGCGGAGCAAAGGGAACAGTCCGATTATCACACCGAAAATAGAAGAAGTTGCTTTCCCTTTCATGGAAAACAAGGCCAAACGATATCGGTGTTTTATTCATGCCGTCAATGGAACGGAGAACCATCTGCACGTTGCGATTACAATCCCCCCATCGTTCGCGGTAAGCGACATTGTTGGAAAGTTGAAAGGCAGCACATCGTATTTTTTGAACATGGAGTTGGGGATCACAAAGGGATTTTCATGGCAGGATGGGTTCGGTGTGTTTTCGTTCAGCGAAAGGGATCTGCCAGGAATCGAAGAGTATATCCGGAATCAAAAGGAACATCACAAAACCGGCAAGCTGCGTGACGCATTGGAACGCACGGACTCCGATGATGTTCTCAGCTCGCGATTCCCTGAAGAGTGATCGCTCGTGGAAAGAAGGATCATGGAGGATCTTCACAATGGCCCTTTGCTGCAGACCGGTTTACCGGTCTTCTTTCGATCAGCGTCACCGTTTACGGTGACGCATGTGACATGTCTTCTCCGCAATCCCCGCCCGAACCTGCCCGACTGTGGTTGCGCTATGAACGGCAGGCGGCCAGCCCGCCAGCGGTCTGGCGGGGCGACCTTCCAGGGATTCCTTATTCCGGCGGGCGAAACCCGCAATAAAAAAAACCCCGCCGGAAATTCCCGACGGGGCTTTTTTGCAGCTATGGCCTGAAGTTAGTTGAACGTATACCGAAGGCTGAACAAGATCCGGTAAACGTCAAAGATATCAGCGGTCGGCTCGAAAGACTTTGTGATCAGCTGACTGTTGATACTCCGCAACCGGTATCGGACAGCTCTTGTAACAGGATCGACTGTGGGATTCGTTAACGGAGAGGTTGTGACCATCCGTGTCCCCGTTCCCAGGTCCTTGCTCAAGAGATTTCCAAAATTGAGGATATCAAGCCGGAATTGAAGGCTGTTGACTTTGCCCATCCACTCCGTGAAGACCTCCTGAGTAAGGCTCAGGTCGATTCTGTCGACCTTCGGAAGGAATACGCCATTCCGTTCAGCATACTTCCCTCGGTTTTCGCTGAGGTAGGGATCTTGGTTAATAAATGCATCCCAGGCAGCGGCCTGTTGTGCGGCCGTAAAACTGCCGTAGGCCTCAAAGTTCATTTCCGACTGGTCTTTGGGAATGTAGATTAGGTCGTTGCTGGATCCGCCGTCTCTGTTCAGATCGCCGGAGAAGATATAGCTTGCGTTGCCCTGAGTTCTGATCTCATAGAACGCCGAGATGGTGGTCGCTCCGATATCGAAGTACTCAAACCGGTACGAAGCCGTCGCAAAGAATCGCTCTCCCGGCGAGTTAGCAGAGAATCCGACTCCCGGATTGTTGGGATCACCGGAATGTCGGTTGTTGTTCCATGACCCAAACGCAATGGAGCCGGGATCAACTGTGTTTTTTGCAACGCCGTAACTGTACCCGACTTTGGCATAGAGCCCGTCTCGGAATGGCATCTCCAATGAGCCGGAAAGGTTCCATGAATAACCCACGTTTTGGTTCTTAAGAACGACGGCATTTGAGACGTTTCCGTGAATCCTGCTTGACCCAGACCACCGCGGGCGGTTGTCGACGCCTGTGAAGAAGGTGTCAGGGGCGGCAAGGTTTGCGTTGATGTAGTAGATCCCGTTCACATCCTTGTTATACATGAATTCCGCTGTTCCAACCAGGTCATGCGGAAGTTTCTGATCGACCGCAATGTTTGTTCTCCACAATTGCGGGAATTTGAAATCAGGATCCGTCAAGGCCAGCTCATAGCTCGACGCCGGTGCTCCGGTGACGTTCGTCGGCTTGTAATGATCCGGGTCCGGGTGGAAGGGCCTGTTGTTGAGACGAGTGCCCGCCGGGTCATCATTCAGGGTTTCAAAGCCCGTGAGAACGCCAGTATTTCCTATCTGATTCGAGATCCAGACATATGCCGGTCGCCCCGTGAAGATGCCTGTTCCACCGCGGACCTGCGTGCTGCGGTCACCCATGACATCCCAGTTGAAACCGACCCTGGGAGAAAACAAGATGTTTGCGTCCGGAAGTTTCTTGGTTTCGTACTGGACTTGTGCTCCATTCTCGTCTCTGAACATGAGAGCGTCGGCCAGGGGGTTCTGAAATCCCGTGTCTCCAAAGAACGGAATATCAAATCTAATGCCCGCCGTTACTCTCAGGTCCTGGTTCACCTGCCATTCATCCTGAGCATAAACACCCGCGTACGTGACCTCAAGGGGCTGAATGGGCTTCTCCTGGCCGGGGATGTTGGACCATCGAACCTGGAAACGTCTCAGGTTGACTGGAGAAGTGGTCCGATTCGGGTTCGCAATGTAATCGTTTGCGTCAGCATAGAAGTCGGCCAGTGAGTGGTAAACGTATGCACTCTGTGAACCGGGAAAGAACACATTTTCCGATTCATAGAGTTCCAAACTTGCTCCAAACGTCAGGTCATGGTCAACGCCGAAAATCGTGAAGTTGTTCTGAAGCTGGAAACTGCTGTACCTCAGTTCATTGCTCGGTGTAAAAGGCTCAAATCCAAACGTCGTATAAACGGTTTGGTCAGTGGAGGAATTCAGAACGTCCACCATGGGGAAGAAATCGCCGCGGGAGTCACGGCTTTCATCCTGGAACGTGTATCCGACAATAAGGTTGTTTGCCATGTTGTCGCCAATTCGTGAATTCCACTCTCCAACGATGGACCGGATGTTCTCCAGAATGATATAGTTCGAATTCTGGAAGTTGAGGGCATTGGTGCTGCTCCTCCGGCCGCCGAATCCCAGTGACGATGAGTTGGAGGCAAGGACATCAGTCTGGGAATCAAGATGCGTGTAGCGAAGACTGACTTTGTTCCGATCGTCAAAGTTGTAATCAAATCGAAAGAGGAACCTGGTTGCCGGGATCTCATGATCATACGCTTGAAACGGTCCCGTGTCATATCCAAAATTGGTTCGGAGAAACGAACTGAGACCAATCAAATCAGATTCCAGAACCCTCGTGATATTTCCACCAACGGGTTCTCCGCCTTTGTTTGCCCTGTAGGTCGTTCCAGGTTGGAGGGTGTTTTCGTTCTCAAAGCTTGTGAAAAAAAACAATTTATTTGGAATGACAGGTCCGCTCACCCTTGCACCAAGAAGGTCATACTTGAACGTACCGGGATCGAAGCTGAAATTGCCGGCTTCGGTGCCCACATTTCCTTCATTACGGAATTGGTAGTAGGCCGAACCCGAGTATTCATTCGTGCCGCTCTTCGTAACGGTGTTAACGCCGGCACCCACAAAGTTTCCCTGACGGACATCGAAGGGGGCGATGTTAACCTGAATCTGTTCAACCGCATCGAGGGAAATTGGAGAGACGCCGGTTCTGTCTCCCGGCTGCCCTGCGAGCCCGAATGAGTTGTTGAAGTATGATCCGTCAACGGTCATGTTGTTAAGACGGTTGTCCTGACCCGCGAAGGAAAAACCAAAGTTGTTGGGACTGTATTGTGGCGTCAGGCGAGCAAGGTCCTCAATCCTTCGATTGATTGACGGTAACCGTTGGATCATCTCAGTGCCGACCGAGGTTGCAGCACCGGTCCTCTCGGCGCTGAAGATTGCGTCGCGCTCTCCTGTCACCGTCACGACGTCTGTCGTGATGGCAACATCGCGCATTGTGAAATCTGCATTTGTCGTAACGCCAAGGCTCAGATAAATATTCTCTCTGGCCTGACTTTCAAAGCCGACATAGGAAACGGTCACGGTATATGGACCTCCAACTCGCATGCCGGGGATCGTGTAACGACCGTCTGCCCGGGTGCTGGCACCGTAGTTGGTTCCTGATGGAACATGCAGCGCAATGACGTTCGCTCCGGGAAGATGTTCGCCCGCGCTGTTTGTAATAACTCCGCTGATCGCCGCGGTCGTCACGCCCTGCGCCAAGGCAGTGAGCGGAAGGAGCACAGCAGCGCACAAGAGGAGAATCCATCTCATCTTGACATGGTTCATAAAGCCTCCAGAATTTGTAGGTAAGAGGAAAATTGTTTTGTGTGAATTGGTAGGACGATCAAAATCACCACCCAGGGAATTCTAATGCAAATTACGCGCAGGAATTCTAACGAAGAAAGTACAAAAACACAAGTAGAACATGAAGAAGAAATTGTAAACTCTCAGTTGTGAAATCGTAACGTGTGGATAACTCAGGCGATCCTTCTGATGAACGCTCGTAGTTCCTGATTCGGCACACTTCGAGTGTGGATAACTTGTTACTACCCATGATGCACTGAGGGATAAGTTGCTCACTCTTTGGTTCGGATTGCCCATGATTAATTTGAACCTCTCACATCGGAAAAAATCCAGCCCCTTGATTTTTAATTGAAGTGTGGAACCTTGTGCGTCTTGGATATCCTGAACCTAGCCTAAATCATAAAACTTGAATCCTGAAGCTAACTCCAACATTGGGTCTGGTTTTTCGAACTTTTCAACCGAAAACTCAAAAAAAACTTGCCTAATAACTCCCCCATTTTCTTGGGCTTTTTGTGGACTGTAAACACTTGAATCCAATGAGCTTACGGAAATACGAAGTTTCCTAAGGAATTCGCAAAAAAGCAAAATTATGCAATGATGACAGGCGTTTTCGCATTTTCTTGTTGACATTCTTTCTAAATCCCCTATATTTCTGGGGAAATTTGATGGTCGTTTGTTTTCAAATAGGTAGCAGGGTTAGCTTCAAGGAAGGTTTAACTAATTTCAATATCTTCAAACCAATCACAAAGGGTCAAAACAATGCCAAAATCAATGTCCAAGAGCCAGGTTGCTGCCCATATCGCCAGCAAATTTGAGCTCAAGAAAAAGACGGCAGTAGGGATTCTGGAGGAATTGGCCGAATTATCATACCGCGAAGCTAAAAATTCCTTTACACTCCCCGGAATTGGAAAATTGGTCCTCGTGAACCGAAAGGCACGCTTGGGCCGCAATCCGGCAACGGGTGAGCAAATCCAGATTCCTGCTAAAACAGTTGTGAAATTCCGCGTTGCGAAAGCCGCGAAAGAAGCAGTGTTGGGCGCTCGATAAACAGCGGCTTTTTCGACTCATTCCTAACGCCCCGATATCTCGGGGCGTTTTGTTTTCTTGCCTTTTCATTTTTGAACATCGAAATTGCTATTGTCCCACCACCTTAATCAGATCAATGCCGCCGCCTTATTCAAAATTTGAAACAGAAATGCAGGTTCGGCCCGACGATATCGACATGAATCAGCATGTCCATAACAGCCGCTATTTCGACTATGTCCTGGCCGCCCGATATGACCAAATGGAACGGTGTTATAAGATGCCTATGCCTGAGTTCCTTAAGCTGGGATTCGGATGGGTCGTGCGGACGGCTTTCATCGAATATAAACGCTCGCTGGGCCTGGGTGACGGATTTGTTGTTAGGACCTGGATTGATAAAGTAGGGGAAAATGGCGTCGATGTGCATTTTGAGATCATCAAAAAGGCAACGGGGAAGTTAAGCTGCGACGGCTACTTCCACTATACAATGGTTAACACGGAAACCGGGCGGGCCGAAAAGATTCCGGATTGGATCATAGAAAAATACTCTGTTTAAGCATTTTGAATGAAGTGTTCGCAGTTTCGTTTCTTTTTGCTCCCTGCTTTTTTATTTTTCCACTGAGGGATTGTGGCCACTAATCATGTAAAAATGAGTTTGAAATCGGGGTTCCTTCGTGCCCTTTGTGCGCTGATCGTTTCTTCGTGTTCCCTGGAATCCCAGGTTCTTGGGGATTTCACGACGAGCGATGGGATAAGATTCCGGGTGGAGAAGGTTCTCGGCAATTTGGAAGTTCCTTGGTCCATTGTTTTCGGCCCGGCTGGGGAAATGCTGTTTACCGAGCGGTCCGGACGTCTAATGGTTCTCGAAAAGGGGAGCACAAAGCCGACCTTGATTGCAGAAATCAGCGAGGTTGTCCATCAGGGAGAAGGCGGATTGATGGGACTTGCCCTCCATCCACAATTTAAGAGCAACGGGCTTCTTTATATGAGCCACACCTTCAGGCTTAAGGGCTCGCTTGCAAATCGGGTTGTCCGGTATTCATTAAAGAATCGAGAATTGGGGAATCCGACCATCATAGTAAGGTACCTCCCCGGTTCTGCGGTCCATAACGGCTGCCGGCTCCGGTTTGGTCCGGATGGGAAACTGTACGTAACCACAGGTGACTCTGCTGAGAGGCAGATCGCCCAGGACCCTTCGTCCCTTGGCGGCAAAATACTCAGATTGAACGACGATGGATCCATCCCGAAAGACAATCCCTGGCCCGGCTCCGAAATTTTTGCCTTGGGATTCAGAAATCCGCAAGGAATCGATTGGCATCCCCAGGCCGGATTGCTCTTTGAGACAGAACATGGTCCGTCGGGATTCGACGGACCGGGCGGGGGTGACGAAGTGAACATAGTTGAAGCGGGTGCAAACTATGGCTGGCCCTTGATCCATCACAGGGAACAAAAAGCCGGATACAAATCTCCGTTTCTGGAGTATACGCCCGCAGTGGCGCCGGCGAGCGGAATGTTCTACCGCGGGAACGCGTTTCCGGAATTTCGGAATAACTTCTTTTTTGGTTGCCTCAGAGGAACTCGTATCCAACGCATCACCCTTGATGAAGCCAGTCCGCAAATCGTTCGCGGTGAGGAAAGCCTGCTTGAGGACGAGTTCGGAAGAATCCGCGAGGTTACAACGGGCCCTGATGGCTTTATCTATTTCTCAACGAGCAATACGAGCCGCGGACAAGCCTCGTCTGATGACGATCGGATATTACGGATTGTGCCGATAAGCCAATGATGAAATATCGGAAAACTTCTTAACACGGAGTATGGGTAGTGGGTCAGTTTCCCGTTGTAAAGAAAATCGCAGAGACGCAGAGACGCGGAGGAGCGCAGAGGGATCAAACAAAATGGGCTGTTCCTCTGCGATTCTCTGCGTCCTCCGCGTCTCTGCGTTTATCTTTAGTTCAAAACGACCCACTACCGGAGTATGGAATAAAGGAATCCAGTATTCGATGGTCCATCATTCCAACAAAGTGGTCCTGAGCCTTCCATGGACCGACCCATTTGTTCCATTATTCCGATAAAGTGTTTTTGAATCTCCCATGAGCCGACCGAAACTCTTCCTCAACATCATCTGGCATCAACACCAACCTTCCTATCTCGATCCGTCATCCGATGAACTTCAGGGTCCCTGGGTTCGCACGCATGGAACAAAAGACTACTATGACATGGCGTCGCTGGTCGCGGGGTATCCGGATATCCATGTAACCGTCAACTTGACCTCCTCGCTCTTGTCGCAACTGGAGGAGCAATATGTCACGAGGATCGGGCAATTCTACAGTTCCCGAAGCAACAGAATTGACGCCGGGGGTTATTTTACAAAATTTGCCGGGCGCACCGATCCCTGGATCGATCTTGCGCTGAAACCAACAGGAGATTTTGACGAGAGAGACCTCGGATTTCTCACCGAGAACACATGGAATGCTTTCGGGATAAGTGAGGTGATGTTTGACAGGTTTCCCCAGTACAAAGCGCTCCGCGAAAAGTGGAGAGCGGGCGGGATTAAGGCCCTGACGGAGCAAGAGCGCCGCGAGATTAAATTCTGGTTTTACATTGCAAACTTCGACCCGGACTTTCTCGAAAGCAAGGTTCGGCTTGTCACCGGGGCGGTCATTGACCTTTCAGAATACCTGGAGAAGAACGGTGAAGGTGCGTATCTTCTTAAGAAGACCGTAACGGAAGACGATTGCAATCGCATCGTTGCGGAAGCATATAAGATCCTCGCTGCGATCATTCCGCTTCACAAAAAGCTCATGTATCACCCTGCGTCCTGCAAGGGACAGATCGAAATCATTACCACGCCCTTCTATCATCCCATCCTGCCGCTCTTGTACGATTCCGACCTGGCAAAGCTTTGTCAACCCAACGATCCCATGCCGCAGCGATTTCATTATCCGCATGATGCCGAAGTTCAGGTGGCAAAGGCGGCGGCGTACTATAAAAGAATGTTCGGAATACTCCCCGCGGGAATGTGGCCGGCCGAGGGATCCGTTGCACACGATATTGTACCTGTTTTTGGGAAAAAGGGCATTCAGTGGATAGCAACAGACGAGAAAATCCTTGCGCGCTCCAAACCCGATAACCAGCCAAAATTCTATCCGTATGGCGTCTTTGGCAATCATGGGAGTAAAGAGTCTGTGGTCGTGGTGTTTCGGGATACTGAACTCTCCGACAAGATCGGTTTCACGTATCAGACCTGGAAGGGTGCCGAGGCAGCAGAGGATTTCGTTCAGCACGTTTTAAGGTACACGCCCGGCGAACAGGAGCCGGACCGGCTTCTGACCGTCATTCTTGACGGAGAAAACGCCTGGGAATGGTACAGACACGATCCTGACGGCAAGGAATTTCAGCATACGCTCTACAGGCGTCTGTCCGAGCTCTACAAATCTGGTGAGATTATTACAGTCTCGACAAGCGAGTATTTGGGGGGAAATCCGCACCGTTTTGTTCCGGCTCATCCTATTGAATCATTGCCACGATTGGAGTGGCTCTGGCCAGGTTCCTGGATCAATGCGAACTATGACACCTGGATTGGGGAAGATGAAGAGAACAGAGCCTGGGAGTATCTTCTCACCGCGAGACGGGACCTTGAAGCATCCGGCGTCCCTGAGCCGGAACCGGACGCCACACCGCCGAAAAGCGGCACAAAGAAATGGTTTGCCTATAGGGCCTGGGAATCTCTCTACGCGGCCCAGGGGTCCGATTGGTTCTGGTGGTATGGGACCGATCAGACCGCACCAGCCGGCGACAAGCCGTTCGATCTTGCTTTTATCACGTTGATAAACAACATCTACGCCTTTGCCAAAAAGGCCGGAGGGGAGATTCCGGATCGAGTCTTCGCGCCGATCATCAAAGATGCGCCGTTACCAAGAGCGATGAGGTCCGGATCAATGGCTCAAAGTGAAGGGGATTTGGTAACGGTTGTCCTCCAATGCGATGCAAAAGGGATCTATGTCAGAAAAGCGATTTTCGTCACCGGGAACATTCCGCAGCTTGGCAGCTGGATCCCCAATAAGGTGCGAATGACTACCGATGATGGAACCGGGAGGGATACAAGTGCAGGCGATAGCGTGTGGACCTGCAAGGTTCAAGTCCCGCCCCAAACCCTTCTTGAATATAAATTTACGAACAGTGGGGCTCTCGGATCCTGGGATCCGGGGGAAGAATTTCCGTCCTTTTCCAGGTCTATCCTTGTTGACAAACAACCGGGAGAAACCCTGATACTCACAGACAGATTTGGGGTCCTGTGATCCGATCGCTTTTCCCACCGGCCTTACAACGTCTTCGTTCCTTCGTGAGTATCATCGTTATCGGAATTATCGGAATTATCGGATTGATCGGCGGATGCCGCGGGAAGACAACGTCCTCAATTGAGCTCGAGGGTGAATGGCTTTTCTTAATTGATCCGGCCGATGTTGGAAAGTCAGAGCAGTGGTTTCAGCCCGAGTATCCGCGAACCGCCTGGCAATCGATGGAGGTTCGTGAGTTTGAGGGTCGACACGGCTTTGGGTCGCAGGGCGAAGCGGTGTGGCTCGCAAAGAAATTTCAATCCGCCGGGCTGGATTCCGCACAGGTGCTCTTATTCGACAAAGTTTTTGGCGGGTTGGAGGTGTGGCTGAACGGTGTGCCAGTCGGGTCCGTTAAGACTCATGGAGATGTCTATACATGCAATATCGCCGGTTTGCTCCGGACTGAAACAAATGAGCTGGTCGTTCGCCTGGGCGCAGGTGGAGAATTATACAGACCGATTTCCGTCGTGCAGGCGAAGAACTTGCAGGAGGTGTTTGGATCTTCACAAAGGGAGCAATCTGCCCGGCCAAGCGCAGACTGGGTCAGGGATGCCGTCGTTTATGAAATTTCGGTTCGTTCGTTTTCTGCCGATGGGACCTTTGGTGCCGTGGAGAGGAAGGTCGATGAACTCGGAGATCTCGGCGTCTCAGTTCTGCTTCTCATGCCAATCCATCCGATCGGAGATGTCAACCGGAGGGGTTCGCTTGGTAATCCGTACGCGGTTCAGGACTTCCATGCGGTGAATCCCGAATTCGGCGTAATGGAGGAGTTTCGTTCTCTTGTCGAAACAGTTCATCGCCGCGGAATGAGGATTCTGATGGACTTTCCGGCAAGCCAGGCAGCGTGGGATAGCAAGCTGATGTTTGAACATCCGGAATGGTTTTTGAAGGATGAATCCGGAGCAATCGTTTCGCCCCATCCGCTATTGACGGACGTCGCGGGGCTGAATTACGATCACCACGAACTTCGAAAATTCATGATCGATGCGATGGAATTCTGGGTGCGCGAGGTTGGCATTGATGGATATCAGTTTGATGGGGCGGAAGTCATTCCTCTGGATTTCTGGGAAATTGTAAGGAGCCGCCTTGAGAACATAAAGCCGGTCATGTTAATCTCGAACAATCCCGGTCCGCAGGATCACCTCAGCGCATTTGATGTAACAATGGGATGGGGATCGTATGACAGCATGGTGAGTGTTCTGGACAACGTGGCTCCTGCGTCACAACTAGGGGATGCTCTCAGGAACGAACAACTTCGGTTTCCTCAAGGTGCTATCCATTCCCGGATTACAACACAGCCAAGAGGGACATTTTGGAGGACATCCGGGTCCAGACCGTCGGGGCGTAAAAATGCGCGATTGCTTGCGGCCGCTGCGTCATTTCTTCTTCCCGGCATTCCGGTTATCCATAACGGAGATGAAACAGGGAGTTTGCATGAGCTGGAGGTTTACGAAAAGAATCCTGTCAATTGGAATGCAAATCCGGAGTTTCGGGAACTCTATGAACAGCTTATTGGAATGAGAAAGGACAAGGAAGTCCTTCGTCGCGGGGAATTTTCTTATCTTCAAAATTCGGATGAAGACGTTGTAACATCATTTGAAAGGCGCTATGACGGGAACCGCGCGATTGTCCTCTTGAATTGGGGGGAGTCCGCGAGAACAGTGACGGTACACCCGGAACAGTCCGGCAAACCGTGGAAGGAATTTTTCGGTGAGGATCTCCATCAGGGAAACAGGCCTCTCGAAATCAGGCTCAATCCGTATTCATTCAAGGTATTTCTGTCCGAGGGCCAACCGCAATGAAAAACTATACGGAATATCTCTGGTTTACGACAAAAAAGCACCGGGAATATATTAATATAACCGGTGACATCGAACGGATCCTGGCAAAGAGCGGAATCAAAGACGGGATGATCCTGGTGTCAGCCATGCATATTACGGCTGGGATCTATGTGAACGACGCGGAAAGCGGATTGATACAGGATATCGATGACTGGCTTGAGCACCTGGCACCGTTCAATGCAAATTACCGGCATCATCGGACTGGGGAGTCGAACGGTGATGCTCACCTGAAGAGTCTTCTTGTTCACCACGAGGTCATTCTGCCGGTAACAGCCGGCTCGCTTGATTTTGGACCCTGGCAGCAGGTCTACTACGCGGAGTTCGACGGGCAGCGAAAGAAGCGCGTGATTGTCAAAGTCATGGGCGAATAAGAAACATGAAGCCGGTCTTACAATGGATCGAGTTCCTCCTGTTCCAATTCTTCTCTGCAATCCTTGGATTGCTGCCGCTTTCGGCCGTACAAGGCATCGCGGGCTGGTTTGGACAGTTGGTGTACAAGCGATTCGGTTTTCGACGGAATATCGTTCGGGAGAATGTGAAAAATGCGTTTCCGGAAATGCAGGAATCGGAGAGGGAAGCAATTGCCGTTGGGGCGTTTCGGAGCGTGGCAATAACGTTCATGGAACTTCTCTGGTTCTCAAGGATGAAAGAAGGAGACCTCCGTTCAATAATCAGGATCGAACAGGGGGAAATAATCCCGGAGAAGTTATCAAAGGGGAAAGGGGCTGTTCTCCTGACAGCCCATTTGGGGAACTGGGAACTGATTTCGCCGGGGTATCTGGTGCTTGCCGGCATTCCAGTTGACGCCCTTTATAAGCCTCAATCGAATAGGTGGATTGACCGGCGGATTGTCGAGCGGCGGACGAAATTCGGTAACAGGTTGGTGCCGATGGGAATGGGGGTGAGGGAGATTCTCGGTATTCTGCAGGGTGGCCGCTCCATCCTTATCGCTGCAGACCAAAGCGCCCCGATGGAAAGTATTCGCATGAAGTTCTTCGGCAGGGAAGTTCCGGTGTTTCAGGGGCCGGCGGCATTTTGTCTCAAAACCGGGGCCCCGTTGATCGCAACCTATGCCTTGCGTGAGCCTGATGGCTCGTATCGCCTTACGTGCCGTGAAATCCCTTCCGAAGATCTTTCCTATAGCGACGAGTCCATCAGGGAACTGACCAGGCGCCATCTGGAGGAGACCGAACGTGTCATTCGGCAATTTCCGGGCCAGTGGATGTGGATGCACCGAAGATGGAAGCATGCAACGGCGGACCATGAATCCCATTAAACGCATTCTTGTCATTCAAACTGCCTTTATCGGCGATGTGATTTTGACCCTTCCGCTTGTCCAGGCACTGAAGGAATTTTTTGCGGGATCACCCATCGATATGGTCGTTGTTCCCCGGTCTGCCGAAGTGTGCTCCAACCATCCGGCACTCTCAAACGTTATTTTGTTTGATAAGGCGGGAAGCGCACGAGGCATCGGGGGACTGTGGCGGATTGCCCGGGATTTGCGAAACACCGGGTATGACCTGGCGATCGTTCCGCATCGATCCCTTCGCAGCGCCGTTCTCGCATTCCTGGCGAGGATCCCCTTACGGGTCGGATTTAACCAAAGCGCAGGCAGGTTTCTTTTCACATCCACAGTTCGCTATGACAGCAGCCTTCATGAAATTGAACGAAACCTCTCGCTTCTCAGCGCATACGGGATTGAACGCTCTGGAAGAATTTTGCCGCAAGTCTATCCGGGCACTGCCGAACGCGTTGGGGTTGATAGTCTTCTTCCGCCTCCCTTGAACCACTCACCCAACCTGGTGGGCATTGCCCCAGGGACCGTATGGAACACGAAGCGCTGGCCGAAAGATCGATTCGCGGCCTTGGCAGAGTTGTTTCTTGCAGAAGGGAACAATGTGCTCCTTGTTGGTGGACGGGACGATGTGGATCTGTGCAACGAGATAGCGAACCTTGTCGGCCCGGGGCGCGTGATCAACGCGGCCGGGAAATTCTCTCTGCTTGGATCCGCGGAGCTCCTGAGAAGGTGCAAACTCCTGGTTTCGAACGACAGCGCACCAATGCACCTTGCTGTCGCCGTGGGTACACCGGTGGTCGCGATCTTTGGCGCCACTGTTCCGGAATTTGGCTTTGCTCCTGCAGGGGCAGACGATGAGGTTGTTGAAGTGAGAGGATTGTCATGCAGGCCCTGCTCATCGCACGGGGGAAACGAATGCCCCATCAAAACTTTTGACTGCATGTTGAACATTACACCGGAACGCGTTATGGCGAAAGCAAGGATTGTTCTCGAGCGCACGCAAATTCGTTGAAATTCAGCGAAAAAAATAATACCATACTGAGGTCCGAC
>Ga0302046_10003348_pt1 | contig 14502 bp, 13 predicted proteins | sample RVTome_11_FD_200261 | JGI IMG/M metagenome (GOLD analysis project Ga0302046, IMG submission 200261) | Soil microbial communities from uranium-contaminated site in the Upper Colorado River Basin, Wyoming, United States - RVT147D111 (version 2) ...
CGACCTGCTCGAGGACCCGCGCTTCGCGACCATGGCGGCGCGGCGCGAGCACGTCGGCGAGCTAGCCTGAATTTCCACGCGAGGGGAATCGGCTAACAGTTTGGCGGAATGGCGGCGCGGGACTCCGCGCCGGGCACGGGTTTCCGCATTTCACCCGTTAGGGGAAGGGTGCGCCGAGAGCGGCTGCTCAGGGGCGTTCTGCCACATCCTCAAGAGGGATGGGCCAGCGCGGGAATGGGACCGCGCATCGCCGCAAAGCCTTGCGGCGCAAGGCTGCCGCCTCCCACAAGGGCTTGGGGCTCACGGAAGCGCTTGACAGCAGCGGTAGTATGTATGACTGTCGATGGGTGCCGATAGGAGCACCAAAGAGCCTAACAGCCTGCCGCCGCTTCTTTGAACGCCCCTCCCACCCGCGCCAGCGCATGTACGAGGCGCTGCGCGCCTACTTCCTCGAGCAGCGTCCCTCCGCGGAGGTCGCCCGCAGCTTCGGCTACACCGCGGGCTCCTTCCGCGTCATGTGCCATCAATTCCGTCGCGATCCCGAGCCGCGGTTTTTCGCCTCGCCGCCGCTCGGGCCCCAGACCCAGCCGAAGAAGTCTCCCGCGCGGGAGCTGGTCGTGACCCTTCGCAAGCAGAATCACTCGGTCTACGAGATCGCCGAGGCTCTCGAGGAGCGGAAGATCACCTTGAGTCCGACGGCCGTCCGCGAGGTGCTTCGCGAGGAGGGCTTTGCTCCCTTGCCTCGTCGCCTGGATGAGGAGCGCCCGGCAAGGCTACGGCCAACCGTAGAGGCGGTGGCGGACGCGCGGGAATTCGTTCTGGGCGAACGCAGCTTCTTGACCTCGTGCGGAGGACTGTTTCTCTTCGTGCCCGACCTGGTCCGTCTCGACGTCGATGCTCTGGCGAGGTCCGCTCACCTGCCGGGCTCGCAGATGATCCCGGCCGGGCATGCCCTTCGCGCGAGTCTCGCCCTCAAGCTCTGGTCGATCGAGCGCAAGAGCCACATCATGTCCCTGGTCGCCGACGAGGGCCTGGGACTTTTCTGCGGGCTCAACGTGATCCCGAAGAAGAGCTACCTCTCGGAGTATTCTTCCCGAGTCGACCACGCCAGAACGACCCGGCTCCTCGCGGCGTGGCACCGTCAGGTGGCCCAGGACAAGCTCTTCACCGCAGAGTCGTTCAATCTCGACTTCCACTCCGTCCCCTACTACGGCGGGGACCCGCAGGTGCAGCGCCACTACGTCTCCGCGCGCAGCCGCCGCCAGCCGAGCGTGCTCGCCTTTCTCGCCCAGGATGCCGCGGGGCGGGCCTTCTGCTACTCCAACGCCGATCTACGCAAGGGCGAGGAGGCCGAGGAGGTCTTTCAGTTCGTCTCCTTCTGGAAGAAGCACCACGGAGACTATCCTCGTCATCTCGTCTTCGACTCCCGTCTGACGACCTACCCGAACCTCGGCCGCATCGACGACCTCGGCATCACCTTCATCACGCTTCGCCGCCGCTCTCCGAAGCTCCTCGCCGAGGTCTCCGCTCTGCCGCCTTCGGCCTGGCGACGGGTGACCCTCGACGTCCCGGCTCGCAAGTACAAGACCCCGAGGGTCTACAGCGGCTCGGTTCGGCTCGAGGGACACACTTTCCGACAGCTCTTCGTCCTCGATCTCGGCCACGAGGAGCCGACGATCCTGTTGACCAACGACCAGCGCACGACACCTCAGAAGCTTCTCACTCGCTATGCCCAGCGCATGCTGATCGAGAACGCTCTCTCGGACGCCGTGAGGTTCTTCCACATGGACGCGCTCTCCTCGGCGGTCGGATTGAAGGTGGACTTCGACATGGCGCTCCTGGTCGTCGCCAGCGGCCTCTACCGGCTGCTCGCCCGCAGGATGCGCGGTTACGCCGATGCCCAGGCGCGTCACATCTTCCGCGATCTCATCGACACCCCTGCCGACGTCATCGTCTCCGGACGCGAGGTGCTGGTGCGCTTCCATCGCCGCGCCCACCTGCCGATCATCCTCGCCTCGGGCCTCCTCGACTCCCCCGTCAAGGTCCCGTGGTGGAGCGGTGGCTTCTCACTCCGGATGACCGCGTAGCTCGCGCGATAGAGCCGTCCGCGTTAGGACAATTCCCGGCCGTGGAAATCCAGGCTAGTGGACCTTCTCGACGGCATCTTCGCCACCCGGCCGCTCGTCGAGTGGGGGCGCGCGTTCGACGCCGCCGGGATGTGGTGGGCGCCGGTGCAGACCACCACCGAGGTGCTCGCCGACCCGCAGGCGCACGCCGCCGGCGCCTTCGTCGACGTCCCGCAGGCCGACGGCGGCACCGCCCCCGGCGTGGCGACGCCGGTCGACTTCTCCGCCAGCGCCTGGGCGCCCGCCGGCCCCACCCCGGAGTGCGGCCAGCACACCGAGGAGATCCTGCTCGAGCTCGGCTACGACTGGGAGGCGATCGGCGGCCTCAAGGCGCGCGGCGCCATTCCCTGACGGTCGCCCGGCACGCACTCCGCTCGGAGGCGCTCAGTCGCCCTTCTGCTTCGTCTTGGCGACCACCGAAAGAGGGGCCATCGAGGTTCCATCGGTCTTCGCAAGGACCGCGCTACACACGATCTTCTTGGACGTGCTCAGAATTCTCGCCGACCCCTTGGAAATGGTACCCGGAGACAGGCCAGAGTCCGCCAAGAAACCGCCCACCCCGTTGGTCACGAACAGCACGCTCTGACCCGGCAACGTCAGGAGAGCATTCGATGCGGCGTCGTTGGCCGGCGCGCCGCCCGCCTCACCGAACACTTCGACGCCGACGGTCACGGCCTTCTTGTCGGCGTTCGTGCAGAAGAACATGGTAGCCCACCCGTCGTTGACGACGCCCGACACCGAGTACACGTGCTGCTTGAACGGCGCCGGGATGGGGCTGTCGACGATGCCGGCGAACGTGGGCGCGGCAGTGCAGGTGATGCCGGCAAGCAGTGCTACGGGAGCGTAACGCATGGCAAGTCTCCTCCGTGGGACGGTTCCATCAGACGGCGTGCTCAACCTCCGGCGGATCCGTCCCGAATGTCGGATGAAGACTACACGCGCAGCGGCCGCCGAAGCAGCCGGAGGCTAGTTTGGTGTCTCGCCGACTGTCAAGGGAAAGGGAGCGGGAAGAGTGCAGCGCAGCAATCGCGTCCCCTACTCCGCGCGGCCGAGTGCCAGGCGGCCGCCGGCGGCGACGAGGAACGCGCCGCCGACGCGCTCGAGACGCGTCGCCAGCCAGCCCTCGCTCGCCGTGCGGCGAGCGCGCACGGCGGCGGCGACGTAGAGCGCCAGCACCGTGAGCTCGATCAGCACCGAGCTCGTCCCCAGCACCAGCACCTGCCACGACACCGAGCCGCGGGCGTCGATGAACTGCGGCAGGAGGGCGACGAAGAACATCAGCGCCTTCGGGTTCGCGCCCTGGACGACCACGCCGCGCAGCAGCGCGCGGCGTGCCGCGGGCGCGACCGCCTCCGGCCCGCCGCGCCCGCGCCCGCGCAGCATGCCGAGCCCCATCCAGACGAGGTACGCCGCGCCCGCCCACTTGAGGGCGCCGAAGAGGTCGTGCGACGCGAGGATCACCGCCGCGACGCCGGTCGCCGAGATCGCGAAGTAGGCGACGTTCGCCGCGAGGACGCCGAGCGCGCCCGCGAACCCCGGCCGCGCCCCACGCGCGAGCGCCGTCGAGACCACGAACAGCACCGCCGGCCCAGGTGTCAGGCAAAGCACGGTCTCGGTCGCGCAGAAGACGATCCAGGTCTCGAGGCTCACGCGTCCGAGTCTACCGAGCCGCCGAGCCGACGCGAGAGGTGGACCGCCATCCGTCTCCGAGGAGCGGTGGTCAGTGTCGGCGGCGTGCGTGCGTACCGGCTACCCGGTGCTCGGCGGCCGCCGCCCGGCCGCGATCTGGATCGCGCAGAAGAGCAGGATGCCGGCGAAGCAGGCCAGGTGGTCGTAGCAGATGGCGCGGGCGAGGTCCGACTGCACCGCCGGCGGATCGAGGCGGCGGCCGAGCTGGACGGCGTTCGGCAGCACCCGGACGACGGCGAGCGTGACCGGCGCGGCGCTCGCGAGGACGGCCGTCGCAGCGAGCGGGAGCGGGAGGGTCCGGCGCCGGAGGTCGCGCGCGCTCCCGAGGACGGCGATCGCCATCGCGACGGCGACGAGACGCCCCATCGGCGCGGCCTCGATCGTGACGCGCGCGTAGTAGCCGGCGATTGACGCCAGCACCGGCTCCGGCAGCGGGCCCACCGGCGCGCCCAGCACCTGCACGTCGAACATCAGGTCGAACCAAAGGACGGCGAGGAGGAAGCCGCCGCTGGTCGCGAGGAGCGCCCTCACGCCCGGAGCTCGCGGCGGCGGGACAACGGCGGGCCGGATCGCATGGCGGCCGCAGGATAGCGCAGGCGGCGGCACGCGGCACGCCGCCGCCCGGCGGCGCACGCCCCGAGAATCTCACCCCTGCGGGCGCGGCGCCCGGCGCGGAGCGTCGACGCCGCCGGGCGTCGCTTGCCGGTCCTTCCGAACCGCCGTAGCATCACGCCTCCCCCCCGCCATGGACCCCACCGCCCACGCCATCGCCCGCGACTGCAAGGGCTTCCTCGACGACGCCGAGGGCCTCAGGCTCTACGAGCTCGCGCGCGCGCAGGCAGCGCACGGGCCGGTCCTCGAGATCGGCAGTTACTGCGGGAAGTCCGCGGTCTACCTCGGGAGCGGCGCGCGCGCGGCCGGCGGCCGGCTGGTGTGCGTCGACCACCATCGCGGGTCGGAGGAGAACCAGCCCGGGTGGGAGTACCACGACGCCGATCTGATGGACGCCGCGGCCGGCGCCATGGACAGCCTGCCGTTCCTCCGCCACACGCTCCGCCAGGCCGACCTCGAGGAGACCGTGATCGTGATCGTCGGCCGCAGCGCCGACGTCGCCCGGCTCTGGGGGACGCCGTTCGCCATGCTCTTCATCGACGGCGGCCACACCTTCGAGGCCGCCCGCACGGACTACGAGGCCTGGACCCCCAAGGTCGCCCCGGGCGGCATCCTCGCGATCCACGACCTCTTCCCCGACCCCGCCGCGGGCGGCCAGGCGCCGATCGAGATCTACCGCCGCGCGCTCGCCTCCGGCGACTGGGACGAGCTGCCGACGACGAAGACGCTCGGCGTGCTGCGCCGCCGCGGCGCGTAGCCGGGGAGGTCCGTCGTGCCCGAGGCCGCGCCCCGGCGCGTCGAGATCGCGCTCGGCCTCGACGAGGTCGACGATCCCGAGGCGCTCCGGCGCCGGGCCGCGCGCGCGCTCGGCGTCGGCCCCGATGAGCTGCCGACGCCGCGGGTCGCGCGCCGGGCCCTCGACGCCCGCAAGGGCCGGGTGCGCTTCGTCGTCGAGGTGGCGTTCGACCCGCCGCCGGCGCGCGAAACGCTCGGACGGCCGTGGCCGGTCGAGGTCGCCCTTCCCGCGCGCGTCGTCGTCGTCGGCGGCGGGCCGGCGGGCCTCTTCTGCGCCTACGAGCTCGCGCGCCGCGGCGTCGCCGCGGTGGTGCTCGATCGCGGCAAGCCCGTGCAGCCGCGCCGCGCCGACCTCCGCCGCCTGAACCGCGAGGGCGTGGTCGATCCCGACAGCAACTACTGCTTCGGCGAGGGCGGCGCCGGCACCTACAGCGACGGCAAGCTCTACACCCGCGCCACCAAGCGCGGCGACCTCCGCGACGTGCTCGAGACCCTGGCGCTCCACGACGCGCCGATGGACATCCTGGTCGACGCCCGCCCGCACATCGGCTCGAACCGTCTGCCGCGCGTCCTGACCGCGCTGCGCGCGCGCCTCGAGGGCTGCGGCGTCGCGTTCCGCTTCGGGGCCCGCGTCGCCGCGCTCGAGGTCGCGGGCGGGCGCGTGCGCGGCGTGCGCCTGGCCGGCGGCGACGGGCTCGAGGCCGACGCCGTCGTGGTCGCGACCGGGCACTCGGCGCGCGACGTCTACGCGTGGCTGCAGGCCGCGGGCGTCCACCTCGAGGCCAAGCCGGTCGCGCTCGGCGTCCGCATCGAGCACCCGCAGCCGCTGATCGACGCCCTCCAGTACGGGCGGAGCGCCGGGCACGCGCGCCTCCCCGCCGCCGCCTACCGCCTCGCCGCACAGGTGGAGGGCCGCGGGGTGTTCTCGTTCTGCATGTGTCCGGGCGGCTTCATCGTGCCGGCGGCGACGGAGGCGACCGGCCTGGTGGTGAACGGCATGAGCCTCGCGCGCCGCGACTCGCCCTACGCCAACGCGGGCCTGGTCGTGCAGGTCGAGCTCGCGGACGCGCGCGCCGCCGGGCACGAGGGGCCGCTCGCGATCCTCGCGGTACAGCGCCTGATCGAGGAGGCTGCGCTCGCCGCCGGCGGCGGCGCGCTCCGCGCCCCGGCCACGCGCGCCAGCGACTTCGTCGCGGGACGGGCGTCGTCGACGGTGCCGCGGACGAGCTACCAGCCCGGCCTGCTCGCCGGCGATCTCGCGCCCGTCCTCGACGCCGCCGGGGTCCCGCTCGCGGCGCGCCTCCGGAAAGCACTCCGCACCTTCGCGGCGCGCATGCCGGGCTACGCCGGCACCGACGCCGTGCTGGTCGGCGTCGAGACCCGGACGAGCGCGCCGGTGCGCGTGCCCCGCGACCCCGCGACGCTCGCCGCCCCCGGCGTCGCCGGCCTCTACCCCTGCGGCGAGGGCGCCGGCTACGCGGGCGGGATCGTGAGCGCCGCCCTCGACGGCATCCGCGTCGCGCGCGCCATCGCCGGAACCCCGGCTTGACGCTCGCGCGTGGCCCCGGCAGGAGGCTCGGAGGAGAGGAGCCCCGAGCGTGCACGGAAGGGAGATCATCGGCGAGCCGATCCCGACGCCGGGCGCGGCCGCGACCTGGCGGCGGACGCTAGCGTTCGCAGCGCTGATCGCGGTCCTGGTCGCGCTCGGCGGCGGCCTCCGGCTCTGGGCGGGGATCGAGCTCGAGCCGGCGTCGATCCGCGCCCAGATCGACGCGCTCGGCTGGCGCGGACCGGCGGTGTTCGTGAGCCTGGTGACGTTCCGCCAGTTCCTGCTGCTGCCGGCCTTCCTGCTGCTCTCGGTCGGCGGCCTCGTGTTCGGCACGCTCGCCGGCGCGGCGCTCGGCGCGCTCGGGATCGTGCTCTCCGCCGCCATCGCGCTCCTGATCGCGCGCCGGCTGGCACCGAACGCGCTGCCGGTCGGCCTCCGCGGCCGGCTGGCGCGCTTCGAGGCCGGCGGCCACCGCCTCGGGCTCTGGCTGGTCGGCGTCGCCACCGCGCACCCGGCGGGACCGCTGACGTTCGCCCACTGGGTGGCGGCCTTCTCGACGGTCGCCGTCTCGGGGCTGCTGGTCACGGTCGCGCTCGCGTCCCTGGTGCGTGCCGGGCTGGTCTCGGCCTTCGGCGCCGCGCTCCGCGACTGGGGCTCGCCGCAGTCGACCGCCGCCCTGATCGCGCTCGCGCTCGTCCTGGCGCCGCTCGCGCACCCCGCCGTCCGGGCACGCGTCTTCGCCCTGGTCGGTCCGCGTCGCTAGCCCGGTCGTAAGCCCTGGCGCCAACGGGTCGCGGTCGTCCTAAGCTCGGTGGTTCCTATTTCACCACAGTAGAATCGGTGGGCAATACTCGCCGGCTATCCTCAGACGGATGATTGCCGCCCCCACCGGCCGGGTGCGATACTCGGCAGCAAATGGATCCCGCGACGGGTGCATCGGCTCTAGAGGCCGCAGGGGCGATGAGCGCCGAAACCGCCGCCTACATTCACCGGGAGTTCCCCCGCGTAGAGCGTGAGATCAGCACCGTGCGCGGCCTTCGCGGCGCTCGCCGTGGGCGCGGGCAGTCCGAAGGCGAGCGTGCAGGGGCGTTTCGTCGCGTCCGCCAGATTGCGGCTCCGATCGTTGAACACGTGTTCTCCCAGGTCGAGGACATGATCGAGAAGGTCGAAGTCGCGTTCGCGGTCGAAGAGATCATGCCGTTGGGTGACGACGTGTGGTTCAAAGGACTGATGGTTCTCGATGCAGCACGCCGCAGTCTGGATGCGATCAGCGGGCCCTTCCGCGAGCAAGCGAAGACGTCCGTAACCCTGCGTCAGGTCATCTGGCCTTCCGAATGGGCGACGCGGTACGACGCCCTCAGTGACGCGATCGAAGACTACAGCGAGACGATCGCCCTTGGACTCGACGAGCAGACAAGAAACGACCTTCGCGAGCGACTGGCCAGTACGCGGCCGCGGTAGATGGTCGTTCATGCCGTTGAGCGCGCCCCATCTGTCGAGACGGACCTGGCACCGCTCCGACGGAAGCTCAGACGGCTCGACGCCGACCTCAAGAAGTTCTGCGAAGACGAAAGAGGGTATCCACCGGAGCTGATCGCGAAGGTCGTTCCCGACGAAGACTAGTCGGGTTGACCACCGCGCTTGCGTAGGCATCCGATCGTCTGCCAGCGGGCATACGAGGAGACACCGGGGACGCGGCGAACCACCGGGCACGGCAATGCGACTGTTCGTGACGATGCACCTTGCCTGGACATCGGAGGTGTGCGAGCCTTCGCCGCCATGCGGATGGTCGCGCGGCCGGAGCCCCGCCCGTGAGCGGGGCGCTTCTCGGACTCGCCGGCGCCGCGCTCGTCGTCGGCCCCGGCATCGACTGGTTCCGCCGCATGCAGGCGGTGCGAATCCCGCGGAACCGCGCGCCCTATCTGGCAGCCAACGCGCTCGGGGCACTGCTGGGTGCGGTCGCGCTGACGATGGAGCCGGGGTGGATCGGCGGCACCGCCGCCGTCCTCGCGCTCGTGGGCGGCGTCCTCTTCCTCGCGCTCCGCGCGCAGAGCACGCAGGACCGGGGCGCGCTCGCGGTGCGCGTCGGCGGGCCGATCCTCGACTTCACGGCGCCCGACGCCGACGGCGGGACCTTCGACCTGGCGACGCTCCGCGGCCGCCCGTTCCTCCTGAAGTTCTTTCGCGGCCACTGGTGACCATACTGTGTCGCCGAGTTGCGGCGATGGGAGGAGCTCCGGCAGGACCTGGACGCGCGCGCGATCGCGATCGTCGCCGTCTGCGCCGACACCCTGGCCGAGATCCGCGCCGGCCGCCACAAGCACGGCCTCCAGGCGCGCTTCCTCGCCGATCCCGACCTGGCGGTGACCGACCGCTACGGGCTCCGGAACCAGCTCAACGTGACGCCGACGTCGCGCCCGGTGCGGCCGCTGCCGATCCCGACGACGCTGCTCGTCGACGCGCAAGGGATCGTGCGCTGGATCGACCAGTCCACCGACTACCAATTCCGCTCCGATCCCGGCCGCGTCCTCGCCGCGATCGCCGCCAACCTGCCGCGCTGACGGGACCCTGCGCCGCTGGCGGCCGCGCCCGCGGCGCGGCCACGGAAGGAACGGCGACGGCGAAGGACGCACTCCCACCACGGCCCCGGACTACCGGCCTAGCCCGGAGGCATATCAGGACATTCTGACTTTGGAGGAAACCGGCCATCTCCAAACTTGCAGCGACACGAGCGGCAATGGGTCCCATCGCCCGCTTGATCCGGGGGGCGTGATCGGGGCAGAACCTCCCCTGCGGGGCGCCGCCGGCTCCGGATTCGGCTGCGGCGATCCACGGTCCCCGCCGGCACGGAGGTTCGTCCATGAGGCACGCCGCCCGCTACGTCGCGCTGGTCTCGCTCGCGCTCGTCGCGCTCGCAACGCCGCCCCCCGCCGCCGGCGTGCCGCTCACCAAGGCGCAGCAGAAGTGCGTCGACGCCCTCAACAAGGCGCTGGTGAAGGTCGTCGGCGCGCAGGCGAAGGAGATCGAGGCCTGCGTCAAGCTCCGCGCCAAGGGCAAGGGCGGGAACGTCGACGCCTGCGTCACGGCCGACGCCAAGCGCAAGGTCGAGAAGGCGGCGGACAAGACGGCCAAGGATGCCGGCAAGCGATGCGGCGACCCGCCGCCGCCGTACGGCGCCACCGACGCCGCGACGGTGAACGTCGCGGGGGAGCAGGCGGCGCGCGACCTGGCGCGCGACCTCTTCGGACCGGCGCTCAACACGGCGATCCTCACCCAGGCCTTCGACAAGAACGGCAGCAAGTGCCAGCTGGCGCTGGCGGCCGCCGTCAAGAAATGCCGGGACACGAAGCTGAAGGAGTTCCTCAAGTGCAAGAAGACGGGTCTCAAGAAGGGCACGATCGACTCGTCGGCCGGCCTCGAGGCCTGCGTCGGCGCCGATCCGAAGGGCAAGATCGCCAAGGCCTGTGACGAGCCGGTGAAGGGCGACGCGATCCGCAAGGCGCTCGCGAGGAAGTGCGTCGCCAAGGGCGCCGACCTGGCGGCCGCCGCGCCGCCGTGCGGCGTCACGGCCGACGTCGAGGCGACGCACGCGTGCCTCGAGCCGGCGATCGAGTGCCGCGTGTGCCGGGCGCTCGACCTGGCGGACGGCCTGGGGCGCGACTGCGACACCTTCGACGACGGCCTGGCGAACGACAGCTGCGCGACGCCCGGCCCGCTCGCCCATCGCGTCTTCCTGCCGCTGGTCGTGAGCGGCGCGCCGTTCGGGGGACCGCAGTCGTCCGTGCTCGCCCAGCCGCAGCAGGAGCCGGACGACTTCACGACCGACGTCCGGGTGCAGAACGCCGGCACGGCGGACGCCACGGTGGTCGTCACCTACTACCAGCAGGACGGCTCGGTCGCGGCCGACGGCATCCTCGCGCTGCCCGCGGGCGCCAAGTACGACTTCAACCCCGGCTTCAACGACGGCTCGAACCTCGGCGCGCCGTTCGCGGGCAGCGCGGTCGTGTCGTCGGACCGCGAGATCGTCGCGCTCGTCCGCCCCGACGGCTTCTTCGCGGATTTCAGCGCCTTCGGGACCGCCGCCTACAACGGCCTGCGGGAGGACGCGGCGGGCTCGACGCTCTTCTTCCCGAACGTCACCTGCGACTACTTCGGCCGGACCACCACGTTCTACGTGCAGAACACCAGCGCCACGAGCGCGGCCTCGTGCACGGTCGCCTACACCGCCGCGGCCGCGGGCCAGAGCCAGACGGAGCCGCGGCTCGTTCCGCCGGGCGGCGTCGCGGTCTTCGATCAGGAGACCGACCTGACGCCCGGCCGCGGCTGCGAGTCCCTCGGCGGGCTCGACGACATGTTCGCGGGCAGCGCGCTGGTGTCGTGCAGCGGCGCCGGCGTGGTCGGGACCGTCGTCGAGCGGAACTCAGCGAGCGAGACGCTGCTGGCGTGGAACGGACTCTCCCAGGGCTCGACGTCGGTGAGCCTGCCCCTCATCCGTGCCAACAGCGCGGGCTTCTCGACGGCCCTGCAGGTGCAGAACCTCGGCGGCGGCAGCACGGACGTCACCGTGACCTTCAGCCCCAACACCGTGAGCGGCGGCAACCCGGCGAGCGCCGAGACCGTCACCCTTCCCGTCGGTGGGTCGGCGGCGTTCGTCCAGCAGGGCGTCTCCGGTCCGAACGACTGGGACGCGATCGGCGGGTACGTCGGCGGGGCGACCATCACGCAGACGGGCAGCGCGGAGCTGGTCGCGCTCGTGACCCAGCAGCAGACGTCGGGCAGCATCGGCGCCGGCTACGCCGGGTTCGATCCGGGCCAGGCCGGCGACACCCTGGTCCTGCCGCTCGTGAACGCGAACGTCTTCGGCTTCAGCGAGATCTCGATTCAGGCCGTCGAAGCCGACACCGAGGTGACGATCACGTACTCGGCGAACGCGGGAACGCCCCCCACCCCGACGCCCAACCCGGACGTCCTGAGCCTGACCGGCGCCGGCGACGCGCGGACCATCGTCCTCGACGGCGTGAGCGGCGCCAACGACTGGGACGCCTTCGGGCCGTACGTGGGCTCGGCGACGGTGACGTCGGACGACCCCGGCAAGCCGATCGTCGCCGTCGTCACCCGCAAGATCCTGCCCGGCTTCGGGGACAGCGGCTTCGCCTACGAGGGCTTCCGGGTCGAGTAGCGCGGGCGCGCGGCAGGCACCGCTACTTCCACAAGCTCTACGCCCTCGACACCGTGCTCCCGGCGCTCCCGTCCCCGACCAGGGCGGCGCTCGAGAAGGCGATGCAGGGACACGTCCTCGCCGAGGTGGTGCTCGTCGGGACCTACCAGAAGGCGGGGAAGCAGCGCCCCGCGTCCGGCGCCGGCGCGCGCGCGCTCAGAGCGGCGCGCTGGCGTGCTCGCCGGCCACGAGCGGCAGCCGGATGATGAACGTCGAGCCGCGGCCCGCCGTGCTCTCGACCCGGATCGTCCCGTGGTGCTTGTCGTTGACGACCGCGTGCGCGATCGCCAGGCCCTGCCCCGTGCCCTTCCCCACCTCCTTGGTCGTGAAGAAGGGGTCGAAGATCCTGCTCCGGATGCTCTCGGGGATCCCCGTCCCGGTGTCCGCGACGCGCACCTCGGCCCAGTCCCCGTCCCCGCGCGTCGTAATGGTGATCTTCCCGCGGACGGCGGGGTCCGCGACGTTGGCGGCGGCGATCGCGTGGGCGGCGTTGACGATGACGTTCAGGAGCACCTGGCTAAGCTCGCCCGCGACGCACGGCACCGGCGGCAGGCGTGGATCCAGATCGGTCTCCAGGTCGGCGACGTACCGCCACTCGTTGCGGCTGACCGTGACGGCGCCGTCGATCGCGCGGTTGAGGTCGATGGGGTGCTTCTCCGTGCTCCCCGGGTGCGAGAGCTCCTTCATCGCCGCGACGATGCGGGCGACGCTGTCGACGCCCTCGAGCGACTGTCGGATGGCCTTCGGGATCTCCTCGCCGAGGTATGCGACGTCGACCTGGTCGATCGCCGCCCGGACGCGCGCCGCCAGCATCGCCGTCTGGTCGGCACCGGCGCCGGCTTCGGCGAGCGCACGGCCGGCATCGAGCACGCCCTTCAGCTCATCGAACGCATCCTCCAGGAAGCGCGCATTGTCGCCGATGAACTGGATCGGCGTGTTGATCTCGTGGGCGACCCCGGCGGCGAGCTGGCCGATCGACTCGAGCTTCTGCGCCTGCGCGAGCTGGCTCTCGAGGGCCTTGCGGGTGGTGATGTCCCGGATGGTCGCGAGGAACATGGGAACCTCCTCGTACCAGAGCTCGCTGATCCCGAGCTCGAGCGGGAACGTCGAGCCGTCCCTCCGGCGAGCGACCACCTCCCGATACGTCCCCACGATCGCCGGCGCCCGCGGTGCGAGCGGGCGCGCCGGATGCGCGTCGTGGGAGGTCGCCGGCATCAGCATCTCGACGTTCCGGCCGATCACCTCCGCGCTCTCGTAGCCGAAGATCCTGGCCGCGGCGCGGTTGAAGGAGCGAATGATCCCGCCCTGGTCGAACGCAATGATGCCGTCGGTGACGGTGTTGATGACGGCGTCGGCCCACGCCTCGGTGTCCCGCAGGCGCACGGCCGCCTCCTCGAGGTGCCGGTCGACGATCGTCGCGACGATGGCCACCCCCATGATGAGCGAGGTGGCGCCACAGATCGCCACGCCGAGCGCGAGGGGCCAGAACACGGTCCCGACGACGGTCAAGGCGGGATCGTGGAAGAAGCGCGCCGCCGCCATCGCGGTGTAGTGCATGCCGGCGACGGCGTGTCCCATCACGACGGCGCTCGCGAGCCTGGCCCAGGCGGCGCCCGCCCAGCCGCGCCTGCCCAGGATGAACTTGATGTAGAGCGCCGCGGTCGCCAGGACGTGCGCGACCACGAGCGAGAGCACGAACAACGACGGGGTGTAGACGAGGACGGCCGGCATGCGCATCGCCGCCATGCCGGTGTAGTGCATGGTCCCGATGCCGGCGGCCATGAGCCCCGCCCCGAGCTGCAGGCGCCCCCAGCCGATCGACGGCTGGCTCAGGCAGTGCAGCGCGGCGGCGCTCGCGAGAATCGCCGGCACCACCGACGCGAGCGTCGGGTAGAGCCCGTACGTCACCGGCACGTCCATCGAGAACGCCGTCATGCCGGTGAAGTGCATCGCCCAGATGCCCGACCCCATGGCCACGCCGCCGGCGGTGACCCAGCCCCCCCGGACCCGCGCGGTCGGCGCGGCCCGGATGCGGTCGACCACCGCGAGCGCCGAGTAGCCGGCGAGGCAGGCGACGCCGATCGAGAGCACGACGAGCAGCGGATCGTACGTGCCCCACATCTCGGGGCCCAGGTCGGGCCGCGTGCCGCCGAAACCGCCCGTCACGTCGCGCCGCTCGCGGCCTCGCCGCCGCCCGAGGGGGGGCGCGGGGCGGAGCGCCCATCGCCGGAAGGCTCGAGCGCGGTGAAGCGGATCCAGAGACCGCGCTCGCGGCCGGCGACCTCGTCGTGCTGGATCCGGCCGCCGAGCTGCCGCAGGCAGTGCGCGATGAGCCCGGGCCCCAGCCGGTCGCCCTGCGGCCGGAGGGCGGAGGTGACGACCTCCTCCGCGCCGACGATCCCGAGCAACAGGTCGGCGCGATCGCACTCGAGGCGAATCGCCAACCGCGCTCCCGGCGTCGTCGCGACCAGGTGCTCGACGAGGTATCGCACGACGATCGCGACGCCGCCGGG
>Ga0302046_10003349_pt1 | contig 14502 bp, 14 predicted proteins | sample RVTome_11_FD_200261 | JGI IMG/M metagenome (GOLD analysis project Ga0302046, IMG submission 200261) | Soil microbial communities from uranium-contaminated site in the Upper Colorado River Basin, Wyoming, United States - RVT147D111 (version 2) ...
ATCGCCTGCCCAGCGCCGATCGGGACAGCGGTTCTGCGAAGAAGGTGGACTGCCGGCACTCCGCCCTGATCCGGCCCACCGGCGAGCTCTCGCGCACGCGTGTGATCCATGACCAGACGTAGTCCTCGCCGACCGGCGTGGCGGTCAGGGACACGGACACGGTGTCGCCGGCGGCCAGCGCCACCGGATCCGACAGCGGGAAGAAGGCCTGACCGTAGATGGCGTCGGGCACGCCGGGGGCGTTGGACAGCGAGACGTCGGGGCCCAGGGTGGTGTCGAACCAGGCCACGAGGCCGTGCGCCGTGCCCGCCTCCGGGGCCACCCACGTCACGTCGCCGGTGACCTCGGTGTGCTCGATCGTGGCGAAGTCCAGCATGGCCCAGGGTCGCGGCTCCAGCAGGAGCTGGGACGCTCGCGCGCGGCACTTCCGCCAGCCGTTCGTCACGAGCGACCGGACGACGCCCAGGTCGAATCCGTGGTCGTTCTGCGCCCACGGCGTCACGTACGGCTCATACAGGTCGGGCGCCGTGGCCACCGCGAGCCACACGACGTCACGCCCCGGGATCAGCGTGCCTCCTGGCTTGAGGAACCGACGCCGGGCGTCGGCGATCGACGGGATGTGGTGCTCGAAGAGCGGCAGCACGCCCCGCAGATCGGACACGATCACGTCGGCGGCCCCGGACAGCGTCACCTCGGTCGACCGCCCGTGGATGAACTGGATCCGGTCGGCCAGGCCGTTGACCCGGGCGATGTCGCGCGCGACCTCGATGGTGTCGGACGCCTCGATCGCGTAGACCGTCCCGGCGCCGTATCGGCACGCCAGCAGCGCCAGGATCCCGGTGCCGGTGCCGAGGTCCACGACGGTCGTGCCGGGCTCGATCGCCCGGCGGAGCGCCGCCGCATAGGCCTCCATGCGACGGCGGTCGGTGATCATCTGCCCGTGCTCGTGAAGGCTATACACGGGTGCCCTCGAGGTCGCAGCCCTGCACGTCGCGGACGATCATGTCACACAGGGTCGGGACGAGGGCGGGGTTGTCGTCGCGCACCAGGCGCCGCACCGGGACCGAGCTGACCACCTCGCTCAGGCACGCGAATTCCTCCCCCCGCATGGTGTCGTCGAGCAGGTAGTTGGCGGACGTGTTGGCGACCAGCGCCATGAGGCTCTCGACGCTCGACACTGGCTCCACGCAGGGCAGCGTGGGGCCGGGATCGCGCGCGGTCAAGAGGTAGATGGCGGCGAGCGGCAGCGGCTGCGGCCGGTCGCGACCGGCCGGGTCGCCCAGCTCCAGGAACCGCTTGTCCCAGGTCGGCGTGAGCCGCGGGAGCGCGTCCGGAGTCCCGTACAACGCCCTCACCGATTCGGGCCACAGCCGGATGCGCGGCGGTCCGGGCTGGACGGAAAAGCGGCCGTCGCTGCAACTCAGGGCGACCACGTCGTCCGACAGCGCCGGATGACCCCTGCGGGCGAAGCCCGCCGCCAGCGTCGACTTGCCGGCCCCGGGCGGCCCCACCAGCGCGACGGCGCGCTCGCCGAGCCCGACGGCGCTCGCGTGCAGACAGGTGACCCCGCGGCGCCGCAGCACGAACGCGAGCACGGGGCCCAGCAGGTATGTGGCGACGTCGTCCACCGTCCACGGCTCGGGCCAGCGCACCCAGACCTGCGTCCCCGGACGGTCCACGACGAACTCGGTGCCGTCGGCGTACTGGAGCCGGAAGCCATCCGCCCGCGCGATCGGCCGGACGACGACCAGGGGCCTTCCGGCTTCGTCTCGGTCCGGGCTGACGTACAGCGGGTCCGCCACGGGCGCCGCCTGCTCGAGCCCCGCGGGAAGGGCGCCGAGCCGGACCACGACGTCCCAGGCCCCGGAGTCGCCGGCGGCGGTCAATCCCGGCAGCGGCTGCGTGGCGGCGATCCGCAGGCCGAAGATGGAGTAGCCGTACATCGGCCCCTCGCGGGCGACTGAAGGGTCGCGGTCGAGCGGTGCAGTCAAGCGGTCTTGTTCATGCCGGTCGTCATGTCGTTGGTCCTTCCCATGTCGGTTGACGTGCGCGTGATCTCGCGGAGATCGCCGTAGATCGTCAGCTTCGGACGTTGGTACGGCTTCCTGGGCGCGGGCCGATCCGACGCAGTCGACGATTTCATGCCGTCCTCCCCATGAGCGGTCCCGCAGCCTGCGACGCCAGCCAGTAGTTGAGACAGAGCGGGCGCAGGCCGCTCCAGACGCTCGCTGAATCCTCTTCCCCGTAGAGCCGGGGCACGCGGTCGCGCCGCACGTAGGCGCCCAGGGCCGGCACTGGCTCGAAGCGGTCCACCCACTGGGCGGCCGGCCGCCCCAGCACGGCGACGACCGCGTCCCCCGCCGCCACCGCTTTCGGCCGGAGGCGCACGGCGTCCGGCAGGACGCCGCGCATCGCCAATCTCAGGATGGTCTTGTCGAAGCACCACGGCATCGGTGGAATCGCGAGCAGGTACTCGACGAGCCGCACGTCGAAGAACGGATGGCGCACGTCGATCGGCACCCCCGTCACGCCGGCGTCATGGCTCTCGAAGATCGCCGGCCAGTCGGTGGACGACAGCAGCTGGTAGGCGGCGGGACGGGTCGGATGGATTGGCGGTGGCTCCGTCCCGGCGCGTCGGTCCCGCGCGCACAGCTCGAGCCGGGCGGCGAAGGCAGGGTCGAGCCAGCCCGGCTGCGGGGTCGGCGACGGCTTCCGCGCGCCGAGCCACCCGCGGAGATGAGTGCCGACCCTGACTCTCGGGAGTCGGCGGCACGTCACGACGTACTGAGCGAGTTCCCTGGCCAGCCGCGGCACCCGGCCTCGCTTCACCAGTCCGGTGGCATAGCCGAGCGGGACGCGAAAGGCCGCATCGCCTCCGTACCCGGTCAGCGCCACGCGGCTGTGTCCGGCCACGTTCCGTAACAGGTCGACGTGGGCGGCCGCCAGCGGGTCCGCCTCGGGTTCCGGCCGCCGCAACTGCGGCTCGTCCCAGCGCTCGAAGAGCTGGTAGTCGTCCACGACCTGGTAGTCGATCGGGATCGCCAGCGCGCCGGCGGCCAGCGAGGCGTAGCGCCGCTCGGGATCGGCGAACAATCGCTCGCAGACCGTGGTGTAGGCGCGGAGCTCGAAGCCGGACACCTGCCGGGAGAGGCAGCGCTGCGCGGCCGCCGCGACCGAGGTCGAATCGAGGCCGCCGCTCATGAGCACCCCCGCCCGGGAGCACTGCAGGCGATCGGCGACCGCGCGCCCGAACAGCTCGTCGAAACGCTCCACGTAGTCCTGCCGTCGCCGGTAGCGGATCGTGCCGTCGATCGGCAGCGTCCAGTAGCGCCTCGCGTCGAGGCGGCCCGCTCCGGTCAGGCGGTGGGCGGCGGGCAGGCGGCGAATCGCGTCGAATGCGGTCGTCGCCGGATCCTGGTTCATCCCGAACGCCAGGAAATCGCCGATCGCCTGCTCGTTCACGGCGTCGGAGACGTCCGGGTGCAGGCGCAGGCAATCCAGCGTGTTGCTGAACACGAGACCGGTCGCCGTCCGGGCGTAGAAGAACGGCTTGACGCCGAACTGGTCGCGGGCGCAGAAGAGGCGCCGGCCGGCCCCGTCCCAGATGGCGAACACGAAGTCACCGAAGAGATGCCCCAGGCAGTCGTCGCCCCACCGCCGGTACGCATGCAGGATCACGGCGGCGTCGCCGGCCGCGTCCAGCGCGCCGTGACCGCGCTCGTCCAGCTCGCCGGCGACGGCGCTCCGGTCGTCGAGCCGGGCGTCGGCGACGATCCAGAGGCGGCCGTCGAGGCCGAGGGGCTGAGGCCGAGGCGTGGCGTCGGTCGTCCGCAACCACGCGTGGCCGAACCCGACGGCGCCGTCGAGCCACACCCGCTGATCGTCGGGTCCCCGGGCGCTCAGGGCCGCCGTCAGGCGCCGCAGGAGTCGCGGATCGACCGGGACCCCGTCCCGGTTGACGATGCCGACGATACCGCTCACGGCGAGCCGACCGCCGTCGTCGCCGACAGCAGCGGTTCGTAGGTTTCGCCGGCCGGCGGACCGCGGAGGACGCGCCCGCCCTGCTCGAGCCAGGCATGAGCCCGCAGACGGCCACCCTCGCGCGTCACGCCGATGCGCAGCACCGCCGCCCGCCCCCCTCGACGGAGCGTCCACGCCAGCACGAGCGCTTCCTCGAGACAGGTCGGACGGCGCCAGGCATGGCGTCCGGCCACTCCGACCAGCGACGCGATCCGATCGGCCGGCGGCCAGGAGCCCGGCGCGCGCGCCGGCCGGCCGCGCGGCAGGAGCGTCGTCACCGGGAAGAGCCGCAGGGCCGGATCGACGAGAAGGAACAGCCACCACGCGTACAGCAGGAGGTATCGCTCACGGGGCGTGAGGCCCGCGAGTCGTCGGATCCGCTCAATCGCGGATTTCAACGAGTCCCTGCTCGCCCAGCCGCTGGACGAGGTCGAGGAGGTCTTCGGCGCCCTGCGCCGTCTCGACCTCGTACTCCTCCACGACGGCCGTGAGGACGTCCTGCAGTGAACGCTCCTCGCGGAGGAGCTGCCAGATCCGGGTGCCGATCGGATCCAGGCCGAAGTACACGCCGCGCTTCAGTTCGAGCACGACGAGCTCGTCCTGGAGATGCCGGAACAGCACGTGAGCGGGAATCGTGACACGGGACGCGAGCGAGAGGACCGGTGTCATGAGCGCACCCCTTCGGGAGTGCATGTTGCCACGAACATCCACGTCGCCGCCAGAGTCAACGGCCGCGCCCGTGGCGGGCGCGCGCGGGACCCCCCGGCGGGTGTTGTACGATACCGGCCGTGACGCCGGCGACCCGGTGGCCCGAGACGCGCGCCGCGCGCGGCCTCGTCGCGACGCCGCACGCGCTCGCCTCGGAGGCCGGCATGGCGGCGTTGCGACGCGGCGGCAATGCGCTCGATGCGGCGGTGGCGGCGGCGCCTCCGACACCGTGCCGGGTCGCGCCGCGCTCGAGCACCATCCGACCGGTGGCGATCGGCATGGTCGCGCATTCGGCGCTGCGGCAGAGCGGCGGTGCCGCGCGGGTGCTGGCCCGATTGAGCGCCTCGACCTACCTGAGGGCGGGCGGCCATATCGTCTGGCTCGGCCACCCCGAGGCGCCGCTGCACCCGCGCGCCATCCTGGCGGCCGGTCCACACGGTCACGAGCCCGACGACATCCGCGTGGACTCGAGCGGTCTGGTGCCGTGGCGTCCGACCATGCCGCGGCTGGACGCAACGGCGGCCGAGCGCCTGGCCACGAGCTGGCGGCACCTCGCCGCCGACATCGGCGCCATCGGCGCCCCGCGGGGCTTCGGCGCGTTGATCGCCGGCGGGCAGCTCGTGTTCCCGCTCGCGGACGCGCGTGCGCCCGCCGCGGCGTTCGCCCGCGCGTGCGCGCGCGACGACCCGGCCGCCGCCGCCGCCGCCGCGCTCGCGCTGCTGGGACTCGGCGACGGGCTGACACCCTCCGGCGACGATTACGTCGGCGGAGCCCTGTTCGCGCGCCATCTGCTCGCCACCGGGGGACTCGCCGGCCGGAAGGCCTGGCGGCGCGCGGCCGCGACGGTGCTGACCGCCGCGCGAACGCGTACGCATCCCATCAGCCTCACGCTCGTGGGCGATCTCGCCGGCGGGCTCGGCTGGGCGCCGCTCCACGAGCTGGTGCACGCCCTGGCCGCCGGCACTCCGGCCGTCGCCGCCGCTCGGCGTCTGAGCGGCCTCGGTCATGCATCGGGCTGGGACGTGCTGGCGGGGCTCGGCGCCGGACTGGGCAAACTCGCCCCGTGCCGGCCTGCTCGTGCCGGCAGACCGATTCCTCCGGTTGCGCGGGGCCTGACGGACTGAGCGGCACTGCTCCTGCATGGCTCCGGACGCATGGACGACAAGCGGACCGTGGGCAGCAGGGAGCGCTGGGTCTCGGGACTGGGCGGCGGCGCACTCGCGCTGTGGGGGTTGCGGCGCATGTCGCTGGCGGGCCTGGCGGTGGCGGTCGCCGGCGCGGCGCTGGCCTGGCGGGGCCTCGGCGGCTGGCGCAGGCTGTACGAGGCGCTCGGCATCGACAGGGCCGGCGCCGGGCGCACGGTCGGCAATCTCGGCGTGAAGATCGACCGCGACGTCGTCGTGGCGGCGCCCGCCGAGCGGCTCTATCGCTTCTGGCGCAACGTCGAGAACCTGCCGCGGATCATGTCGCATCTCGAGCGAGTCGAGATCCTCGGCGACACGCGCTCGCGGTGGCGCGTCAATGGGCCGGCGGGCGTCCCCCTGGAGTGGGAGGCGGAGATCATCAACGACCAGCCGCCCCACCTCATCGCCTGGCGCACCCTGCCGGGCGCCCCGGTGTCCCACGCGGGCTCGGTGCGCTTCACGCCGGTCGGCGCGGCCACGCGCATCGACGTCTCCCTGCAGTACGACGCGCCGGGCGGCACGCTGGCCCACGCCGCGGCCGCGCTGATGGACGCCGACGCCGGCGCCCGGATCGAGCGGGACCTCCGCGAGTTCAAGCGCGCCCTGGAGAGCGGCCGCCTGGCGGCGTGATTTGATTTACATGGGGGCCCCGAGATGGCCCCCAAACCCCCCAACGCTCGGCGCGCCCCGGAGCAGCTGGATGACCCGGGTGGGCCTCGAGGTGGTCGGGGGGCCAGGTGGTGTACAGTAGCGGCGCATCTGAAGCGGCGCACTCTGACCCATCCGGAGGTCCCGTGGATCCCTATCGACTGCCGCGCACCGTCGTCCCGGACCGTTACGACATCGGGCTCGAGCCGGACCTGACCACGCTGACGTTCCGGGGCGAGGAGGCGATCGCCGTCGACGTCGCCGAGCCCATCCGCGAGATCGTCCTCAACGCCGTCGAGCTGGCGATCGACGAGGCGGTCGTGGTCGACGCGGCCGGGCGGGAGCAGCGCGCCGTCGTCACCCTCGACGAAGCCGCCGAGCGCGCCCGGCTGGACTTCGCCGAGACGCTCGCGACCGGACGCGGCCGCCTGCGCATCGCCTTCCGCGGCACGCTGAACGACAAGCTGCGCGGCTTCTACCGCTCGGTCTACAAGGACCCGAGCGGCGCGACGCGCACGCTGGCCGCCACCCAGTTCGAGGCCACCGACGCCCGCCGCGCGTTCCCCTGCTGGGACGAGCCGGCGTTCAAGGCCGTGTTCGCCGTCACCCTGGCCATCGACCCGGTGCTCACCGCGGTCTCCAACACGCGCGTCGTCGCGGAGACGCGCGAGGGCGACCGCAAGGTGCTCCGCTTCGCGGATACGATCACGATGTCGACCTACCTGGTGGCCTTCGTGGTGGGCGAGCTGGAGCACACCCAGCCGACGCCGGTCGGCGCCACGCCGGTGAGCGTCTGGTGCGTGCCGGGCAAGCGGCGGCTCGCGGCCTTCGGCCAGGAGGTCGCGGTGGCCTCGCTCCGCTACTTCGAGGACTACTACGGCCTGCCGTACCCCGGCGACAAGCTCGACCTGCTGGCCATCCCCGACTTCGCGGCCGGCGCCATGGAGAACCTCGGCGCCATCACGTTCCGGGAGACGGCGCTGCTGGTCGACGAGAAGGCGGCCTCGCACGCCGAGCTGCAGCGCGTCGCCGACGTGGTCGCCCACGAGAACGCCCACATGTGGTTCGGCGACCTGGTGACGATGAGCTGGTGGAACGGCATCTGGCTCAACGAGGCCTTCGCCACGTTCATGGAGATGCTGGCCGTCGACGACTGGAAGCCGGAGTGGCAGCGCTGGGTCGCCTTCGGAGTCTCGCGGGCCGCCGCGCTCTCGGTGGACGGCCTGCACTCCACGCGGCCCATCGAGTTCCCGGTGCGGGCCCCCCGCGAGGCCGACGCGATGTTCGACGTGCTCACCTACGAGAAGGGCGCCTCGGTGCTCCGCATGCTCGAGCAGTATCTCGGCGCCGAGCTCTTCCGCGAGGGCGTGCGCGACTACCTCCGCACGCACGCCTTCGGCAACGCCGACACCGGCGACCTGTGGGCCGCGCTCGGCCGCGCCTCCCGCCAGCCGATCCCGGCCGTGATGGACAACTGGATCTTCGCGCCCGGCTACCCGCTGGTCAGCGTGGCGGTGGAGGGCGGCCAGCTGGTGGTGCGCCAGCAGCGCTTCACCTACCTGCCGGAGCCGCTGCGCTGGTACGGCGCGGCCGCGCCGGCGAGCCCGCCCGCCCCCGCCCGCTGGCAGGTGCCGGTGCAGCTGCGGATCACCGCCGGCGGCCGCGGGACGGTCGACCGCCTGCTCCTGGCCGAGGACGAGACGCGCCGGCCGCTGCCGGCCGGCTTCGAGTCGGTCGTGGTCAACGAGGGCGGCCACGGTTTCTACCGCGTCCGCTACGACGGCGACCTCCGGATGCGGCTGCTCGGCCGGCTCCCCCGCCTGGCCGCCATCGAGCGCTTCAATCTCGTCAACGACGCGTGGGCCGTGACCGCGGCCGGCCTCATGCCGGTCACCGACTACCTCGACCTGACCACGCGTTTCCGCGAGGAGCGCGACAAGAACGTGTGGTCGGCGCTGCTCGGCTCGCTGGCCGCGCTCAACCGGCTGGTGCGGCCGGCCGACCGGCCCGGGCTGGAGGCGCTCGGGCGCGACCGGGCGGCGCCCACCCTGGCCACGCTCGGCTGGACGCCCCGCCCGGGCGAGGACGAGCTGACCCGCCAGCTGCGCGGCGACCTCGTCCGCGCGCTCGGCACGCTCGGCAACGACCCCGAGGTCCAGGCCCGGGCGGCCGAGCTGTACGCCGCTCACGAGCGCGGCGCCGAGGTCGACCCCAACGTCCTGCCCGCCCTCATCGCCGTGGTCGCCCACGCCGGCGACGAGGCGCGCTACGAGATCTTCCTGCAGCGCTTCCGGACGGCCGCCACGCCCCAGGAGGAGCAGCGCTATCTCTACGCGCTGACGGCCTTCCGGCAGCCGTCGCTGGTGGAGCACACGCTGGCCCGCACGATCAACGGCGAGATCCGCACCCAGGACGCGCCGTTCGTCGTGCGCTCGATGCTGCTGCTGGTGCACTCCCGCGGGCAGGCCTGGGAGTTCGTCAAGAAGCAGTGGGACACGATGGACCGTCTCTATCCCAAGCACGGCCTGCGCCGGATGGCCGAGGGCGTGATCGGCCTGGCGACCCCCGAGTGGGAGGCCGACGTCCATCGCTTCTTCCAGGAGCGCAAGATCGACCTCGGCGGCAAGACGCTCGAGCAGTACCTCGAGCAATTGCGGGTGGCGGTGGCCCTGCGCGAGCGGGAGAGCGCCGCGCTGAGCACCTACCTGGCGTCGCCCTAGTCGCCGGCGCGGTCACGCGTCACGTCCCGGCGATCTGCGGCATCGCCGGCGCCCGGGAGCGCCGGGCGGGCGATGCCGCGAATCGCCGGGACGACGGGCCAGGCCGCTACTCGAACTTGCGGTAGTGCAGCCGCACCAGTTCGGCGGGAGTCTTGTCGGTCTTGATCAGGCCCGCGTCGATCCGGTCCTTGAACGCACGCTCCAGATTGGCGCCGACATCGACCTTGCGGTCGAAGCCGAGATCGCCAAGGCTGCGCGCCGCGGCCTGCACCGGCACCGCAGCGGGGTAGTAGCCGGCCGCCTGGGTCGTGATGACGGCGCGCGCGGGGTTCTCGGTCACCCACTGCTTGGCCCGCCGGAAGGCCCGGACGATGGCCGCGGCGCGGTCCGGGTGACGGTCGACGATCTCGCGCTTGATGCCCAGGAAGCAGCAGTATTCCTGGTTGTACGGCGCCTGGTACGTCTGCGAGAAGAGCACCTTCGCGATCTTCCGCTCCTTGAGGATCGTCTGCTGGGGCTCGGTCACGCCAACCGCCTGGAACTTGCCCGTCTTGAAACCCTCGCCGACGTAGTCGGCGATGCGGGGCAGGGCCTCCCACGGCATCGGCCGCAGCGTGACGTCCTTCTGGGCGTCGACGCCGGAGGACTTCAGCTCGCTGTTGACGAAGGTCAGCCCGCGCTGGATGCGGAAGGGCTCGACCCACCACGGGTTGATCTCGACCGTCTTGCCCTTGAGGTCGGCGGCGGATGCGGCCGTGGAATCGACCGGCACCATGACGTCCATGCAGCCGAAGTTCAGCCCATCCACGACGTAGTGCCCGATCTTCCCGGCCGCCATGTAGTGCAGCTGATCGACGTCCAGGAACCCGAAGTCGGCCTCCGTCAGTCCCTTGTCGGTCTTGACCTGGAGCCAGTTCGTCTTGCCCTGCTCGATCGCGCCCCGCGTATCGACCGCGGCGCCCTGCACCGTCAATCCTTCCTCGGCGAACAAGCCCTTCACGAGGGCCGCGTAGAGCGGCAGCATTCAGGTCCCGGCGCCATACCCCAGGGTGTACTTCTCCTGCGCGGACACCGGCGCCAACCCCACGGAGATGGCAACGACGAGCAGGATCGCGTGAACGCCCAAGCGTTTCAAGGCTGGCCTCCTTCAGTCGAGGAGCTTCGTCACCGCGGCGTGGCTGGCACCGTCGTCCCAGTCACGCGCTCCGATCTCCCGGACCACGACATGGCCCGCGCGGTCGATCAGGTACGTCGTCGGCAGCCCGACGACCCGGTACGCCCGCGCTGTGGACCATTCCTGGTCCAGCCCGATCCGAAACGTCACCTTCACCTCCTTCAAAAACGCCTCCACGCCCGCCAGCGACAGCGTGTCCAGGTTGACCGCGATCACCTCGAAGCCGCGGTCCTTGTAGCGCTGGTACAGCCGCTCGATCGCGGGCATCTCGGTGCGGCACGGGATGCACCAGCTCGCCCAGAAGTTCAGGAGGACGGCCTTGCCCCGATGAGTGGAGAGACTGAGGTCGCTGCCGTCGAACGCCCGCACGGTGAAGTCGGGCGCCGGAATGCGCGGGGCGGTGGTGGCCGCCGGCGCCGCCAGCTTCTCGACGGCCACGACGAGCCACTCGGGACCACGCGACGCGATGGTGAAGCGGACGGCGTCCCCCGCCTTGACGCCGGCGAGCAACTCGCCACGCTCGACCCGGAACCCCATCCGCATCGCTGGCATGACGCCCTGGATCGGTCCGTGATCGAGAGTGATGCGGGCGGTCGGTTCCTCGACGGCCACGACCACGCCCACGCCCTCGGCCCTTGGCTCGGCGTTCGCGGCCGTCGACAGAGCGCCGAGCAGCAGAGACCCGGCAAGCACCGCCAGGAAGACACGATCCCCGGCCATGGCCACCCCCATGACAACAGGCCGCCGATCGATACGGGATTATCCGACAACGGAGGGTTGTCAGCAACCCGGTTCGTCTCGTCACGTCACCGGGACGCGGACGTCCGCGGTGGGTCCTGTCGGATCGACCGCATGCTGCAATTGAGGGGTGAGATCATCAAGGCCGTGAGCCAGGTCCTGATCAAGCACGGCGACGCGCTGGAGACCGTCCTCGCCCGGTGACGGCCATCGAGCGCACGGTCGCCTTCGTCCTGGCCGACCTGGCCGGATACGTGGCGCTCACCGAGGCCCACGGCAACGTCGAGGCCGCCGGGGTCATCGAGCGCTTCGTCGCGGTCGCCCGCGCGTCGCTGGCGCCGGGCGCGCGGCTGGTGGAGCGCGTGGGCGACCAGGTCGTCGTGGCCGCGGACGACCCTCGCGCGGCGCTCGAGACGGCGCTGCGACTGGTGTCGGGCACGGCGCGCGAGCCGCTGTTTCCGCTGATCCGGATCGGGGCGCACGCCGGCCCGGTCCTGGAGCGGGACGGCGCCTACTTCGGCGCCGCCCTCAACATCGCCGCCCGCGTCACCGCCCACGCCCAGCCGGGCCAGATCCTCTGCACGGAGGCCCTCGCGGCAGCGGGCCGCGATCTGCCCGGCATCGAGGTGCGGGCGTTGGGCCCGGTCGCGCTGCGCCACGTGGTGGACCCGGTGCCGCTGTTCGAGGTGACCGCCGGCGCCCCGCCGAGTGAGCCCGTGACCGTCGACCCCGTCTGTTACATGCAGCTCACCCCGGACGGCGCGGCGGCCACCGTGCGGCTGGGCGACGTCACCTATCACTTCTGCTCGGACGCGTGCGCCGCCGCCTTCGGCCGGCACCCCGAGGCCTACGTCGGCCGTTGACTCACCCCGGCCGGGTCGCGGCGGGCGAGACCGGGCCCACGCCCCCCGGCGCGTCATCCCGCGCTATGCTGACGACGTCGACAACCCGCGCGAAGGAATGCGCTGGATCGTTCCCGCCCGGGGGCGCGGCACCGGCCGGTGTAGCGGGAGGGGGACGTGATGCGTGGCATCGAGGGCGAGCAGGTCCTGCTGCGGTTGATCCTCAGCGAATCGCGCACCCACGACGGGCAGCCGCTGTTCTCCACGCTCGTGAAGCTGTTGCGAGCAGAGGGCCTGGCGGGGGCCACGGTGCTCAAGGGCATCGCCGGCTTCGGCCACGACCGCACGATGCACACGATCGCCATCGAGGTGGCCGCTCAGGGCCTGCCGGTCGTGGTGGAGGTCGTGGACACGCCGGAGCAGGTGGAGCGGGTCCTGCCCAAGGTCGAGGCGCTGATGGCGGGCGGCGTCATCATGCTGGAGCGTGCCCGCGTCATCCGCTACGCCAGGACGCCGCCGGCCGGCTAGCTAGTTTCTGTCGCCAAACTCGGTTTGGCCTGTATTTATGCGGGATTGTGCACACAGAGAGGTCACGCGACCCGGGGGGTGGTTGTGGCGGAGCGAGCGGGCGAGGCGCTCTCGCGATGGGCGGGGGACGACACGACCACGGTGAAACCTTCGATCGTCGTGTCGGCCGTGGTGCACCGCCAGGAGGAGACGGTGCTCCGGACGATGGGCGGGGCGGCAAGCGATGGCTACGCCGCGCGGCGTCGGCTGACGGCATGCGGAGGCAAGAGCGTCGCGATCCGGAGGAGGTTGTTCGCCAGGACGGCGGAGACTTCGAACCGTTCGCGCCCCGCGAGCGGGCAGCGGCGCATGCCACGCCCGCGCAAGAGCACCGAGATGCGGCCTTCGATACCCGCGCGGAATCGCTGCCCCCGCTTGAAGGACCGGCTCTTCTCGTGAGCGGTGCGTTCGGCCGTCTTGGTTCCGCCGCGCTGAGGGAGACACTCGGTGCGCACGCCGGCGGCGGTCACGGCCTCCACGTTGGCGGGCGTGTAGAATCCGCGGTCGGCCGCGTAGAGGGTGGGGGCGTGGCCGAAGGTGGTCGCGTGCTGGAGCAGCGAGGGCGCGACATGACCTTCGTCGACGGGATTGCCGGCGAGCACACGGTAGTCGGTGATGAACCCGCCGCCACTCTCGGCCAGAAACACCTTGTGCCCGAACTCGACGGGGCGCTGCGCCTTCCCGCGCTTGATGAGATCGGTGTGCGGTTCGAAGATCGAAAAGATCTTCTCGTGCACCGGGACCTGCTCGCCCTCGAGGACCCGACGGCGCGTCTGCGTCATCACGCGCTCCGCCAAGCCACCGAAGTGCTCGATCTCGTCGCAGAGGGCAGCCACTGCCGCAGCGGCGAGCGGATCGGCGGGGGGCGCCAGGCGCGCCGTGGCGACGGCGGCGCGCGCCGTTGCCACCACGCTTGCCGTGACGCCGAGGAAATCGCGATATTTCCGCGTTTGCTGACGTGGCCGCTCCGCCGGGCTCAGGCGGTGCAGTTCCTGCATGCGCCGGCGCGCCCGGCGCGTGCGGTCCGCAAACCCCTGCCGCGCCGTTGGGACCTGTTCACCCAGGCGTTTGACCAGGCGGGTGAGGACACGCACCGCATCCCAGAGCAGGCCACTGTCGGTCGGCCAATGGATATCGGTCTCCACCACGGTGGTGTCGACGCGGAGCCGCGCGCCATCCTCCAGGCCGAGGGCGACGGCGGCCTGGACGACGGCGTCGTTGAGCGCGCGGAGCGTCGTCGGGGTCAGCCGACAAAACGCGCGATGAAACGCGTCGTGCTTGGGCACGGGGCGGGCATCAAAGGTCGTGAAGCGTCGCAGCGTGTAGCCGTCGGCGATCCGCTCGCGCAGCTCGCGGAGATCCCAGGCCTTGATCCGTTGCAGCACGAAGGCCCGGAGCACCTGCGTGGCGCCCAGGCCCTCGCGGCCGGTGCGCGGGCGCTTGAGCCCACGCACCAGATCCTGGTGGACCAGCGTCACGAGATCGTCGTGCGCATCGAGAAAGTCGCGCAGCGCTCGCAGCGTCGCATCCAGCACGATGCCCTGGGCCTGCAGCTCGAAATCGGCGAAGGTGAGCGGCTGCGTCCGCGGCCTCATCGAGCGCGCTGGCGCCGTTGGGCGATCAGGAACGCCCGCTGGGCGATAGTCATCTCGTGGCTGAGCGCCTTCAGCCGTTTGCCCTCCGCGACCCAGGCCGCCACCTCGTCACGTAACGCGCGCGGGACGTGGAGCGTGCGCGTCGTCCCCTCTTCCTTCCACGTCAACACCGCAGCCTCGTGGATCGGGCCGGCCTCGACACAGCGACAGGTCGGCTTCCCGCACCGCTTGGTGGTGATCGTCAGCGAGCCTTCGAGGAACGGGCCGATCGTGCGCAGCCGCGTCAGGATGCGCTGGCCCGCGGAG
>Ga0302046_10003350_pt1 | contig 14502 bp, 11 predicted proteins | sample RVTome_11_FD_200261 | JGI IMG/M metagenome (GOLD analysis project Ga0302046, IMG submission 200261) | Soil microbial communities from uranium-contaminated site in the Upper Colorado River Basin, Wyoming, United States - RVT147D111 (version 2) ...
CCAGCACCTGGCCGACGGTGAACGCATTGGCCGTATCCTCGGCGACATCACCCGCTTCACCGCCGTATATCTCGACATATTTGGCCAGCATGTCCTGGTTTTGATAGTCTTGCGTAGAAGGAGCCCAGGAAATGGCCGAGAAAATGCCTTCTGTGGCCGGACCAAGAGCTTCCTTAAACGGTCCCGGCAGGGAGGGGCCGGTCGTGAAGAAAGCCGCCCGAGGCTGATAGCCCGCTTCTTGATAGGCTCGAGCCTGACCCACAGAATCTTCCAGGATGGTGCCGCCGACTACCAGGTCGGGGTCGACATCCGCTACCTGGATGGCGATGGACGAGAAGTCGGTTGTTTCCGGAGCGTAGATTTCATCAAACACCAACTCGAGGCCACCTTCCACCAGCCTCTCCCTGACCGTATCGACCACGCCGAGCGTAAAGGGGTCGTCCTGGCTGACGACGGCGAAGGTTTGCGGACGAACATCGTCCGGCAAACCCAGTATGTAAGCAGCAAACGTTTCACCCTGGGTGACCGAGCCACCTGGCTGAGCAAAGAAGAGGTTGGTCAGGCCACGGGTGAACACGTCCGGGGCGCCACCGGCCGGCTCGATAAAGGCGTAACCGTAGCGGGCCGCAACTTCGGAGGTGGGGATAACCAGGAAGCTGGAGAAGGGGCCGACCACCAGGTCAACCTGATCAACCGTGATCAGCTTTTCATAGTCGGCCACGGCTGTATCCTGGTCGCTGTTGTTGTCAAGAATACTTAGCTCGATCGGGCGTCCGAGAAGACCGCCTGCCTCGTTGACCATCGTGGCCCAGACTTCGTAACCTCGTTGGGCCGCTGTCCCCGGCTCACTGAAGCGACCACTCAACGGGAGCGACACCCCAATGGTTATCGGTTCACCGGACGCAGGCGCGGCCGCAACCGGGGCGCTTTCGAGGCCTAACATCGCCTCCGCATCCGCATTGCTGGGAATACATAATTTCCAGCCCGGCTCGATGAGGTCCGGATTGGCAATATTGGCGTAGGTGTCGTCCACCGCATTTTGCTGATTGGTGGCCTCGACAATAGCCGGATAAGCCAGAATATTCCCATAGAATTTATCGGCCAGTTTTGAAAGCCAGTCGTCTGCCTGCACAACGGCATCTTCCTCACAAGCCACATCTTGTAACACGGGGGCCGCTGAAACCGCATGCGGCGCCAGGCTTAGGGCAAAAGCCAGGACCAAAAAAAGATTTAGTAATTTCTTCACAATTTACTCCTCCATTAAGCTAATATTTATGTTTAGTTTTCCGTCAAAAGCTTATAACCCTTAATCGTTTTCTTGCATAGACCCTCCGTTTCCTAACATAACTCAAGTGGCCGCCTTATTAGCCTCAAATCTGGAGTAGGAAGTAAGAAGTCGGGATTAAGGGAAAAACCCTTATTTCTTACTCCAACCTTCCTACGTTCGGCGCATCCAGCAATGAACGGTCGATGTTTCTGCTTCTGGGCTGACAAGGTCGCAACCTGGGTCATAGTTATTTAGATTTAATCGAGACCCGGAGCCACGCTGCTGTCTTGCCTGACCTGTTCAAGGTGAGCGCACATGGCCTGGCTGGCCGCAGTAGCATCACCCCGCCGGATGGCCGCGAGAATCTGTTTGTGGTGATATTGCCCTCGCTCAGGGCCGCCCTCGACCAGAAAAATGCGTTTGCGCTGCTCTCTTAACAGATCGACGATAGGATCGATCAAAACTGGAATCAGCGGGTTTTGGGTCGCTCTGGCCAGGGCCAGGTGAAACGCAAGATCGGCTTCGACATAAGCGTCGGTACGGGTCATGGCGGTGTCCATGACGTTGACGGCCTGCTGCATGGTTTCAAGATCGAGCGGCGTGGCCATCTCGGCGGCCAGGGCCGCGATGCCAGGTTCAAGCAGGGTCCGCACCTGGACGAGTTTCCCCAGGTCGTTGCCCAAACTGATTTTGACGATCAGACTCAGCGAGTCGCGCATGACCTCGGTGGTGCCGCCGGTCAGGTCGGTGACAAACGTGCCACGACCGGGCTGAACTTCGAGCAGCCCTTTTTCGCGCATGGCTTTGACGGCTTCACGCACGGCTGTCCGGCTGACACCAAATTGTTCGGCCAATTCACGTTCGGATGGGAGTTTATCACCGGGACGGACCTTACCTTCCATGATCCGACCCTGGATTTGTTCGATTATCTGTTCATAGAGTCGTGAAGATTGAATGGCGGAGTACACAAACGCTCCCTTACGTTTATGATGAAAAGTCAGAGCAAAGCGGTGGTCTAGTGGTATGATGTTTACTTTACACGGGCATCGTACTATACCTGATGGTATTAGTCAAATTTCGACCAACAACAAAAGTTTTTGGTAAAATGGCTGCCAGAAATTATGTAGCCATCCGGCCTATCGCCACCGAATGAATTCGGTGGCTGCTAAGGAAAACCTGTTGAAACAGGTTGTTTGGTTCGCCCTTAACGTGTTTTCAACACGTTTCTTTTATCAGGCTGCGAATTCATTCGCAGAGGTTGAATTACCGAATCGTCTCATTATATTAAAAGGAGGGGCTGGTTTACAGTAAACGTGTCGTTTTTTGTAAACCAGCCCACTTTTCTCATCTATTTCGCACTTTTTTCGCACTGATAAAGTATAAAGTATAATATTAAGAATACAGGAGCAAAACAATGGCGACAGCAGTTTCTTTAAGTGATGAGCAAGTTACCCGACGGGATGCCTTTGTGGAGCGGCTGCTTCAATCCACAGCCGGCGTCTTCGACATCTTCACCGTTTATCTGGGGCACCGGCTGGGGTATTACCAGGCCCTGGCCGGCAGTGGCCCGCTGACCTCGACCGAACTGGCGGCTCGCACCGGGACCAACGAACGCTACACCCGCGAGTGGTTGGAGCAGCAGACAGTCACCGGAATTCTGGATGTTGACGATGTCCGGGCCAACGCCACGGATCGCCGCTTCAGCCTGTCGCCCGGTCACGCCGAGGTGCTGGTCGAGCGTGACAGCCTGAACTATCTCAGCCCGCTGGCACAGTTGGCTGTTGGGGCAGTCCATCCCCTGGCTGCCGTGGTGGAAGCCTATCGTAATGGCGGCGGCGTGTCCTTCGGCGATTACGGTTCTGATCTCCGCGAGGGCCAGGCCGGGATGAACCGGGCCATGTTCCTGCAAGAGTTGGGGCAAGTCTGGCTGCCGTCGATCTCGGATATTCACGCCCGGCTCCAGGCCGATCCGCCGGCCCGTATCGCCGATATTGGCTGTGGCGCCGGCTGGTCGAGCATCGGCATGGCCCAGGCGTATCCCAGGGTCCAGGTGGATGGCTTCGATCTGGACGAGCCCTCCATCGACCTGGCCTGGGCCAATGCGCGTGAAGCAAATATGAACGGCCGGCTCAATTTCCAGGCGCTCGACGCCGGTGATCCGTCTCTGGCAGGCCAATACGACCTGGTAACCGCCTTCGAGTGTGTTCACGACATGTCCGATCCGGTCGGCGTGATGCGTAGCATGCGGCGGCTGATTAGTGATAACGGCGCTGTGATCATTATGGACGAGCGGGTTGGCGATACCTTCACCCCGGGCGGCAACGAGGTGGAATGGATGATGTACGGCTGGAGTGTGCTGCACTGCCTGCCGGTGGGCATGGTCGACCAACCCTCGGCCGAAACGGGCACGGTTATGCGCGCCGGCACCGTCCGCCGCTATGCCAAAGAAGCCGGTTTCCGTGATGTCGAAGTGCTACCCATCGACAACTTCTTCTTCCAGTTCTATCGCTTACACGCGTAAGAAGTGGGGGACGGTTTCAATCAGGAATGGCGTTCCCGCACCAACAAGACAGATTAAGGAGCCAACCACCGGGAACGCCATTCCTGTAACAGATGTTGCGAGTAGCAAGGTGCAGGGCAGCAGAGTAGCAAGGTGCAAGGTAACAAGTAGCAAAGTAGCATATGGTCTGACCCAGTACCCAACTGCTCCCTTGCTCCCCTGTTACCTTGCTACCTTGATTAGGATGGAGTAGGGACGATGAACGGTGTTATGACTCAAACGAACAACAAAACTGGAAACGCAGCCTTAACCTATCGCGCCGGAGCCGTAGAAGACTCGTATGCGGTGTTTGAAGTCTTCGAGGAGACGGTGGCCGATCTGATTCGGCGCTTTGGCTCCAGAGGGTCGACCAGTTGGCATGACCCGGATGCGCTGGCTCGAATGTGGTTCGAACGCCGGCCCCTGTACGAACATCTGGCCCGCAGCGCCGACCAGTTTTGGGTCGCCGAGCAGGATGAGCGTATCGTCGGCTTTGCCCGGTCCATCGTGAATGATGGGCTGCGCCAGCTCACCGAGTTGTTCGTGCGGCCGGGTGTTCAAGCCAACGGTGTGGGCCGAGAATTGATCACACGCGCCTTCCCGGCAGACGAGTCTCGACATCGCTCCATCATTGCGACGACCGACTTCCGGGCGCAGGGTTTGTATCTCAAAGCGGGTGTCTATCCCCGCTTCCCGATCTACTACTTCAGCCGCGAGCCCGAAGTTGTTTCGGTCACGACCAATCTGGTCGTTGAGCCTGTCGTGGCTAATGACGAAACCCTGGACACCCTGGCCCGGATCGACAAAAAGGTGCTGGGGCATCGACGGGACATAACGCACCGCTGGCTGTTGAGTGACCGCCAGGGTTATCTCTACATTCGCGACGATCAGCCGGTTGGCTATGGTTACATCGGCGACAGGAACGGCCCCTTTGCCTTGCGAGATAACAGCGATTTCCCGGCCGTCCTGGCCCACGCCGAAAGCGTCGCCGCCCGGCATGGGCGTGAGTTCGGCCTGGAAGTACCGACCATCAACTGTTCGGCCGTGGACTACCTGATCAAGCGCGGCTTCAAGCTGGATACGTTTGTGGCGATTATGATGAGTAATGAACCGTATGGCAAGTTTGAGCACTACATCCTGAGCAGCCCGCCGTTCTTTATTTAAAGAATGCCTAAAAATAATGTTGGGTGTTCTTCTTGAGATTAGAGATTAGCGATTGGCGATTAGAGACCTTTAATCTCCAATCGCCCCATCTCTCATCTCTGGACATGTGAAGGTTATTCCTGGACGAGTCCTCAATCAATCCAGGTTATCACCTTATCAAAGGAGTGGGGATGGAGTAAGAAGTCAGGCCGATGGTCTCATCGCTGGCTCAGGCGCAGGTCGGATCAGCGGATCGTTGAAGCCATGGGCAAGACGGATGGGGTTGTTGCCTGCTTCTTACTCCCGGCTTCTTTCTTCTAATCGTATCTACTCAAGCAACATCTTGCATTCTGGGCAAGAAAATGTTCAACCATGAAGGACATGAAGACCATGAAGAATGAATAAAAAAACTTCATGCTCTTCATGGTCTTCATGGTTAATTTCAGTTTGATTCTGCCTTGGAAGCGAAGCGGCCTTGGAAGCGAAGCGGCCTTGGAAGCGAAGCGGCCTTGGAAGCGAAGCGGCCTTGGCCAGATTAGGACAATATAGCCGAGAAAGGCAAGACGATGAAGAATCTGGCTCCGGATATTTTCAGGCAGCGGTTCATGCTGGAAGGCTTTTACACGATTGAGATGAGCCGGGAGGTGGTCAAGGCCTACCTGGTGGGCCTGGCGCACCATTTGCATCTCCGCACCTATAGCGATCCCATGATTTATTCACCCGCCTCGGGCATGGGGCGAGACGAAAACGCCGGCTTCGATGGTCTTGAGTCTCAGCGCAGGCAGTCCCGCAGGGACCGGCGGCCTCGCTCAGCTGGCGGTCGAGCCATTTCCGGGCAGGCTGGTGAGCGACGGTCTCTGGGACGATATTGGCTCTGGAGACCGGTTGCTATACCTTGGCACCAACCGCCTCCTGGGCTGGAACCCTATCTCCGGTCGCTACCGGATCTGGCGCTTTGATCCCTCCTTGACCGGTGCTGCTGGGGCCTTTCCCGGCCAGCGCCTGATCGAGGGGACTCTGCCGGCTGCCGGAGCCGGGCCCAACTTGACCTTTCTTGGCGGCCGCGACCTGTTGAATTGGGAGACTGACACCGGACAATACAACGTTCAGCAATATAGCCTGGATACGAGCCAACGGGCGGCTCGATTGACCTTAGAACACGGGCCGAGGGGACCCTCCGGGCAACGACGGGCGAGCGCCGCTTGATCTATCTGGGCGATAACCGGGTGCTGGAATGGGAACCGGCCAGCGGTGGTGGAAGCGGGCCGGTTTACCTGCCGATCATCCTGAGATAGGACGGACCTTGAAAATTCGGCTTGGTCAGATTTTGGGTCAGCAATTATGTTGGTGGCGATGACATCATCGCCACCCATCCCCAACCGGCTTAAGCCGCCGAACCGGGGGCGGGGTTTGCCCTAACGGACTTTGTCGGCGGTGCGCTGGGCGCAGCGGAGCCAGGTGAATAGGTGTTTGAAGACATCATCCTGCTCGGCTACAGCGTGGCTGAGAGCAGCGATTTGGGGCTATCATTTCATCCAACAAATCCTTACTCAAGAGGAAGACTACCGCAAGGATAACTAGGGGTGAAATCTCGCCGGCAGGGACTGCGTCACCCGGCTGCCAATCGCGGACGTCCGAGCAGCCGGGCATCTAATGAATAGGTGCCCGCGCCAATCAGCATAAAGGCAACGTTGGCAGCAAACAGGGTCAGCACAAATTCATATCCCTGATTGGTCGCATAAAACCCATTGGGTAAATGGTATACGAACAACGCCACGAGATTGTCGATAGCCAGCGGAATGGTGACCCAACGGGTGTAAAGGCCCAAAATCAAGGCTAAACCGCACAAGACTTCGGCGAGTAGTAGTACACTGCCCAGAACGGCCGGGGCGGGGATGCCCAGGCTCCCGACGAAACCGATCGTTCCGGCAAAGCCAAATACAAAAAGCTTTTGCAAACCATGGACAAAAAAGACTATTCCCACAATTACACGCAAGACAAGTAATCCCAAGGCTTGCCTGTTTTCAAATAGATCCATTATGTTTCTCCCCTTTCGTTTAGACGAATAACAACTATCTACGCTTCTACAGGGGCGGTCACGTGTCGATATTTGAATCGGCCAAAATCGCCGGGGCACGCGAAATAAACTGTTGAAACTCAGCGCCCCGTTCTTGGCGGATTCTATCAAGCTCCAATAGCCCCTCAGTCACCTCATTGTCCGAGCAGCACCGGAAATCATACCAACGTTCACCCCCTATTGCGATAGTCTTCCTCTTGAGTCAGATTGATTACGAGTTACGGAGTATAGCGATTTTTAGGTCGCCGATGCCTGATAATAGGCAGGCACAACCCCATCTCATTTTAGACGCACTCAGCCTGATTGCCAAATTCTTTGTCTAGCCAAGTTGCCACCCACCCAGACCTTTAGGGTTTTGGACGGTCATTTTGGCAAAAATAGTTCGTAAACGGCTAAAATAGGATCGGACAAGGTGATTTTGGAAACCCTAAAGGTCTTGTACTCACCCGGCAGCAACCTGGGTTATCTATGAGAAAGATGCCTGGCCAGCTTTCGGACAGCACGTCGTTTTTGATCCGGGTGCTCCAACCGTGCAACACCTATCTGAATCGGGCCTGTGCGCTTGTCAAGTGTGGGGAAAGCCGGGTATAATCTGTCTCACTCTTTGAGTACGTGTTTCATCCGGGGAGGCAGTTGATCATGATCAAGCAACCCGCCCGTCTTTATACCGCCATTGCCGGCCTATTCTTGTTGGCCCAAGGATTATCCACGCTGGCCTTCCACCTGGTTCCGCCCCTGGATCAGGCGTTTCCCCAACTGCTGGCCGTAACCCAAATGGTTCCAACCCACTCGATTCTGCATATCCTGACCGGTTTACTGGCGCTGGGGGCGCTGTATGGGGGGGGTGAGCGCGGCGCCTTTGGGTTTGCCGCAGGGTTTGGTTTGTCTTACACCGGCCTGGCCCTGTATGGCATGATCACCGGGCAGCCGACCATGTTTAGACTGCAAGCGTTTGATCATCCCTTTCACTTAGTCTTGGGCGTACTGGGCCTGGTGGTTGCCGGAATAGTTTACTGTCGCCCAGGAAGAGGAAAGAAGGTGGTGCTTTGATTGGGCAAGGTACACCTATTTCAAGACCCTTACGAGCCTGGTTGGCGCTGGAAGTGTTATTTGGGGTGTTAGCCGTGCTGGCAATTGGAGTCTCGCCCGCCGATTCCAAGACCAACTTTGCCTGGCCGATCCAACCCCGGTGCTGGCCAGGCTTTCAGCCAGGGTCCAACTGTCGTCGTCGCAACCATGCTCGCGCATGCCTTCGGCCAGCCAGGATTTGGCGCGGACCTCAGCGAGGAGTTCCAGCGTTTCGTTGAGGTCCGCGCAGGCGGACAATCGGCGCAGCCTTGGAGAAGTGGTTTCAACCGCGCTTAAAAAGTATTCAACCACCAAGGCCGCTTAAGGAGCGTCCACCCATGACCCACCCCGATCTTATCCTGTTCTTCATCCAACTTGCCGTTATGCTGGCTTGTGCGCTCCTGTTCGGGCAGTTACTGCGGCGGCTGCACCAACCGGCCGTCTTGGGCGAACTGCTGGGCGGCATTCTCATCGGCCCCACCGTCTTTGGCATGCTCGCGCCCGACTGGTATGGCCGCCTATTCCCCGTCTCTGAGAGCCTGGCCCTGGGGCAGGACGCTGTCATTAAGTTGGGCATGCTGTTCTTTATGTTTGCCGCCGGTCTGGAAGTCGATCTGGCCCACCTGCGCCAGAAAGGTGGGGTCGCCCTGCTGACCGCCGGCCTGGGGATTGCCGTCCCCTTTGGCCTGGGTTTTGGCGCCGTCCTGCTGCTGCCGGCTGTATGGGGGGGGCCGGCCCGATCGAGCCCGCTGTTGTTCGGTCTGTTCATCGGCGCGGCGCTGTCGATTACAGCCCTGCCGGTCATTGCCCGCATTCTGGTCGACCTCAACCTGCTCAATCAAGACTTTGGCGTGGTAGTGATGGTGGCGGCGACGCTCAACGACCTGATCGGCTGGTCACTCTTTGCCCTGATCTTGAGCAAGATGGCGCCGGGCAGCGGGCCAGGCCAAAATACGTCGATCACGCTGGGCCTGGTCTTCGGCTTCTTTGCTATCACGCTGCTGTTGGGGCGCTGGCTCAGCCTGAAGGCACTGCCCTGGCTGCAAACGCGCATCGCCTGGCCGAGTGGTTTTATCGGCCTGGCGGCGGTGCTGGTCTTACTGGCCGCGGCGGCCGCCGAGACCATCGGCGTTCATTCCTTCTTTGGCGCGTTTTTGGTCGGGGTGGGTTTGGGCCAGAGCGTCGAAAGGCCCCAGCGAGCCTTTGAAGCCGTACATCAGTTTGCCATCAGTTTCTTGGCCCCGATTTATTTTGTTTCAATTGGCTTGCAGGCCAATTTTGCGACCCACTTCGATTGGCTGCTGGTGCTGGTGGTGACGGTCGTGGCCTGTGCCGGCAAGATTATCGGCGCCGGGCTGGGGGCCTGGCTGGGCGGCATGCCGGGCCGGACCGCGCTGGCCGTTGGTTTTGCCATGAACGCTCGTGGCGCGATGGAGTTGATATTAGCCTCGATCGCCCTAAACTACGGCCTCATCGACCAGCGCCTCTTCATCGCTTTGATCATCATGGCCCTGGTAACCTCGGTCCTCAGCGGGCCGGCCATCCGCCAGTTGCTGCTGATCAGGCCGGTGGCCGTCGAGACGCGGCAGGTGGTTATCTGAGTTCATCACCCCGGCAGGTCGATCAGCCCGGCCCGGACGGCGGCCAACACGGCCTGGCCCCGGTTGGGCTGGCGCAGCTTGCTCAAGATGTGCTTGGCGTGGCTGCGAATCGTCTCTTCGCTTACAAAGAGCTGCTCGGCGATTTCGCGATAGGTGGCCGGGGTGGCCATCCAGCGGAGCACCTCGGCCTCGCGGGGGGTGAGCCGGGCGGGGAGGACAGCAGCGGGGGCCGGCTGAGCTGTCATGCGGTTCAACACCTGCCGGGCCAGGGCCGGGTGCAGATAGGCTTCGCCGCGAGCGACAATGCGAATGGCCTGGGCCAGTTCGGCGGGCTCGATGTCCTTGATCACGTAACCGTCCACCCCGGCGGCCAGCATATCCAGCACCCGTTCATCCAACTCGATGCCGGTCAAGAGCATCACCTTCAGGTCGGGTCGGGCTGCTTGTAAGGCTGCGGCCGTCTCGGCGCCGTCCATCTCGGGCATCACAAAGTCGAGCAAAACCAGGTCCGGCTCCGTTTGCGCGGCCATGGCAATGGCCTTCAGCCCGTTCTCGGCCTCGCCGACGACCTCAAAGTCAGGTTCCAGGCGCAGAACCATGACCAGGCCCTTGCGGACCACGGCGTGGTCGTCGACAATCAAGATCCGAATTGTGTTGTCAGCCACGACCGTTCCTCCGGTCAAGCGGTACTCGAATGAGCACCTGGGTGCCCTGCCCGGTCTGGCTCAGAATGTCGCAGCTACCGTGCAGCGCATCGATCCGCTCCCGCATGCCTTGCAATCCGAACCGTTCCCGGTTGCGTTCGCGAGCCAGGGCCAGCCGGGGCTCAAAACCTCGCCCCTTGTCCCGCACGCTCAAGGAAACCGCTTCAGGTTCGACATGCAGGGTGACCCGGGCTGCATCAACCCCGGCATGGCGGGCCGTATTGGCCAGCGCCTCTTGACAGACACGGTACAGCGTGCGCCGGACGAGCGCCGGTAAGCCATCGAAATCGCCCTCTATGGTGAAATCCACATAAAAAACGTGATCCGGTGAATAGTGAGTCACATAGTGGCTCAGGTCGGCCTTGAATTTCTCCCGGGTCAGTTCCGAAGGCCAGATGTCCAGGATCGACTGCCGGACTTCGTGGCGGACCCGGTCGGCCAGATGGCGCAGCTCGACCAGTTCTTGCTGGACGATTTCGACCTGGTCCGGCAGCATCTTGACGCAGGCGTCCAGGCTGAAGACAATGCCAAAGAGGGACTGGGCCACGGTATCGTGAATGTCGCGGGCGATCCGGTTGCGCTCCCGTTCCACGGCCAGCCGCCGGGTCCGGTTGATGGCGCCCAGCACCAGCGCCGCCTGGCTCACCAGCGAGGTCAATATCACCCAGCGATCATCCGACATACTGACCGGGCCGAGGGCCTCGACCGCCACCAGCAAGACACCCACCGTTTGGGTCTCCCAGACCAGGGGTAGAATCAACCAGTTTGCTTCGCCCAGCCAGGTGGTCAGAGTTTCATCCCCGGCCAGGGTTTGGCCGGCAGAACACCAGCGGACCTGCTGATCTAAAGCGGCCTGGGCAATCAAGCCGTTTTCGGGCTTCAGTGGCAGCGGCGGCGGTGGAGTGGGCGCTTGAGCCGGTTGGGGCTGAGCCTGCCACGCCTCCAGGCGCTGCAAGGCCGGATTGACCAGAGCGACGGCGGCCCGGACGAAGGCCAGCTCCCCGGTAACGGCTTTGAGTAGTTGCTGCTGTACGGCCTGGCTGTCAGAGGCATCCCGCAAAAACAGAGTCAATTCGTGGATGATCTGGAGCTGGCGGTAGAACCCGGCCAATTCCGCGTGCTGCTCACCCAGGTGCTGATGGGCCTCGGCCAGTTCCGATTGAGACCGCTGTTCATGCTGCCACAGCGTAGTCAGCACCCCGACCAGGCCGGTCACCAGCCAGGCCCCGGTCACCTGTACCGCAACCTGTCCCCAATCGATGGTTAGAGCGAACCGGGCCTGGGCAAAGAGTAAGGCGGCCCCGTAGAGCGCTGTAAAACCGGCTGCCAGCCCCAGCACGCCCCGGCTCCGGATAAAAAATGCCCCGGTCAGCAGCGGACTCAGGGCATAGAGACCGTAGGGGCTGTGCGATGGGTTACTTAGAAGCAATAAGCCAATGGCCCCCAGTCCGTCCATCCCCCATACCAGGGGGTGCTCCAGGAACGGCCGGCCCAGATAAACATAGCTCACCGTGATGAGCAGCGTTGTACCGGCCGCCGCCGCTAGCAAAAGTGCCGGTGAGCGCCGCTCGGCCGCCGTGGCCAGGAGCCAGACCGCCGGCAGCAGGCTGCCCCAACGATACGCCAATAAAACGTGAGGCGGATGCTGAAGAACTGAAGCGCTTAATCGAGCCGTCATGAGCCACGTGCCGTCGTTGACTGTGCCACAATCTTTATCGTGCATAAAGTCTATTGATGAGACGATACGAACATCATAATCACCTTTCCTGATTTGGCAAGAATAACGTTTGACCAAAGGAGTGCGACAGTTCTGTAGCATAGCAACGAGGATGAAAATTACATGACACCCTTCGCCTGTGCTCAGGACAGGCTTGACAGGTGACTCGTACATCGCGGCGTAAATAAACCCAGAGATACCCCCCTCCAACCTCCCCCTGCCCGCAGGGGGAGGCTTTAAGAGTCCCCCCGCTCGCGGCGGGATCGAGGGGGGTGTAACCGACGGCCTATTTACGCGTCCGTGTACTCGTGACACCTGGTCTCCCATTCACCATTCACAATGGATAGCTTTCTCCTTCTCCCCTGCCGGGGGGATAAAACATCACCCTTCAGGGGGATAAACTTTCTCCCTATAGGGGTGACGACATTTTGGCCCGGCTCTGGTAGTATGAAAATTATGGGCATTCCCTAACCCTCCAGTCTCAGCCGGTTCAAATTCGGCTCATGGGGATAGCCACCTTCTCAGCATGGCCTCGATTGTTACAGATGGGCCGGGCAAGGTTGGATCGGTTGAGACGACGCTTCTCTCCCTTACTTGGAGGCGGCTTTCTGACATCTTCGGGAACAGTTTGAAGGGATCACGAGTGCCGCCTCACTTTTTGTAAGTGATGACAGTGGTTGTGGCAATTTCACCAGGAAAGGGCCGGGCCTCTGTATTTGTATGTCTGATCGTCCATAAAACCGTCGAACCATTCTCATAAACCACCAACGAAGGAGGCCCGTCGATGAGCGACAAAGAGATTGGCGATGTCAGCGAAGCGCAGATCGCTGTCCATTGGCAGGAAGAAGAGTATTTCCAGCCCTCTACCCAATTCATTGCCCAGGCGAATATGACCGATGCCGGCATCTATGACCGCTTTAGCCTGGACAATTTCCCCGAATGCTTCAAAGCCTATGCCGACCTGTTGACCTGGGATCGGTATTGGCACACCACCCTGGATACCAGTGACGCCCCCTGCTGGAAATGGTTTGGGGGTGGTCGGATCAACGCCGCTTACAACTGTGTCGACCGGCACCTGGCCCGGTATCGAAACAAAGCCGCCCTGATCTACGTGCCGGAACCCGAAGACGAACCCCACCAGGTCATCACCTACCAGGAGCTGTACGTGCGGGTCAATGAGATGGCCGCCCTGCTGCGCGACTTTGCCGGGGTACAGGCCGGCGACCGGGTGACTATCCACATGCCGATGACGCCGGAGCTGCCGATCACCATGCTGGCCTGCGCCCGACTGGGAGCCATCCATTCGGTGGTCTTTGGCGGTTTTAGTGGTAAGGCTTGCGGCGAACGGGTGTCCGACTCCGGCAGCAAGGTACTGGTGACCATGGACGCCTATTACCGGAACGGGTCGCTGCTCGACCACAAGCTCAAGGCCGACGAAGCCGTTGAGGTCGCGACCAGCGAAGGCCAAACGGTCGAGAAAGTGCTGGTCTGGCAGCGATATCCGGGCCGCAATTCCTCTGAAACGCCCCTGGTCGAGGGTCGCGATTATCTGGCGCCGGACGTGCTGCCGGACTATCGCGGGCAGCGCGTCGCGCCGGTCTCGATGCCGGCTGAAGCCCCCCTGTTTCTGATGTATACCAGCGGCACCACGGGCCGGCCCAAGGGCTGCCAGCACGGTATTGGCGGCTACCTGGCCTATGTGACTGCTACCTCAAAATACGTACAGGACATTCACCCCGAGGACGTCTACTGGTGCATGGCCGACATCGGCTGGATTACGGGCCATTCCTACATTGTCTATGGGCCGTTGGCGCTGGCGGCGACCAGCGTGATGTATGAAGGGGTGCCGACCTATCCTGACGCGGGCCGGGCCTGGCGTATTGCCGAACAGCTCGATGTCAACATCTTCCACACGGCCCCGACGACGGTGCGCATGCTGCGTAAGGCCGGGCCGGACGAGCCAGGTAAGTATGACTATCACTTCAAGCACATGACCACCGTCGGCGAACCGATTGAGCCGGCAGTCTGGCGTTGGTATCACCAGGTGGTGGGCAAAGGCGAAGCCGCCATTGTGGACACCTGGTGGCAGACCGAGACCGGCGGCTTCTTGTGCAGCACCATGCCCGCCTTGCAGCCGATGAAACCGGGCAGCGCCGGACCCGCAATGCCGGGCATCCATCCTATCGTCTATGATGAAGACGGCCAGCAGATCGAACCGGGGGCAGGCAAAGCCGGTAACATCTGTATTCAGAACCCCTGGCCGGGCCAGTTCCAGACGATTTGGGGGGATCGGGATCGATACGTAGCCACCTATTACGCCAAGTATTGTAAGAACCTGGACAGCAAAGATTGGCGCGATTGGCCCTACTTCCCCGGCGATGCGGCG
>Ga0302046_10003352_pt1 | contig 14497 bp, 9 predicted proteins | sample RVTome_11_FD_200261 | JGI IMG/M metagenome (GOLD analysis project Ga0302046, IMG submission 200261) | Soil microbial communities from uranium-contaminated site in the Upper Colorado River Basin, Wyoming, United States - RVT147D111 (version 2) ...
TACCGGATGAACCATCTCTACTTCACCCAACGCATCCACAACATATTGGGCAACCGTCTTGCCAGGTTCAATTTCTTTGTCCCCGTATTCGAGTAAGACCCGGACGACATCGCGCTCCTGTGCTTCACCCGTGTTGGTGAACATGGCCTGCTGAGCACCTTCTTTGGAGCGGGTCAGGCGTTCGAGGTCTTCCGATTCCGTCTTGTTGATCTGACCTTGCCGGTACAGATCGCTGCGCAACACGCGATTCATTTCAGTGATGAGGATGCGCTCCTCGACTCGCATCATCGTGCTGCATTCCTTCAGATAGAGTGATCGCTTGATGGGGTCGGGAATCCGCGCGATGCTTTCGACCGCAGCCTTGATGACCTCCGCCTTTCCCGATGGTCCCGCAGGTGCAGATTGCAACATCTGTTTCACCTTGAACAACAGGAAGTCGGTCGCCTTCTCATTCACGTAAGCCCGGAACTCCGTTGCTCCGACCAGCTTAACGTACGAATCGGGGTCTTCTCCTTCAGGCAGTGCAACTACACGAACGTTCAACCCACCCTGCAGCAACAAATCCACTCCGCGCAGCGATGCCTTGACGCCTGCGGCATCTCCGTCATAGATGATGAGCACATTCGAGCTAAATCGTTTGATCAACCTGATCTGGTCTTCAGTCAACGAGGTTCCCGATGACGCCACCACATTCTCTATCCCGTTCTGATGAAGCGATATGACATCGGTGTAGCCCTCAACGAGGATGCACTCATCGGATTGACGAATGGCATTACGTGACTGAAAGGCTCCGTAGAGAATGCGGCTCTTGTGATAAACCGATGACTCCGGTGAGTTGACATACTTGGGTCCCTCCTTGCTTAGGGTCCGTCCCGCAAATGCTGCAACCTTCCCGCTGAGGTTGTGAATGGAAAAAATGACGCGATCGCGGAAGAAGTCGAATCTCCTGTTGTCACGTTCGGAGACCAGTCCCAACTCCTTCAGCAACTCCAACCGGTGACCCTTAGAGAGCGCCTCCTTGGTAAGGTTATCGGACGCATCGAGGGCGTAGCCAAGCTGGAACTTGCGAATGATATCCTCTCGATAGCCGCGCTCTTTGAAATAGGCCAGACCAACGGACTTCCCCTGCTCGGTGTTGAAGAGGTTGTCCTGATAGTAGCGTTGCGCAAACGCGTTGATGACATAGAGACTCTCTTCGGTTTCGTACTGCGCCTTGTCGTCTGCAGTTTGCTCAGCGATGTCAATACCGTACTTCGAGCCGAGGTATTGCAGCGCCTCCACATAACTCATCCCTTCGTGCTCCTGAAGGAAGGTAGCTGCTGTGCCGGCCTTGCCGCAACCGAAGCATTTGTAAATCCCCTTGTTCGGGCTGACGACAAACGATGGCGTCTTCTCGTTGTGGAACGGACAAAGGCTGACATAGTGTGCCCCGCGCTTCTTCAGGTTCACGAAGTCACCAACGACTTCCTCCACCTGTGCGGCTTCCATGACGCGGGCTATGATGGAGCGATCAATCATCGCCTGCGAAGGAAGCAGTTCCACTTGGATGTGGGGAGCTTTCAATTAACAAGATGTAAACAACAGTCCCTGGCAACCTGTCAATTGACGTGAACAAGGAGGAAAACGTGCAAGACATTCGGCATGCTGCAACGACTTCCGATGAGGAAAAATTTTCGTTGGCACACCGATTGAAAACCCTGAACAAAACCGATTGCTATGAGAAAGATGTTTTACACTCTGACACTGGCCGCGATCACCAACGGTGCGTTGGCCGATCACAGCACCTCCGACCTCCTTCTTCAAACCTTCAATGGAAGTCCTATCAAGGTTTACGTTGACAACCGCCTGGTGACATTCCAGCCGCAGCGCTCAGTTTTCATTACCAACCTGATTCCAGGAAGGCACTTCATTAGGGTTGAGTCAAGCGACTTTAATCGCTATGGGCAATTTGGTCACCGAGGCCATGACCGGGTGCTGTTCCAAGGCAACGTATTCATCGAAGAGGGTTCAGAGATCCATGCGGAGATTGATCGTTCCGGCAGGCTGCGCATCACGGGCGTTATTCAGCGGTTTTTTGAAGAGAGGTTTGACCCGTACGACCGGGACTTTCGTCCATCAGATCGGGATCAACGGCATGACCACAGCCGTGCCGTCATCAGCGACCGCGAGTTCCAGGACATCCGCGCGATGGTGCGCAACACCTCGTTTGAAAGCACGAAGCTGACCGTAGCACAGCGCGCCATTGCAGCAAGGTGGATCACCACCATGCAAGTGCGTCAGATGCTCGACTTGTTCAGCTTCGAAAGCACGAAGCTTCAGTTTGCCAAGGAAGCGTTTCACTCCGTAACCGATAAAGAGCGTTTCTACCTCGTGTTCGATGCGTTCTCATTCAGTTCAAGTGTTCACGAACTCGATCGCTTCATCAGGCAGCAAGGCTACTAAGATGTAAGTCCATGTCACTCTTGGGGGTTGAAGGCGGGTCTCTTCGGAGACCCGCTTTCTTTTGCCCCATGCGATACGGGAAATGAACCTCCGCGGAGAGGCTCTATGGCTGAGCAATTCGCAACGACTATGTCGCGATTCGAACCTAAACTATCGGTCCTGGTGGTGTGCCTTCTTTCTTCGTGCGTCAAGGATCAAAGTCACCGCAATGCCAACAAGACCGAAAATGCTGAGTCCGATAAACAAATAAAGCGCTTCCATTATGAGTCCTTGTTTTCCCTGATCAGAACGAAACCAAACCCCCCGATTATTATTGTAGCTGCAATTCCAGCAAGCAGAATACTTCCTCTCGAAACCTCTTCGATCTGAAGAATGCTGCTGAGAACTGCACCACCGAATACCAGTTTGGATAAATCAATAAAGTATCGCCCGAGTTCCTTCCGCACCTCCTCACAAAGGTAGGCAACCTACCTTTGTCCCGTAATGAATGAAGTCTTTATCGTCTCCGCTGCACGCACGCCCATCGGCAGCTTCGGAGGGAGCCTGGCTTCCGTGCCGGTCACCAAGCTTGGATCTACGGTGATCCGCGCTGCTGTTGATCGTGCCGGCATCAAGAGCGATGACGTGCAGGAAGTGTTCATGGGGAATGTGCTTACCGCCGGTGTCGGGCAGGCGCCTGCACGACAAGCGACACTCGGTGCGGGGCTTCCAAACAAGATCCCGTGCACCACTATTAATAAAGTGTGTGCATCCGGCATGAAGGCCATGATGTTCGGTGCACAGTCCATAATTACAGGCGACAACGACATCGTTGTTGCTGGTGGCATGGAGAGCATGAGCAACACGCCTTACTACCTTCAGGATGCGAGATGGGGTCAGCGCCTCGGTAATAACAAGGTGATTGACGGCATTCTGAGGGACGGGTTGTGGGACCCTTACAAGGACTTTCACATGGGAAGCGCGGGTGAGATTGCTGCACGCGAAAGGAAGATCTCGCGTGAAGAGCAAGATGCGTACGCCATCGAGTCTTACAAGCGCGCCAATGCGGCAGTTGAAAGCGGATGGTTCGGTGATGAGATCGTTTCGGTGGAGATCCCGCAGCGCAAAGGTGATCCGGTCAAAGTCACCGTTGACGATGAACCATCGAAGGTCAAGTACGACAAGATACCTACGCTGTCGCCGGCATTCGAGAAGGCAGGGACCATCACTGCGGCCAACGCATCTAAGCTCAATGACGGTGCTGCAGCCGTGGTACTGATGAGCAAAGAACGTGTCGAAGCAACGGGTGTGAAGCCGCTCGCACGCATCCTCAGTTTTGCCGATGCCGCCCAAGCTCCCGAATGGTTCACCACAACACCCGCTAAGGCGATGCCCAAGGCACTTGCCAAAGCAAACCTATCGGTGAAAGATGTTGACTACTTCGAGATCAACGAGGCGTTCTCCGTAGTGGCCATTGTGAACATGAAGGAAATGGGCATTGCGCATGAACGACTCAATGTGTTCGGGGGAGCCGTGGCACTCGGCCACCCGATCGGATGTTCAGGAGCGCGCATCGTCATCACCTTGATTTCCGTGCTGAAGCGAAAAGGTGGGAAGATCGGTTGCGCTGGAATCTGCAACGGAGGTGGCGGTGCCTCAGCTATGGTCATTCAGTTGGTTTAATACGAGTCCCTTGCACCGAGACGTTAAAGAGCCGTGCGTTTGAAATCCAGACTCCTCACGTTCCTTTTCGGGTGCATTCTCATTGTGCCCGCAAGCGCACAGAAGTCCTACTTCACACCCCAAGACAGCGCCTACTTCCGTGCATACGAGGACACCATCGCCCTGTACCTCGACAGCATGATCAACTGCGCCGGTGCGGATGATCGCATCGCCTACAACTACGGTATCATTCCTCGCCTGGTGAGTGCGCTCAGACACCCGAACTCGTACTACTATGGCTTCGATTCACTACGCGGCATGTTCATCGTGAATGCACCGGACGATCGCTTCCGCATTTTCACGTGGCAACTCGAACTAGAGATGAAGAGCTATCGCCACTTCGGTGCGATACAGATGAACCAGGGAGATTTGAAACTCTTCCCCCTGGTTGATGCATCGGAAGCCATCAGAAATCCGGAAGCGGCCGTACTGACCGACTCACTCTGGTTCGGGATGGTGTACTACAAGATCATTAAGCGCGAGCACGAGGGGAAGTCCCACTACTTTCTATTTGGGTATGATGAGAATAACTTGCTCAGCAAGATCAAGTTCATTGATGTGCTCACATTCAACTCCGGGCGGCCAAGATTCGGTGCCCCCATGTTCGAGGTGCAACGCCAAGGCAAGACCCTGATGTTGAGCCGGTTCATGCTCGAGTACAGCAGCAGCGCCGCAGCAACCCTGAATTACTTTGACGAGTACGGTAAGATCATCTTCGATCACCTCGTTCCGAACAACCCTAACTCAGTCGGCATCTACTTCACCTACATCCCTGACGGCACCTACGAAGGCTTCGAATGGAAGGATGGCAAATGGGTCTGGATCGAAAAGGTGTTCACGGAAACGCAAGACACACCGCCATTCCCCGTGCCGTTTGATTTCAGGAGAGAGTATCCGAAGAAATAGCGAGCGGCCTTTCGCGACCTACGCGGTCATCAGAGACGGTTCCCGTTTATTTGGCTCATAACCGTCACCCTTTAACAGTTAACCATTCAGGTCTTCTGCGGCTTCTTTCGCGCAGCCGGAAAAAGCACGTTGTTCAGGATGAGCCTGTATCCGGGTGAGTTAGGGAAGAGATTCAAATCCGTTGGCGGATCACCGATGTAATGACGATAGTCCTCCGGGTCGTGACCGCCATAGAACGTCCACATGCCATAGCCGTATTCCCCGTGGATGTACCGCCCTTCGCTGAGGAACTTCGCTTCACCCATCACGAGGACGTGTGGCTTCAGCGTGCTGTTCACAAAGGATGTGGTCTGCCCGTAGAATCCTTTGAGCGTCCGGGTATGACATTGCGTTAGCATGGTTGGAACCGGGTCCCACTTGGCTGAGAATTCGAACAAGGTGAAATAGTCTGTCTCCGGTGTAGCCAGACGCGCCCTCGACTGCGTGCCATCAATGTTAGAGAACTCGTACTCGTAAGGATTCCTGCTGATGACGAAGTTTCGGAAGGCGAATGTCGCATCGAAGTTGAGTTTCTCTTGCGCCTGTGGGTCCATCGGGTCACCATCGAAGACGGCATCGCAGATGTCAACGCCTTCGGCTGCAAGTGCAACGTCATACGAGTCGGTTGCCGAGCACATCGCAAAGAGGTAACCACCACCGGCAACAAAATCCCGAATGTGCTTGGCCACTGCCAACTTGAGCTGTGAAACTTTGCGATAGCCATGTCGTGCTGCAATCGCTTCAGCTTCAGCTACTTCGTTGATGTACCATTGTGCGTTGCGATAACTCGCATAGAACTTTCCATACTGCCCGGTGAAATCCTCGTGGTGCAGGTGTAGCCAATCATAGAGATGCAACTTGTCCTGCAGCACTTCGTCATCATACACCACATCAAAGGGAATCTCAGCAAAGGTGAGAACCAGCGTCACTGCATCATCCCAGGGTTGCTTGGTCTTCGGAGAGTACACCGCAATCTTAGGCGCCTTCTCCAGCTTGACCACATCTTCGTTGCGTTCCGGGTCCGCGATGCGGCTGAGGATGAGGTTGTACTGTGCATCGGCCAACACTTCATAGCTCACTCCGCGAATGTTACATTCTGTCTCAACGCGTGAGTTGTAGGGTATGGCAAAGCTGCCGCCCCGGTAGTTAAGCATCCAGTCGGCTTCCGAGCCGTTATCCAAAGCCCAGTAGGTCATGCCATACGCCTTGAGATGATTGGCCTGGGCGTTGTCCATGGGGATGAGGAGATACGCCCCGTTGGAGGCCGTTGCCGAAGCCAGGAAGAGAATTAGTAGTGCTCGTTGCATGACCGGTATTAAACGCACCCGTGGTGTGAATAGTTGTCGAGCAAAGGTAGCACACGCGGGATGCACGGGCGTTGAACCATGTCGGTTTACCTTCGTCTTAACTTCTTTTTATGAGACAGGAAGCAAGCAAGTTCCGCCATGCATTCAACGGGTTCATCGCGCTGATCCGATCCGAGCCGCATTTCAGATTTCACCTCGTTGCCGCCGTCATCGTGATCGCTGCCGGGTTCTACTTTGATGTCAGCCGAGGCGAATGGGTCGCACTGTGTTTAGCCATCATGGCCGTGCTCGTTGCGGAGGCTATCAATACATCCATCGAACATCTCACGGACGTAGTGCATCCGGAGTTTCATGAGCGGGCGGGAAAGGTCAAGGACATAGCCTCGGCCTCGGTGCTCCTGGCGGCAACCGGTGCCACAGTGGTCGGGGTCGTTGTCTTTTATGATGATGTGATTGGGCTGTTCTCCTGAGATTCTGTGTGAGTGGCAGTGCTTGTCAGTTCGAGGACGGGGTTATGATGGCGCAGGATGTCAATGGGTTGCAGCTCAGAATGGTATGCAGATCGTATCGAGAACGATCAGCCGGCGCTGCTACCCGATACGTCCTCCTTCTCAGTCTCACTACTCGAAATGACAGTGGAAGTTTCGCCGGTTTGCTCCTGTGTTGTGTGCTTCTTCCCGAAGTACCTCTTGTACCAAATGAGAATCATCAGCACACCAATGGTGATGGATGAATCGGCCAGGTTGAACACGGGTTGGAAAAACTGGAATGGACTTCCGCCCCATATCGGAACCCAATGGGGAATGTCAACGGTGAAAAGCGGGAAGTAAAGCATGTCCACGACCTTGCCGTGAAGCAGCGGTGCGTAGCCACCGCCTTCCGCAAGGAAGCGCGCCACGTGATGCGGGCTGCTCTCTTCGAAGAGCAAACCGTAGAGCACGCTGTCAATGATGTTGCCGAACGCGCCTGCTAAGATCAACGCCATGCTGATGACGAGTCCCTTGCGGGTTTCAGCTTTACGCAACAACTTCAACAGAAAGTAGCCGATGAAACAGACCGCGATCAGCCGAAATAGACTCAGTGCGAGCTTGCCCGTTTCACCGCCCCAACTCATGCCGAAGGCCATCCCCTCGTTCTCAATGAAGAACAACTGAAATTTCTCACCCAGAATGGGAATGGATTCCTGAAGGTGCATGGTCGTCTTGATCCAAAACTTAAGCGCTTGGTCAGCGATGACGACCAACAGAATAACCAGCAAGGCGAGCCGACTCTTCTTCAATGGCGCTTAACTCTCCTGTGCCATCTTGGCGTCAATGCTCAGGGTGGCATGGGGGACGGCACGCAGGCGCTTCTTGGAAATGAGCTTACCCGTCACGCGACAAATGCCGTAAGTCTTGTTCTCTATCCTCTGCAGTGCATTCTCCAGGTGCTTGATGAACTGGAGTTGCCGCGCAGCGAGCGTGCTGAGGTGTTCCTTCTCCATGACCAATGCGCTGTCATCGAGATTGACGAATCGTGCTGCCGTATCATCGGTGCCGTTGCTGTCCGTGTTATTGATCTGGTCTTGGAGATACTTCAACTCGTTGCGGGCGCTCTCCAGTTTACCGATGACAAGCTCCTTGAATTCAGCGAGGTCTTTGTCGCTGTAACGCACCTTGGCTTGTGGCTTCTGTGGCGGAGCGGGCACGGATGGTCGCGGGAGCGGCACGACCGGTGGCACGGACAGTCTCTGAGCCTTCAGCCTGGCTTCTTCTTGCGCCTTAAGCTTCGCAGCCCTTTGTGCTTCCAGCTTAGCGAGCTTCTCTGCTTTTAGCTGGGCAGCCTTCTCTGCCTTGAGTCTGCCCTTTTCCTCCCTAATCCTAGCCCTTTCCTCCTTAAGTCTGGCAGCTTCTTGCGCTTTGAGCCTGGCCTTTTCTGCTCTTAGCCTTGCTTTTTCTGCCTTCTGCTTTGCGAGTTCCTTGGCCCTAAGCTCGGCAGCAAGTTTCTTCGCCTTGAGTTCCGCGGCTTTCTCAGCCTTGAGCTTGGCCAACTTCTGCGCGTTGAGTTTCGCAAGCTTTTGTGCTTTGAGTTTCGCAAGCTTCTGCGCTTTGAGTTTTGCAAGCTTCTGTGCTTTGAGTTTCGCAAGCTTCTGCGCTTTGAGTCTTGCCGCTTTCTGCGCCTTGAGCTTGGCAGCTTTCCGCGCCTTGAGCTTGGCGAGCTTCTGTGCCTTGAGCTTGGCGGCCTTTTGCGCCCTGAGCTTGGCAGCCTTCTCGGCTTTAAGTTTGGCCAGCTCCTGCGCTTTGAGTTTAGCGGCCTTCTGAGCCTTCAGCTTGGCCGCCTTTTGTACCTTGAGCTTGGCGGCTTTCTGTGCTTTGAGCTTTGCGAGCTTTTGGACTTTGAGTTTGGCGATCTGCTGTGCTTTGAGCTTGGCGATCTGCTGTGCTTTCAGCTTAGCGGTCTTCTGTGCTTTGAGTTTGGCGGCCTTATTCGGTTTGGCCTTGGCCTGTCGGCGGGCGGGCTTGGACGACCGTTTCACCGACTTGGCCCCCTTCAGAACCTTCTTCTTTGGCCTTAGAACCTTCTTTTTCGGCTTCGCCTTCGACCTGGTCTTGGGCTTGGCTTTGGCCTGGAGCTTGGCCTTGGGTTTCCGGGAGGCCTTGGCCTTAACTTTCTTTCTGACGGTTTTAGACTTCTTTGCCATAGCGTATCAGGTTGCTGCAACCTCTATTTCAACTCTGACCTGAACACCATTAATATCAACGGTTTCGGATTTGGCGAGATTACTCTCCAACAGCAGGGAGCTCGCCAGAGTTTCGCGGCAAATATAATCCTTATGAGCCTCCACTACCGGCACTAAAGCCTCCACCAGCTCTATGCGCAGCAAAATGCGGTCGGTCACCTCGAAACCCTTGTCCTTACGCAGTTTCTGCACCCGGTTGACCAGTTCGCGGGCATCCCCCTCGGCTTTTAGTTCGGGCGTTATGGTCACGTCAAGAGCTACTGAAAGGCGACCGGATTGAGCGACCAGAAAGCCTGGAATGTCCTCGGTAGTGATTTCAACATCATCCAGCGCCACCGGAATCTCCTGCCCGTTGATGCGAAGCAGTATTTGTCCCTCATCCTCCAAGCGTCCAATTTCCTCGGTAGTCATAGCGCCAATCATCCCTGCGGCTTCCTTCATGTGCTTTCCAAGTCTGGATCCAAGGCGCTTGTAGTCCGGCTTCACCCTCTTGGTAAAGACCCCGCTGTCCGTCACATACTCGATGTCCTTGACATTCACTTCCGACATGATCAATGTTTCCACGCTCCTCAGGTCTTCCGCGAATGCATCACCCAGCACCGGCACCATGATCTTCGATAACGGTTGCCTCACCCGGATGTTGACCTTCTTGCGAAGTGAAAGAACCATCGAGGTCATATCCTGCGCCAACTCCATCCGCCTTTCTAATTGCCGGTCAATGACATCCTCCTCGGCGGTGACCATCATGGTGTGATGGATCGAGTCGAAACGTAATGGGCTTTTCAGCTTCTGCGCTTTTCCTCTGACCGGATCGGTGAGGCTCTTGTACAACCACTCTGAGAAGAACGGTGCGATGGGTGACATCAACTGTGCGGTAGCCATCAGACATTCGAAGAGCGTTTCGTACGCTGCTTTCTTGTCGTCATTCATTTCACCGCGCCAGAACCGTCTTCGGGAGAGGCGCACGTACCAATTCGACAGGTGGTCGCCAACGAATCGTGCAATGGCACGAGCGGCCTTGGTGGATTCGTAGTTGTCGTAAAACCCGGCGACATCTTTAATCAGGCTGTGTAACTCCGAAATAATCCAGCGATCGAGCTCGGCTCTCTTGTTGACCGGCACAACATTCTTCTCGTCAATGTGAAAGCCATCGATGTTGCCATACAGGGCGAAGAAGGCGTACGTGTTGTAAAGCGTTCCGAAGAAACTCTTGCGCACTTCATCAATCCCCTTGATGTCGAAACGCAGATTTTCCCACGGTTGCGAGTTGCTCACCATGTACCAGCGCGTAGCATCCGCTCCAAACTTTTCGAGCACCTTGAACGGGTCAACGGAATTACCGAGGCGCTTCGACATCTTGTTGCCGTCCTTGTCGAGCACGAGACCATGAGAGACCACGTTGCGGAATGCCACCGAATCAAAGAGCATCACGGCCAGTGCGTGAAGGGTGAAGAACCAGCCGCGCGTTTGGTCAACGCCTTCTGCTATGAAGTCAGCCGGGAAATCCTTCCCTTCATTTGCCGAGAAGTTGCTCCAATCGGTGTCGGGATGCTGCGCATAAGGCATCGCGCCAGAATCGAACCACACGTCAATGAGATCCAGCTCGCGGAACATCTTCTTGCCGGAAGGTGAAACGAGGATGATGTCGTCAACGAATGGACGGTGCAAGTCGAAGGCTGTTTCTGGTTTCTGGTTCGATTTGGAGTTTGGAGTTTGGAGTTTGGAGTTTTCAGTTTGGAGTTTGGAGTTTGGAGTTTGGGGTTTGTTTGTCTTGTTTCTTGTTTCTTCAATTGGGTTACTCGCCATGAATCCCGCAGCAACCGCCTTCTCACATTCATCATGAAGCTCCTCCACCGAACCGACACAGATTTCTTCCGTTCCATCCTCGGTTCTCCAGATCGGAAGTGGAGTTCCCCAGAGGCGCGAGCGGGAAAGGTTCCAGTCAACGAGGTTTTCGAGCCAGTTGCCGAAGCGGCCCTCGCCCGTTGAGGGCGGCTGCCAGTTGATCGTCTTGTTCAGCTCGACCATACGCTCCTTGAATGCCGTGGTCTTGATAAACCACGAATCGAGCGGATAGTACAAGACAGGCTTGTCCGTGCGCCAGCAGTGCGGATAGCTGTGCACATACTTCTCGATCTTGAATGCTCTGTTCTCTTTCTTCAGCTTGATGGCGATTTGCGTGTCGGTAGAGAGGAAGTCTTTTTGCTTCCACACCTCATCGGGGTAATACTCCTCGCGCACATACATGCCCGCGAAGTCGGTGATCTCCAGCAAGAAGCGCCCCTTCTTGTCAACGACCGGTCCCATCGAACCGTCTGGATACTTCACGAGGATGGAGGGCACCTTGTTCTGCTGGCATATGCGGTAGTCGTCTGCGCCGAAGACTGAAGCGGTGTGCACGATGCCTGTTCCTTCATCGGTCGAAACAAAATCGCCCGGTATGACTCTGAACGCCTCCCATCCCTCTTTCTCTTCCGGCTGCACATAGGGCATCAACTGCTCGTACTTGATACCGAGGAGGTCTTTACCTTTGAACTCACCAATAATGTCCCAATGCCGAATCTTGTCATCAAACAGCAGATGCTGTCGATGTTCATCATAATAGTTTTGATCAGCCTCCCGGGTTCCTTTTCCTGGACTGACCAGCCAGTGTCTCCCGGGAGGCATCCCAAATTGCGGTAGACCGGCGGTTGGGCTGGAATAGAAGTAGTGCTCAAATCGGTCCTTCGCAATAATTACGCACTGCTCCTTGATAGTGTATCGATTAAGGGTTCGGACCAAGAAATAATCCATCCCCTGCCCCACCGCCAATGCACAATTACCAGGGAGGGTCCATGGAGTCGTTGTCCATGCCAGGAAGTAGAAGGGACAAGCAATCTCGCCTAGGTAAAAGTTCTCTGGGTGCTTAATTCGGAACATCGCCACCACACTCGTATCCTTCACATCCCGATACGTCCCCGGCAGATTCAACTCATGCGAACTCAACCCCGTGCCCGCTGCAGGCGAGTACGGCTGGATGGAGTAGCCCTTGTAAAGCAATCCCTTGTCGTACAAGCGTTTCAACAATGACCACAACACTTCGATGTAATCGTTGTCGAACGTGACGTACGGATCATCGAGATCAACCCAGTAACCCATGCGCTCGGTCATCCGGCTCCACGCATCCTTGAACTTCATCACCTCCGTACGGCAGATGGCATTGAACTCTTCCACCGACACCTTCGTGCCGATGTCATCCTTCGTGATCCCGAGCATCTTCTCAACACTTAGCTCGACCGGCAAACCATGCGTGTCCCATCCGCCCTTGCGTTCCACTTTGTAGCCGCGCATCGTCTTGTACCTGCAATAGATGTCCTTGATCGCTCGCGACAACACGTGATGAATGCCCGGCATTCCGTTGGCCGATGGAGGTCCTTCGTAGAAAACAAAATCGGGCTGACTCTCGCGGTTAGTGATGCTCTTCCGAAAGATGTCCTGTTCTCTCCAGAACGTGAGCACCTCCTGCTCGATGGTCGTCAGGTTGAGACCTTTGAGTTCCTTATACTTCACTGGCATCGCTTTCATCTGCCAAGATGATAGAGTTCATCTCTCCATTCTCATCCTCAACGAAGGCATCGGTTACCGGTTCCACCTCAAACGCCTTTCGACTGGCTACCTTCTCAAATGCAATCAGCAGAGCAGGCAGGAGAACGAGGTTGCAGAACATCGCAACCACAAGCGTGATCGAGGTGAGCCTGCCAAGATTAGCTGTGCTCTCAAAACTCGACATCGTGAACACAATGAAGCCGAAGAACAAGATGAGCGAAGTATAAATCATGCTCATCCCCGTCTCCCTGAGCGCAGCGACCACGGTGCGGGGAACGTCCCAGTTGTGGCGATACAATTCCTGCCGGTACTTGGCCAGGAAGTGAATGGTGTAGTCAACCGAGATACCGAATGCCACACTGAAGATCAGCACCGTTGATGGTCGTAGTGAGATGCCGAGGTAACCCATCAGTCCTGCCGTCACCATGAGCGGCACCACGTTCGGCAGCAGCGAGATGAACAACATGCGGAACGACTTGAAGAGATAGCCCATGATGATCGAGATGAGCAGGAACGCAAGCACCACACTGTTCACCAAACCGGAGATGAGATAGTTGTACCCCTCCGTAGCTACCACGCTCGTGCCGGTGATCACCACGGGATATGTCGGCTGCCCCGAACGACCGATGAAGATGGAGTCGAGCATTGGCCTGACCCGTGCAAGCAATCTCGGCATCGAGTCGGAGCCGATGTCGGCCACCTGCACGGAGATGCGCGCAATCTGTGCGCTGTCGTCCACGAAGCCGCGGTCGGTGCCGAAGTCCAGTTCGCTTCGCGCGATGTAGCTGCGGAGAAAGGGGTCGGTGCCCATCTCGAAGCTGTTCGGTAACCGGTAGCGCTCCGGATTTCCTCCCTTGTAGGCCTGCATTCCGAACTTCATCGCCTCGGCAATGGACAACGGCCTCGAGAAAACGGGGAAACGTGCCAGCGAATCGTGCACCGCATCGAGTTTCTCTACGAACTTGAGGTCGTAGGCACCGCGCGTGCGGCCGGAGTTCACGATGATCTCAAACGGAAGCACACCATGGAAGTGCTTCTCGAAAAACTTCAGATCGGTGTACACCTTGGCGTGCTTCGGGACATCATCGAGAATGAATCCCTTGGACTTGAGTTGAAAGAGTCCGATGGCAGCCACGATGATGATCACGCCTGCGCCTGCGAACACCCACTTCCTGCGCAACGATGACCACCGCTCGAACCGCTCGATCACCCATTTCAACTGACGCCTGTCGAGGTGAACGATGTGCCGGTATTTGGGGTCGGGCAGGAAGCTGAAGACCACCGGTATCATGGCCACCGCAATCATGAACAAGCCGATGATGCTGACGAACGCCACGATGCCAAACTCCTTGAGAATTTCTACCCGCGTGAAGAAGAAAACCCCGAAGCCGATAGCGGTGGTGAGATTGGTGAACCAGATCGCGGCACCCGTCTTCTCGACCGTGCGCATCAGTGACTTCTGCTTGTTGCCGTGTTTCCTGAATTCGAGGTGATACTTGTTCAGCAGGTAAACACAATTGGGAATGCCGATGACCACGATGATGGTCGGCAGCAGGCTGGTGAGGATCGTCACCTGAAATCCAAATAGATTCAGGAAACCGAGCGACCACATGGCGCTCATGGCCACGACCATCGTGGGGAAGATCACGGCATAGATGTTCCTGAACAACAGCCACAACAGCAGCGCAAGAATGCCGACCGCCAATGCCGTGAAGAACCTGATCTCCCTCTCGAGTGTCGTCACGGTGAATGTCCGGATGTACGGCAACCCCGACAGGTGCATCTCGACACTGTGCTC
>Ga0302046_10003355_pt1 | contig 14493 bp, 7 predicted proteins | sample RVTome_11_FD_200261 | JGI IMG/M metagenome (GOLD analysis project Ga0302046, IMG submission 200261) | Soil microbial communities from uranium-contaminated site in the Upper Colorado River Basin, Wyoming, United States - RVT147D111 (version 2) ...
CGGGTAGTACAGAAACTCGGGGCTGTCGACCGCAATCGAGGTCAGCACCGGTCGCATATCGGTGTCGCCGACATTGACCGCTTCCTGAGCCGTGATCGTCCCGCCCAACTCGACGAAGACATTGGCAAAGACCTGCTGCAACTGCTCGGCATAGGGACTGCCATCGTGGATGGTGGCGGCAGTGCGTAAGCCCAGTTCATTGTAGACGAACTCGGCCATCACCCGCCCCTGGACATTGTCGTTGTGAGCCGTCCGCAGCAGGCTGGCCACGTGGGTGCCTTCGCCGGTCAAGGCCGGAGCCGTACACGATGGCGAGATCATGGTCAGGTTGGCATCGTTGTAGATCGGCGCGGCCGGGGTGCAGGAACTGGAACAGTTGTGCCCGACCACGGCGATGATGGTCTCATCGGAGGCGACCTTGGTGGCGGCGGTTTGACCACCCTCGGCCGAGCAGCCGCCATCCTCGGCTTGAAGCTCGATGGCATGACCGAGCACCTCAGCCCGATCATCGATGGCGATTTCGACGCCACGTTGGGAGTCGATGCCGAGGGTTTCGTTGGGTCCGGCGATGACCAGGACCGAAGCGATGCGGATGGGATCGCCGGCCTCGACCGAGACACAGCCGAGGGCATCATCACAGGCGAGTTCGGCCATGGCTTCTTCTTCAGCCGGAGCCGCTTCTTCTTCCATGGCCTCTTCTTCGGCCGGCGCCGCTTCCTCAGCCGGAGCTGCTTCTTCCTCGGCGGGAGCAGGAGCCGGAGCCGCACCACCACCACCACAGGCTGCAACCAGTAAGATTACAGATACCAAAGATACCAATAGCCAAAATAATCGTTTTGTCATCTCGATTCTTCTCCTCTTTTAATTAATAGTGGACTGGGATTTTATTAACCGAATACTAATTACAGAAGAACAAACTTAAGGGAAAAAGCAACCCGGATCATATATCACCCCCTTTCAAGGGACATGCCCATAGCGTCTTTGCTAGACGAGTTGCTGTGCTGAAGCCTGGGATGAATCCCACCTTTGGGAAAATGTGCCGATTGTCAAACTGAGGTCAATAACAGCGGCATAAGCCATAATATTCTACAACCAGCCTAAATTTTTTGCAAAACAGGATCACCAGGTTACCGAATGGCGATGTGGCTGCCATCGGTCGATTTCCAGACATCGATCCGAACCGGGAAGGTATCTTTCAATTCATCGATGTGGGTAATCACGATAATCTTCTCAAAATCAGCCTGAATTGCGTTGATGGCCTCGACCAGCCGCTCCCGGCCCTGAATATCCTGGGTGCCAAAGCCCTCATCGACAACCAGGGTTTGCAGCCGGGCGCCGGCGCGGCGGGCCAGGACTTTGCTCATTGCCACCCGGATGGCGAAGTTCACCCGAAAGGCCTCACCACCGGAATAGAGTTCATAGTCTCGCGTGCCCACTTCGTCAGAGATGCGAATATCCAGCGTTTCGATGGTGCTCGCGCCGCTGATTGACTCACGCTGGGTCTCGAACCGAATATGCATCTGGTTATCCGTCATCCGGCTCAAGAGCTTGTTGGCCTCGTCTTCGATCTCGGGAATGGCGCTCTCGATAAGGAGGGCCTGTATCCCCTTCTTGCCAAAGGCAGCTTGCAGCTCTCGAAACAGGCTCAGCGCCTCGCGGACCTGCTGCACCTGATTCTCCAATTTGCCGCGCTCTTTGGCCTGGTAAGCGATATGACTGAGCTGCTGGTTGGCCGCTGCGACCTCATCCCGGGCAAAACGCTCCTCCCTTTGGAGGCGGGTCACCTCATCACTGGCCTCGTTGAGCTGCGTGCTCAGTTCGGCCAGGCTCTCTGTTTCCTGTTCCAGGGTGGTGATTTTTTCTCGATCCGCAGCCGTTTGCGCCAGCAGCCGGTCGTGCCGGGTCTTTTCTTTAGCCAGGCGTTTCTCTTCCTCTTTAAGCCGCGTTTCGGCCTCAGCCAGAACACGCCCTTCCTCTTGAAAGTGGAGTAACCCCTCAACATCAGTCCGCACTTGCTGGTGAGCCGCCTCATCATACCCCAACGTGGCCAATTCAGCCTTGACCTCATCGAGTTCGGCGACCACCTTGACCGCGAAAGCCTGGTTCGCCAACCGGTCTTGCAGGTCCGCCTGGCCGGCCTGAGCCTGGGCCAGATCACGCGCGGCTGTCTCGGCCTCGGTCAGCGATTGTTCTAACCGGGCCACCTGGCCCTGGACTCCGGCTAACTGGCGAAGCTGTTTGTCGGCCTCAGCCAAAGTTGCCTCCAATCGCTGCTGTTCAACCGCACTATCGCTCAGGCGCACCCGATTGGCTCGAAATGAATCGCCTTTGACTTTACCATCAGCCTGGAACTGAGCCAACACTTCGGCCCGGTGGGGTTCATCCAGCGGCCGCCGGCAGACCGGACAATTCGAACCGGCCTGCTCTAACTGGGTCAAATTGGCTTTGACATCATCCATTTCGACCTTAAGCTGCCGGTTATGCTCGGTCAATCGGGCCGTCTCCTCCTTTAAATCACTCAACTGTGACTGGTGGGCCTCCCGCTCTGTGGCCACGGTCTGGAGGGCCGCCAATTCCGTTTGTGCTGCGGCCAACTGCTCTCGCTGGGCTTCGATGGCCGCTACCCTGGGACTGAGCAGGTTGATTTTCGCATCGAGTTCGCGCAGATCGGCCTCGATCTTGGAGCGGGCGGCATCGAAAGCGCGATCCAACTCATGCTTTTGTTGGGACAGTTTGGCCGTTTGCTGCAAGCGCTGATCCCAATCCTGAACCGCATCTCTGGCCTGCTTGAGTTGTTCCAGACCGGCTTCGATCTCGGCCCGCCGCGCCAGGATGGCCTGATAATGATCGATCTTCGATTGGGCCTCGGCCATGGTCTCGCTCATATCGGCCAGGCTTCGCGCCGTTTCCCGTAAGCGTGTCTGTAAATCATCCAACTGGCGCTGCTTGTCATTGATCGCGCGGTGCTGCTCGCGCAGGAGATCCAGCTTCGACTCGGCCAGTCGCAACTGCTGGTTGAGCTGGGCGGCGTTGTGTTCGGCCGTGACCAGGGCGTCGCGGTATCTGGGTTCCTGGGCCAACTCTTGCTCGATCTGTTCGATGCGGGAGGTGAGTGCCACGGCCTCTTTTTCTTTAGCATTGGCCCGCTGTTTGGCTCGATTCTCGTAGAGTTCATAAATTTGCAAGCCCAACACGTCGCTCAAAATCTCCTTGCGCTTGCCCGGTGGTTTGATCGTAAATTCATCAGCCCGGCCTTGCAAGAGAAAAGATGAATTGATGAAGGTATCGTAATCCAGACGGAGCTGCTGGTTGATCTTTTGTTGGGTGGCGCGCAGGTTGGTCTCGGTCAAGGTGCGCCAGCCGCCGGCCTCTTCCACCTGAAAGCTTAGATCGCTCCGGCCCCGGCCGCTGGCATCCCGTTTGCGCACGATGCGGTAGACGTTGTCACTGAGTTCAAAGGTATACTCCACTTCCATTTCGGATTGGCCCAGGTGGATCAACTCATCATCCCGCTTGGCCCGGGCCTTGCCCCACAGGGCCCATGTGATCGCATCGAGCAAGCTGCTCTTGCCCGCGCCGTTATCACCGGTCAACACAGCCAGATGAATACCCTGAAAGTCAAGGCCCGCCTCCCGATAGGTCATGAAATTGCGTAGTTTGAGTTCGATGGGAACCACGAATTGCTCCTGTTTTAGGATCGACCGACATTTCAATGACTATGTCATTCTGAGGAGCGTAGCGACGAAGGATCTCCTTGGAGTGGTTGCTAGCAAAGGCTTTAAGGAGATCCTTCGCTCTCTTTGGTCGCTCAGGATGACATGACCCGAAATGCCAACACCGCCTAGCTGTCAAATGCATGTTACCATAACCAATCGGGGCGAGCAATAAGACGCCACCCCACGATAATAATGCAACTCTGTTGACATAATTTACAAAAATATGGTATACTGACTAAAGCGTTAAGCTAACATAAGCACGCTTTCATCAAGGAGAGTCCCCGTGACCATAGACTTCGATTTGGATGATGACGATGCTATAGACAACAGAGGCAGGGCGGCTGTGGATGATGTCGACGATGAGCCACCGGCGCGGCGCAGCCCATTACGAACGATTTTACTCGTTCTCCTGATACTCATCTTACTATGCGTGGTCTGCACCGTCGTCGTCCGAAACTTTGGCAGCGCCTTGCCATTTACTATTCCATTTCTCAGCCTGGAAGAGGCTGTTCCGGCTCAAGTACAGCCGGCAACAGATACCCCTATCCCGGTCGACTCCGGTGAGGCTCCGGCCGAAACAACCGTCGTGGTCACCACGGAAGCGCCTACCAGCGACGCAACCGCAGAACAGCCCGTCACCGTCGAAGCGACCGAGGCAGCCACCCCGGCCGAACCGGCCCCAACCGGCGAGGGCGAGCCCACGACAGAGGCAACCGACGCGGTTGAGCCAACCACGGAAGCAACCGGCGAGGCCGAGTCGACAGCGGAAGCCACTGCTACGTCCGCCGCTACGGCAGTGCCCGGACCAACGTCGACGCCTGGCCCCACCGTGGTTGTGACCGTAGTCAGTTGTGACAACAATACGCCGCCAACCGCTGATGCCAACGGCCCTTACAATGGTATGATGGGCAAGGGCCTGGCCATTGTCACCTTTGACGGTTCGGCCTCAGCCGATGCGGATGGCGCCATTGACAGCTACGAATGGGATTTCGGCGATGGCAGCGAGCGCGGAACCGGTGCTACGGTCACCCACGGTTATGCCGGCACCGGTGGTTATGTCGTGACGTTGACCGTGACCGATAACTGCGTCGCCAGCAGCCAGACCACGGTCGAAGTGACCATCACCGGGCCAACGCCGCCATCGAGCAGTGAAACCCCAGCGCCGGAGGCAACGTCCGAGGGATCGTCTACGGCCTCGGCGACAATGGGCTTCTGTTACCGGGTGCAGTCCGGCGATGCCCTGTCCGACATCGCCTGGCGTTATAGGGTGCCGGCGCCGGTCCTGGCTAACGTCAACAGCATTGATATGGATTATGTTCTGATCGTAGATCAGGGCTTATTTATTCCGACCGGCCCACTCAGGGGCGAGTCCAACGCCTACCAGATTCAGAATGGCGATAGTCTAGACGATATTGCTTATCAATGTGGTTTATCAGCCGGGATGCTAGCCAATATCAATGGCTTAACGGCCAATGCTGCTCTGACCCCGGGACAAAATCTGATCATACCACCCTGGGGTCAGGTTCATCCCTGACAAAAGCGCGCCCCGAGTTATTCGGGGCGTTCGTTTTGATATCGAGGGTTTACGTAAGAGTAACGACCATTATAACCTGAGTTCGGAAATTCATTAGCCATGTCATTCTGAGGAGCAATGGAAGCAAAGTAGCCGAAGCGACGAAGAATCTCTATGGAGTGCGTGCTAGCAAGTGCCCAGTGGAGATTCTTCGCTCTCTGTGGTCGCTCAGAATGACATGACCAGACTAATTATCGAGTTCAGGTTTATAGGGTTCGCAAAAGAATAAGCTGCCGTTCGGAGAAGGGCCATGGAAGAACTCAAAGAAAATCGCAGATTGTCACCCCGTATTTTGTTAATCGGCCTGGTCATCCTGGCTCTACTCTGTTTGGTACTTGCCTTGCTCTATAACATCATCACTGGTGGTGATGAAACGGGCGGTGGTACGCCGACTGCCACGCTCGCGCCTACTGGCGGGGTCACCGTTATTATAACGCCCGAAGAGGACGAACAGTTCACGCCCACGCCAACGCGTGTTATTTCCGACGCCCCCACGGCAACGCCCACCCCGGCCGGCGAATTATCCGATACCCCCACGCCTGCACCAGCCACCCCCACCCCCCGCTCGACGTCGGTGGCCTCCGACTTTGACAACTCGCCCGGCGGATCCCCTCGGCGTGATGACATTCTCAAAAATGGTGGTTTCGAGGAAGGCTTTGCTGATCAGGGCGTCGCCCGCCAATGGCAAAGCTTCAAGAATGACAATATTATTGTTTCCTACTCCCCCGAAACGGTCCCGCTGTTCGTCAAAGATGGTAACACGGCCCAACGCCTCAGTCTGGCCCAGGCCACGCTGGGGGATCGCTATGGCGGCATCTACCAGCAGCTAACCGTGGTACCAAACCAAACCTACAGCCTGATCCTGAACGGCCAGATTCGAACCGGCCTGGCCGACATCAATTTGAGCAGCTACGGCTACCGGATGCAGTACGCCATCGACCCGACCGGCGGCGACAACTGGCAAAGGATACCCACCGAAGATTGGGTGGAATTACCCTGGGACGAGCAACTGCTCAACTCAGACGAGGTCACATTCTTGACCTATGAGACCGAGATCAAGCCCACGACGAGCAAGATAACGCTGTTCATCCGGGCCTGGAATAAATGGGCCGATCCCGGTCTGGCCGAATACACCCTCGATAGTTTGAGCCTGGTCGGAGCCGTACCGGGCAGCGCCCCCGACCAGGGCAGCGATGGCACCCTGGTCGATGGCGGCCTGCCCACCACGGGTTCCGGGGACGCCGGTGGCCTGATCGGCGATGGACGGTTCTGGGTCGCTATGTTGATTTTGCTACTGCTGGCCACCGGCGCGGTCTACCGGGGCCGGTGGGGGACCTATTAGCGTTCGATAATTAGACAGGATTTACAAGATTAACAGGATTTTTGCTTTTTTAATCCTGAAAATCCTATTCATCCTGTTGAAAATAGAATTCCCGAACTGAGGTTATTAGGTCCGGCAGACTTGAAGATTAGTTCTCCGCTTGCGCGACCATTTCTTCCTTGCACACCAATTGACTCCGAACTCGTAGGCGCGAAAATAAAATTCGCGCCTTGAAGGACGCTTTTTCCCCTAACGTGCGCCGTTGGCGGCAAAAGAGCAGGCTTATCGGAATGAAAGGATAAAAAATCCTGTCATTCTGCCGACCCTGCTCTCTACCATTTAGGATTTAGAGATTACGCCGTTTGCGCTTACACCAACCGTATCATCTCAATATTTCGGGGCGGGGCACCCCTTCGCTCAGGATAAACTCCGGCGGAGAAATCCATAACGTGGCGGAGCTAGAACCAAAAAGGATTTAACGTTAACGACGCACCAAGCGCAAGGAACGCAAAAGAAAATATAAAAAGCGTTTGCGTCTTTAGCGTCATTTGCGCTCCTTGCGCTTAAATTTCTTGCTCACTTTTTGTTTTTGGGCAAGAAGCCAACTGGTTAGATACTATCGAGGTGGTTTGCAACCAACCGTCTCAGGGATTTCGAGCTCCTTCGTCGTTCGAAATGACATGAACTGCGTAAGTCCTGATTATTCAAAATGGCCGTTTTGCGCTAAAATCCGCCGATGCATTTGCACTTATCTTCAGAGTGAAATATTGGAGTACAAAGCTTGCTTTGCCAAAATATATGAGCAAGGCAAGCCTTGCACTCCTCAAAAGCTAATTTATGTGAGGAGAACGCATTGTCTGAATTGGTTTTACTCAAACTGGGCGGGTCGGTCATTACGGATAAAACCCGGCCGTATACGGCCCGGCTAGACGTGATCGAACGCCTGGCCGCCGAAATAATGAATGCACTGGCCGATCGGGGCGATGATTTGCACTTGATCATCGGCCACGGGGCCGGCTCGTTTGGCCATGAGGCGGCGGCGAAGTATCAAACGCACCAGGGGGCTATTCGGCCGGATAGCTGGCTCGGTTTTAGCGAGGTGGCGGCCGCGGCGGCTGAACTCAATCATCTGGTCATGACGGCCCTGCGCCAGGCCGGGGTGCCGGCGATCAAGTTTCAGCCGTCGGCCACCACCCGCACCCGGGGCGAGCAGTTGATGTATTTTGAGACCCATCCGATCAAGGAAGTCCTCCGGCACGGCCTGGTGCCGGTCGTGTATGGCGATGTCAGCGTCGACGGCAGCCAGGGCATGAGCATCGTCTCGACCGAAAAACTGTTCGATAATCTAGCCCGGGAGTTGGCTCCGGCCCGCATCGTGTTGTGTGGCCGGGTCGATGGTGTCTATGATCGAGACCCACTGGCCAACCCTGGGGCCACGCTGATTGATACAATCGATGTTGACAACTGGGACGAGGTCCGGGCGGTGATAGGTGGTTCCCACGGGGTCGATGTGACCGGCGGTATGTTCACCAAGGTGCGGGATATGTATCGCCTGACCGTGGCCATGCCGCCTATGCAAGCCATGATCATGTCCGCCGACGAGCCGGGCCAGCTCGAGGCGGTGCTCAAAGGCCAGATGGTTGATTTTGGGACGCTGATCAATTAATACCTTTAAGGCTTACGCAGTTGGGGATTTAAGTGTCGTTTCGTAGCCGAAGGCGGAGAAATCCCTATAGAAGTGGTTTACACACATACGTCGCAGAAAGATTTCTCGCTCCTTCGTCGCTCGAAATGACATGAACGGCGTAGGCCCTAACCTTTTTTCCCCTCAACGATCACGCCCTCGCTCGGTGTATACCGCTCTCTGGAGAGAATGACGGCGCTGTGGCCGGCTCCCTCGGCACTAGCTGCTGGCTCGGCCCCGGCCTCCGCGGTGAGTAACGTTTCCAATTGGCTGAGCTCCGTTGGCGATAGGACGTACTCGATGGCGTGTCGGACCAGGTGCTCGACGATGCGGCGCCGGATGTGGCGGCTCAAGCTGGCCGCGCCGGCAAAGGGCTGCCAGGTGAGGCCGGCCTGCCGGATGAAGACCTGACCGGCCGGGGTATAGCCGCTGCCTCGCTGCAAATAGGCGTTGACGGGCTTGCCGGCGCGTTGGGCCGTATGAAGTTCCAGCCCAACCGGGGCGCGGATATCGCCTCCCATCACCAGGAAATACAGATCGGCCTTCAGCAGCGCTGCGGTATCGAGTTGTTCGGCCCCGGTTGGGGTCTGAACGATGCGCCAGGCCAGCGTCACGGGCAGTTCGGCGATCATGCGGGCCAAGGTTTCCCGTTCCGTGGTCAGATCGGGCGCGGCTGAAATGTAGATGATAACGGGTTGACTATTCATTGCTCTGCCTCAACTTCGAATTCCATTAACGAAACCGTGCCATCGCTCACTCCGGCAGCCGGCAGGCGTTCGCCGGTGTCCGGGCGGTAGAGGCCAACTTGCAGGGTGTAACGACCGGATGACAGGCCGCCGATGGCTCGCTCATCGACAATGATTTCACCGGGGTCCCACAAACTCGTTGGATACTGACCGCCGGCCGGCGGGCCGTCAAACTGAGCTGCCACATTATCCTGCGCATCAAGCAAATGCACAAAAACGGTGTAATCCCCCATCGGAACCACCTCCGCCTGCCAATAGGCCGTCAGACGCAAATCCTGACCCTTGACTCCTGAATTCCCTTCGCCATCAACCAGATCGAAGCCAAGCAGCGTAATTTGCTCGCCAAATGTTTTGTTGACCGGCATCTGCGGCCTGACGTCTATCGCCGTGACGCCGGGTGGCGGCCCACCCACCTTGATCGGGCCGAGACGGACGCTGTTTTGGTCGATGGGCTGGCCTTCGACAAAGCGGGGCAGGGAGAAACTGGGTCGCTCCGAGGGATACAGCCCCACGTCGAGCCAATAGATGCCCGACGGCGCCGACGCCTCGACCGGCACTGGATAGGCGTCGGTTACGATTTCACCGGGTACCCACAGCAGGGTGGTATAATATTTGAGCGGGATGCGATCCGCCCCACCGCGTTGAACGGCGTCCCGGTCGAGCAGGTGGTTGAACACGGTCAGATGGTCGCCGATAGGCCGGTCGGCCCGCCAGGTGAGGGTCAGCGGGAAGCTCTCACCCGGCTGTACCCGGCGCTGGGGTAGATCGTAGCCCAGCAGGGTTAGGTGATCGGCGAAGTTAACCTCGAGGACGTATGCTATGGGCGGCGGTTCGAACTGCCGGGGGCGGTTTGAAACAAGAAATGATTCGTCCGGGCCAGACGGCTTTAGGGTATAGACTCCAGTGGGCCAGTTGGCGGCCACAATGAAGTGGGCGATGCTGCCGTTGGCGCCGGCCAGGAACCGTGCCGGAGAAAAAATCTGGCCCGCCGGCGTTGTGAGTTCCGGCGGCTGAGTGTCGGTCAAGATAAAACTCAACGTGCTGCGGTAGGTAAACGGTGCGACTGAGGCCAGGCCATCGGCGCGCAGTTGCGGCGGGGTACGTTCGACCGCCGGTGTCGCCGGAAGCGTGAACCCGGCGGCAAGCGTCTGAGCAGCGGTCATGGGTTGGCCGGCGGGATCGAGCAGATGTCCGGTCAAGGTCGCTTTGCTCGCGGGCAGGCCGGGCAGCACCGGAACCAAAATGGTATCACGCAGGACATCACCCTCATCCCAGGCCCGGGTAGGATAGCGCCCGCCGATAGGCTGGCCCGACCACGCCCCAATGTCTACACCGTCAGTGTTGGTCAAGGTCAGGTCGATCAAGTAGTCGTCGCTTGGAATGGCCGTCGCTTGCCAGATCAGGGTGATGGGCAGAACGCCGTCACGGGCGGCTGCAAGCTCAACCCTCATTAATATTACACCCTCGGCCAATTGAAGATCGAGCCGGTTGTCAATCGCGGCCGTCTCAGCCCTGGTCCACAGCGGAATGGGAGGTGGGTAGCTGGCTTGAATGAGGGTCAGGCTGTAGAGGCTGGTCGTCAGGGTTAGGAGGATGAGGGAGAGGGGATGGGGAATATGCGATATGAGATCTGGGATGTGGGATATGGGATGTGGGATGTTGGTTGTAGGCTTTACAGTGGTTGTGGAATGGGTTGGATTTTCCGGTAAACTGAGCTTGAGTTTCTTGAGCCGGTCGGTGAGCTGGCACAAGCCCCAGACCAGGCCGAGGGTGACGGCGGGCAGGGCGGGATAGAAATGGCGACCCTGGGCGGTTTCGGTGATACTGTCGCCGCTCAGGATGAAACGCAGCATGGGCAGCGGCAGGAAGAAGAGCGGCGCCAACAGGAACAGGATCAGCATGGACCTCGGTTGGACCTGCTGGTCGTTTGTTTGGGGGTGCGTGTCTGTGGCCTGGGACGATGAGTCAATTGGGCCTGGCCGATCACGCTTTTTGAGAAAAGCGGCGAGGCCTGACCCAAGCGCGGCCAGACAAAATACCGCCAGCAGGCAATAGATCCAGACAGGGAGTTCGATGGTGCTACCGCCGCCGTAGAGGCCCCAAAAAGATTGAAAAAGCAGTACAAACCAGGCCAGCCAGGCCCTGACAGTCGGAAAGGCGATAAGCCCCTCACCGCTCATAAGGTGGCGCAGCGAGGCATCCGCGGTTCCGGCACTGATCGTGGCCAAAGGGCCCCGGATCAGGCCCAGGGTTTCGACTCGATTGAAGTTGATCCAGATGAAGGTGAACCACCAGCCGGCGGTGAGGGTAGCGCCGACAAAGAAGGCGAGAAAGGGGGGGATTTTGGATTTGAGATTGATAATTGATAATTGATAATTGGGGGCGCGAAAGGTTAGCCAGGTGATCCAGATGAGGGTGAGAGGCCAGAGGGGGAGGGTGTTGTATTTGGTGACGGTGGCGAGACCAAGGAGGGCGCCCGGAATAAAGGCCTTGGAAATGGTGAGGGGCGTGATGTGTTGGCTGTAAGTGACCAGGGTTAAAAACAATAAACCGGAGAATAAGATCGCTAAGTTGTCATCATTGAGGACGCTGCCGGTGAAGAGAACTTGGGGCATGGTGGCTTGCAGGCCGGCGGTGGCCAGGGCGAGGCTCCGCCGGGTGGTGAGACGCCAGGCGATGAGGTAGGTTACGATCACGGCCAGGGCGGTCAAGATCACCGATATGAGCCGGCCCAGGCGCCAGGCCAGGCTGAGGCCGCGCCAGGGCCAGACTTCATCGGCGGTATGGATAAAGGCGGCGATGGTCTGACCGTTGGTCGGGATCAGGCGACGGGGTGTATCGCCCACCGATTTGAGCCGGGTTGGTGGCGTGTCACCGACGCCGGCCAGGGGAGCCGCCAGCAGGGCATGGTACAGCGGCGGCCAGGTCGAGCGGTAACCGGCGGCCTCACGTTCGTTCAGACTGGCTGGCAGGCGACCGGTACGGGCGATGAAGCGAGCGTAACTCAGGTGGGCCGGTTCATCGGGCGCTTCGCCGAGTGGAACCAGGCTGGAAAACGCTAACCCCAGGCACAGGTTGAGCAGCACAATCAAGGCCAGGCCCAGACGGCCTGATACCAGGCCGTGAGACAGAAGCCTGGCACGATGCCAAATGGCCGGCTTATCTTGCTGACGGGCGACTCGCTGGGGCTGATCAGACATTTATTCTACCCGGATGATAACGCCCAGCAGCACATGGTCGGCGCCCGGTTCTCCGGCGTCATTCAAGACGGGCACGCGTTCTTGTGTCTCAACTTGATACCAGCCGATCCGCAGGTGATAGTCGCCGGGCAGGGTCTGGACGGGCACGGTCAAGGCGTATTTGTCGGTGATTTTCTCGTCCGGCTGCCAGTGGGTGGTTGGATAGCTGTTCCAGACCGGCTGGTTGTCCTGGCCGGTTTGTTGAAAGCCGTCGCTTGCAATCAGATGGGTAAACACGGTGTAGGGCGCCGGCGTAGGGCCAGCGGCCTGCCAATAGAGCGACAGATTGAATGTTTCCTCCGGTTCGACCGGCAAGACCCGCTCCCCACTGCTCGCCTCGACCAGTGAAGCCCCTTCTTGATCAAAGATTTGATACCCACGCAGCCGCAGGCCGTGATCAAACATAACCGGCTGCTCGATCATCGCCGCTTCAATCGTGGGCGGGCTCAGGTACAGGTTGAGGTTATAAGCGGGAAAGAAAACCTGATCGATCCGGTCGGCATGGCGGTCGAGCCAGTTGAGGACATCGCCTTGTTCGTCAAAGCCCTGGTGCAGCAGCGGCAGAAACCAGATGCGTTCATAAGCGTTGGCGATTTGGGCCGCTTCGCCCACCCGAAATTCGACCGGGCGGTCGCGCTCGGCCGGGGTCACATAAAAGGGCAGCTCGTTGGGGCTGTAGTAGCTGACCGATGCTTCGGGAAAGTTGGTCAGCATGACGTCGCCAGGGCGGGCTTCGCTGCTGACGTAATCGTTATAAAGACGCCAGGGCGGTGCTTTGGCATAGGCCGGATCGGTAAAATAGTTGTTCAGCGCCACCAGATTGGCCCCCAGCAGGAGCAGGGCGACGGCACTGCTCAGCGCGGTAGCGCCCCGAACCTTTGAGCCTGACTGGTCATCACCCTCGGTCCGGCGTGGTTGGGTGCTGAACCGAAATCGACCGGCTAAGGTCAAGAACCCAACGGCCAGTAGGAGTTCAAAGGCAGGCTGGGCCTGGATAAGAAATCGCTCTTTGAAAAAGGGCCGGTTGATGGACAGGGCGATGACGCCGAGCACCGGTGCGGCAAAAAAAAGTGTCCAGAAGCCGGCGGTCGTGGCGTCGCGCCGCCACAGGGTCACCAGGCCCGTAAGCCAAACGGGCGCCAGCAGCAGGCTTAGCCAGATGCCCCAACCATCGCTCAAGGTCGTGCCGCTCAACAACGACGAAAAGGTTCGCCCGATGAGGGCCGGGGTGGCGATGGTTTCGATGCCCCCAGCGGCCTGGCCGATGAAGTTATAAGCCAGGATAAGACCGGGTATGATCAGCAGGCCGATGAGAAGCTGCGAGGCCAACCAGGGCCCTTTGAGGCGCCAATATTTTTTCAGGTTGATCAGTACAAACAGACCCTGGAACGCGAGCAGGAAAACGGTGTAATAATGGATGTAAAAGCCAGCCACGGCGAGCACGATATAAGCCAGCCAGAAACCGGAGTGAGACCTGGCCAAACGAAAACGGGCTTCGGGTCGAGTGTTGGGTGCAGGATAGTCGGTTGGGCCGACGTCTCCCTCAGCTGCCGATCTGCTAAGGGCTAGCCAGAGCGCCCTGGACGAGAGCAGCCCTAGCAGGGTGAAAAATGGGTAGGATCGAACATCCTGGGCCAGCCAGATCTGAAACGGGTTGAGGCTCAACAGGACTGCGGCCAGCAAACTGATACGGTGTGAGTGCAGGGTGCGCCGGGCCAGGGCATACAAAACAGCCACGGCCAGCACGCTGGCGGTGACCCCGGCAAAGCGCATGACCCAGGCCGATTCGCCGAGCAGCCACTGCCAGGGATGCAGCAGCAGATAGTAGAAGGGCGGGTGCGGATCGGTGATGCGCGACAGTTCCCACAGCTCCGTAACCGGCAGGGCCGAATAGAGGACCGTGGCCGCCTCATCGCCGCGCAGGGATTGGCTGTCGAGTTGGTACGTGCGCAGACCGAAGGCCAGCAGCAGGATCGACAGCAGCACCAGCCGGGGCCAGGGTAAGATAGAGTGTGTCGGTACTCGGTCTAGGAGAGTCAAACGATCATCCTCAACAGGGTAGCAGGGTAGCAAAGTAGCATGTAGCAAACTGTTACCCTGCTCCCTTGCCAGGTTCTGTTGACATTTGCCGATTTCGCCGCTTCGATACGCCCTGACGGGCACTCAGCATGCGAAATCGGCCCAAAAACGCATCCTGAGTAGGCGATAGCCGTA
>Ga0302046_10003356_pt1 | contig 14490 bp, 15 predicted proteins | sample RVTome_11_FD_200261 | JGI IMG/M metagenome (GOLD analysis project Ga0302046, IMG submission 200261) | Soil microbial communities from uranium-contaminated site in the Upper Colorado River Basin, Wyoming, United States - RVT147D111 (version 2) ...
CGCTCGGTCCAACGTCCCCGCTCGCTCGCATCGGCCAGGATTTGGACCACCGCATACGATGGGGCCACCATCGGATCAGCCGGCCGCCCCATCAACTCCACGTGCTCTGCATTCAACTGGTCTACTCCCTCATACTTCACCGCGTTGTGCCAGCCCGGAGCCTGTGAATCCGGTTCATCCGGGTCCTATTCCCAGACGTTCAACGTGTTACTTTGCAACGATGTCAAGTACATATTACTTACGATTGAGCGCTGCCCACACCTTTTCAGCCGTAATCGGCATGTCCAGATTACGAACCCCAAGGTGAGAGAGGGCGTCGACCACGGCGTTGACCACCGCCGGGGTGGCCCCAATCGTCCCGGCTTCACCGATGCCCTTGACCCCCAGCGGATTGAGTGGGCTGGGCGTTTCGGTGCGATTGGTTTCAAGGGTGGGGAAGTCGTGAGCGTGCGGCACGGCGTAGTCGAGCAGCGTCCCCGTGATCAGAGTGCCTTGTTCATCAAATAGCACGCCTTCCAACAGAGCTTGCCCCAGACCCTGGGCGATACCGCCATGTACCTGTCCTGCGACCAGCATGGGGTTGATCACCTTGCCACAGTCATCCACCGTCAGATAGCGGACAACGTCGATCTTGCCCGCTTCCGGGTCGATCTCAACCACACAGATGTGGGTGCCAAACGGATAGAGATTGCCTTTCGGATGAAAATCCTCATCCGCGCTCAACCCGCCTTGCAATTCCGGCGGCAGCTCATCGCTGTGGGCCACACGGGCAATATCTTGCCAGGTCAAGCTGTGGTCAGGCGCACCCACCACCTGGAAACGCCCATTCTCCAGGGCGATGTCCTCAGCCGAGGCTTCCAACAAGTGTCCGGCAATCTGCTTGGCCCGGTCGCGCACCGTTTCGGAATTGGTGAAGACGGCGCTCCCCCCGACGGCCGCACTCCGGCTGCCAAACGTACCGATGCCGCGTGGCACCACGGCTGTGTCGCCATGTTTTACGGTGATATCTTCCGGTGGAACTTGCAGCACATCGGCGGCAATTTGAGACCAGGCCGTCTCGTGCCCCTGGCCGTGGGGCGAGGTGCCGGTCAAGACCGTTACCTGGGCCTGGTCATCCATCAAAACGGTACCCACCTCGAACGGGCCAAAGCCACACACCTCGATGTAACAGGACAGCCCAATGCCGAGCAGTTTGCCGCCTGTCTGTCGCCGCCGGGCCTGTTCGGTCCGTAACGCTTCGTAATCGATCAGACCGATCGCTTTCTCCATGGCCTGTTGGTATTGGCCGCTGTCATAGAGCGCGCCGGTGGGTGACTGATAAGGGAACGCATCCGGGGGGATAAAGTTGCGGCGGCGAAGCTCAGCCGGATCGAGGTCGAGTTCATCGGCCAGGACATCCATGGCCCGCTCGATGGCAAAGACCCCTTCGGGCCGGCCGGCTCCGCGATAGGGTTCGGTGGCAAGTTTGTTGGTCACCACGCCTACCGCCTCGGAGCGTACCGCCGGAATGGCATATACGCCGGCGATCATCAACGTGGTGAGGGTGGGGATTAACGGACTCAGGTGACCATAGTAAGCGCCACAATCCATCACGATGTGCAAATCTACGGCCTGAACGTGCCCCTCGGCATCGGCGGCCAGCCGGACGGTGTTGACCTGGCCGCGCCCCTGAACTGTGGAGAGATAATCCTCGCTCCGGGTCGCCACCCACTTGACCGGACGCTTGAATTGCCGAGCCAGGAACGGCACCATCACTTCTTCGGGGTAAAAACTGGCCTTGACCCCAAAACCACCGCCAACCTCGGGCGCGATAACCCGGACCTGCTCGTGGGGCAGCGACAGCATATCGGCCACGGCATCACGAATGCGATGGGGCGTTTGGGTCGTCGTCCAGACGGTGAGCGAGTCGGCCTCGGCATCATAATCGGCCAAAACGGCGCGCGGCTCCATGGCCATACCGATCACCCGCTGATTGACGACCCGGCACTCGATCACGTGGTCTGCTTTGGCAAAGATCGGATCGACATCCTCGCTGGCATGGCGCCAACGAAAACCAAGATTGCTGCCCCAGTCTTCATAGATGGCCGGAGCAGCATCGGCCAGAGCCGCTTCGGGATCGATCACCACCGGCAGCGGCTCATAATCGACCATGACCTGTTCGGCCGCATCCGCCGCTACATAACGATCTTCGGCGATGACCACGGCCACCGGGTCGCCCATGTAACGAGCCCGATCTGCCGCTAACGGATACCGCTCCGGCGTCCGGCGCACACTATACGCCTCTGACATTGGAAAGTTGGGGAAGGGGTGGGCCATGTGGGGGTTGATGTCCTCGGCGGTCAGCACGGCCACGACGCCCGGCATGGCTTCGGCCTGGCTCTTATCAATGCCCAATATTTTGGCATGACCATACGGGCTGCGCACGATGGCCAGATGCAAAGCTCCTGCCCGAGTAATATCGGCCGTATATTTTCCTAGCCCGGTCATGAGAGCCGGGTCCTCCCGTCGACGGATATGGACTCCCATAAATTGAGGAATGTCTGCGGTTATCATGAGTATCTCCTTATGTGGTTGATGATTCAGAGTAGCAGGGTAACAGGGTAACAATGTCATTCTGAGGAGCGCAGCGACGAAGAATCTCCATAAAGAGTGTGCTGGCATGCGCCAAGTGGAGATTCTTCGCTCCCTATGGTTGCTCAGAATGACATGACCGGACAAATATTCAACTGTAACGGGTTATCTGCCGAATTAACTCGGCTAATTATCGGGTTACAGTTTCAAAACTGTAACCATCAGGCGAAAACGCTTCATGCCGGGGCCCGGACCGGCCGGGCCGAGCCAGGCGATGCAGCTACATCGACCATGGCGACCTCGTCGCGCTTGATAAGTTGGAAGACACGGGTGCGCAGGTGGGCGAACTCGGGCAGCTCTTTGGTTGCGACTTGATCTCGAGGTTAAGGCGCTGCTTTGAAGTTGTTCAACCAAGACCAGAAATGTGGTCGTGACGGGAGGAAAATACCGGCCCGGCAGAATGTTGGTGCGTATGAGCAGTTCGACCATGGCCAGGACCACAAAAACGCCTAATGCTCTTGTCGCCCAACCGGGTAATGCAGCCATTGCTACCGCTTTCGTCCTCATTGAACCGCTTCAAAAAATAATAACATTGGCGGGGATAATTGTCAATTAATAGTTACACAAATTCACAATTTGAGTATAATAGAAAAATAAACCACCGCAAACGACGAGGCTTATGGCTACGATCTACGATGTTGCAGAGCGGGCTAAGGTGTCACCCGCGACCATTTCTAACGCCTTTAATAAACCCCATCTCATCAAACCGGCCACCTATGAACGCATTCTTGAGGCGGCGCGGGAGCTTAACTATACCCCCAATATGGCGGCCAAAGCCCTGGCCGGCGGCAAAACGCAAATGGTGGGCGTGATCGTGTCCGATATCCGTTACTCGTTTACGGCCGTCATGGTGCGGGGGATTGAAGATGTCCTGGGTTATGAGGACTATATTTCGGTCATTTCCAGCACCGATGCCAACCCTGAGAAGGAGCTGCGCCTGCTGTACCAACTGCATCGCCGGGGGGTTGATGGCTTCATTTGGGTACCCGGACATTTTGATACCAGTACGGCCATCTTGCAATCGCTCGGAGCACTCATCGCGTCGGGTGTCCCGGTCGTTGTGGCCGGCCGGGCGATTGATAACCTGCCGGTCGACTATGTGACGTATCTACCCCAAGCCGGGACCAAAGAAGCGGTTGATTATCTCATCAGTTTGGGGCATCGCCAGATTGGCTTCATCGGCGGTTATTACAGTCACGGGATCGGGGTTCCACGCTGGTTGGGGTTTCAGGAGAGTTTACGGGCGAACCGGATTCCGCTGAACGATACGATGATCATTCAAACCGATATTACCTCGGCCGCCGGCAAGCAGGCGATGGCTCGATTGCTCGATCTGCCGGCCCCACCTACGGCCGTGTTTGTGATGAATGACACCCTGGCCATGGGCGCCATCGACTTCTGTTATGAGCACAACGTTCGGATTCCTGAACAAATGTCTATGATCAGTTTTGATTACGAGCTCATCGGTCAGCGGACCACCCCGGCGGTAACCAGCGTGGTGGTCTCGCCCTATGAGGTTGGCCGAAAAGCCGCCGAACTCTTCCTCCAGCGCCAGCAACATCCTGCAGCGCCGCCCCAGCAGGTGAACGTGGCCTACCGTTTAGCGGTCCGTCAGACGACCGCGCCCCTATCGATAGGAGGGCCGGCCGGGACGGACGGGGCCAAATGAGGAAAATCACCTCCAACGATGGCGCCCCGATCGCCCGCTACGCCAGTGGTAGCGGACCGGCGCTGCTGCTCATTCACGGAAGTCTATCGGAGCACACCCGCTGGCAGCCCATCCTGTCGCTCCTCAGCCAGAAGTTCACGGTTTACACCATGGACCGGCGCGGCCGCTGTGAAAGCGGTGACCGCCCCGACTATGCCATTCAATGTGAATTCGATGATATCGCTGCTGTGGCCCGCTCGATTGCCGGGCCGATCAACCTGGTGGCCCATTCTTACGGCGCGGTCTGCGCCCTGGAAGCGGCCTTGCAGCTCGAGCAGCTCCACAAGCTGGTTCTCTATGAACCCCCCATCCAGATTGGCATCCGGTTTCAGCCGCCCGGTGTCATCGACCACATTCAGGCCGCGCTCGATGCCGGCGACCGGGAACAAGCCGTCAGCCTCTTCGCCACCGAAGTGCTCAGAATGAAGCCGGGCGACCTCGAACGGTTCCGCACCCTGCCCGCCTGGCAGCGGTCCATCTCAACCGTCCATACCCTGCCCCGTGAAATGATCGCCGTTGAAGCCTATCAATTCGAGCCCGCTCGTTTCAACGACTTCAGCGTGCCCACCCTGCTGCTGTTGGGCGAGCAGAGCCCGCCCTTTTTTGCCCGCGTTATCGAGGCCCTCTCCGCCGTGCTGCCTGACAGCCGGGTCGTGGTGCTGCCGGGCCAGCAGCACGCCGCCATGGATACGGCGCCCCAGTTGTTTGTGGCTGAAGTGGTGGGGTTTCTTTCATCGCCTTAGCTTTTGATGACATCGACAAATATGAATTGTGCGCCACGCCAATTCCCAAGCAGGTCCTGGTCCGCTTGCCTTTGAACCGGGTTCAGGAGGCCGGAGAAAAATGATACAATGATAACTTATAACGTGTTGGCCCTGATACTGTTGTCGGCACGTGAGTGTCTCTTTGCCAGGATAGCAACCGCGTAATGGATCATTGCCAGCGCCTTGCTATCCTATTTTTTTATTCGTTTTGGTTGTGCTTGTGGTCAGGAAACCTTAAGCCACGCTAGCTGTCACTGATAGACTTACTCTCTTGGTCTGTTATCATCAAATGAAGTATACTGTACGGCGGTAAACCGGATGAAAAACGCCACAATCCTTGTCATCGATGACGAGCCAAATATTCTGAATATCGTCACGGCCTATCTTCAGGCCGAGGGTTACACCGTCCACACGGCCCAGGATGGCCCGGCCGGGTTGACGGCCGCCCGCACCCTGAAACCGGATTTGATCGTGCTCGATATTATGCTGCCGGGGATGGACGGTCTGGAACTGCTGCAGCATCTCCGGCGCGAGTCGGACGTGTATGTGATCATGCTCACGGCCAAGTCGGAGGAGACGGACAAAGTGATCGGTCTCTCGATTGGCGCGGATGATTATTTGACCAAGCCCTTTAGCGCTCGTGAATTGGCGGCTCGTGTCAAAGCGGCCCTCCGGCGCTATGGGCAAAGCAGTGCGACCGAGCATCCGGCCCTGGTCTTCCAGCATCTCCGCATTGATCTTGGCGCTCGTCAGGTCTGGCAAGATGACCGGCCGGTTGAGTTGACCACGCTTGAATTCGATCTACTGCACGCCCTGGCCGAGCATCGCGGGCGGGTGCTGAGCCGGGAGCAGTTGCTTGAACGGGTCTGGGGGCACGATTTCTATGGCGAAGATCGAGTGGTCGATGTTCACCTGGGGCACATTCGCAAAAAGATCGAGGCTGACCCCTCGCAGCCGGAGTTGATTGTGACGGTGCGCGGTATCGGTTATCGCTTTGAGGATGAGCCGTTGTGAACTGGCTAAACAAGCTGAACAACAGCCTGACCTGGAAGTTGATGGCCTCCTATTTGATCGTCATCGTTGTCGGGATGATCACCTTAGCAGTCGCAGCCGAGTCGGCCATTCCCACCGCCTTCAACCGTCACTTGCTAGGGATGCAGCAAATGATGGGGCAGCAGATGGGGGGGCATCAAATGGTCGGTGATCTGTTTACTAACTTTCGACTGGCGGTGACCGAAGCCCTGCTTATCGCGACCATAGCCGCGCTGATCAGTGCGGTGCTGGTCAGCCTGTTTGTCTCGTGGCGGGTGGTCACGCCCATCCGGCAGATGATGCAGGCCAGCCGCCACGTTGCCGCCGGCCATTACCGGGAACGCGTGCCGGTGGCCAGCCGGGACGAATTGGGGCAGTTGGCCGCCAGCTTCAATCAAATGGCAGACGATTTGGAACAAACCGAAGCGATGCGACGTGACTTGATCGCCAATGTAGCCCACGAACTGCGGACGCCGCTGTTCAGCATCAAGGGCTATATGGAAGGCTTGCTCGATGGAGTCATCCCGGCCCAAGCGGAGACTTACCAGCAAGTTTATCGGGAGGCGGATCGCTTACAGCGGCTGGTCAGTGATTTGCAGGAGTTGAGCCAGGTCGAGGCGGGCGCTTTTGAATTACAGCACCAACCGGTGGCATTGCAGGATATGATCCAGCAGATTGCCGCTCGACTGCACCCACAGTTTGAAGAGAAAGGCGTGAGCCTGAAACTGGACCTACCCGCGACGCTACCGGCAGTATTAGCCGACGAAGACCGGCTGAGTCAAATTCTGGTGAACCTGATTGGCAATGCCTTACAGTACACCCCGACTGAGGGCGTCGTGACCATCGCCGCTCAAACCGAGGTCAATACTCTGCGGGTGACAATTTCTGACACCGGCATCGGCATCCCCGCCGAGCATCTACCTCGCCTGTTCACCCGATTCTACCGGGTCGATAAATCGCGCAGCCGGGCCGGCGGCGGCAGCGGCATCGGCTTGACCATCGCCCGGCATCTGGTAGAAGCCCATGGCGGCCAGATCTGGGCCGCAAGCGAAGGAGCAGACCGGGGCAGCACATTTGGTTTCTGGCTGCCGCTGGCATAATCCCTTGGTCGCGCCGTCGCCAATGCCAACATACTGACCAATTTTGCTTTCGGGAGTGGTGATAGCCTCCATACCTTCCTGGCAATGTCAAGATCGGCTGAAGCGCCGCTTTCTTTTGACATTTTCTCGCTTGACTACTACACCCGTTCCCTGGCTTATACCACCGTGCTGACGGTGATGAACCGCCTGGTAGACAAGGGCTTGCTCCTTCAAAACAAGACAGGCCGCGCTCACCTGTACCGCCCGGCTATGAGCCGTGAAGCTTATGCTGCCCAATCAGCCGGACAGATCATCCGCTCTCTTTAGCTTGGCTGGCGCCGACCGCCCGGAAATGAATTTCCCGAGCTCCATAACAGGGCCGTGGCCTTATAGGGTATGTGTTTCAGCTATTAGTTCCTGCCGGCAACAGCCAGATTTTATCTTTGGGGATATGAATAGTGATTTCTTCGCCTACTTGAAAAAAATGATGGGGTGGGGCTACAATATGCAGATTAACCCCGTTGAGTCCGGTTAGACATTTGGCAATTAAGCCCTGGTAATTGTACTGTTTGACATAGGCGGTTAAATTATTATGGCCGTTGGCCCCAATCCGAATGGCCTCCGGCCTGATGGTGGCAATGGCTTCGCCGTCGGGCAGGCTGGGGTCAATTTCCAGCAAGCCGAGCGGCGTTTGCAAGAGATGACCTTCTTTTCTGGCCGGTAAAAAATTGACCCCGCCAAAAAATTTAGCAACCGTTGTATCTAGAGCGTGTTATGAACTTTGGATGATAAGATGAACGGCTTGTTTGAGCATGCGCATCGCAAAAGCCAGGAAATGCAAGCCGGCCAAGGTGTCGGGCAAGCGTTCGTAGTCCCGTGCCAGCCGCCGAAAACGAGCTATCCAGGCAAAGCTGCGTTCAACGACCCACCGTTTTGGCAGCAACACAAAGCCTTTCTTGGCTTCAGGCAATTTGACCACAATCAATTCAAGACCATGCTCAGCCGCCGCTTGAGCCGGCTTGTCGCCAGTGTAGCCTTGGTCAACAAAGGCCACTTGGACCGTATCACCCGTGGTTGCCTGGACTTGCTGAGCCAGTTCGGCTACTTGAGCCCGCTCTTGCTCGTTGGCCGGCGTGATATGCAAAGCCAGCAAGTGACCCAAGGTATCGACGGCCATATGCACTTTGCTGCCCTTTTTGCGTTTATGGTCATCGTAACCAACTCGCTGACCGTTTTCCGGGGTCGATTGCAGGGTCCGACCATCGAAAATCGCGGCCGACGGTTGGGCGGCTCGGCCTGCCGCCAGCCGCAACAGGGCTCGCAAATCGTGGACCATGGTTTCAAACACCCCGGCGGCAAACCAACGCTGGGCCTGTTGGTAGACGGTATACCACGGCGGCAGGTCATTGGGCATCAGCCGCCAGGCCGCCCGGCTCGGACCAGCCAGTGCAAACCATTAAAGACTTCGCGCAACTCGTGGTCGCGTTGGGGCGCATCTTCGCGCATCAGGGTCAGATAGGGGGCCACGAAGGCCCATTCGTCATTACTTACATCACTGGGGTATGCTTTTCATTTCATTCTGTCAGCATACTCAGCTTGTCAAACTTAAAAGTGCATAACACACTCTAAGCAGGAACTAGATTTTTATCCGGGACCTGCTCTTTTTATTGCAATTCCAGATGAAATTCTTCTACCAGGCCGAGGGGTGCTTTCTTGACCTGAACGGTGACTTTCCACTTGCCACTGTGCGCAAAGCTGGCAGTAGTAGTGTATCGCCCTCCCCCCTGGGCGGTAGCCCGACCATTCATACTCATGCCCTTCATCTCGGTGTGATCGGCAAAAATGAACACGTCCGCATCAGGGATCGGTTCGCCGTTGGGGTCGTTGACCATCACTACCAATTCGACATCACCGCTCTTTGGCGGATCGGGATTGGTCGTCAGCGAAATTTTTGGGCCATTTGATACTGGAGTTGGCGTCGGCGCCATTGCGCCACCACAAGCAGTGAGAATAGTTAGTCCGGCCAATAGACTGAGAGTTAAGAGAGTTAAACGCATCAGAACTTCTACTCTGTATAGGACAGGGTGAAGTCCATTTCCACCACATCAATCAAATCAGGCCCCTTGAGGTTAAGCCGCACATCCAGCTGCGAGTCATCGGTGGGGCCGCCCTCGGCTACTAAATGATCGCCCACCACCTTCAGGGGCATGCTGGCGATTTCGGATCCATCGGGCTTGACCACGGCCACCGTACCCTCGTATCCCTCGGGAGAAACCGGCTTACGGTTCTCATCACTGAGATACACCAGATACTGCCCCGGGGTCTCTGAGACAATTTCGAGATGGAAATCGGCCCCACTCATTGCGGCGGCTCTGGCCATGCCGACCTGGCCCTCACTGGCGGGTTGGTGCGCTTCCGCGCCGTGCCCTCCTGTCTCCTCTACCTTTTCCTGGGTCATCTCTTCTGTCTCCATGTCGTGGGCCATGCCCTCTTCTACCGTAGGCATCGGTGTGGCCGTAGGCTCAGATGCCGCCGTGGCGCAGCCCACGGCGACAATCAAGATGAGACTCACCAGCAGCACAAACGTTAAAACTTTATTCATCTCAGGACCTCCGTTACTCTAATGATTTAATGATTTTTGACGACCAAGTTCGGTGATACAAGCGGTCGGCTTCGTGGTAAATTTGCTGGAAGGTGCTCGGCTCAGCCGGCAATACCCCGTCCATTAAACCTTCCATAATGTGATTTGCTGAACTAATGTCTTCTTAAAGCTCAGGAGTGCGGCTGGCCAGCCGCACTCCTGCATAGCTGGGTGAGCAGTTTTTAACTACCGGTAGAAAATTTATTCACCGCTCATCTCCAATAACTCGCCGTGCCAGGTGTGAGGGAAGACCTGGCCGGTGTAGCCATTCACGCTGAGCATACCAGCGGTTTGACCATCCTGGCTAACGTGCAGAGTGTAGTAACCATTGGTGCTAGTTTGAGGTAAAGATAGCCTTCAAACAAGCTAATTTCCGCTAACATGGGCTGATAATGGGCTGGTTTTACATATTTACCCTGATTTTACTGACATAAATCACCAAATTTGGGGCAATTTCATCCAATAAACAAGGTAAATAATAACTAGCACCATTGGTTAGTAGCCATAGAAGGGGTCGGCCTTCGGCTCGACGGTTAGATTTGCGTCCTTAAAGTAAGTGTCCAGGTAAGTTTGGGCGGTCTCGATGGCTTTTTCGGGAGTAATCGGCATCTCGGCGGAGATGTCAGCCGTGCCGGCATTGCCCATCATATTGTTGGAACCAAATCCCCCCATCATCCCGTAGCGGCTAAAGCCCGACATCATGCCATATTTGAGGTTCCACATCATATTGGGTCCCATCTCGGGGAAAACGGCTTTGGTGATGGGGTCAACCAGCACTTCCATCACGCCGATGCCGCTGCCTTTTTCGACAATCTCGGCGTAGGCGTGGTTGTCGAAGATCATGACTTCGCCCAGTTGCAGGTTACTATCGTTCAGGCTGGTCAGGTAGGCATTGAGGGTTTCGGATGCTTCGGCCAGGGTTAGCGGTTTACCGGTGAAGAAGGGGCTGTTACTGTTGACCATCATCCCGCCCATCATCCCATTGGTCATCCCGCTCATCATCTGGCTCATCATGCCGCCCATCATCCCACGGGGCCGAAGGGGGTCGTCCTGGCAAAGCCCTGGGTATTGCCCATCATCCCACCGCTCATGCCCCCGGGACCCTGGGCAAAGGCCGGAACTGTAGCCAGCACGCCGACCAGTAGTAGCACCGCCAGGCCACTAACAAGTGCTATTGAGAACCATCGTTTTGAGTTATACATTGTGCATCTCCTTTGAAGAAAAATCTGATAATTGTTAATATTGATTACAACTTTAGCTTATCGTACATCCATAAAGTTTGTTTAATGATTGTATAAAGCTTTGGTAAAGAATTAGTCGCCCCTTATTTATTGATGAAGTGAACTGAACAATGTCTCAAACGGGAGTTTACTCCATCTGGCGTGCGAGTGTAAGCGTCATCTGGCGTGATTCAAGGCAAGCCGAATGGCGGGTTAAGTCGTCCTCTATCAGTAATTTCCGACATAAAAAGGCCGCAGGATTAAGGCCTGCGGCCCCCATATATTTATGCTGTTGTCGAGTCGGTCGCCTTTTGGCCATCACGGCGGGTTCACCCCGCTGGGTGTGAGGGGTGCTGGTCATGAAGTTTGTTTCGACCTTGTGAATGCCGGGGGGCGAACACATCCGCTTCTCTACCCCGGCCGGCGAGAGCACCGACTCGATCCCTTCCAGGTTAATGACCGTCGTTTTCATTGATCTTCGCTCCTCCCTGATAAATGTTTCTAAAAGCTCCACTCCCCTGCTTGAATTGTTATGATGACCTGTCGTTTATCTCACATCAAGTAAGATAGTGGTACAAATTATCCTTTTCGTCTCACCACAGATATGGCCGCACTGATTGTCGGTCTTAATGTCTTCCTTTTGTATCAGACCTTTTTGGGAGCCTGACGGCAAGGTTCAAGATTGTCTCGTCCAAAATTGTTCGGGCGCTGCCAAAAACTCGTCACGGCAGCCGAGGGCGCAAAAGTAAAAGAGGCGACCGTCATACTCGGTTCGAGCTGGAGTATGTTCCCGATCCACGGCCATGCCGCAGACCGGGTCAATGGCCATCTCCACGACGTCTTTAAATTGGCCGTCTTCGAGCCATAACACCCGGTCGGCAATATCTTTAATTCGCTGGTCGTGGCTGACGATGATCACACTGCGGTTTTCCTCTTTTGCAATGCGACGCAGCCGGCGCATCGTCTCGTGGCCGTGCTGACTGTCCAGGTTGGCCGTGGGTTCGTCGGCCAGGATGATATCGGGCTGGTTGACCAGGGCGCGGGCAATCGCGACCCGCTGCTTTTCTCCACCCGATAGCTTTTCGGGCGGGAAATTCAGCCGATGGCCTAACCCCAGTTGCTCCAGCAATGGCCTGGCCTGCTGCTGCGCCTGCTGGCGCGAGCGACCGGCTAACTGGGCCACGATAGCCGTGTTGTCCAAACACGACAGGGCTGACAACAGGTTGAAATCTTGAAAAATGAACCCGACCCGGCGCAGCCGCACCTCCGGCAGCCGCCGCTCGTCCATGGCGCTGATCTCATCCGGGCCAATCTGGATGCGCCCGGCCGAGGGTTTCAACAGGCCACCCACCATGGAAAGCAGAGTGGTTTTGCCGCTGCCCGAAGGCCCCATAATCAGCGCGATTTCACCGGGGGCGACCGTGAAGGAAATGTCTTTCACGGCAACGACTTCAGTCGCCCCGTTGCCAAAGCGGCGGGTCACATTCTCAACGACCAGAATTGGCTCCATCACGCCTCCTTTAGCCTCGGAAACCCTGCGCCGGGTCGAGGCGGGCCATCTGCCAGGCGGGGGCCAGGGCGGCAATAACCCCGATCAGTAGGGCCGCCAATCCGACGCGGATCACCGCCTGGCCGGTCAGCACCAGGGCCACATTCGGAATAACGAGCGGCAGCGCCAGTCCCAGCAGCCAGACCAGGCCAACTGCCAGGCCGCCCCCAAGGCTCAAACTCAAAAGAGCCTGGGCGATCACGACCGTATAGAGCTGCCAGTTTTTAGCTCCGATAGCCTTCAGCACGCCATACTCCTGCCGCCTGTGGAGAACGCTGGTGTACAACGTCAGCGCTGTCACCGCCAGACCAATCAGCAAGCCTGCCAGGTTCATAATGTTGATCACTTCCAGGCTCATATCCTGGATGATTTGCCGCTCCTCGCGGGCGAAATCGGCGCGGGTTAAAGCATCCACATCATCGGCGTTGCGGGTGGTGATGGCCGCCACCACCGCGTCGGGATCGTAGCCCGGCTTGACCTTGAGCAGGGCGTAACTGACGGCGTCACTCCCACTCAATTTTTGAAAATCCCGGAGACGAATGAAGGTGACGCTGTTGATGATATTGGTCTGCCCTTCGGTCAAGCCGGCAATGGTAAAGGTTTCGCCCAAAATCTCGACTTCGTCGCCCAGGTCCAGTCCCTGGCTGCGCGCCACCACCCCATCAATGATGGCCTCATCCTCTCGCAAAGCGGTGGTTCCAGCGACGACCTCGCTCGGTCCCCCCAGCGGCTCGGCCGGATCAAAGCCGACGATATACGAGAGCACCTCGGCTCCGCCTGCTTTGACCGGACCGGCTATGTACAGAATGGGGCTGGCGCTGGCCACTCCAGCGGCGTGTGAGGCCAGGCTGACATCGCGCCGGGTGATGGCCGAAGCGGCCATATGCATATTTTTGACGCCTTCCTGGGTCACAAAAATGTCCGCCCCGGATTGGGTGATGTAGGCGACCAAATTCTCTCCCGTGCCGGTCAGCAGCGCATCCAGGGCCAGCATCAGCAGCAGCGCCAGGGCCACACCTCCCACCCCCAGGCTAAACTGGGTTCGACTTTGGACCAGATTGCGCCAGGCTAAGTAGAACATCCTTCAGCCCTCACTTTCTAAAGACGCGAGCCGGGTCCAGGCTCCCCACGTAGCGGGCCGGCAGCAGCGCCGCCAGCAGCCCCATTAGCAGCCCGGCGCTGGCCGCCGTTAGCATGGAGCCAGGTTCGAGGATAACCAGGAATTTAGGGAAAGCCCGCATGACCCCCTGGCCGGCCAGCCAGGCCAGGCCAATACCCAGGCTGACCCCTAGCAGGGCTGTGATCAGTCCTTGCTGCGTAACCAGCCCATAAAGGTGCCGATTTTTCGCACCGACTGCTTTGAGAACCCCATATTCGCGCATGCGCTCGACCGTGGCCGTATAGATAATCATCCCCAAAATGGCCGTGCCAACGGCAAAAGCAATGGCGACCATCAGCCGCAGCGGGGTGGCGAACACCTTGACCAACAGGGCCACGTCATTTTGCTTAACCACAGCGACCGGCAAGATTTCCACCTCGCGCAGACGGCGGCGCAGGCGGGCTTCAACGGCGACCGCGTCGGCGCCCGGCTCAAGGGTGAGGAAGAGGAAGCTGGCCGCTTCAGGCGCCAGGAGCAATCGTTCCGCCGCCCGCTTTTCGATGAAGATAAAACTGGCCATCCAGGAGTTTGTCCCCTCGCTCAGGCCAACAACAGTGAAATCTTCATCCAGAATTTCAACGGTGTCCCCCAGGCCAAAGTTGTGAGTCTCGGCCATGACCCAGTCCAGGACTACCTCGCGGTCATTTTGGGGGGTGCGACCGGTCTTGAGCGCCCATGGCCCCCCGCCGGTTTTAGGCTCATAGCCA
>Ga0302046_10003358_pt1 | contig 14488 bp, 13 predicted proteins | sample RVTome_11_FD_200261 | JGI IMG/M metagenome (GOLD analysis project Ga0302046, IMG submission 200261) | Soil microbial communities from uranium-contaminated site in the Upper Colorado River Basin, Wyoming, United States - RVT147D111 (version 2) ...
CTGGGCGCCCTGCCTGGCGCCACCCGTTGGCTACGGTGGTGGGACTCCGGCCGCTGTCTCGGTCCGGGAGCCCGTCCCGGGATGTCGGACAAGCCAGATCGCGCCTTCTTCGGAAGGAACCCCTCCTCGCCTATGGCGACCTCGGACATAGGACATCGGACCTCGGACTGTGAACCGTGAACTATGAACGGTGAACGGTGAACCCATCGGGGAGATCGATGATGTCAGCACAGCCAAGCCCGACGGTTCATATTGGCTACCAAAAGCGGCTCGAAGACCCCTTTGCCAATCTGGCCGAGGACGTCCGACGGGGACTCACCAGGGTCCCCAAGGAGTTGCCGCCGAAATACTTCTACGACACACACGGCGCCGCCCTCTTCGAGCAGATCTGCGAGCTGCCCGAGTACTATCCGACCCGTACCGAGCACGCGGTGCTCGAACAGATCGCCGATGAGGTCGTTGCATCGTGCCGGCCCACCACCCTGGTTGAGTTCGGCTCGGGAAGCTCTCGCAAGACGCGCGTCCTCCTCGATGCGATGGCGCGCGCCGGGCTGTTGAATCTTTACGTGCCCATCGACATCAATGCAGATATGCTCCGGCAGACCGCCCACGCACTCGTCGATGACTATCCGGGATTGCGGGTCCACGGGGTGATCGGTGACTTCGAACACCCGGTCGAGTCTCTTCCGGCAGAAGGCCCACGGTTGATTATCTTTATGGGAGGGACGATCGGAAACCTGACCCCCGATGAGGCCACCGGCTTTCTGCAGGGCGTGGCTCGCCTGCTCTCACCGCAGGATCGCTTCCTGCTCGGTACAGATCTCGTGAAGGATGTGGAGGTGTTGGAGCGAGCGTACAATGATGCCGCCGGCGTCACCGCCGCCTTCAATCGAAACATGCTGTCCGTCATCAATCACAACCTGGATGCCGATTTCGATCTGGATCGGTTCGAGCACCTGGCGTTCTACAACAGCGAGGAGTTTCGGATCGAGATGCACCTCGTATCCCGCGAGGCCCATCGGGTCTGGATCGACGCCCTGGGTCTTGCCGTGGACATGGCGAAACGTGAATCGATCCGAACAGAGATCAGCTGCAAATATACCCGCGAAATGGTGGAGACGATGCTCACCGGCGCCGGGCTTCGCCTGCTGCGGTGGGACACGGATCGGGACAACCTCTTTGCCCTTTCCCTCTCCGGCACCGTGCAGTAAAATCGTGCCTTCGGGCCGGCAGTTCGTCATTTCACGCCGATTTTCCGACTCGTGATCACGAGGCATTGGAAGCCTGCTCCGTTCCACACGGATGCCCAACGCCCGGCCGGATCTTGCCGGCGGCGTCATCGGACCGCCGGCCTTCAAGGCCATCGAGGATCGGGCGGTCGCTGAGCCCGTGCTGCCAGAAAAAGCGGCTGCAGGTGATCGGGAAAGGGGCCGGGGTTGCCTGGGGTAGGGGGTCGACCGGCCTGAAAATACCGGAGGAGAGAGGAAGAGAGGCATGACCGTCCATCGCGGTGTTGTTGAACTCGCCCATGCGTTGAAGGATGCCCGAACCCGGACCCTTGCCTTGGTCGATGACCTGACCGATGAGCAGTTGATGGGGCCACGGCTGCCGATTGTCAATCCACTCTTGTGGGAGATTGGGCATGTGGCGTGGTTTCAGGAAAAGTGGGTCTTGCGGCATCGCGCCAATGCCGAGCCGATTCGGAAGGATGCCGATGCTCTCTACGACTCCATCGCCATTCCTCATGACACCCGATGGGATCTCCCTCTGCCCTCGCGAGACGAGACGTTGGCCTATATGCAAGAGGTTCTCAATCGGATCCTCGACCGGCTCACCATGATTCCTGCGGACGAGGAGGAGATCTATTTTTGTAAGCTGGCCCTCTTCCATGAGGATATGCACGATGAGGCGTTCACCTATGCCCGTCAGACGCTTGGGTATCCCCCTCCCCGCTTTGACGGCCTGTCAGAGCACAGATCCACCGGGAGCGGTCCCTGGCCGGGTGACGTGGAGATCCCCGGAGGAACGTTTCTCCTCGGGGCCACGCCGGATCTTCCGTTCGTCTTTGACAACGAAAAATGGGCGCATCCCGTCGACCTCCGGCCCTTTCGCATGGCGCGCGCGCCGGTGACGAATGGCGAGTACGCTGCCTTTGTAGGGGACAAGGGCTATTCCAGAGGGCAGTGGTGGAGCGAAGAGGGCTGGCGCTGGCGTGAGAGAGCGGGGGCCGAGCATCCCGTCTATTGGCAGCGGGATTCGGGCGGTCGGTGGTATTGCAGAAGGTATGACGAGGTGGTCCCCCTTGAGGGGCACCATGCCGTCATTCACGTAAACTGGTACGAGGCTGACGCCTATTGCCGGTGGGCCGGCCGTCGGTTGCCGACCGAAGCCGAGTGGGAGTTAGCGGCGAGTGCCGAGCCGAAGGCCGGCGGCGACGGCTTTACCGTACACAAGCGACAATTTCCCTGGGGTGACGATCCCATCTTCTCCGATCGAGCCAACCTCGACGGGCGGGAAGGAGGAGTCATCGACGTGGGGGCCTTGGCCAAGGGAGACAGCCCATTCGGCTGCCGGCAGATGATCGGCAATGTGTGGGAATGGACGGGCGATGATTTCGGCCCCTATCCCGGGTTCGTCGCGGACCCGTACAAAGAGTATTCGGAACCGTGGTTCGGAACGCACAAGGTGCTGCGCGGCGGCAGTTGGGCCACCCGGTCTCGCATGATCCGGAACACCTGGCGAAACTACTATACCCCGGACCGGCGGGACGTCATGGCGGGTTTTCGCACTTGTGCGAGGTGAGACAAGAGCGTTTCGGTCATCGGATGGCGCAGATCACACTCGAAAACATCAGCAAGTTCTACGGCGACCAGCAGGCTCTTGACGACATTGATCTGACCTTCACGGATGATGTCACCACGGCGGTGGTCGGCCCGAGCGGCAGCGGGAAATCGACGCTGCTACAACTCATCAACGGCCTGGAAATACCGAGTCGTGGGACGGCCCTCGTCTTTGGAAAGCCCATCGACTACCAGCGCCTTCCCGAGCTCCGCTTGCGCCTCGGATACGCGGTTCAAGGGGTTGGCCTCTTTCCACATCTGACGGTTGAAGCGAACATTACGCTGCTCGCACGGCTCGCCAAGTGGGACCCGGAGCGCATCAAGGCGCGGGCCGGTGAGCTCATGAAGCTGGTCACTCTGCCGCCCGCCTACATGGAACGCTACCCCCACGAGCTGAGCGGGGGAGAGCAGCAGCGTGTCGGACTCTGCCGGGCGATGATGTTGAACCCCCAGGTCTTGCTTCTCGATGAACCCTTCGGAGCGCTCGACCCCATGACGCGCACAGAAGTCCAACGGGAATTTCTGCATCTGCAGCGATCCGAGGCACGAACCGTTGTCCTTGTGACCCACGACCTACGGGAGGCACTGAAACTGGCCGAGCGCCTCGTGGTACTCGACCGCGGCCGCCTCCTTCAGCACGGGACGCGTGACGAGATACTGGAGAATCCGGCACATGGATTCGTCCGCAGCTTTTTTCAATCACAACTGGAAGACTGACGGCCCGGTGTCGCCGTGCGCACTCTGACCATTTTCCTGATCGCGGTGGCTCTCTCGGGTACGAGAGCGTTTGCCGCAAGTGACCAGACGGTCGTGGTCGGATCCAAACGTTTCAATGAAGGGTATATCCTTGCGGAGATCATCGCCCAGGTGCTCGAGGACCGGGGCTTCCGCGTCGAGCGCAGGTTCGGACTCGGCGGGACGCTGATCTGTTTTGAGGCGCTCACGAATGGCAATATCGACGTCTATCCCGAATATTCCGGGACGCTGGCCGAGGCAATTCTCAGATTGCCCCGGCGAGTCTCATATGCCGAGCTCCGGGACATTGTGAAGCAGCGGTTTGACGTGGATCTGCTGGATGCCTTTGGGTTCAGCAACACTTACGCCATCGCCCTAGACCGAGGCCTCGCCGAGCAACGCGGGTTGCAAAGGATCAGCGATCTCGCCAGGCACCCTGATTTGCGCTTTGGCTTTAGCCATGAATTTCTGAACCGGCACGACGGCTGGCCAGGCCTGGCGCGGGCCTACGAGCTTGCGGTGCGGCCCGTGGGGGTCGAGCATGGGCTGGCCTATAAAGCCATTCGAGAAAGCAAGCTGGATGTGACGGATGTGTACTCTACGGATGGCGACATCGCAAAATTCAATCTGTTCCTTTTGGAGGATGATAAGCACTACTTTCCGCAATACCTGGCGGCTCCGCTGGTCCGGGCTGCAGCGGATGGAAGAATCAAGGAGATCCTCGATGAACTGGCCGGGGCCATTACGGATGATCAGATACGCGAGCTCAATGCGATGGTCGTCGTGGAAGGGACGAGCTTTGCGGCGGCGGCCCACCATTTCCTGAGTGGGGCGGGGCTGCTCACATCCGGGCGGCCGCATGTCGAAAAGAACAAGTGGACCATCCTGGTTTCCCGGACCGGGACGCATCTCAAGCTGACGCTTGTCGCCCTCGTCGCGGGGATGATCGTCGCCATTCCCTGTGGCATCCTGGCGTACCGGATTCGCGCGATCTCACGGCCGGTGATGTACGTTGCCGGCTTGCTGCAGACGATACCCTCGATCGCCTTGCTCGCCTTCATGATCCCCCTCTTCGGCATCGGCGCGAAACCCGCCATCGCAGCCCTCTTTCTGTACTCGCTGCTCCCCATTCTGCGGAACACCGCGGCGGCGCTTTATTCCATCGATCCGGTGTTGAAGAAGGTCTCGGTCGGGATCGGGATGACCGCCTGGCAGCGCCTGCGGTACGTCGAGCTGCCCCTGGCTGCACCGACGATTCTTGCCGGTGTCAAGACGGCGGCCGTCATCAACATCGGCACCGCCACGCTGGCGGCTTTCATCGGTGCCGGGGGGCTCGGTGAGCCGATCGTAACCGGGCTGGCTCTGAACGATACGTCCCTGATATTGGAGGGGGCGGTTCCCGCCGCCCTGCTGGCGATCTTGACCGAGTGGGCGTTCGAGGGACTGGAAAAGCTGATGATCCCCGCGCACCTGCTGCAGAAGCCCGCCGAGTAGCAGTCCGGTCTCAAACGAGCCACACGAGGACGGGGAGGACAAGATAGCGGGGTACAAGCGACGTCTGCGCGTGTGATAGAATGTTTCCGTTATGCGATGGTTGGTGGATGGCTACAACGTGATTCGTCGCGAGCCTGGACTGGCGGCGCGTGAACAGGAAAGCCTGCAGGCCGGGCGTGATGCGCTCTGTCGCCTGCTCGCCGAAGCGTCCAAGGCTTCAAGAGACCAGTTCACGGTGGTGTTCGACGGACAGCGCGGGGGCGGGACGGCGTTCAGCAGCGGCGGGGTTCGCGTGCTCTATTCCAAAGCCCCGGAGAGTGCCGATCACATGCTGGCGCGGCTCGCCATGTCGGGGACCGCCGTCGTCTCGAATGACGTCGAAGTGCGGCGGAGCGCCGCACGGGCGGGAGCTATTGTGATTACCGCTGATGAATTCCTCGCTCGCCTCCTGGTGTCCCCGGGACTCGAGGAGGAAGAGGACGAGCCCGTGGCTCGTACGAAAAAGGGTAATCCGCGCCGGCCACCCAAAAAGGCTCGCGCCGCTGCCAGAGCGTTGAGACGCCTGGACCGCCCCACCAAGAAATTTCCCTAGCCGGATTCGTTGCGTGCTAAGAGTTCGCAGTGTCGCAAGCCTTTGCTCTCGGGGACAAAAGGGAGGGGCCGCCTTCTCTTCCTCGTCCTCCGCTTCCGCCTGACCCTTGGCTCGCTCGTTCGCCGAAGATAACTCCTCTTGCCTGCGGATCGCGCAACCAGTACCCCGTCGTCTCGGGCCCTGCTGGTCCAAGAAAATTCCATCACTCCTTCCTGAAGAGAGGGAAAAAGGGGGCACTTGAGCTGGCGTGGCGAAGAGTCCTTGGCGAACGCGACTTTGGGTCAAAGTCCAACCTGGTTTAGGAATTCTCCGACAGTAAGGATCTTGATAGTCCGATGACTGCCGAGTTCCAAGAGGTCCCGGTCGCCGGTCACGAGGTACGCCGCCCGCCCGGCCACTGCGCATTCCAGAAATTTGTCGTCCTCGGGATCCCGCGTGACCACCTTCAATGACTTCCTGACTTGGACCGTATCGACAAAGGGCAGCAGGTCCTCCTCGATCAACCCCCGAATTTCTTGGTCGGTCAGACGGAACTTCGGATAGACAAGAACTCGCAGGTACTCTTCAAGTATGGCTTTTGACAGCAGCACGGTTATCCGCCCGGATTGCCAAAGGGGGACCAGGCGGGACGCTGTGCCGGAGAAGAGGAGAGCCGAGATAAGGGTGTTCGTATCGAGGACAACCCTCATCAGCCCCGACGGTCCCGGGCCCAGCGGATCGCATCCTCGACGTCCTTTTCGGTCAACCCCAGGTCTCTAATCTTGGCCCGCACCGCTTTCAGTCGCTCACCCGGAGCAGTTACCACCACTGGTTTCAAGACCACGTCGCCGTCGCGGAGCGACACCTCGAAGTATTCCACGTCTGGGAGCTGCCGCACGATCTCTTTCGGAAGCGTGATCTGGTTCTTGGATGTTTTTTTCGCTAACATAACCTCTTCCTCCAAAAGAAAGGATACAAGGATTCCTTACTTTCGTCAATATGGAATACAGCGCTTCCTGGTGATAGGCCTGCGGAGGGGTGAGAGGGGTTTCCGGGTTTTAGGTCAGTGCGGGGACGGTGTCGTCGATTTCGAAGCCGTGGGCCTCGATCATGCGGTGGGTGTCCGCGGCGGCTTGACCGGGAGTCGTCAGGTAACCGTTTACGAAGAGCGAGTTGGCGGGATAGAGGGCCAGGTGCTGCTGCCCGTCGAGGTTGAGTTCCCGGCCGCCGGCCACCCGGATCTCCTTGGCCGGGTTCACGAACCTGAAGAGGCAGAGGGCCTTGAGACAGCGCTCGGGGGTGAGGTTCCGGCGTCCCTCGAACGGGGTTTCCGGAATGGGATGGAGAAAGTTGATCGGGATCGAGGCGACATCCAACTCCCGAAGGCTCACGGCCAGATCGATCACATCGTCATCCGCCTCTCCCATGCCGACAATCCCGCCGCAGCACGTGCTGAGGCCGGCCCGTCGGACATTCTCGACCGTGCGAACCCGGTCCTCGTAGGCATGTGTGGTGCAGATGGCGGGATGGAAGCGTTGCGACGTGTTGAGGTTGTGGTTATACCGCTCGACTCCCGCGTCTTTGAGGCGTCTTGCCTGGGCTTCGGTCGTCAGGCCCAGGCAGCAGCAGATGTTGATGTCCACCCGGTCGCGAATTTCCCGGACGATGGAGGCGACCTGGTCGATGTCCCGGTCTGTCGGGCCCCGACCACTGGTGACCAGGCAATAGCGGACGGCCCGGGCCGCCTTCGCGCGATACGCGCCCTCCACGAGCTGGGCCCGCGGGAGGAACGGATACTTGGCGATCGAGGCCTTAGAGATGGATGACTGGGAACAGTAGTGGCAGTCCTCCGAGCAAAGCCCACTCCTGGCATTCATGAGCATGTGCAGGTGCACCTTGCGGCCCCAGAAGTGGCTCCGGACATGGAAGGCCGCCCGAAGGAGGGCGGGAAGCTCCTCCGCAGGAGCCTCGAGGATGCCCTGCATTTCCTCCCGGCTCGGGAGCTCGCCCTGGATCGATTTTTCTGCCATCTGCTGGTAGTCCATGGCCCCCAATCCATACCAGATTCCCGCGTAAATGCCAAGGCATTTTGGCCCGGTTACGGCCCATATTGTCGTTGACGGGATTCGGCGCCGATTTTACAATGATTATGTGAGACGTGCTGCTTTCCTTCCGCCAAACGAACCGAACAGCCGGTCAATCGGTTCGCATGCCAGGCCCGAGAATCTCCCTCTCCAACATGGGTGGCAGGATCACCTCGTTCCCGGGCAGAAGGACCTGGAGTGGACGGTGCTAAAACAGGGCTAAACAGTTATGAGTACAGAGCTTTTGGATACGTTTCGTCTCCGCTATCCGTTTCCCCTGGATCCCTTTCAGGAGGAGGCGATCCGCTACATCCTGGAGGGGGACTCGGTCATCGTCTCTGCCCCTACGGGGGCCGGTAAGACCCTCATTGCCGAGTTCGCCATTCATCAGGCGCTGGCGACAGGAAGGCGCCTTGCCTACACCACCCCTCTGAAGGCCCTCAGCAATCAGAAGTTCGCCGATTTCTGCAAGCAGTACGGAGAGGAGAGGGTAGGAATCCTCACCGGAGATGTCAAGGTGAATCCAGGCGCTCCCCTGATGGTCATGACCACCGAAATTCTCCGGAATAAGCTCTACACCCGCACCTTGGAGAAGACCGCCTACGTGGTGTTGGACGAGTGCCACTATATGGGGGATGAGGGCCGAGGGACGGTGTGGGAAGAGATCATCATCAATTGCCCCTGGGACATCCAGATCATCGGCCTGTCGGCCACGGTGGGAAACATTGACGAGATTGCAGAGTGGATCAGTGAGGTCCACCGTCCCATCCGCAAAGTCGTGCATCAGGTGCGTCCCGTCCCCCTGCATTATCATCTCTGCGGTCCCGAGGGGGAGTTGATTCAGGTGGACGGACTTTCACGGGCGCAACTGCTCGAGACCGTCACGTCCTGGCGGGGTATGCAGAGGGTTCGTATGCGGGGACGACTGCCCCGTGAGCGCCGCCGGTGGCGGGGCAGGCGCCGGGTGAGGCCGTCGATCCTGCTCCCCGAACTGAAAGCCAAGGGGTGGCTTCCGGGCATCTACTTCATCTTTAGCCGGTCAGGATGTGAAGAGGCCCTCCGGCGATACCTGGAGGAGGGGGTCTCCCTGTTGACCCCTATACAACAGCAAAGAGTCGATCAGGCCATCGCGACGTTTCTAAGCGAGAGTACCGCGCTGGTCAGTAAGTCAGCGCTCAACGAGCTGGTCTTCGACGGCCTGCGCCGGGGAGCGGGAGTCCATCATGCCGGAATCCTCCCGGCCCTGAAGCGCCTGACCGAAACCTTATTCGAGCGGGGGCTCACCCAGGTGGTCTTTGCCACCGAGACGATGAGCCTGGGCATCCACATGCCGGCCAAGAGCGTGGTAATCCAGGACCTGACCAAGCGGAGTGATTACGGTTTTCGCACCCTCAGCCACAATGAATTGACGCAGATGGCCGGCCGCGCCGGCCGCCGCGGGATCGACCCCGAGGGCGAGTGCATCATCGGGCTGGATGCCCCGGAGGCCGTCGAGGACGTGCTCCATCTGATGCGGAAGAGACCGGAGCCGATCCAGAGCCAGTTCCGCATCGGGTACAGTTCTGCCGCCCTGTTGGTCCTGACCTACGAGAATCTGGACGACATCCGGCGAAACGTCGAATCCAGCTTCGGGCAGTTCCAGAATCGGAAGCGGATCGAGGTCATCGAGCGGCAGATTGCCGAGCTCACCGGCCGGCTCAAGGCGACGCGCCGGGTGGACATTCCCTGTTGTCCCGTGGAGGAATTGCTCGCCTATCAGGCCAAGCGGCAGGAGTTGGAGAAGCTGACACAGGATCTTGGCCGCGTGCGGCCGGGACGGCACCCATCGGGGCGTCGGGGACGGAGGGGGCGGTCTTTTTTGGAAGCGGAGGAAGCGCCTGCGGCATTTCAAGACTACGCGGCACTCAAACAACGGATCGAGGAGAAGGGGCTGGCCCTCGCCGAGCTTCGCTGCCACCGCTGCAGGGAGCGGCCCCGGCTCGAAAAAGCCCTCAAACGGGAGCGGCGCCTGACCGAGGCCATCGGGAACCAGACCCGGATCCTCGACCATCTGAGAAATACGTACTGGGAGCAATTCCTTCGGGTCTTGAATATTCTCAAACGGTTCGGCTATCTCCGGGATCGCACCCTCTCTCGAGAGGGATTGCTCATCGGCGGTCTCCGCCACGACAATGAACTCTTGGTGGCTCGCGTGGTCTTTTCGGGAGCGCTCGACGGGTTCAAGCCCAACGAGTTGATGGGGCTGCTGTCTTGCCTGGTCGAAGAACCTCGAGAGATCGAGGCTGCCTTCGCCCGGCAGTTGCTCAAGCGACAGCCGCGTCTCAGGCATGCGATGCGGCAGATTGAGGCGTTGGCTCGTGAGGTAATGGAGGTCCAGCAAGCCCATCGCGTATTCCTCCCGGTTTCCATGCACACCACCTACCTCTCAGCAGCCTACGAGTGGGCGGCCGGCGAGGAAGATTGGATGTATGTGGTCGAGGAGCATTACGGCGGGCACGAGGGAGACCTGATTCGCGCCTTCAGGCGCCTGATCGATCTTACCCGGCAGCTTCTCGAGTCGCCGGAGCTGCCTCCGGGCCTCAGGGGAGATCTGCAGGCGGGGCTCAGATCCTTGGACCGCGGGATCGTCCTCGAGAGCGCATTAATATAAATAGGCAATGACGGCAATGCGGGGTGGGGACTGCGCACGCCGGTCAGCGGAAAGAGGGAAAGGTCCTGTGGCGTTTCTTGTGTTTGCGGACCAGAAGGATCAGATCCATGATCTCCCGGCCCTCGAGATGGGTGGCGCGTCGGGGGACACATGGGTCCGTGTGCCTGACGAAGAGTTGATTCCTTTGCCCGAGGGTGCCCGGCTCTTCACGATGCCTGGAGCCCGTCCTGTCGGCTGGAACGACGCCATCGCAGCTTTCGAGGTGGGCAGGCGGCAGGCGGTTGCGGCCTTTCTGCCCCCCGGCTTCATGCGGACCCACCTGCCGGCCGCCTTGTATCCCGATCCCTCGGCGGCCCCTTATCTGCCGCTCTGGTCCTACACCGCCGTGGGATGGCGGGACGGGCAGTTCGTCGCCGCGGCGGTTCGCGTGGATTCCATGGATCACCAGACGCCTTGGCATTACGACGATCGAACGCTCTTGCCCCTGATCCGAGGACGGCTGGCCGAGCAGCCGGGCAACCGGCTGCTGCGTCATCTGAAGCGCTGTGCCACCGAGTACCACTGCTTGTGTGCCAAGAACGCCTTCTACCGGCGCTGGGAGGCACCACTTCCCGTGGCCTTTGCATGTAATGCCGACTGTGTGGGCTGCATCTCGCTCCAGCCCGAAGGGCTGGTCCCGGCCTCCCATGAACGCATCGAAGGACCACCGATCCTGGAGGAGTTGTGCGCGCTGGCGCTGCCGCACCTGGCCGAGGCGGAGGAGGCCATCGTGAGCTTTGGCCAGGGCTGTGAGGGCGAGCCGCTCCTTTATGGCGACCTGATCGAGGCGACCATACGACACCTGAGGTCACGCACCGGTCGGGGGACCATCCACCTCAACACAAACGGGTCGCTGCCCCGGATTGTCGAGCGCCTCTGTGAAGCGGGCCTGGACAGTATTCGGGTAAGCCTCAATGCGACCCAGCCCGACGCCTACACCGCCTATTACCGGCCCAAGCATTACACCTTCGCCGACGTGGTCGAATCGATCCGGACGGCCAAGCTCCGCGGCTGCTATACGTCCATCAACCTCCTGGTCTTTCCGGGGGTCTCGGACCGGGAGGAAGAAGTTGAGGGTCTCCTGCGCCTCATTGCCGAGACAGGGCTTGATCTGATTCAGATGAAGAATCTGAACATCGACCCGCGCCGCTACCTCGAAATCCTCCCCCCTCAGCAAGGCGGGATCATCGGGATGCGAGAGTTTGTGCGCACGATCCGGCGTGAGGCACCACAGGTTGACATCGGATATTTCAACCGGCCGAAGGAGCACTTTGGTCAGTCCCACTCCGCGGCGCTCACCTTCTAACATGGCGAGACCGATCTACGAACAGCAGAAGGTCTTTTTCCGCCGGGCGTACGAAGCGGGGGAGACCCCCTGGCCCCGTGTCAAGCCCACCCCTGCGGTGGCCCGCCTGGCGCGGCGCCTGAAGCGTGAGCGAGGACGCGCACGGGTCCTCGACGTGGGCTGCGGGGAGGGACGACACATGATCTGCATTGGAAAGGATGGACACCAGGCGGTCGGGGTGGACTACGAGCCGCTCGCCTTACGGAAGGCGTGTGCGCGCGCCGACACGCGCGTGGTCCGCTCGCACCTGAGGTTTGTCGTCGCGGATGCCTTTTGTCTCCCATTCCGGCAGGCGAGCTTTGACGCCCTGGTGGACAGCGGGGTCTTCCACCATGTGAAAAAGGCCGATTGGTCCCGATACCTCGCCGGGCTCACGGCACTCCTGAAACCGGGTGGATACTTCCATCTCACCGCCTTCAGCACGCGCTTCAAACACTACCCGGGCGAGCGGCGCACGCGCAACTGGATTGTCCACCGGAACCATTACGACCATTTCTTTCGGAAGCGGGATTTCGCCGGGATCTTCGGTCGCCGCTTTGACATCCTCGCCATCGAGGAAGAGCGGCAGTCCCTGCACGCCTTCTGGCACGTCCTAATGAAAAAGCGATAACCGAGAGTCTTGTCCACCGGGGCCCGAGTTTGGCCCTCATCCGAGGTTGGCCCGCCCTCGCCGCCTGTTGGCCATCCGCCCAATACGTGCCCGTCAGCGGGTCGGCAGTTCGAAATCCAATGCTGGCAGCGCGTCGCTGATTGCTCTCGAAGGGATCAGCCGCTTTCCACCCGCGGCTCGTATTTCCGATGGGGGTCAGGGGGGAGTGTGACGATCTGCTGGACGATGTGGGAGACGATGTACTCGTTGACGTCCTTGATCGACACGATTCCGACCGGGCGATGTTCGTCGTCCACCAGCGGGACGTGGCGGAAACCGCCGAGATGCATCGTATGAAGCACGTAGGCGATCAGGTCGTCGGGCTTGAGCACCTCGGGGTTCCGTGTCATATACTGTTCTGCCGTCGCTTGGTGGAGATCCACATCGGTCCCAAGGACCTTTTGGAGGATATCCCGCTCCGAAAGGATCCCGACAAGCTTTTCCCCCTCCTGAATCATCACCGCGCCCACACTGTACCGTTTCATCAACTCGACCGTCTCGGCAAGTTTCGTCGTCCGCTGGACGCACAGGGGTGGATGATAGGGGAGGTCTCGGATGGGGCGATTGAAGGCCGCCTCGTCGACGGTAACCTTTGGTTTCGTCCGCTCCTCACCGACGGTCAGGTACTCGTCCCGATAATCCTTTTCGATTTCCTGAGGATCTACCATCGAAACCTGCCTGTGGCCGTCCGGGAGGACCCACGGGGATGTAGCGTTTCTCTCGACCAGCACCTGCTCTCTTACATATCACGGTTGCCCCGTCCACCTCAACGCTTTCTGTCCGGCTCCCCATTCCCGTGTCTCCCTGCGCCGGGTCACACCCTTGGCCGCGTACCTCTTAGCTGCCTGGGATTCGCGCTTTCGTGGAGGTCGCCCGGCGGGCTGAAATCCTGCCCACAGTTCGCATCTCAATCTAGGCGATCCTGCGCCTTTGAGAATCGGACGAACCGCCGTAGAATGGGAACTCGTGTCCGAAGGAGGAGCGTGCATGAAAGCGCATCAGCGACTGAAGCCGGTGGATCTTATCACCTGTATTGCACTGTTGACGCTCATCATCACCACGTTGGTGGTCCAGCCCCCCTATGTTCCGATCCTTCTGTTGAAATACGGTGGATTAGCCTTCATCCTTACGCTGCTTTGGCGGTTCGATAACGGGCAATTCCGGATCGTGGGTATCCTGCACATGTTTTATCCTCTTATCTTCATCCCGATCATCTTCGACAGCTTTGCCGAACTCCTCCCCTGGGCGAGTCCGATCGATCTGGATCCCATGCTTATCGAATGGGATCTCGCCCTGCTGGGTACTCATCCAACCGTCTGGTTGGAACGATTCATCCATCCCTGGCTTACGGAAATCCTCACCTGGGCGTACACCGCCTATTACTTCCTTCCGCCCATCCTGGCCGTCGCCCTGTATCGGAGGCGGAGCGTCGCAGACTTCGACCGGGCGGTCTTCGGCATGATGCTTGGGTTTTATCTCTCGTACATCGGCTACTTTGTGGTTCCGGCCGTCGGGCCCCGCTTCACACTGACCCATCTCCAGACCATGGAGCTTGCCGGGGTGTTTTGGGCCGATGGTATCCGAGAGACTTTGGACGTCCTTGAACGCTTCAAGCAAGATGCCTTCCCGAGCGGTCACACGGCCGTGGTGCTCCTGGTGCTCTTTTACGCCTGGCATTTTGTGCGCGGACTCTTTTGGGTGTTCCTCCCCGTGGTGGTGGCCCTGATCTTTTCCACCGTATATCTGCGCTATCACTATGTGGTTGATGTTATCGCGGGAATCGTGGTGGCGGTCTTGTCCATCGGACTGGAACGCGTGGTGACGCGCTTCTGGATCGGACGACCGACAACCGATGACCGACGTTAACAATGCTAAGCACTCCCTGCTCCTCGTCGGTAAGGACTTACCGAATATCGGGTTTTTGCGGTCACCGGCTAACCGTCAATGGTCATCGGTGGGGGGCGGCTCGGGAAAGACCTCCTCGTCGTCGACCAAACGGCTTAAGCGGGTTGCCCCCTTCGGAGGTCTGTTATACCGGAAAGCGAGTGAATGGTGTGCTCGGCGGAAAACGGTCAGCGATC
>Ga0302046_10003362_pt1 | contig 14477 bp, 10 predicted proteins | sample RVTome_11_FD_200261 | JGI IMG/M metagenome (GOLD analysis project Ga0302046, IMG submission 200261) | Soil microbial communities from uranium-contaminated site in the Upper Colorado River Basin, Wyoming, United States - RVT147D111 (version 2) ...
AGTTGGACCCTTAAGCCCGGGTGGCAGCATAAGACCCCGCAGCGGCAGGCGATGGTTCGGGCAATCTTGGACTTTGGCCGTGGCCGTTTTGGTAAGGTTGAGGTTGCCGGTAAATAGCCTTAATGCACAGGTGTGCATCACTCGATTTCCTTTTCTTTCTCATCGAGACTCTAACCATTTTCTAATAAATTTCCCATGGTATTTCAGCACAAAACTGATATTATTCTTGGGATTTAAAGGACTTGCTAATTTTGGACAGGCTTGGCTATTCGGGTCGTAACAGGTGATGAACATTTTATTTCTCTCGCGCTGGTTTCCCTATCCGCCGGACAACGGCTCCAGGATTCGGATCTTTAATTTGATCAAGCATCTCTCCTTGCATAATGAGATCGACCTGGTCTCTTTTGCCGGGCAGTCTGTGGCCGATGAGCAGTTGGCCGCGATGCAGGATTATTGCCGGTGCGTCGAGATTGTTCGTTATCAGCCGTTCCAATCAACTCGGTTGAATGCTATATTGGGTTTTTTCTCCAGGCGTCCCAGATCCGTGATCGATACCTACAGTCTTGAAATGGAACGGTTGGTACAACGAACCGCTCGTAATCATTCAATTGATCTGGTTATCGCGTCTCAAATCGATATGGCTCCTTACGCCCTGACCTTGCCGGACACGCCCAAGATTTTCGAAGAGGTCGAGCTGACCACCCTCTACGAGCAGTTTGTCTTGCAGACGCACCCGCTCAAAAAATTCCGTAAAGGCCTGATGTGGTGGAAGCTGTCGCACTATGCGGCCGATATATTGCAAGCCTTTGACGGCTGCACCATTGTGGCCGGGCAGGAACGCGAACGCGTGTTACAGGTTGCTCCGGGGTATCAGCCCATCTGGAATGTGCCTAACGGGGTCGATACCGGCTATTACGCGGCCGGTTTTGGCAAACCGCAGGCCGATACCCTGGTCTATGCCGGCGCGCTGACCTATCAGGCTAACTTTGACGCCGTGGATTACTTTCTGCGTGAGATCTTTCCACGTATCCAGGCGGTACGGCCCCAGGTCAAACTGTTCGTTACCGGCAAGCTGGAGGGTGTACCCGTTGAGCAATTGCCCCAAAATGAGGGCGTTGTCTATACCGGCTACTTAGATGACATCCGCCCCAGGGTAGCTCAGAGTTGGTGTAGTATCGCCCCATTGCGGATTGGCGGCGGGACCCGCTTGAAAATCCTGGAGTCGCTGGCTTCAGGCACACCCGTCGTAGCCACCAGCAAAGGGGCCGAGGGCTTGGACCTGGTTCCGGACAAAGATCTGCTCATCGCCGATGACCCGGCCGAATTTGCGGCGGCCGTCCTGCGGCTGTTACAGGATGAAACGCTGCGCCAGAAATTGAGTCGCAACGGTCGCCAAACGGTTGAAGCGACCTACGACTGGCAGTCGATTGGGTTTCAGTTCAATAATTTCATCAAAACCGTCGTGTCACGAAATGGGAGGCACAGGGAGGACTGCGATGATACTGGCTAACGGAAGACGATTAATCCTGCGTGAAATCTTTAAGATTAGCTCGTCGATTCTCAATTTTCTTAAATTGTATCGGGCCAACCTGATAAATCTGGCTTTGGTCATCGTCGTGTTAGGCGTAGCACCTTTGTTGGGCATCCTGGTTATCCAGCAGAATCCTATTTTCGTATTCATCGCTCTGGTTGCCCCATTGGGGCTGGTTGTCGGCCACTACATCCTGCCACGCCCCGAACTGGCGCCTCTCCTGATTCTGGTGGCGGCCGGGTTTATTCCGTTTGAATTACCGACGGGTACCGAAAGCCGCCTGGTGGATAGTTTTCTGTTGACGTTGTTGTTTTCGGGCAACTGGCTTTTGAAAATGCTAATTATTGATAAGCGTTTATCCCTCACGCCCTCACCTATGAACAAACCGTTAATTGGCTTTATGCTGATGACGCTCTTTTCAGTGATCTGGGGTACGCTCTTTCGGGACCCGCTGGTCAATCCCGCGCTGCTTTCGAGCAAGTTTGTCTTTGTCCAGACGGCTTCGGCCCTAACGATGATTATGCTACCCGGCGCATTCTTACTCATGGCCAACCAGCTCAAAGACCTGGCATCCCTAAGATCCATGGTGACGATCATGTTGATTGCCGGCGCTTTGGCCGTCGTCAGACGGCTTGGCCTGATACCGATTGGGCTGGCCAACGATGGTGGCCTGTTTACGATGTGGGTTGTTAGTCTCTCGCTTGCTCTGGCGATGTTTCAAGATGACCTGTCCTGGAAATGGCGCGGCTTGCTGCTGGCCCTGGCCGGAGCCTGGATCTATTTTCGATTTGGCCGGCAAATCAGTTGGTTAGCCGGTTGGCTGCCTACGTTTATCGTGCTGGGCGTACTCATTTATATGCGCTCCAAAAAGCTCACTTTCATTGGACTGGGTATTTGCGCCTTGCTCATTGTGGTGAACATCGGCTATATTAATTCTGTTTATATGGAAGAAAATGATGAAAGCGGGCATACCCGTATGGCGGCCTGGGAAGTCAATTGGCGGGTCACCGGCAAACACCTCATCTTTGGCACGGGTCCGGCCGGTTATGCGGCCTATTATATGTCCTATTATCCAAACGACGCCATGGCCACCCACAACAACATCATCGATATTCTGGCCCAGACAGGTCTCATTGGCCTGGGGTTCTGCTTGTGGTTTTTCTTTCGATTGGCCTGGTTTGGCTATAAACTTTGCCTGCGCTTGAAGGGCCGGGGAGATTTTGTGGAGGCGGTGGCCAATGCGGCCTTTGCCGGTACGGTGGGCTGTATCATCATGATGATTTTTGGTGATTGGCTTTTTCCGTTTACCTATACTCAAACCATTGCCGGGTTTGATTATATCGTTTATAGCTGGTTATTTATGGGCGCCATCATAGCCATCGACCGGCTCGTGCCGGCCAATTCGGAGGCGGAAGACCATGCTAGATCTATCTATCATCATCATCAGTTGGAATACGCGTCAAATGCTGGCCGATTGCCTGCAGGCCGTTGACACCACCCTGGAGGATTTAGCCTATGAGATCATCGTCGTCGATAACGGCTCCATCGATGGCAGCCAGGCGATATTGGCCGAGCGCTTTCCGCAGGCCCAACTCATTCAAAATGAAGAAAATGTAGGTTTCGCCGGAGCGAACAACCAGGGGATGGCCCTTAGCCAGGGCCGTTATGTGCTCTTGCTCAACAGCGATGCCATGCTGCTGCCCGATTCGATCCGGGCGATGCTCGACCTGGCCGAATCACAGCCTGATATCGGCATGGTTGGCGCCCATCTCCTCAACACCGATGGTACGTTCCAGGCTTCCCATACGCCGTTTCCTAACCTCTGGCAGGAATTTCTAATTCTGTCAGGCCTGGGCCGCACCTTCATTGGCCCCTCCTATCCGAGTCGTGGCCCGGACGAAGACAAGGGCCCGCAGCGGACTGATTACGTCGAAGGTGCTTGCATGTTGGTCCGCCGGGAAGCCGTTGATGACGTGGGCGGCCTGGATGAAGGTTATTTCATGTATGCCGAAGAGGTCGATTGGTGTTATGCCATGCGCCAGAAAGACTGGCAGGTCTGGTATCACCCGGCTGCCAAAGTCATCCATTTTGGGGGCGGCAGCAGTCAAAACCGCCGGCCTCAGCGTGAGGGTGATCTCTATCGCAGCCGGGTTCGTTTCTTTCGCAAGCATTACGGCCATAGGGCCGCTCAACTGCTAAAATTGCAAATCTATGGTTTCACCATCCTCAAAGCGATCGGGCATGGGCTGCTGCGCCTCATGAGCCGAGGCCGTTACGGCCGCCCTGTCGTCTCGCTGCGCTATCTGGTCACCGAATTACGCGGAGTATAGCATGAAGGTTTTATTGCTCACCCAAGTCCTACCGTATCCACCCGACAGCGGCCCCAAAGTCAAAACCTGGAATGTGCTGAAATATTTGGCCCAACATCACGACGTCACCCTGGTTTCCTTTGTGCGCGGGGATCAGTCTGAAGAGGTGCGCCATCTGGCAACATATTGTGAGGCAGTCCATACGGTCCCCATTCAGCGAGGCGCCCTGCGCGATGCCTGGTATATGGGTCGTAGCCTTTTGGCCAACCAGGCCTTTCTGATGGTACGGGACGACCGGGCAGCCATGCGCCGGCTTATAGACCACCTGGTCGCCGGGCAAGCGTTCGACATCGTCCATGCCGACCAACTGAACATGGCCCAATACGCCGCGCGCGTACCGGGTGCGCGTAAGGTGTTGGATGCTCATAACGCCCTGTGGGTGCTCTATAAACGGCTCTGGCAGACGATGGGATCTGGCCCCAAAAAATGGCTGCTGGGTCGTGACTGGCGTCTTCTAAAACGATATGAAGGCGACATCTGTCGCCAGTTTGAGGTGCTCCTGGCTGTCAGCCAGGAAGATAAGGTGGCGCTCGAAGAAGCGGCCGGCCAGTCGTTGGATTTCACCGTTATCCCGATTGCGATTGATGCCGATGAAGTCGCCCAGGTCGACCGGCATGAGCAGGCCGATCACATCCTGCATATTGGCACGATGTTCTGGCCGCCGAATATTGATGGCATCCTCTGGTTTCTCAATGAGGTGTTACCGCTCATTCGGGCTCAAAGACCCAATATTGTCTTTGATGTGGTTGGGGCCAAACCACCCCCTGAGATCGTGGCCTTCGGACAAAATGGCTCAGGCGTCAATGTCACCGGCTACGTCGATGATCCGGCTCCGTATCTGAAGAACGCCGGCGTGATGGTTGTGCCGCTGCGAGCCGGCGGTGGGATGCGCGTGAAAATCCTCAATGCCCTGGCCCAGGGGTTACCGATGGTATCGACCACCATTGGGTGTGAAGGGATCGATGTCGAAGCGGACCGCCACCTGCTGGTGGCCGACACCCCGGCCGAGTTTGCCCAGGCCACCCTGCGCCTGCTCGAGGATAAACAGTTCGCCGCTGAACTGGGGCGCAATGGACGCCAGCTTATTCAAGCTACGTATGACTATCGGGCTGCCTGTCGCCCAATCGATGCCGCCTATCAACGATCTCGGGAGCGGGTAACCCTGCCCTAAGTCAAGGTTGTTCTCGCCCGGACACCGTTCAATCAAGTATGACCCTCTCTTATCGTTCAACCATTCCTGCTAACCATTGGCTGGTTGATTTCTAACTATTTTCTAAGCATGCTCCTACGACTTCATTAGGAAAAGCTGTTATCTTGTAAGCTGCTGTAACGTTGTTAAAATAGATGAATTGGAGCGAACGATCAGCCATTTAAGCCGCCTATGAAACAAAAATTAGCCAATCTTAACCCGGATCGAGTCCATCAAATCGCCTTACTCTTGATCTTGTTGGTTTGTTACGCCTACACCTTTCCCCGGTGGGCCGACCCCAATCAAAATTCTCGGCTAAATATGGTGGTAGCTGTCGTCGAGGACGGCACCTTTCAGATCGACAAATACGTGGCCAATACGGTCGATTACGCCAAAGTTGGTGACCATTATTATAGCGACAAAGCCCCTGGCGCCGCCTTCGCCGCTATCCCATTTTATGCCGGCCTCAAGGTCATGCTGGATCGGCCATTCATGGATGGTCTGACCGAGCGACTGGCCAACAGCGCTGCCTTTCAGTCGACCCTGCGTGAAGACGGTTCCGGGGTCTCGAAACAGAAGGTGCGTTTTGCCATCGCCCAGGTTATGCTGACCTTCATTGTCTCGGCGCTGCCTTCGGCCCTGCTGGGGCTGCTCTTGTATCGTTTGTCAGGCGAATTCACCGCTAGCATCTGGCCGCGGATTACGCTTGTGTTGAGTTATGGCTTGCTGACCCCCGCCTTTGCCTATGCCGGGGCGTTTTACGGGCATCAACTCAGTACGCTGCTGCTCTTTAGCGCCTTCTATCTGATATTTACTCGACCGACACGACTCTCGACCGCGACCCTGATCGGGGTGGGGCTGCTGCTGGGATACAGCGTCATTACCGAATATCCCACGGTGCTGATGGCCGGTATCCTTTACTTATACACTTTATATACGCTGTTCCGCTTTGATGATTGGCGCAGAATTGCCTGGGTGACTCTGGCCGGCGCCCTGGTAGCTGCGGGTTGGATGGCCTATAACACTTTGATCTTTGGCGGGCCGCTAACCCTGGGTTACAGCCATTCGGAGCTGTGGCAAGACCAACACCACACCGGCTTTATGAGCCTGACTCTGCCGCATTGGGATGCTGTCTGGGGCATTACGTTTGGTCTGTTCCGAGGATTGTTTGTGTTATCCCCCATCCTGTTATTAGCCTTGCCCGGTTTTATTTTGTGGTGGCGGTCTGGTCAACATCGGGTTGAATTTTGGGTGGCGGCTCTGAGTATGCTGACGATCTTTCTGTTCAACGCATCATCCGGCATGTGGTGGGGCGGATTCGCTATTGGCCCGCGTTACTTGCTGCCAATGCTGCCCTTGATGGCCCTGGCCTTGATCTTTGTGTTCGATCAGGGCAGCCGGCGAGGCTGGTTGTCCGGGCTGGTCATTGTCCTGTCTGTCTGGTCGGCGGTCGCCACCTGGGGGCTAACCCTGGCTGAACAGGCCTTTCCTTCGGATACGATTCGCAATCCATGGCTCGAGTATGCCTGGCCCAACTGGCAGGATGGCAACATCGCTCGCAATTTTGGCACGATTTTGGGCCTCCAGGGCCTCTGGAGCCTGCTGCCGCTTCTATCCATCATCAGCCTGATAGGCGTTGGTTGGTGGCTCATCTATCGCTGGCGAGACCTGGATTTTAGGGTCGAACGGGCGAATTCAACCGATACCTTGAAGCAAAACCCTACTTCGGCCCAATGAATCGGCCGATTCCAAATTAGATAACCGGAGCTTAGTGATTGATGAATACAGCAGCCGCCCGTGAGCGCGGCGTAGTACGTGAAACGGTCAGCGAGGTATCGGAATGGTGGTTTGTGGCCGGTACAATCATATTTATGCTGATCCTGACCAGCATACCTTACCTGTACGCCTATCTCTCCGCACCGGTTGATAAACAGTTTATGGGCGTGCTGGTCAACGTGCCTGACCATGCCCAATATTTTTCCTGGATGCGTGAACTGACCGGAGCGCACTTATCGGCCAATAAGCTAACACCTGAACCAAACAAACCTGTTTTCTTTAATCTGCTGTGGTGGGGCATGGGCCGCATCGGCCAGTTGATCGGTTTGAGCTATGCCGGTATGTTCCAACTTCTGCGCCTGATCGCGACTACGCTTTTTTTGGCTTTGACGTATCAACTATGCACCTGGTTCTTCGATGATAAACTCAAACGCCGCACGGCCTTTTTGCTTGTCACCTTTGCCTCGGGTTTTGGCTGGGTATTGGTTGTACTGAAATATACGGTCAATCAAGGCATCTTGCCCTTCCCGCTGCTGGTATATATTTCCGAGCCGAATACCTTCCTTAACATCATGGCTTTTCCGCACTTCATTGCGGCGGCGCTCTATGTTTTTGTCTTTTACCTGGTCCTGGTGGGTCAGGAAAAGGGGCGATTGTGGTACGCTGTGGCGGCCGGGTTGGTAGCGCTTTTTCTGGGCTGGCAGCATGCTTACGATCTGGTCTTAGTTTATGGTATTCTGGGCAGTTACGCCGGGCTGATGCTGGTGCGCGACCGCCGCCTACCGCTGTATCTTATCAAAAGCGGCTTGATCATCGGTATTATTTCCTGCTGGCCGGCGATTTACGCGGTTATTTTGACCTCACTCGACCCGTTGTGGCAGGACGTGCTGGCTCAATTTGGCAATGCCGGCGTTTACACGCCCAATCCATTCCAACTCATTGTGCTGTTGGGGCCTGGCTTTCTGCTGGCGCTTTTTTTCCTGGTCAAGGATAAACCGTTTCGCCTGACGGAACTGGATGATAAGAACCTGTTCATCCGGTCCTGGTTCATCGCCAACTTCTTGCTCATCTATATTCCGACCGATTATCAGATTCACATGCTCAACGGTTGGCAAATCCCTATCGCCTTCCTGGCCACGCAAGGTTTATTCAAATATCTCCTGCCCTGGACCGGCCAGATGGTCAGCCGCCGAAATTGGGCCTGGTCGATGCAGACGGTTCAAAACAGCCTGATCGCGGCGTTGATCTTGATCATCTTGCCGACAAACCTGTATTTGTGGGCCTGGCGTTTTGTCGAATTAGGGCGTCATGACTATCCCTATTATCTCCACAACGATGAAATAGCGGCTCTGGCCTGGTTGGAAACGAATGCCCAACCGGATGACGTGGTACTCAGCTCATTGACCATAGGCCAATATGTCCCGGCTTTCACCGGAACCCATGCTTTCCTGGCTCATTGGGCCCAAACCGTTGATTTTTATACCAAGGAAGATATGGTCCAGGCGTTCTTTGGCCCCAAGACAGATCCGGCCCGACGGCAGGAGGTTTTGGCTCGATATAGCGTGGATTATGTCATTTATGGCCCGGCTGAACAGCAATTGGGAAATTACGATGTGAATACGGCCTCGTTTTTGCAGCAGGTCTACACCTCGCCGCAGGTTAAGGTCTACAAGGTCCAAATACCATAGTTTGATCGACAGCAAGAGGTACGGGATGGTATCCTTTATCAAATCATTTATAAAAAATCCGCTTGATCTCAATTCAGACTCACCGGCTCCGGCGGTTACAACCTCACTGGAGCGAAGCCTGGCCCGGGAATGGGTTGTGGTGGGTTTACTCTTTTTGATCGCCCTGGTCAGCCGGCTTCCGTTTCAAAGTGATATTCTCTACCACTGGGACTCGGTCAATTTTGCCTACGCCATCCGGGAGTTCAATATGGCCCTGGAACAGCCCCAACCACCGGGTTATATTGTCTATGTCTGGCTGACTCAATTCTTAGACGGGTTTATCAGCGATGCCTCGACCACCTTAGTCAGTCTTAGTCTCATTTCCAGTGCCCTATCGACGGTGGCGATGTACTATTTGGGCCGCTCGATGTTTAACCGGCTTATCGGCTTGATCGCGGCTTTGTTTCTGGCTACCTCACCGCTGTTTTGGTTTTATAGTGAAATTGCCCTACCCCATACCCTGGATACGCTGTTGGTGATCGTGAGCGGGTGGTGGTTATATGAGACCATGCGTGGTAACCATCGTTATCTTTTGCCGGCGATTGTGGTCCTGGCTGTGGCCGGTGGGGTGCGTCAGCAAACCCTCGTATTTCTGGCTCCTCTGCTTCTTTTTGCCTTACGCGGCGTCGGCTGGCGACGTTTCTTCATGGCCGGCCTGGTGGGGACGCTCATCTGCCTGGCCTGGTTTATACCCTTGATGATTTTGAGTGACGGGCTCTCGAACTATATGCGCGTGATGAGTGAGTTCAGCCAACGCTTCCAGAGTACGACCTCCGTTTTTTTGGGCGCCGGCTGGTGGGGAGTCAGGCGTAATTTGATCAAGCTGTCGTTATATACCCTCTTCGGTTGGAGCGCGGCTGTCATTCCGGTTGGGTTTTATCTGGCGGTCAACCTGTGGCGGCGTGATCTGCCAAAAGCGTGGGAAAAGGTGACATTCTTGAGTTTGTGGATCGTTCCGGCTCTATTCTTTTATGCCTTGATCCATATGGGACAGCAGGGTCTGGTCTTTGTTTTTTTGCCGGCTTTGCTCCTGATCAGCGCGCTGAGCCTTCAGCAGTTATTGAAGACATCACCGGTCTGGTTCCTGGCAGGGGCGACGGTGCTCGTTGCCTTCAACATTGGCCTCTTTTGGCTGGCCCCGGAGTATCCACTGGGCCCAACGGGGCCGCGCTTGCTCACCCATGCAACCCTGGTCAATTCGGACAATTACTTTCGCCAGCGTTTTGAAGCCATTCAACAAAATTTCCCCCCCGCTTCCACCGCGATTTTGGCCGCCAATTGGCATCACGTGGAGTATTATCTGCCGGCGTATAGCGTATCGCGATTTACGGTTGGCAGTAAATGGGAAGTAAACGCCGGTGTGCCCTTATCCGACTCGCAGCAGTCATCGACGTTCACGCTCGCCGATCTGGGACTGCAACCCGGCCTAAATGACCAGGCTGTCATCATCATTTTTGACCCCATCCTGGCCGATTTCAATCGCACCTCGGACATGACCAGCCGGTTGCCCCTACCCGGCGGCGGTTCGTTGGACTATATCCAAATAAGGACCCATGATCAACTTCTCTTTGAAGCGAACTCATTCGGTTTGGTGACACAAAATTAGGTAAATAACAGATCTTCATGAGGTAAATTATGGCTACGCATCAGGCTCTAATTGTCATTCCGACCTACAATGAGGCGGAAAATCTTGAGGCGCTCGTGAGCGCTATCCTGGCTCAGAATTGCCCATTCGATATTTTGATCATCGATGATAACTCGCCTGACGGGACCGGGGCCATCGCCGAGCGCCTGGCTGTCGAACTGTCGCCCGTCCATGTGCTGCATCGGCCCGGTAAGTTGGGGCTGGGGACAGCCTATATCGAGGGGTTTCGGTGGGCTCTGGCCCGGGATTATGACTACGTGCTGGAGATGGACTGTGATTTCTCGCATCATCCGCGCTACTTAACCATCTTCCTGGATCAAATCAACCTGGCCGATCTGGTCATTGGCTCACGCTATATCACGGACGGTGGCACCCTCAACTGGGGCTGGCTCCGCAAATTTATCAGCGGCGGCGGTAATACCTTTGCTCGCTTTATGCTGGGCTTGAAAACGCGTGATTGTACCGGTGGCTTCCGCTGCTACCGGCGCGACCTCCTGCAAAAGGTTCCCTGGGACCAGATGCAGTTAAAGGGGTATGCCTTTCAAGTCGGCTCCGTTTACTATGTCGAGCGCTTAGGAGGACGAGTAGCCGAGTTCCCGATCATTTTTGAAGATCGCCGGGTTGGCCAATCAAAAATGTCTTTCAAGATTGTGGTTGAAGCCTTCACCTATGTCATGCGCATGGCCCTGACCGAAGGCCGAAATCGAACCGGAGGTTCCGGTCTTGGCGGCATCGATCCGGATACCAGGGGAGGGTACAAGTTCAAGCAAATGGGCTCGGACTAAATCGGGCCTGTATCGGCGGCGGGAGGCTGGCTGTCTTCAATTTGGTTTCAATCGCTGCTCGAAACTCTAACTATTTTCTAACTATTTTCAGATTTAATTTTTATCATCTCATGATATGGTGTCATTGGGAATGACCCAGCGTTGCAAAACAGCCGATCAACTCAATGAATCAACTCAGGGGATAAGGATGCTTAGATCGATACTTACAACAGCACAATGGTTTAGGTTGAGCCGGTTTGTACCTGATCAGCGAGCCGTCGTCTTTCTGGCCTTAGGTTTAGGTTTGTTATTGATGCTTAGTTCCTCAGGCGTCAGCCTGGCGCAAGGGCCGGATGAAGGTGTTGTCTGGGAAAAGTCAACCCAAATTCCTTCACCGGACAAAACCAGTTCGTGGTTTCCCGATTTAGCCGTGGATAGTCAAGATCGGGTGCATGTGGTCTGGAATGAGACAGATCATTTTGGCCTGACCGATACCAACCTGGTTGAAAGCGTCTACTATTCAGTCTGGGATGGTGAAAAATGGGCCAAGGCCAATGATATTCTGCCCCCCCGACCCGACATCATCCGCAATGCTATCGCTGTTGATGGGTATAATACGCTTCACCTGAGCTATGGCTGGCTGGAAATGCTTTATAAGCGGGCTCCGGCCGATGAAGCCTTCTCGGCTGCAACCTGGTCCGCGCCCAGTCTGATCAATACCCGCAACCTTACCTACCTGAAAGATATCAGAATTTACAAAGACACCATCCACGTGGTTTACGATGACCGTGGGGGCGGCGATGAAGAAAGCGAGTGTATCACCTGTGCCGATATCTTCTACCGGCATTCGCTTGACCGGGGTCTGACCTGGTCTGCTCCTCAGCCGCTCTTTCCAAGTGATGGCATCGGTTCTGCCCGGGCCCAGCTAGAGGTGGACAAAAATGGGACCGTCTACGTTACCTGGGACGATGGCTGGGATCGTTTTTCCAACTATACGAGCGATGAAAAGTACGGGGTTTATCTCTACTCTACCGATGGCGGTGATACCTGGTCATCCCCCTTGATGGTGACTTATCCCGTCCTGGCAAACTTTCAATTAACCGTGGGCAGTGATGGAGCAGGTGGAGTCATGTTGGTCTGGCGAACCGAGTCGACAGACTATCCCGGCATCTACTATATGTGGTCTAAGGATTACGGAGCCACCTGGGGACAGCCCAGGGCGCTCCCTAATATTAATAGCCGATTCTCGAGAACGCCATTTGATAGGTATGATATGGTCACCGATAGCGCCGGGCATATCCATCTGTTAGTTGTTGGCCATTTGGGGTCAAGGGAGGCGGCATTCCCCGGACTTTATCATTTTGAATGGGATGGTCAGGCCTGGTCCGAGCCAACTGCTCTATATGAAAACGACTGGTACCCTGAGTATCCTCATCTTGTCGTCCATGAAGGTAACCAGCTCCACGCCACCTGGTTTATTCGCCGGGATGTCTTCCAGCCGCTTGAGCCGCATCAAATTTGGTATGCCCACGGCCAATCTTCGGCGCCGGCTGTGGCCCCTGAAATTCGGCCAACAGCGACCCCAACGCTAATACCTGCCATTCTCATAACGCCGACGCCGACGCCCACGCCTACCTCACTGCCTACTCCAACCCCAACCCTTGATCCACTCGCCCGAGATGCTGTAGTGCCCGAGGGAGCGACCGAGTCCATCTATACAGACTTGGATGATGTGCTCTTGATCGGCTTGAGTCTGGTTCCGGCTCTTATTGTCATTAGCCTGGCTGTCATCGTCGCCCGGGGGTGGCGGCGATAGCAACATCGAATCTAATCAAGACGGCCTCGATGTTGATTACAGCCGTGGAGAGTCCGGGGCGAACCTTGCTAAACAAGGCGTCGTCCCGGACCTCATTGTAACGTGAGTTATCAATTGTTAAGCCACTTGGTGAAGCAGACAAAGGATGGAATGATGACCCAAAACCGTACGAAAATGCAGAGACAAACTCTTACTCTGGCAATGTCATTGATATTCTTGCTGACGATAAGTATGACAGCCATGGCCGCCCAACAAATGGTTAGTCTGGCCGGAGGTGAGAGCACCCAAATCACTTGTAACGGCCAGCGTCTCGTGCTGACCCTATTGAGTGACACCGAAGTGACAGCCGATTGTGAGGCAGACTCTGATCAACTCGTTGCAGAACAGGTTGAAGAAGAACAAATCGAGCTGGCCAACGACCCCGACTCAGAATTACTTGAGATTGGGGTTGATTTGGACAGCCTCGCCGAAATCAAGGCCGATATCGCCGAGGGACTATACGATCGGCCTTGCACCGCAGCCGAACACGATCGGACGGCCTGGCATCTCCTGGTTAACCCCGAGCTGAAATGTTATTACGATCACCAGCATGGGGATGACCCCAACCTGGTCAACGACATCTTTGGACCGCCTGGCGAGTGGTTCGACCAACCCGGCCAATCCATCTCCTATCCCTGGCAAACGTTCAAGGCCCAAACCGCCTACGAAGCCAACGATGATTACGTGACCGATCAGCAGATGGAAAACGACCTCAAGCATGAAGGCTATGGCTGGGTGGTGCGCCATGATCAACCCTGTGACAAGGGCAACTGCATCACCGACTTTCGGCTGCAATACCACGGCGTTTTTGGCGCGATGGGCGCTGTGGTTCGCTATCACTCCTATAGCTTCGAAGCCCGGGTATGCGCCGACGCGGCTGAGCCCGATAGTTGCGGCATTATCCGCAACGGCGGCTGGGCCGATTTTGGGCGGCTGTTTACCACGACCGGGGTGGTCGATTGCGACCATCAGGTAGACGAGGTTTTTATCGATGTGCCGGCTGACACGCTCTACTTCCCCATCGATCGGCCGGAGGCGCGCGATGAGATCCGCTGCCACCCCACCCTGGCCTCGCTCCCCGCTTATCCGAGCAAACAACCGGTCGCGGAATGGTGGGCCCACAGCCCCGGTGATCGAGTCCGCTTCCAACTGCGGTCGTTTGATTCACTCGGCAACATCGCCTCGAACAATCCGGGCGAGTGGCATTTGTTCTGTGCGATGGATGAAACCGACTGCCGTTACAATCAATCGATCATGACGGCCTGGATTGGTTATACGCTGGGGGCGCCGGAATATTTGGCCGATGTCCAACTCGATGCGGATCGAGACGGGCGCACCGAATACACCGGTTACAGTGACCGCTGGGGTTATCCGGCTGATGACTGCACCGAGCCGGGCCTGGATTGTGTGCCGGTCGAGTATAGCGACGTCTTGTTGAATCTTTACCCGGATAGCAACGACGTGCCCCGCGAGGCCCGTTATCAACACGAGATTTGTGATGATTGTCCCAAGGTCGATTATGATCTGGCGCCGGCCGGCGAAAAATGGATCACCTGGTTTTACCGGCACGTAGACAATTACAAATAAAGAGTATTGGGTCATTCCCTGAAGGCCCTCACCC
>Ga0302046_10003363_pt1 | contig 14475 bp, 10 predicted proteins | sample RVTome_11_FD_200261 | JGI IMG/M metagenome (GOLD analysis project Ga0302046, IMG submission 200261) | Soil microbial communities from uranium-contaminated site in the Upper Colorado River Basin, Wyoming, United States - RVT147D111 (version 2) ...
GTCGTCCCCGGTCAATCAGGTGATAGCCCACGTGGGCGGCACGATCGGAGGGCGAGCCCTCGGCGGCCGCCTGACGGGCGCTTTCGACCGCTCGCAAGGCCACGCGCACCTGGGCTTCGCCGCTCGAGGCCGCCAGCTCCTCGACGGCCTGTCTCTGCCGATCTCGACTGAGAAAGTCCATCCGTCCGTAGGCGCCGGCCGGATCGCGCTGCAATACCTGTTCGACCAGGCTTACCGCCTCGACGTACTCCTGCCAGTCGAGTGCCGAACAGAAGCGCAGACTCGTCATCACGTTCGCCATGGAGACTTGGGCGACGCCCTGCCGCTGGTGCTCCCCGCGAATCACGTCGTCGGCCGTCGTCCGGCGCGCCGCCAGATGCTCCTCCACCGCGGTGCGGACCGGCGAGAGGCGCAAGCCGTACTCGCGGACGCGAAGGAGGAGCTGGACGAGGAATGCCGTATCCAGGACGGGCGGGAGCGCAACGGCCTCGCCCCCGGTGCGTTCGTCGATCCGCGAGACGTACTGGTCGGCCGCGAGGCGTTCGGCGCGCGCCGCGAGCAGCTCCTCCGTCAGGCGGCGCAGGTTCTCGATGAGCGCCAGCTTCAACATGCTGGGCCAGGCCCAGAGCTCGCCGATCATCAGCGGGGCGACGCGCTGATAGCTGTTGAGGAACCGGACGAGCTGCGGCCGCTCCAGCCGGCTGTCACTGTGACGAAGGATTTCCAGCGCGACGGCGTAGATGCGGGCGTGTCCGAGGTGGTCGCGCGAGGCCAGCGTCGGCAGCTCGCGAAAGAACGTGCGCGGCAGGTTCCGGCGGATGTCCGTGATTTCGGCCGTGACGAGATAGAAGTTGTCGAGCAGCCACTCCGCGGCCGAGGCGACGAACTGACCCGTCCGCACGTCCTCGGCCAACGTGTGGTAGGCGGCGCGCACGACGCGGACGTTGTCTTCGAACCGCGGAAAGATGTTCAGGGCCCGGCGTCGTCTGCCGGGATGGACCGTGAAGCTCGCGGCGAGCGCGAGCGCGCGTTCTTCGAGTCGCTCGATGCTCAGGAGTTCGTCGCGCAGCGGCTTCTCGGCCGGCGTGCGAATCAGCGCCATCCACGCTCCGCGTACCGCGACGTCTGCCGCCGTGACGCATTCCAGACCTCACCGCAGCTCGTGCAGCGCCAATAGCTGTCGGCGTCGGGGCGCTTGGCGGTCGTGACGATCGTCGGCGATCGGCATGCCGGGCAGGAGGCAGGCTGGGGGCCCGGGACACGTGAAGCGGGATCGGAAGCCGAGCCGAGATCACTCATGGGCCCTCACGCTAAGGTGCTTTGGTGAGGGCTTGAGGCCGGCGTGGCCGCAGGGCTCAGGAAAGCGGTTTGACGGCGACGAGTCAGTATACATCACGCGCGCGGGCGCGGCCCCCGGACGCGCTGCCGCCGCATCGTGTATACTGGCCGGGTTAGACCGCAGCCCGCCAGCGTTCCAGCAGTGCCCCGCTTGGTCCGGGTGCGCGCCGACAGGCCGGATTCGCCCGTCGATCGGAGCGCACATTCGGCGTCTCCCGCTGGCTCTGTACCGTTCCACTCGAGACGTGTCGCGATCGGCCCACGCCGCCCCGCGGTGCAGGAACGACGAAGACCGACCCGAAGGAGGGTCCGCACTATGGTGAACACTGTTTCTCGGCCGTGGCTCGCGGGCGGCGTCTGGTTCGCAACGCTCGGCGTCATCCTCGCGTCCAGCGTCGCCCTGGATGCACGACTGTCCACGAGCGCGCTCCTGCTCGTGGCCGGCTTGATCCCGGCGATTGTCGTCGTGCTCATCGGCGCCGGCGCGCCCTCGCCTACCGTGGCGGAAATCCTCCACGCCGTGACCACCCAGGATCGTGGCAGATGAGCTGCTGACCCACCGGGCGCGTCCTGCCGTGCTCCACAGACGACGGGCGTGCCCGCTGGCCTGCTGGCCGGGCCCGCGGCACCTGTTCAACAAAGAACGGTGGCTGGCCCGGGAAGGCCGTTAAAATAGCCCGTGAAGCGGCAGCCGCGCCTCGAGGTCGATCCGGTGACGCTCTCAGGATCGCCCCGGGCCCAGACGTTTGCGGAGGACTGATCGATGGCCGTGCACCTGGTGAATCCCAGTGACGTGTCGTTCGGCACAGCGGTGATTACGCCCCGATGGCTCTACGTGATGGCGGCCGCCACGCCGTCCGAGGTCGGCGACCCCACCATCGTGGACGAAACGCTCGATCCGGTCGATTTCAGCCGGATCCAGCCGGGCGACGTCGTGGGGATCGGGATTCACACGAGTAACGCGCTGCGCGGCTACACCATCGGCGTGGAGGCGCGCCGCCGCGGCGCGTGGGTGGTCTTCGGCGGCATCCACGCGACCTTGTTTCCCGAGGAGGCGCACGAACGGGGTGGAGCCCACAGCGTTGTCAAGGGGGACGGCGACGTGGTGTGGGCGCGCGTGGTCCAGGACTGCCTGGCCGCGCGGCCTGAGCCCCTCTACGAAGGCGGCCGGGTGAGTGCGGATCGGTTCCTTCAGGCTCGATGGGATCTCCTGCCGGCGGATCGCTACATGTGGGCGTCGGTCCAGACGGTGCGCGGATGTCCGAAGCACTGCTCCTTCTGTTCCGTGTGGAAGACCGATGGACAGGCGCCGCGCCAGCGCACGGTGGACGCGGTCGTCCAGGAGGTCGTCGAACTGCGGCGCCTGGGATTCCGGTTCATCGCGCTGGCCGACGACAACTTCTACCCGGTCACGCTGGAGGACCTGGCGCTGGCCGCCCGCCAGACCGACCCGCACCGCCTGCAGGAGCTGCAGAGTCTGCGCGACGAACGGTTCGAGTTGATGGCGCGGCTGGCCAGGCTTCCCGACGATCTGGTGTTCTACACGCAAATCACGATGGAGGCGGCCGAAGACGAGGCGTTTCTCGACGCCATGGCCCGCGCGCACATCCGCGGCGCGCTCGTCGGCGTGGAGTCGGTCACCGCGGCGGGTCTGAAGGACGTCTACAAGGGCTTCAATCTCCACGGCGACGCGCTGGTCACGAGGCTGCAGGCGTTCCGGCGCCACGGGATTCACGTGCTCGGCTCGTTCATCTTCGGGCTGCCGAGCGATCGCGCCGAGACCTTCGATGCGACGGCGGATCTCGCGCAACGGGCCGACATCGCGTTCGCGCAGTTCGTGATGCTGACGCCGTTCCCGGGGACGGTCGATTTCGCGAAGTGGGAGAAGGACATGGCGGGCGCGAGCCCGAGCATCGACGGTATTCCGATCACGCGACACTGGCTCATTCCCCAGGCCCGCCGGCCCAAGGTCTACACGGCTCATCCCACCCTGTCGGCCGACGAGATCCGCTCGCGCACGCAGGCCGTGTGGGATCAGTTCTACAGCCTTCCCCAGATCTGGGCGCGGTCACGGGTCGTCAAGTCCGTGCGCGCCAGGGTCACGTTTCTGCTCATCTCCAAGCTCTACCGGCAGATGTACGCCAACACGGGCATTGCGACCGACAGCGCGCGGACGGCGCGTTCGGCGCGGTGGGCCCGATGGCTCGCACGCCCCTGCCGTCGTCTGTTCGTCACGGCGCCGATGCCGGACTTGCAGGTGCCGACGCCCTGAGCGGGGCGGCGTCGGTGACTCCAGCGTGGACGACCGGCGCCGTCATCTTCGCCCAGGGCGACGGCCCTATCGCTCGAAGGGCGTTCCGGAGTACAATGTCGTGTTTGTGCGCTGCACCCTGGATTTCCCCTGGAAGCCGGATTCGGCGATCGCGTAGCGTGGTTGCCGGTTCGCGCGTCCACCGCTAGGTCCCATCGCTCAAATTCGCGCGCCATTCCGGCGTCACGTGTTCGTTTCATCGTTTGGCCTGCTGCGCGGCTAGGGAAACGCTCCAGGCAATTGAGGAGCAGTCTCTCCATGCCGTTCTCGACTCTCGGGCTCTCGCCCGCTCTCTGTACGCCGCTCGCACGACTGGGCTATGCGCAGCCCACGCCCGTGCAGGTTGAATCGATTCCCGTGATCCTCGACGGTCGCGATCTGCTGGCCCGCGCCCACACCGGCACGGGCAAGACCGCCGCGTTCGGCCTGCCGATGATCGATCGTCTGCTCGTGCGCGGTCGGCGTCCGGCCGGGGCGCGCAGGCCCCGGGGCCTCGTCCTCGTGCCGACGCGCGAGCTCGCGCTCCAGGTACACAAGGCGCTCGCGACCTACGGCGCGCCCGTCAACCTCAGGGCCGTGGCCATCTTCGGCGGCGTGCCGATGCGGGCGCAGGTGGACGCCCTGCAGCGGGGGACCGACATCATCGTGGCCACGCCGGGCCGGCTCATCGACCACATGCAGCGGCGCACGGTCGATCTGTCAGGCGTGGAAATCCTCACGCTCGACGAAGCCGATCGGATGCTCGACATGGGCTTCCTGCCCCAGTTGCGTCGCGTGCTCGGGGCGCTTCCGCGCGAGCGGCAGACGCTGCTGCTCTCGGCCACGCTCTCGAAGGACGTCGTCGGTCTGTCCTCCGAGCTCACACGTGAGCCGGTGCGCGTGGACGTCTCCGAAGCGCAGGTCGTGGCGCCCACGGTGACCCACCGTGTGCACCCCGTGTCGGACGGACGCAAGGGCGAGCTGCTCGCGCACGTCCTGATGCAGCCGCCGGTGGGCCAGGCGCTCGTCTTCTGCAAGACCAAGCGCGGGTCCAATCGCGTCGGTCAGGCGCTTGTCAAGGCCGGCGTGCGGGCGGCGGTGATTCACGGCAACAAGAGCCAGAGCGCCCGCAACCGCGCGCTCGGCGACTTCAAGGCCGGGCGCGTGAGCGTGCTCGTGGCCACCGACCTGGCTGCGCGCGGACTCGACATCGTGCAGCTCCCGCTCGTCGTCAACTACGACCTGCCGCTCGTCGCCGCCGACTACGTCCACCGCGTGGGGCGCACCGGCCGCGCCGGGCTCGCCGGACGTGCGGTGTCCCTGGTCACGCCGGCCGATCGGAGCCTGCTGCACGACATTCAGCGGCTGCTGCCGTCCGCGCTCGACCAGGTCGTGGTCGAAGGCTTCGAGGTCGTCCAGTCGGCGCGAGCGGCGACCCTCGGACCGGGGGACCCCCGGCATCCGCGCCGGCAGGGTCCCGCGTTCAGATCGGGCACCCGTCGGCATTCGCGGCCGGCCATCGGCGGAGCCGGTCGGCTGACCGGGTCCGGGCGTCGCCCCGCGCGTCCCTGAATCGGCTCGACGCGGGGGGCCGACATCCGTCGGCCGGCCGCGCCGCTGGGAAAGCAGGTCACCATGGTGAACCGTCCGGCCGGGTTCGGCGCGTTCGAGTTCGCAGTCCTGGCGGGTCTTCGCGCCGCACAGTTGGCGCGGGGATGTACCCCCCGTCTGGAGAGCTCCCACAGGATCACGGTGACGGCCCAGATGGAGGTCGCGGAGGGGAAGGTGTCGCACGCGGCCCCCTTGCCCATCCCCGCGATCGACACGCCGAAATAGGGTCGAGCCCGGGCCCGGGTGCATCGCCGCCACAGTGGGGCATGTTTGCGCGCCTCGACGGTTCGTTCCGTTCGACGGTCCGTCCGGGCATCGTCTTGAGCGCACTGGGGTTGGTCGAAATCCGGTGATCTGACTTCTGGCCGCCGATCCTGGCAGGCGGCTTGCTGTTGCCCTGAGCGGACCCCCCCGTACGGGTTGAGACCTCAGAGGCGAAGCATGGCGACGATTCTCATCGTGGATCCAGATCGAAGCGCTGGTACCGTGCTGTCTGGACTGCTCAAGGCAGCGGGATACAAGACGCACGTAGTGCGTCGATTCGAGTCAGCCCGTCGCCTCCTCGCGCCGACACGGCCCGACCTGTTGATCACGACGGTGCGACTTGGCCGCTTCAACGGCCTGCACCTCGTCATTCAGGGCCGCGCGAACAATCCCCGACTGGAAGCGATCGCCCTGGACGCGACGAGGGATCCCGTCCTCGAACGGGATGCCAAGCATCATGGCGTGACGGCGTATGTGGTCAAGCCGGTGCGCCGTCGAGAGCTGCTGGGGCTGGTGACCGAGGCATTGACGGGACGCGCGCGCGCCCGTCAGACAGGCCGGTCACCCTCGTCGTCGAGGCGGGCGCCGAAGCTCCGACTAGTGCATCCGCCGATCAAGACCGCCGCGTCTCAGTCGTCCGTCAGATCGAGGCCGAAGCGTTCCGCCATCCGGTAGAGCGTGCGGCGATCGATGCCCATGATTTCGGCGGCCCGGGATCGATTGCCGCCGATCGCCTCTAGCACGTGCCGCAGATAACGACGTTCGAGTTCTTCGAGCGTGGGCAGATCCTGGAACAGCTGCTGTGCCGCCTCCCGAGACGGGCGTCTCAGGTCGGCAGGGAGGTCGGCGAGAGCGATGGTGCCGCCCCGGTTGAACACGACGAGCCGCTCCACGAGGTTCTCGAGCTCGCGCACGTTGCCCGGCCAGTGGTAGCCGCCGAAGGCCTCGATGACGGCCGGCGCGAACTGCACGGCCTGCCCGGCGCGCGCACAGGCCCGCCCCAGGAAGTGGGTGGCCAGCAACGGGATGTCCTCCTGCCGGTCACGAAGCGGCGGAAGCCGGATGACGATGACGCTCAAGCGGTAGTAGAGGTCCAGTCGGAAACGCTGCTCGGCGACGGCTTGCTCCAGATCCACGTTGGTGGCCGCCAGCACGCGGACGTCGAACCTGGACGAACGGGTGCTTCCGACGAGGCGGACTTCTCCATCCTCGAGGGCCCGGAGCAGCTTGACCTGCAGGGCCGGTGACGTCTCGCCGATCTCATCGAGAAAGACGCTGCCGGTGTGCGCCTGTTCGAGGATCCCCTTCTTGTCGGTGACGGCGCCGGTGAACGCTCCCTGCACGTGACCGAACAGCTCTGATTCGAGCAGCGATTCGGCGAGGGCTCCGCAGTTGACAGACACCAGAGGGCGTGCGGCCCTGGCGCTGTGGTCATGAATGGCGCGAGCGACGAGCTCCTTGCCCGTTCCGCTCTCCCCCGCGATGAGCACGGGAGCGTTCGAATCCGCCACGCGGGCGATCTGGTTGTAGACGGCCATCATCGCCGGACTGCGGCCGAGCAGGCTCGAGGGCGGGCTCGGCGGCGGGGGACGCGCGGGCGCCTCGGTCTGGCGGGCGGCGGCCAGCGCGCGACCGACCGCTGCCTTGACCTCGACGATGCTGAAGGGCTTACTGATGAAATCGAACGCGCCGGCCCGCTGTGCGTCGATGGCGGTGTCGAGCGCGCCGAACCCGGTCATCAGGACGACCTGCCCGGCCGGATTGGCCGCCTTGAAGGCGCGCAGCAGATCCAGCCCGGTGATGCTGGCGTTGAAATTCACATCCGACACGAGCAGCTCGAACGTCTCCGCGCGCACGCGATGCAAAGCCTGCTGTGGGTTGTGCTCGGTGTCGATCTGGCGGTCGGGCTGCGCCAGCAGCTCCGACATCACTTCGAGCGTCTCCCGATCGTCGTCCACGATCAGGAGTCTTGCCACGGGGCCTCCTCCGGCCGTCCTGCCACGGCGTTCGCGGCGGCCGGCAAGTCGATGGTGATGACGGTGCCGCAATCGGGCGTACTCTCCACGTGGATGCGGCCTCGGTGTGCGATCACCACGTCACGCGTGATACTCAAGCCGAGGCCGGTGCCGCGGCCCGGGGCCTTGGTGGTCACCCACGGCTCGAAGATCCGCGGCAGCAGCTCGGGCGCGATACCCGCGCCGGTATCGGCCACCACGAGCTGCAGTCCGGCGCCCGCCCGGCGGGCGTTCACGGTGAGGGTGCCGCCGCCCTTCATGGCATCGACGCTGTTGCTGACGAGATTGAGCAGCGCGACCTCGAGCTGCACAGGGTCGGCCATGATCGTCGGCAGCTCCGGGTCGATCTCGAGTGCGAGCTCGACGCCCGAGGCGGTGAGCAGCGGCCGGACCACTTCGGCCGTACGCGCCATCAGGGGGCCTGGCTCGACCGCCTCCTCGGCTCGTGTCGGCTTGCGCACCGCGTCGAGCGTGCTGCGCACGACGTCGGTCACCCGGAGCACCTGTCCGTGCGCGGCGCGGAGGCGGGCGAGCCGTCGTGTGTCGTGTTTGGCTTCCTCCTCGATCAGCATCTGCAGGTGGGCGGACACGACGTTGAGCGGCGTGCCGATGTGGTGCGCGAGGTTGGCGGCCGTCTGTCCGGCCGCCGCGACCTGCTCGGCGCGGGCGAGGGCCTCGCGCAGGGCGAAGATCCGTTGGTGGCTGTCCACGAGCGCCTGATTGCGCTGGCGAAGCTCCGCCGTGGCATCGTCGATCCGCTGCTGGAGCTCCTGGTTGAACTGTCCGATGCGGGCGATGAAGGCGTTCAGCCCGTCGGCCACGCGGCCGAGCTCGTCGTCACGGGCGATGGTCGCGCGGCTCGACAGGTCGCCCGTGCCTGCCCGTTTCATCGTGTCGAGGATGTTGGCCACGGGGCGATGCACGAACACGCGCACGAGCTGATCGACCAGTGTCACGATCACGATGGTGGCGCCAGCGGCGAACAGCGCCATGAGCAGACGGCCGCGACTCCGCAACTCCTGTGCCGTGAGCAGCGAGACCGTGACGGCGAGCGCGCCGAACGGCCGGTCGTCGCGGTCGATGGGGAGCGCGACGACCTGCAACACGCCCGTCCGCTCGCCCCAGATCATCTCGCGTCGATCGTAGGCGGTGCGGGCGAGGGTACGCTGCTGCGAGCTGATGTCCAGCGCCGTGGTTGCCGCCCACTCCTGAGCCGGTTCGGCGAGAAAGAACACCGACACGTTCCGGATCGGCGGCAGCTGGACGTGCGCTTCGAGGCTCCGGGTGAGCAGATCCCGGTCGAAGGGCTCCTCCTGAAGGCGCACCTCGTCGGCCACTGTCCGGGCCGTGACCTCCGCTGTTTCGAGCAGGTCGCGTTCGACGTCTCGCTCGAACACGAGTATCTGGAGCGTGAATCCCAGCACGACGACCTCGATGACCAGCACCGTGGTGATCAGCCCGAGTCGAGCGCGCAGCGACAGCGTCCGCCGATTCGGGTACCGGGTCATGTCTCCATCCTGCATAATAGCCCAGAGATCGCGGTTGCCGACGATGGCCGGCGGGTCCGGTATCTGTAGTGATACGGTTCATGCCTGGAGGCGCCCCGTGGCCCGCTGGGTCGCAGCAGCCACCGACGCGATCTGGAGGACGATTGTGTTTCGCGCACCTGCGTTCCTGACGGTCCTGCTGGCGAGCGGCGCCCCGGCCGCGGCCCATCACGGTCCCGGCACGTTCGACCTCAGCAAGTCGGTCACCTACCCCGATGCGACGCTGACGCGCGTGGAGCTGATCAACCCGCACTCCTGGCTGTACTTCGAGGTCGCCGACGAGAACGGGCGCGTCTCGCGGCATCGGTGCGAGATGCGCTCGGTGCACGTCCTGCGACGGTCGGGCTGGACCGGCGACCTGTTTCGGGCCGGTCAGCGCATGACGGTCAATGCGTCGCCCGATCGCCGGGATCCCAACTCCTGCTACCTGCAGACGATCCTGTTCGAGGACGGAAGCCGGATGGATCGATACGGTCAATACGTCAAGGCGCCGCAGGGCGGGATCCGCGAGGTCCGGGGGCCGCTGGTCGTGCCGAGCACGCAACGAGCGCTGCGGCGTCCGACCGGGGAGCCGAACCTCTCGGGCGAATGGGCGCCGGAACAGCGCGTCATGGTCGATCCGCGCGGCGTCGGCGGGGGACTGGTGCGGCTCGGCCAGTTGAGCGAGCTCGAACGCGGCGGGCGGCCGGCCCGCGCCGGTGGCGCGCGCAGAGGCGGCGGCCCCGCGGCCGGGCCGCGGCTCTACGGCGGCACCGAGTTGACCGCGCGCGGCGAGGCCGCGGCCGCGAGCTTCACCCGTGAGGACACCCCGCGCTTCCGCTGCGAGACGACGAGCATCGTCTTCGACTGGACGTTCGACGGACCGATCAACCGGATCACCCAGGATCGGGACACCATCCTCGTCGAGTACGGGCAGATGAACCTCCGGCGGACGATCCACATGAACATGAAGGCGCATCCGGCCGACGTCGAACCGAGCCGCACGGGGCACTCCATCGGGCGCTGGGAGGGCGACGTGCTGGTCGTCGATACCGTCGGCTTCCTGCCAGGCGTGCTGAACGCGCCGGTCCGGCACGGCGCGCAGCTGCACGTCGTCGAGCGCTTTTCGCTCGACCCGGCGACGATGACCCTGACGAGGGCCTACGTGGCCGAAGATCCCGAGTACCTGAAAGGGCAGTACGCCGGCTCGGACGAGGTGCAAATCGCGGATGCGCCGTATGCCGAAGACACGTGCAAGGAGCAGGGCTTCATCGACTTCTCCGAGCAGGTCCGCCAGCCGTGAGTTCCCGATGAACTCCACGCTCGGGGCGGACGTCTAAGGAGCTGGAGGAACCGCCGTGAGCCTGATCCGGGATCTTCGCTATGCGGGTCGTCTGTTCGTCAAGGACCGCTGGTTCACGCTCATGGCCGTCGCCGTGCTGGCCCTGGGGATCGGGGCCAACAACACGGTCTTCACCATCGTCAACGCGGTCATCCTCCGCAGCCTGCCGGTTCCCCAGCCGGACCAGATCGTGTTCGTGGGCACGCGGGACGTCCAGGGCCGCAACCTCGGCGTCTCGCTGCGCGACTTCGAAGACTGGGAGGAGGCGGCGCGCACGTTGTCAGGCGTGTCGTTCGTCTTCAACGGGACGTTCAACGTCGGCGAGGAAGGCATCGTCCCCGAACAGTATCCGGGCTGCTACGTCTCGGCGAACCTCTTCAGAACGCTCGGCGTGGCGCCGGTGCTCGGACGCGACTTCGTCGCCGGAGAGGACACGCCGGGCGCCGACCGCGTCGTGCTGATCAGCCATTCGGTATGGCAGCAGCGCTACGGCGGCGACCCCTCCGTTCTGGGCCGTACGATCCGGCTCACCGCGCGGCCGGCCACGATCATCGGCGTCATGCCCGAGGGCATGAAGTTTCCGTTCAACGCCGACGTCTGGCTGCCGATTGGCAACATGCCGGAGGCCTTCACCGGCGCGCCACGCCAGGCGCGAGGCTACTTCGCCGTGGGCCGGCTCGCCGACGGCGTCACCGTCGAGCAGGCGCGGGCCGAGCTGCAGAGCATCGGCGCACAGCTGGCCCGGCAGTATCCGGAAACCAACAAGGATCTGTGGCCGCACGCCGATCCGTTCATCGAGCGCATTCTGGGCCCGGAGATCCCGCTGCTGTTCTGGTCGCTGATGGGCGCGGTCGGGTTCGTGCTGCTGATTGCGTGCTCGAACGTCGCCAACCTGCTGCTGGCGCGATCGGCGCGGCGGTCGGGCGAGATGAGCGTGCGGGTGGCGGTCGGCGCGAGCCGCTGGCAGATTGTGCGCCAGCTCCTGGTCGAGAGCATTCTGCTGGCGTTCGTCGCCGGCGCCGTCGGTCTGGTGCTCTCGATCGTCGGCATTCGCTGGTTCGGCGCCGAGGCGCAGAACGTGGGGATCCCCTACTGGATGGTCTTCACGATGGATTGGCGCACGTTCGCCTTCCTGCTGGCCGTGTGCGTGGCGACCGGCGTCGTCTTCGGCCTGGCGCCGGCGCTGCACGCCTCGAAGACCAACGTCCACGAGATGCTCAAGGAAGGCGGTCGCACCGGAGCGGGCGGCATCCGCGCGCGGCGCTGGACGGCGGGGCTCGTCGTCGTCCAGCTCGCGCTCACGCTGGTGCTGCTGGCCGGCGGCGGCCTGATGCTGCGCAGCTTCCTGACCTTGTACCGGATGGATATCGGCATCGACACGTCGCGGCTGGTCACCACGGGGATGATCATTCCCGCCAACAAGTACCCCGGGCCGGAGGACCAGACGCGGTTCCTCCAGGCGATCGACGACCATTTCGCGTCGGTCGCCGGGATCGAGGCTGCCTCGACGGCGTCGTCGATCCCGTTCGGGGGCGGCACGGTCCGGCAGCTGGAAGTCGACGGTCGTACGGCAGCGCCCGACGATCGGCGGCCCGAAGTGACGATGCTGAGCGTCGGGACGCGGTACTTCGAGACCATCGGCGTGTCGCTGGTCCGGGGGCGCGCCTTTACCAACGCCGACGGGGAGCCTGGACGGCAGAGCGTGATCATCAACCAGCGGCTGGCCGAGCTGTACTTCGAGGGCCGCGACCCGGTCGGCCGCCTCCTCCGCCTGTCGGTGGACGTCAGCGGGGCCGAGCCCGCCGAATGGCTCACCGTCGTCGGGCTGGTGCCGAACGTCCGCCAGCGCAACAACAATCAGGAGCGCGAGCCCGACGCCGTCGCCTACGTCCCGCACCGGCAGAACGTGGGCATGGCCCGGTCGGCCGTGGTGCTGGCGCGCACGCGCACCGATCCTGCCCAGGCGACGCGGATCCTGCGCGAAGCGGTGATGGCGGTCGATCCCGACCAGGCCCTCTCCAACCCCCGGACGATGGACGAGACGCTGGCCCAGCAGCGCTGGCTGCTGCGCGTGTTCACGACGATGTTCGCGGTGTTCGCCGGCATCGCCCTCGTGCTGGCCGCCGTGGGGCTCTACGCGGTGACCGCCTACGCGGTGACACAGCACACGCGCGACATCGGCGTGCGCATGGTGCTCGGCGCCCAGCCCGGCCAGGTGGTCTGGATGTTCCTGCGGCGTTCGCTCCTGCAGCTGGGGATCGGGCTCACCGTCGGCCTCGCGGCGGCGTTCGGCGTCGGTCGCCTGCTGCAGTCCTTCCTCGTGCAGACGAGCGCGCACGATCCGGTCACGCTCGTCGCCATCGTCCTGGTGCTCTCGGTCGTGGCGGTGGCCGCATGCGTCGGACCCGCCCGGCGCGCCACGCGCCTGGATCCGCTGGTCGCGCTCCGGCACGACTGATCCCGCGGCGCACTCGAATTGCACGCGCCACCATGTCGACTCGGTTCGTACTTGGTTTGGCGTTGGGGCGGGCTTCAGCCCGCCCGCCGGGCCGGCTGAAGCCGGCCGCTACGTACGTCAACCGAAGTGCCCGCCGGGACTAAGGCCCAGGACGCTAGGCTTACGGCGTGACACGCCGTCGTTCACTCACGCTGGGCCAGTACCGAGTCAGCCGAGACAAGCGGACCAGCGCGAGGGGTCGGAGAACGGGCCGAATCGTGTGGACCGGTCAGGATTCCGGGCGCCGAGAAAAAACGGCTTGAAAACTACCCACGCCTGTCCATAATGTACGCCTCGACTGCCCCATGAATGAGAGTTTCGGCACACGACTGAGGCAACAGCGCGAGCGGCAGCACCTCACCCTGGCGTCGATCGCCGATGTCACCAAGATCGGGGCGTCACTTCTCGAGGCGCTCGAGCGGGACGATGTCTCGCACTGGCCGCCGGGGATCTTTCGCCGGGCGTTCGTGCGCGCCTACGCAGAAGCCATCGGGCTCGATGCGGATGCGGTCGTGCGCGAATTCCTCTCGCGTTTTCCCGAAAACGGCGACCAGCGGTCCTCGGCGGCCGCAACCCCCGACCTGACCGGCGTTCCGCCGACGCCGTTGCGTCTCACCCTGGGCGACGAACGGTCGGCGATTGCCGCCTGGCAGGTGCTCGCGCAGCTGCGCCAGCGATGGAAGGCCGTCGCGTTCGACCTCGGCGTGGTCTTCGTCGCGACCCTGAGCGCCTCGGTCGTGTTCGACCAGGTCTGGATGCCGCTGGGAATCGCCGCTCTCGGCTATTACGCCGTCGGCGTGCTGATGCTGGGCAACACCGCCGGCGCGGCGCTGTTCGACCGGCGGGCCAAGAGCGCCGTCCAGGGCCGTCTGCAGCTGATCCAAGGCTCCCGATCGTTCGAGCGCGCGCGGCCTCTCCTCGTGGACGACGCCGACCCCAACGAAGCTGCTAGCCAGGTGACCCACCGAGCCGCCGGCTAGAGCCGTCCGCAGTCGTCACTTCTCGGCTGTGCCATTCCCTCAGCTCGCTCACGGGAGTGACGACTGAGAGAAGGGGCGACATTTCAGGCCACCCTCACAGGTTCCCCGTTCGCTGACGCCTCCGGGTCACGCCGCCCCGCCACGGTGAGGCTGCCGAAGTACGTCGCGGCCTTCAGAACGGTCAAGGGTCGCGAGTGGACGCGGGTCTTGCCGGCCTTGATCGCCAGGCAGATGCTGCTCGCGTCCGGTTCGGCCTCGACCAGGGAGAAGGTCGTGCCGAGCAGCGACAGACGATGAGCGTCGGAATTGCCCACGAGGGGCTTGCCGGTCGTGTGAGACCAGCGGATGGCGCCGCGATTGAAGTTGACGAGCCGTGTGTAGAACGCGTTGTATTCCACGGCGTCGAACAGCTCGGCATGCCGATACGTCAGACGGCCCAGACACGAGGAGAGGGGAAAGAACGCGTGCGGGGCGACCACCAGCCCCTCGGGGTGATGTCGCCTCAAGCGTTCGAGATCCGAGAAGCTTCGCACGCACACCTTCGGGTTGGGAAAGTTGAGCAGGAGCACGTGCCGGCCTTCGATGGTCCGCTCGACGCCTGGAATCAGCACG
>Ga0302046_10003364_pt1 | contig 14473 bp, 11 predicted proteins | sample RVTome_11_FD_200261 | JGI IMG/M metagenome (GOLD analysis project Ga0302046, IMG submission 200261) | Soil microbial communities from uranium-contaminated site in the Upper Colorado River Basin, Wyoming, United States - RVT147D111 (version 2) ...
GTTCGGGGGGCCTCAGCCCCTTTCATTCGTTTTCCTGAAGGGCCCCTCGGGGGCCCTTCATCAAGCCACCCGCTATGCGGGCGGTACCTGACTTTGGCCTAGTGAGCATGCTCGGCGAGGAAATAGGCGCCGCGCTCCTTGTGCATTGCCTCGTGAAGCACCACCACGGCTCCGCGAAGGTCCTTCCGGACAAGTGCAACACCGGGCGTTCCAAAGGACCGAGGCTCGACAGGTGGGTCCAGGCGTCGAAGGCAAGGGTGTGCTGTTCCAAGTGGAGATCAAGAGCTGGTCCGCGCACGCCATCGGCGGCAAACGTCTGGCCTTGGATGCCACACCAGAGGTGGTTCGCGCGCACAAGGTTGAACGATGGAACCGCGAGTGGGATGGCAAGACTTTTCGAAAGAGGCCCGTGCGTAAGGTGCTCCAACCTATGAAGCCCCCCCTCATGCCTTCCAGCACTCTGCTCGCGAGCCGCACATACGGCCTCTGCGTGGGCGTGGCGGGATCGTCGCCCAGGATCAGCACGCGTTCCCAGCACACCGGGCAGGATGCACAGAATGGCGACGTTCGTCAGCGTGTAGGTGAGGACCACGACCGCGCCGTCGCTCAGGATGCCCTGAACCCTCCAATCGTGCCCGTCACGGGCAGATCGCCTTCTGGCGCTCACCGCCGGCCCCGAATCCGTAGGTCCCGGCGCCGCAAGCGTTGCGGCCGCGGACGAGGTAATAGAAGCCCGCGCCGGCCCCGGGCGTGGTCCCGTCCGTGGCACTGGACGACGGCGTCCCCGCGGCGACGCAGACGTCGGAAGCGTCCGGTACTACGGGGAACTGCCCCAGATCCGAGCGCGGCAGGTCGTGGACGGTGGCACTCCCCGCTGCGGGAATCGCGGAGACCCATTGCATGGCGGTCTTGCTCGTGAACACGAAGCCGTCGATCTCGCCCGGCATCGCGAACGCGCCCGCGTCCAGAGGTGCGCAGTCCATCAGATCGGCGGCGCCGTCCCCGTCGTCGTCCAAGTCGCACGCGTCGCCTTCCCCGTCGCCGTCCAGGTCCGCCTGGCCCGGGTTGGGTGTGAACGGACAGTTGTCCGGCCCGTCCAACACGCCGTCGCCGTCCCCGTCTTCGAGGGTGCGGGAGAACTCCGAGGTGCTGCCGCCCGGAGCGGTCGCCGTGGCGGATATGATCACGTGGGGACCGGGCACCACCACCATCCAGGGCACGTTCCCGGCGCTGTCGGTGGTCACGCCGCTCACCGCGCCGAGCCACCGGCGGCCCTCCCCGAACGTCGTGGGGTCGACGGCGACGTTCTCGAACACCTCGACCACGAAGCCCGCCGTGCTCGGCGTGGTGTTGAGCGTCCCGGAGACGGTGGTGTTGACGCCATCGAACGACAGGCTCTGCACGACCGGGAAGTTCTGGAGGTTGTTGGCGCCGGCATCGGGGTCGCCAGGGTCGTTGGCCGTGACCCCGGCCGACCCGAGGTCGATCCCAAGGCCGCCGTTGGCCTCCAGGGCGTTGCCGCGGATCGAGACCGCGGTCGAGGCGGCGGCGTCCACAGCGACCCCCGCCAGGGCATTGCGTGCGATGACGTTGCACGCCCCCGTGCATCCGCCCGCCGTCAACCCGGATGTCCCGCCGATCGTGTTCGAGCTGGCGCCGCCGGTGACCACGACCCCGTGGGTCAGATTGGCCACCGCGGTCACGCCATCCGAGAGAACGCCGATGCGGTTGCCGGCGACGGTGTTGCCGGTCACCAGGGTGCCAGAGATCCGGACGCCGCTGCCGGTGTTGCCGCCGATGACGTTTCCGTCCCCGGCTCCGGAGCCCCCGATGCTGTTGCCCGTGGCCGCGGCCAGCCCACCCACGTCACTGATCAGGATTCCGTCGCCGCCGTTTCCGACTGTGGAGGTCCCCGAGAGGGTAAGGCCGATCCAGTTGCCACGCACGACGTTGTTCGAGGTGCCGTCGAGCTGGATGCCGTCCGAAGCAGGTGTGGCGTTGTTTCCACTGATGACATTGCGGTCGCCGGCGGAGGGGCCCCCTATGGTGTGACTGCCGGTGCCTCCCACGAAAACGCCATTGTCGGCGTTCGGCAGGGGCCCGTTCCCCGCCGCGTTGAGGCCGATGATGTTGCCCCGGACCACCGTGCCCGTCACGCCGATCCCGGTGATCTCGATGCCGTTCGAGTGGCTCGCCAGGTCGTTGCCCGAGATGACGTTCCCTGGCGGCGTCCCCGCCGTGGCCGTCGGCCCGCCGATGGTGTTCCCCGAGGAGAAGACGAATATGCCGTCGACGTTGCCTCGAGCCACCGTTCCGGTGATGTCGGTCCCGATGTAGTTCCCGCGGACGAGGTTTCCGGTGGCGGCTCCCGAGATGCTGACCCCGATGCTGTTCCTCGAGATGACGTTGCGGTCCGAGGTCGTGGCGCCTCCGATGACATTGCCGCTGGTATCGTTGTCAATCACGATGCCGTTGCCGTTGATCATGCCCACGGTTCCCGACGCATCGAGACCGATGATGTTGCCGGCGATCACTGCGCCCTGGAGTTCCTCGCCAGAGAGGTGGACGTTGACGTTGCCATTCCCCGAGATCACGTTTCCGGGAGGAGTCCCCGGCACGCTGGTTGGCCCGCCAATTCGGATCCCGGTCAAGTTCGCCATCGCCATGCTGCCGGCCTGGACACTCACGCCTTCCGAGCCGTTCCCGACGTCCACGGTGCCCGTGAGATCCACGCCGATGTAGTTCCCCTGCACGACGGTGTCCCTGGCGTCGCCGTTGACGTCCACGCCGGTCCCGCCCGGCCCGGTCTGCCCGGATATGACGTTGCGGGACATTGCCGTTGAGCCGCCAATGGTGTTCTGCGGTGAGTCGCTGATCTCGACCCCAGTGCGGGAGTTGCCGAGCGGGACGGTGCCGGCGGCGTTCATCCCGATGAGGTTGCCCTGAATGCTGTTGTCGGAGGTAGCCGTGCCAACAACGGCCACACCGCCATCGCCGTTGCCGGAGATGACGTTGCCGCCGGTCTGGCCGGGCGAGGAGGTCACTGCACCCACGATCGTGAACCGCGCGCCGGCGCTCACCAGCACCCCTTGGGCGTTGTTCTCGAGGGCCGTGGCTCCATCGATCGCGGTGCCGATGAAGTTCCCGTAGACCGCGTTCGAGTCCGTGCCCACTCCGCGGACCTCCACACCATCCGAAGACCCGCTGAAGTTCTGCCCCGAGATCACGTTGCGCGCGTCGTTGGTCGTGCCGCCCACGGTATTGCTCTGGGCGCCCATCTCGATTGTGACCCCGTTCCCACGGTTGCCAACCGCTGCCGTGCCCGCGCCGTCGGTCCCGAGCAGGTTGCCCGCGATCAGGTTGCCGTTGGTGCCCGCGCCCGTGATCCGGATTCCGTCCATCTGGTTGCCGGAGATGACGTTGCCGGGCGGCGTGCCGGGCGTGGAGGACGATGCGCCGACATCGTTGTTGATCGCGGCGCCGGACAGGACCACGCCCTGGGCGTTATTGGCGAGAGCGATCGTGCCGACCGCCCGGAGGCCGATGTAGTTCCCGTGAACTTGGTTGCCCGCTGCACCGCCGTCGATCTGGACGCCATTCTGATCGTTCGCTGAGATGACGTTGCGGTCACCGGCGGTCGGGCCGCCGATGGTGTTGCCTGTCGCGGCGCTACCCGTGATCAGGACGCCGTGCTCGGTGTTCCCCATCCCTGACGCTCCGGTGGCGTCCGGGCCGAGGTAGCAGTCGGCAACGACGTTGTCGGCCGACTCGACGCGAATCCCCGACTGGCGGAAGCGCTGGATGACGAGCGAGCGGATGGCGCTGCCCGAGCTTCCTGCGGCGAGCCGCAGGCCGTTGGCTGTGGCTCCGGCGCTCCCCCCGTTCAGCTCGATGCGCGTGGCGCCGCCCGTGGCGCCGTCGATGCTGACGACATCGGTGATGGCGGGGAGCGCCGAGCCGGGAGTGATCACGGGCGTGCCGGCGCCGAGGGCGAAGGTGATGGCGTCGGCGCTGGCCAAGGCGTTGGCTTCCTGGAGGGCGGCCCGCAGGGAGCAGTTGCCGGCTCCGACGTCACAAGCCCCGTCGCCAGGCGATGCGTCGTTGGCGTCGGTGGTGACGTTGACGACGAAGCCCGCGCGTGGCGCGCTGAGGCTGAACGCTGGAGCGCCGTCGTTCCCAGGAGAAAGCACGACGAGGTCGTCCAGCCCATCGTGGTTGAGGCGCAGCGGGAGACTGACGCTACCCAGGGGCAGCGACGCCGCGGGCAGGAACGAGGACGGATCGGCAGGGTCCGCTGCCAGGACCAGCGTTCGGCCTGCCGTCGGATCGACCACCAGGACGTCGCGCCCCCCGGTCGTCGAGACCTTCGCCGAGACCAGCGCGGCGGTGGGAGTATTCGCCGGGTCGAGGATGGTAGTCTTCCGCAGGATCGGCGGTGACGAACCGGGAGCGACGACCTTCCCGATCGAGGCGAGGGTGCCGTCCGCGCACAGCACGTTCAGCTCGCGACCGTATGCCAGGTCAACCACCTCTGCTTCAAAGTGAATCACGGTTGTCGGCGCGGGAGGAACCGCGGGTGGAGGATTGGACACGGCGAGGCGCCGATCCCGGCCGTGGAGGACGACGACCTGCTGCCCGGCGCTCACTGCGACATCGATGAAGCAGTCGAGATCGAGCTGGCCGGTGACGACGCTCATGGCCGAAGCGGCTAGGTCGAAGACCTCGGGCGCAGACTCGAAGGCGCCGTGGGGGCCCTCGAAGGCCAAGAGCTGCGGTCCGTCAGTCCCGTCGGTTGTGACCAGGACATCGGGCAGGCCGTCCCGCCGGTTGATGTCGCCGACCGCCAACGCGGAGACTGCTCCCGGCAGGGCGACGGGGTACGGCGATCGGAACCCCCCGCGGCCGTCGCCGCGGAGGATCCAGATGTCGCGTCCACCCCGCGTCGCCGCCAGCACATCGGGGTAGCCGTCCGCGTCAAGATCGGCGGCCGCGAGGAACTCAGGGCTCTCGGGAAGCGACAGGACGACGGCGTCCTCTTGGAACGGCGCCTCCGGGAACCCCGTGCCGCGATAGACCGCGACGACGCCGATCGCGCCCGCCCTGTAGCCCACGACCAGATCCCGCAGGCTGTCTCCTTCGAAGTCGGCCTGGGCCAGCGCGACCCCGATTGCGCCCGCCACCGGCACCGCCTCGGTGGAGCCGGGGATCAGCACGCGCGGCGAGTGGAACCGCACCCAAGGGGGCTCGGCCGCCCCCAAAGGCGCCCAGCCACATGCGACGAGCAACAGACTGCAAAGAGAAGCGAACAGGAGGATTCTCTCGCGCATGACACCCCTCCAGCCATGCACCCACCCGCGCTGAGGCCGATTCTCCGGGCCGTTATGATCATTGGTATCCGCGGCGAGAACCGAAAGGTCAAGAGAGGTGATCGCGAACCTGCGGACCGAAAGAACGCAGGGTCATCTTACCGCGGGCCCGCGATGGCCCTGGGTGCGGCCCTCGAAGTACTCGCGAGCCATTCGGACGAACGCCACGAGGTAGAAAGCAGGTGCCTCCTTCTCGTGCCACGGGGGCCGCCCTACGCCACCCACCTCAACTCCCGGCCCCCCACCACGAACCTCTCCGCCGGCCCGGTGCTGCCGGAGCGCGGCGGCGGCCTCGAACGTCTCCTTCGAGACGATCGCCTGATGGGTGTCGGGGATGACGATCCAGTCGGACTCGGGGCTGCTCGTCGCGCCCGAGCCGATTCCGGGGGCGAGCGGCAGCTCGCCCTTCGGCGATGCGATGGAACTTCCCGTAGGTCTTCCGGTTCCACGCCATCGCGCCGGTGTAGATCGGGTTGACGAGGATCGCTCGAATCGTCGAGATCGCCCAGTGGCCCTCATGGTTGCTCGGCCATGCGTCGTTCCGCGGACTCGGGATCTTCTCGCTGTTGAGCAGGTGCGCGAGGTCACTGCGCGAACTCCGCGACAATCGTGATGTCAACAGGCACTGCCCACTCGTTCTTTCGAGCCGGAACGTAACGCCAGAGAGCAACGGCCTCGCGCGCCGCCACTGTGAACTCGCTCTCGGCAAGCGTCTCCCGAACGACCCTGAGATCCGTAACTCGGCCATCCTCTGAGACGACAGCCGTCATAAGCACCTTTCCAACCTGGTGGGCGTGCTGCTCATTGTACGGATAGAGCGGCCGAATGAAGCTGGCTGCGATCCTATTCGGTTCCGTGAGGCCCAGGGTGTTCGGGGCAATTGGCGAGCCGATGAGCAAGTCCTCGGGAACTGGCCCCCCGAGCCGCGTCACCTCGTCAGGACCAAGGAGCTTCTCGGCCAGTCGTTGTCGGCGCGCGAAGCTGTCTGGAATGGGGAGACCCTCCTTCCCCAGTCGAGTCTCGAGTTTCTCGAATAGCCACTCCGACAGTGAGCCAACCTGATAGTACACTTGCTCAGACGTCCTCAGTCCCGTGCGCGCCGTGAATACCGGATCGATGTAGACTCGGGCCGGCTGTGCAAACTGCGGGACGAAAACGTGGAAGCGGAACTGCCGAGGAGACCGGCCGCGAGAGACGCGCGGTAGCGGCGGTGACCGCTCTGGATTACTGAGAAACTTACCCCAATCGGTCACGATCACGCCTGCTCGGGCGTCCACCTGGTCAATCCCCGGGTCGAGTCCCAGATCCTTGATCAACTCCTCGATCGCGCTCCACACGCCCTGCGACGGCAGCGGAAACATTCGCGCTCGATCGTATGGAAGGTGGCGGAAGAATTCTGCTTTCCCGTTGAAGGAAGACGCTACGGCCTCGCCGCCCCGTCGGGCGGGCTCGAATTGCCAGGCTGTCACCGCGCGCTCGACCGACTGCTCAAATCCTATGCCTTCGCGTGGGACATCGAGGATCCGCACCGCCGTGACGTGACCCCGCTCGTCAACCTCGCACTGGAAAGTGACCGTCCCTTCGACCCGCCTCTCGTAGGCCGCGGTCGGATAGAGGGGTGTCGGGTTGCCGGGCCGCGGCCGCGGCGGAATGGTGTCCTCACCTTTCGTCGCCATGGCGAACAGCAGCAGGAAAAGTGGAGTACAGTAGCGCGCCTCGCGGTTCATCACTCCGATTCCGCTGTCACCCGAGCATCCAAGGTGAACGCGCCCGCATGGGTAGCCTCTCCGGGCAGGAATGAGATCATTACACACGATTCTCCGTCGTCTGTGAAGGGTTGCAGATCCGCAACCCCATCGCGGTGGAATCTCGTCGGTTCACGTCACCCGAGTACTACCCTCGCCGCGGGTCAGGGGCGGAGATCACCGGCCAGTCCGGGGGAAGAGACGGTGGCCGCCGGGTGCTGGATACTGCCCCATCGCGGGCCCGGCGCGTCCACCTGGCCCGCTCCTACTGCAGACTCGCGCGGCGTGCGGCGCGTCCGCCGAAGAGCCGTTGGCGGCGCGGCTCGGCCCCTTCAGGTGCTGCGGCACGAACAGGCCATCCGGGCGCTATCGACCGATGCGCTGGCGTATACTGGAGCTATCCGTTCTGACCGATCGCCACGTACTTCCGGCGCCGCCCGGTGGGGAGACACCATGGCGCTTCGCGACCTGTTCGTCCGGCGATCCGGCGGTCAGCCTGCCGCCGGGGGCACGGGTCCGCCCGGCGAGCTCGCGCTGCGGGAGCGGTTGCGCAGCCACCCGGAGAGCGCCGGCATGCGGATGCGCCTGGCCGACGCCCTGGCGAGCCGGGGCGAGCAGCCAGCGGCCGCCGCGGAATACGTCGCGGCGGCAGAGCTGTTCGCGACGAACGACCTGTACGAGAAGGCCGCTCACGCCCTGGACCTCGCCGATCGCCTCGATCCGGCACGGCCGGACTTCGGCGAGCGGCGGCGCAAGCTGGAGCAGGCCGCGCGGACACTCGAGCGTCGCGACCTGCAGATCGTCCGGCTGGCGCGGCGGGACCACGCCGCGCTCGAGCCGGCCAGTCTCACCGCGCTCGAGCTGCGCCGCTTCTGGGTCGAGATTGGCGCCTCGCCGCTCGCCGCCGACCTCGACGACGACGCGCTCGCACTCCTGCTCGAGACGGTCGAGGTCCAGGAGTGGAGCGCGCGGACCGTCGTCGTGCGCCAGGAGCAGTTTCTCCCGCGCTGCTACCTCGTCGTCGAAGGCGAGCTCGAGGCGCTCGTCGCGGGCCTCGGGGCTCCGGCGCGCTCGACCGGTCGGATCGTGCCGGGACAAGTGATCGGCGCGGGACCGCTCCTCGATGGCGCGCCCTGGCCAGCCGAGCTGCGCACGTCGGGCGGTCCCGCCACCGCGCTGCGGCTGGCCGGCCGGCGTCTCGCCGAGCACCCCGCGGCGGTGCGGCTCGTCGCGGCGCTGCGACGGCACGACGCGACCGCAGCCGCGCTCGGCGGTTGAGGGTGCGGTCCATTGTCCGCGGGCGCGTCGTACTACGGCTCGCCAGTCGCCGCCGTCGTGCATTCGGCTCCACAGACCCCGGCTCGCTTCGCGTGCCTCCCGCTCCCAGCCGCCTGAACTCCTCCATCTTCGAGAACGGGAAGCTGGTGTAGGCGAAGCCGTAGCCCTGGACGATGATCTCGGCGTTCAGCAGCTTGCCCTCGGGAAGGTAGACGTAGCGCAGCAGGCGGTTGTACTTGTCGCGGTCGGTGTTCTGCGGGCCGGCCTGGAGCCGGACCACCGCGCCCTCGGCCATGCGCATCGTGAACGCCGACGCTTCCTTGCCGAAGTACTCGACCGGCTTCTGCGGGTGGACCGTCTGGGCGTGTCAACGCCGATCAGGAGAACGAGCTCTTCAGGGCCGGCGATCGAGACGACGAGCGTGTGTTTGCTGAGGTGGTGTCTCGAAGCTGCGTCGAGAAGAAGGAGTGGTGGCCGAGCAGTCGGCGACTCACATCGGAGGCCTGGTAGCAGCATCGGGCCGCCATCGCGTCGAAGTTGTCATGGAACGATTGGGTGGCCGTCATGGTGGCGTTCGAGGCGATTGGTGACTTGCAGGGTGCCAGAGACGGAGCTCTCGCGGTCGAGCTGGCAAAGAGGGCTCTCGATCCCAAGATGGCTCCATTCCTCGTCGTCCTGCCCAGCGTTCGACGCATCGAAGGCGGTGGAGGCGAAGTGCGTGGGGAGTACGTGGTGGTGTGGAAGGAGCATGTCGAGGGTGTGCCAATCGGTGAGATCCCCGAGAAGACGATGCGATTCCGGTTGGCTCGAGGAGCGAGCGCCATCCAGATCCAAGATGAGCGGTTCTCCCTGGAGGGAGGGGGGACATTCCTCGTGGATGCACGACCACTTCCAAGTAAACGGGGCCTGTCCATAGGTGCAACGGGGATGTCGTCGCGCTCGATCGCACACAAAACCCCGACGGCGGGGATCCGCCGCCAGGGGTTGCCGTGGGATCCGCGGGAGGCCGCTCTTGTCGATTACGCGGCCTTGATCTCGATCTGCTTGGGCTTCGCGGTCTCCACCTTCGGTACTATCACCTCGAGCACGCCGTTCTTGTAGGTCGCCGTGACCTTCGAGGCGTCGACCGTCGTGGGGAACGAGAAGCTCCGCGTGAACGTACCGTAGACCCTCTCCATGCGGTACGCGTTCTCCTCCCTGACCTCGGTCTCCTGCTTGCGCTGGCCGTGCAGGGTCAGCACGCCGTTCTCGATCCGGACGTTCACGTCTTCCATCTCGACGCCCGGGATCTCGGCCCGGATGACGAGGTCATCCTGCTTCTCGAAGATGTCGACGGGCGGAGCCCACGCGCCGAAGGAATCCTCGGTGCGCCGGGTGTCCGGGTCGATGTAAGAATCGTTGAGCGTGCGGTTGAGGCGGTTGCTCATCGCGACCATCTGCTGAAACGGGTCCCATCGAACCAGTGTCATGGCGTTATCTCCTTGAGTGAATGACGCGTTGGTGTACGCGACAAGTCTTGGAGTAAGACCCCGGCTGCTCGGTGTCAAGCCGGAGGGGCATTCGGACCACGAGGCCTTGACAGCGCGCCAGACGAGTCTTATGAGGAACGACAGTCGCGACTGAAAACCTTGTGCGGCCGCGGTTCGGAAGCTCCAAAACACACAATCACAAGGAAGAAGGGAACAGTACCATGAGCTTTGCTCGCAACGTCCACTTCACCGTGAAGACCGGCAAGGTCGAAGAGTTCAACCGCCTGATGAACAAGGAGGTCTTGCCGCTCATGAAGAACCAGAAGGGGTTCTGCCAGGATCTCACGGTCTTGGGTAGCGGCACCGGCATGAGCATCTCCGTGTGGGACGACCGCGCCAGCGCCGACACCTACAATACGAAGACCTATCCTGAGGTCCTCAAGAAGCTCCAACCCGTCCTCGAGGGAACGCCTCGCGTAGAGACCTACGACACCATCTTCACCATGGTCCACTGACCTCTGCTCTCGCGTGGCGGCTCGCTTCCGGAACGACCGGGGGCGAGCCGTGGCTTTTTCAGCCAGCAGTGACACGAGACGGGCTACGATTCCAATCGGACACGCTTGAGAATCGGCTGAATGCGGAGCAGAATCTGTCGCCATGAAGCGCGTGTTCGTCGTTCTCCCGGCCCTCGTCGCGATGTTCGGGGGGGCTACTGCCGTCTCCGCAGGGCGTGGCGATCCCCTCGATCATCCGTCCGTCAGGGAAGTGATCCTCATGGTGAACGGCGGCGTCGACTACGAGGTGATCGTGGAGCGTGTTCGGCGCATGCCGGCGGTGCCCGCGCTCGATTCCGGCGCGATCGCCGGACTCACGAGCAAGGGCGTGCCGGCCAAGGTCGTTTTCGCGCTGGGCCAAAGGAACGAGATCGCCGGCGATTGCGAGATTCCCGAGCAGAAGATCGAGCTCCGAACGGTGCTCGACCATCCCTCCATTCAGGAGTTGATACGGATGGTGAATGCCGGTCTGGCGACCGGCGTGATCGTCGAGCGCGCCGAGCGCCTGCAGGACGTGCCGGCCATGGACGCGCGCGCGATCAGCAAGCTCACCGGCAAGGCCGTACCGGACGGGGCCTTGCTCGAGCTGGTCCGCAGACAGGAGATACCACCCGACTGTGCCACGCTCCGCACACAGCTCCTTGCCGCTGGGAAGACGCGGCCGAGATCTTCGACAGCCCGCAAGGCGACAGCTACGGATCCCGCGAACGAGACGAAGAGGCCGAGAAGTGCCGTCGCACCGGGCCCGCACCCGAGGATCTCACCCTCCGAGCCGGCCGCGGGATCGACCGGACTCGGTCGCATCCGGGTCGTCGCCAGGTCCTCGCTGCCTGTGACGTATCTCGAGGTCTTCCTCGACGGCGACGCCGTCGGTCACAAGGGCGAGATGCACCGGGGCGAGACGAAACCCGGTTGGACGCTTCCACCCCCGTCCGTAGTCGACATCAAGCGGGACACCATCGTTTACGAGTCCGAGGTACCGGCAGGCCGGCACGAGATCTGGACGGGGTTCGCGCTCACGCGGATCGTCGAGACGGATTGGGACTCCGTGGTCGAAGCCCGCGGGCAACGCTACGACACCACGACAGCGGGACCGGCGGATGAGAACGGCGAGGTGCCCGCGTGCGAGCTCCCGGAAGGTCGGACCTGCATCGTCCGCGCGCGCTTCCACAAGCGTGGGGACGCCTATGTCGTCACGTACGATTCCGAGGTGCGGTAGGGACTGCCGACCCTGCCGGTCCCGTACATCGGACGAGAGCTGTGGTTACCCCCATCGGCCCATGATCTCGGAGGGTGGACAAAGTAACGCTTTGGTGAAGCCAGGCCGGGGCCTCGAGCCTCTCTGGCTCGCCAGCAGGGTGGTCTCGTCGTGGTCCCACGGTTCTGGCGCGACCCGAACGACCCTTCGAATCCCACCGCCGACCGCTCGGTCCCCAAGTTGGGCCGCCGACGCCTCAGCGGTTCGGATCCGCGGACTCGGGAGTATGTTCTCCGGGGAACGAGGGAGCATCGAGCCATGTACGTTTCTGACTGCCGGAGCCGTGCGGTTCCTCGAGAGACGGCAAGGGGATTGTTGTGGGTCTCGCTGCTCTTCGCAGCGTCCATCCTTGCCGCGGCCTGGCTGCGGTCCTCCGGTTCCCTCCCGGGTATCGACATCGCGTTGATGGTGATGGCCAGCCTGGCCGGTGGATGGGCCTTGAATCGGCGAGCGCGCGTTCCGGGCCTGCCGGCCGTTGCCGGGGTGCTGATGTCGATGGCGGCGGTGGGAGACGCGACCTTCGGAGATTCCCTGCACGGCGCCTCCGGCGGCGCGATGTTCATGGCGTTGCTGCTGAGCACCGTGGCGCCGTCCTGGGGGTCGGGGCTCGTGTCGATCGCCATCCTGACCGCCGGAGTGTTCCTGTCCTGGCTGACGTGACGTTGCCGACAGTCACGTCACTTCGCCGCGGGCACCGGCTTGCGGAACGTCGGAGCGACCCGCGAGATGTCGACCGCCGCCTCATGAAGTAGACTGGTCGTCAAAGAGCCGTCATGTCGCCCGATGAGCGAGCGGAGGAGCTTCGTCCCTTTTGCAAGGGCGCTGGCCCGTGTGCCGCGAGTGTTGCGGGCGCCGGCAGGTCGATGACATGAGCCCCCCCGAGGTCTCCATCGTCGTCCCGGCGTTCAACGAGGAGCACAGCCTCGCCGTCCTGGCCGCCGAGATCGGCGAAGCGATGCGGGAGGCTGGCCGGTCGCACGAGATCTTGTTCGTCGATGACGGCAGCACCGACGGGAGCCTCACGGTCCTGCAGGGGCTGGCCGCGAGGGACGGTCGCATTCGAGTGCTGCACCTGCCGTCGAACTGCGGGCAGTCCGCGGCCCTCGCGGTCGGGTTCCGCGCGGCGAGCGCCCGGGTGATCGTGACCCTCGACGCCGATCTGCAGAACGACCCGGCGGACATCCCGCGGCTCCTGGCGGAGCTCGAAAGTTGCGACGTCGTCTCGGGGATCCGCGTCCACCGCCAGGATCGCTGGCTGCGCCGGGTCTCCTCGCGCGTCGCCAACCGCGTTCGCGACTGGGTCATCGAGGACTCCATCACCGACGTCGGCTGCTCCCTCAAGGCCTACCGTGCGGAGTTCCTTCGCGGGATCCCCACGTTCCATGGCATGCACCGCTTCCTCCCGGCCCTGGTCCAGATGGAGGGGGCGCGGGTCAGGGAGATCGCGGTCCATCATCGACCCCGACGCCATGGACGGAGCAAGTACACCATCCGGGGCCGCCTGCCGCGGGTCGTGGTCGACCTCGTGGCGGTGTGGTGGATGCAGCGACGATCTCACTCGTCCCGTGGATCGCCTCACAGAAGCCAAAGCAGAGCGTGATCCTGCGAGCCAGGTCTGAGGTGCGCTTCATCGAGGCGCACCCGGCGGGTAGAGTCGCTTCCGGCGAGCGTTCGCCCAGCAGAAGAACGGCCACTGCGGTGGAACCTCGATCCAGTCGGAACACCCCAATCGACCGAGCCCGACGCGGCGGAACGCGAGGAGATCCGCGACCTGCGCTCGGATGAGGTATCTAGACCTGCTTCCTTCCCGGCTTCAACGATTCGTGGATCTGAAGCTGACCGTTTCGCACGATCACCTGCACGTACTCGCCCTCCGCGGCGCCCTCCGGGATCAGCGTGAAGGTGTTGTCGCCCACGTCGTCCTTCTCGAGCCTGGCGCCCGGCAACTGCTCCTGATAGAAGTCCACCATGTCCTCGACCGAGTCCTCGACGTTGAAGAACCACGACATGCTGTCGGAGATCGCCGGCCCACCGATGTCCTCGCTCGTGCTCCCTCCCATGGCGCCGTCGTAGGTCGCCCCGGGGTAGACGGGGACCACGTCGGCGTAGACCGCTCCCGGCAGCGACGCGCCGCCGCCGCAGCCCGCTTCCAACGCCAGGAAACCGAGGGTGCAGGCGAGGGCCAAGCTCGGGATCCGCAGGGTCGTGCTCATCGTCCGTCCCTCCTCCCGGACCATCCGTCCGGTCCTTGATTCCCGGAGAACCTAGGCGCCGGAGGGGGCTCGGGCAAGGACAACGCTCCCGCCGAGGAACCGACTCAGGAATCGGCCCCTACAGGTGCGCGGCCACCCAGGCGTCTGCCTCGACCCCGTGCAGCTCGCTCCGGAGCCAGGCCTCGTTCTCGATCGCGCGCGTCACGCGGTAGAAGTCGGCCACGACGACCTTGCAGCGCCCGTCGTTGACGACGTGGTCGATCGTGATCCCGAGGATCTCGCAGATCGCCACCAGTGGCGCGCGCCGCACCACCCGGACGATGGGTGTCGGCCGGAGCACCGGCAGCCGGGGACGATCGGGGAATAGCGAGTCGGGCATCGCCGTCGAGAGTAACGCCCTCGCCGCCGGCCGACAAGGTGCCACCGCCCGCTAGGAGCCCGTCCGAGTAATCGCGCATGGGGATTGCGAGCCGCAGACAAGGAGCGAGGAGGAAGGTGATACCCCATATCTCCGACGACGAGCGACGCGGTATGCGGCCGCAACCCCATGCACCCTCCGGGTTCCGGCGGCGCGGGGCCATCTGCGGCGT